>Ga0247842_10004536_pt1 | contig 17269 bp, 35 predicted proteins | sample LaCruzMarch2015__3_FD_192411 | JGI IMG/M metagenome (GOLD analysis project Ga0247842, IMG submission 192411) | Freshwater microbial communities from meromictic Lake La Cruz, Castile-La Mancha, Spain - LaCruzMarch2015_19m | ecosystem: Environmental > Aquatic > Freshwater > Lake | place: Spain...
AGAATGGTGAAGTAGTGGGTGCAGAAGAACCACAAGAAAATCAAGATAGTCAAGAGGATAAAAAAAAGCCGAGAACAAATCATCAGTTAACTCTTGATTTAAGGCATCATATAAAAAAAAGGGTTCGGTTGATTATTGATAATAAAAAAACAGATGCAGAGGAAAATAAGGTGAAAGTTACAAATGAGATTGATGTAAAACTTAGGTCTCCTGTATTCTATTGTCATTCTCCAAATACTTCTTTGAAATTTGTTATTATAGACGATATAAACTATATAACAGAAGATATAGGTGATACAATAGAGATTACTATTGAGGATGCAACTCACGATGAAATAAAATTGTTGAAAACTGCACGAGACAGTAGTGATACTCGTTATTGTAAGGTTGTAAATAGTGTTGATGAAACTTTTATTGCTTCTGTTGAGGATAATGAATCTTTGTTTAAATACTGGTCTGATATTTTTGTTCTTCAGGGTTATGCAAAGGATGTAAGGTTAGTTACTGCGTTAAAACCGTTGATAATTTCTATGGTCTATAAGGAAAAATCTTTTGATGTTTTTCGTGTTGATGAAATTCAGTCAAAAAATAATCATACTTTTTTATTTACAAATTCCGATACAGGAAAAACTGCGTTCTGTAAAAATGTTCTTGGGTTAACTCCCTTTATAGACCCCACCATAGCAGGTCTTCTTGGGGGTCGTGATGGTGGAAAATTTATTTCTGGTGATTTGTCTGGTGGTGGGGTTTTATTTCTTGATGAGATAAATGTTTCAGATGTGAAAATATTTTCTAAAATTCTTACATATATGGAACAGGGCGATGTCAAAAGGGCGATAACAGGTTCTTCTTCTTGTCAGGGCATAAAAACAATAGTGTTCTCTGGAAATCCAAAATATAAGGAAGAATTGCTGAATAATCTTTCTTTTCTTGATATATTACAGAGGATTGCAGGTGTTGAATCTCCTGAAAGGGTTGGAAGGAGACTTGGAGTGATTTGTTTCGGAAATGATTATGCAAGGGTTTCATCTATGCAGGTAAAACCATATTTCGAGGATATAAGTAATATTAGGTTATTTTATAAGGAATTGATTCGTGCAAATATTGGAAAAATATTTATGTTGAAGGATATGTATTTTGAATTTTATTTTGAAAAGTCAGATTTCGATACATATGTTTCAGGAATGAAGGAGTTTGCAACAAAAATTCGTTCCTTGAAAAATGAAAATGTAGCCCTGTTTGTAGAGGGTTTTGTCGGTGAGGGTGCTTTGAAAAGGACAGTATCAGCAGGATTGAATAACTTTATATACGATAACCTATTTCGTATGACAAAGATAAAAGAGGATGATGAAAGTATAGAAAAATTTATTGAGGAAAATATGGATGCTATAAAAGATTGTATTCGTGAGGTTCTTTCTGTAAATTACGATTCTGTTCAGAATATTTCAAATATACGGATTCCTGATAGGAATGAGGGTCTTGCAATATTATCTACACATTCTGATTTGTTGAAGGATGTGTCAACTTATGCTCTGTCTTTCTTGTTGGGTGTTGATAAGGAAGAAATTGAATTAATGAAAAAAAATGTTTATCGTGGGGTGAAACAATGATGCAAATACATTCGGAAGTTCTTGCAGATTTTTTGAGTAAGGTATCTATGAAAGGAAAAGTTGAAAAAATATTTTTATTTTCAGACAAATTGGGATTACACGCAAGTATTTCAATGGAAAATTCTATATTTATTAAAGGTGTTTTATATAAAAATGCGTTTCTTGAGTATGAAGAAGGAATTGAAATTGGAATAAAATCAGTTACAACTCTGTTGAAAATATTGCAGAATATAGACGACAAGATAGATGTTACAATTTCAAATAATTATTTGATGATTGGTTCTGATAAAAGAGATGTTGAGTATATTCTTGCTTCAAAGGAATTTATAGAGGGTCATTACTCAGGAATTGTAAGTTTTTCATATACAAGGGAATTACATTTCTCTCTTGCGTTCTTCGTGCAGTTAAACAAAAATGCAGTTGCTTTGAAAGGAGACAAGGTTCGGTTCTCAATAGCAAATAACGAGTTGAGAGTAGCAATACAGAACAATAGTGATTCTATAACTGAAAAGTTGACATCTGTTTCTCCAGATTTAAACTGTTCTTTTGGAGTGTGGCTATTGGGAATCTTTCCTTCTTTGACTTCAGAAATAATAAAAGTCGGTCTTGCAACAGATTATCCAATTAGAATTGCAGATGATGAAGAAGGTATAATGTTGGTTGAATATTTTGTTTCTCCTCTAATTGAAGATGAGAATATACAGGTGGAATGATTGAAACGAATAAATATAATAAAGTTGAAACCTAATAAATTACAGGAAAAAATATTGAAAGAATGTATGTTTCTTTCTTCCTGTGTATATAATAGTGCAAACTATATAGTTAGGCAACAATTTTTTAAGAAAGAAAAAATTTCAAGTTTTTTTAATTTAATAAGAGATTTGCAAAAATCTAAAGATTATCAATTACTCGGAAGGGTATATTCTTCACCAAGAATTCAAATATATTCAGAATCAATATCTTCTTTATTTAAATTAATTAAATCAAAAACTCAAAAACAAGTTGGATTGCCAAAATATTACAAGAATAGAAAAACAAATACAACAATTTCTTCATATCTTGTAATGGATAATTATCAATATTTCATTGGTAAAAATAAAGTGATAATTCCTCTTTCAAGGCAGATGAGAAAAAAGTATAATGTAAAACATTTTAAAATTGAATATTCAGGAAATTTAAAATTTAAAGGTAAACAATTACGAGGACAAATTCATTATAAAAATAAGAAATTTTACCTGTATCAGTCAGTTGAAATATCAGATAAAAATCCAATTAAATCAGATATTTATGCAGGATTAGATTTGGGAATAAAAAATCTTTTGACTGTTTATACAAGTAATAATTATGATAAAATAATAGGTTCAAACAGGTTTTATAGGCAATGGCAGTATTTGACAGAATTAATCTCAAAAGAGCAGAAAAAACTCTCTGAAATAAAGAGATATACCTCAAATAATCTGAAAAAACTTTATAATAAAAGGACTAAATATTTAAATAATCTTTTTAACAATATTATAGCAAAAATGTTCAGATTTATCAAGAGAAATAATGTTTCTGTCTTAATAGTCGGTGATATAAAGAATATAAGAGAGAATAAAAGTAAAAATTCAAGATTAAATCAAATGATAAACAATTACTGGTCATTTGATATTCTCTTGAAAAAAATTAAAAATAAGTGTGAAGAATGTGGTATTAAGTTGCATATTGTAACAGAAGAATATACCAGTAGAATTTGTCCTATATGTGGCTATAATAGTGAAAAAAACTGCAAAGACAGGATATTTATCTGTGAAAAATGCAGTTATATTGACCATAGAGACATTGTTGGTGCAAGAAATATTATGATGAAAGGTATGAACGACCTTGTTAATAAAAGTGTTCATTGGTGTGAGATAATGCCATTAGAGGTTTCGCAATGAAATCTTTAAGAAATTTCTTTATAAATATGGAGATGGTAAAATGGTGAAAGAAGAATTAGGTCTTTGGACTATACATTTTAAGTCATATCAGGAAAATTGGCTTAAAGAATATCACGGAATAAAAAGAAATACAATAAGAACGCAGGATGACCCAAATGACAAGAGATTTGAAGTTTTAAACTCCTTTATTATAGAAGAAATAAATATCCTTGATATAGAGATAGAAAATAAGACAACTTGTGAAGTTTTCACTCGAAGAATAACCGATGTTACGAAATTCGATAATTATTATATAATATCTTGGTGAGGTGTTGAAAATGGGATTTAAATGTGATTGTAAGTGGGGTGGCAGAACTGCTATGTGGAGTGTAACGAAAGAAAGGGATATTGTAAAAGATGTTCCGAAAAGTAGTGAAGGTTATTGGTCTGCTTCTCAGGAAAATATTTGTGAATATTCTGAAGATGAAGAAGCACAATGGAATAGACGACAGGGTTTTTTTATTTGTGATTGTAAAAATTATAAAAATTGTGCTTTTTATGAAAAGTTAACAAAAGAAAATAAAAGATGAAATTATTCGATTTCGGAAAAACTATGCGATGTAAAGTTTCGTATTGCGAATATTTGATTAATGGAGAGTGTATTGACAGGATAGAATATAATGCTTGTGGCAGACGAAAAGATTATGAAGGTTGCGAGTAAATTCGCAAATTTATGAGGTGGTGATGAACTATGAAAACAAAACTAATTATTGAAATTGAAACACCAGATACTCTGGAAGTTTTTCCAGAAGAAGGTGATTCTGATGAGGATTATGAAGGTAAGGAAAAGCAGAAAGAGTTGCAGGAATTTAGAAAAGAATTTGTAACAGATATTCACGATGGAATAGTAAAGACAATAATAAATTATGTTGATAAATCAGATGATATGTTTTTTGAAAGTTTTTGTGATGAAAATGAAGAAATAACAATTGAAGATTGGGAATCTTTTGATGATTACAATGTTAAATTTGAAGTTAAAAGATTAAAATGAATACAGTAAATTATTGTTTGCAAAGAAAAAGATTATTGCTTGAACAGAGAAAGTTATTGTATGAGAAAAAGGTTATTGCAAAGATGTTAAAGGATAATGAAAAGGAACTTAAAGGTATTGATACATATTTGATTGTCGAGGATTAATATGCCAAAAGAAGAATGGAAAGGATTGATTCCTGAATTAAAAGAATTGCTTGTTGTTTTTGATTCAGCAGGTATGAGAGTTTTTCTATATATAGTTTTGGCTTTCATATTTGTTGTTGTTGTTGGAATGATAAGCAAAATGTTTAATCTTGATGTGATGCAGATTATGGTTCAGGGCATAGTAACGGCAGTTGCTTTGGCAATTGGAAATATTATGATTGTTGACAAGTTTTTGCGTAAGAATAATAAGGTTGAAGAACTTGAAAAGAAAATTATAGAACTTGAACATAAGATAGGTGATAAAAAATGATAGAATTTAAGACTGAATCTGATTTGAAACGAATGTCTGTAAAAGATTTAAAAGAAGAAGTTATAAAACTTGATAATGCAAAAAGAAGTTTTGATAATTCTTATGAATCGTATATTTTGAAGATAAATACTATGATTCGTTATCGTCAGTTATGGTGTAATGAAAAATAAATATTAAATTATAGAAATATATATAAACTAAGAAGCATATTAAAAATATAAGGTGGATAGATGGTAAGAAAAACTGATAATTTTATATTTGTAATGAAATATAAACCAGAGACTTTTTCTGATTTATTAGGTGTTGGGAAATCTCTTGAAAAATATTTGCAGAATGAGGAACAGATGCCTAATTTTCTTTTTGTTGGTCAATCAGGAACAGGAAAGTCTTGTTCAGCAGATATAATTTCAAAAAAACTTGGATGCGATACTCTTTATATTAATGCTTCTGATGAACGAGGTATTGATACTATTCGAGACAAGGTTAAGACCTTTGCAATGACAAAATCAACAAATGGAAAATTTAAGTTGATAATTCTTGATGAAATGGAATCTATGACAATGCCTTCACAACAGTCTCTTAGGGGTATTATAGAGCAGTATCATAGCAATTCTCGTTATATTCTTATATCAAACTTTGAGGGTAAAATTCTTGAACCTTTGAAGTCTCGTTGTGTTAAAATTTATTTTGGAACTGTTGAAAAGTCTGATATTTTTGACCGTTTAAAGAAAATTGCTTCTGTTGAAAATATTAAAATAAAGGATTCAGAACTTAATAAGATTGTAGATTCCTTTTATCCAGATATTCGTAAGTGTATAAACGCATTGCAGAAATTTTCAATAGAGGGAAATATAGATTCTGCTCTTTTTTCAGATGTTTCAAAGATATTTTCAGAACTTAAACTTGGTCATATTGGTCAGGTTCGTTCTTTTTTATATACTCAAAAAGTTGATTATAATTTGCTTGTAAAAGATATGTTTGATTATATAGTTTCAAATACAACAGTTCTTGAAAAATCAGAAGACCTTATTGAAGCAGTTGCAGAAGCACAATTTAGGATGGCTTTTGTTTCAGACCCAGAAATCCAGTTTCATTATCTTTTGCACAGGATTTGGGTTCTTTACACGAATGTAGATGGTGTTGAATCCTCTGTTAAAAAGTTTAAAATGGAAAAAAAGTTGATGAAATGAAATGCAAAAATTGTGGAAGAAAAATAGAATATGATATGGAAAATGATTTGATTCATAGTCATTTAGATGGTAAAGGAACAGACCCAAGACTTTGTAATCCAAGTAATCCTGATTCAAAAATTGCAGAGGTTAAATAAATGGTTGAAAGAAATAAATCAGATATAGATAAACTTTTTTCAGGAAATGTCGTAAATATTTCCTCTATTAGTGACGATTCTCTTTTTATGATAAATAAGTATATGTCCAGATGGTTCAGAAATCTTGATATTTGCATTAAAGTTTCTCAGATGTTTTATTATGTTGACAAGAATGTTTTAAAATTTTATATGGCTTCAAAAATGGAATATCCAAAGGTTGACTTTATTGTTCCTGCTGATATGATTCGAGAGGATAAATATTCTCAGATAAAAAAATATTTTCAGGAATATTACGGATGGTCAAATCGAGAGTTATTGCAGAATTGGTCTGTTATTTCATTGCAGTTTAAGAATAAAAAATTTACAGACTGGATGTTTGTGACTTTTGGTCTTGAAAGAAAAGAATTGCAGTTATTAGGGGTTGAAAACTGATGTCTCAGGTAAATGTTTTGGAAATATTGAAAAAAAATACTGATAGATATTTGTCATCAGAAGATATATGTAATTTATATTGTAGAAAAATAGAAAAGATTTCTGTAATTTCAATTAATATGAATCTTCATAGATTGGCAAAGAAACTTGATGTTACTTATAAAAAAGTTGATGGGCGAAATAGACGAGTTTATAAATTAAAAAAGGTGAAGGTATGAAATTTTATCTGACAAGAAAAGTTACAGTAAGTTCACATTCGCAGATTCGTGGGTTTTTGTCTGTAATAAATAATAGTAATGGAATAGATACAAGGTTGAATTTTCGTATTCCAATGTCTACAAAATTTCAAAACTATGAATTTCGGAGAAAACTTGCGAAGAAAATTAATACTGCTATTGTTGATGCTCTTTATGAGCAGGGTTTTGATATAAAAAGAATAAGGACAAAGGGTAATATTAAGAGTAGTGCATATGTTGAAACGAGGTGAAATTGATGGATAAAAAACATTTGATAAGGTCTTTGGAAATGACTAAGATTGATTTGAAAGAATTAGTTCACAGGGAAAATATGTTAAAAAATAAGATTGCTGATTTGGAAAAGGAAATAGAGCAGGTGAAAGAATGAAATATACTTTTTATATTCTATTGGTATTTCAATTGTTGTGGATGTTTTTCAAAGATAAACCAATGATGTCTTGGTGGATATTTGTTTTATTGTCTCTTGTAATTGTGTTTTTTGAAAGTTTTGCTGAAAGTCTTGGTAAAACTGTTGGAACAAAGGAAGTTAAAAAATTAAATGATGAGAATAAGAAAATGAAAAAAATTTTGAATATAAAAGGTTCAATTGATAGTCTGAAGAAAGGATATTATTAGTGCGAGTAAATTATAATTTACGAGATTAAAATGGTAATGAAAGTTTTGGATGAGAAAGAAGAAATTATAAAGAATAAGAGTAATAGTTATTTCAAGAGATATAGAAAGATGAATAAGGATAGGTTAAAGGATTATAAGAAAAAATATGATAAAGACCATAAGGAAAATAATAATGAATATATGAAAAAATATTATGAAACGCATCCTGAATATCGTGAAAAATTAAAGCAGAAGGCAAAGATAAAATATAAAAATATGAAAGAAGCATATGAAAAGAATATAGATAAACAATGTGAAGAAATGGTTAAGGAGTTTGAACAAAATGACTTTGGAAGAACAGATAAAAAATAATCGTGATAGACTTATTGTTGAGTTGGAAATACTTCGGCAAACTCGTAATGCTCTGTATGATTTATTTGAGGAAAATTATGATATTTCTGATGAACCTCAGATTTTCAAGATAGAATATGCAATAGAGCAGATGGATGAAGTTTTAAATGACCTGAATTATGTAATACAGATGTTAAAAGAGAGTATGGAAGCAGGTGAAAAAAAGGTGATTGATAATGGTAATGATTGAAATTGATGATTATGCAGTATATTATTTGTCTTCGTATCTTGATATTCAGATTTCAAAATTGAAATATGTAAAGAAGATGAAGACAGAAGTTCGTAATATGAAACAACTTGATGAGAAGATAAATATGCTCTCTAAGATAAATGACAAGTTTGTTGAAGCATTAAAAAACGCAAAAGTTACGAGTAAAATGGAAAATTTTACGAGAGGTGGTAGATGATGGTATTGAGAAAACAACCGAAGAATTGTAAATGTTGTCAGAATCCTATAATTAACAAGGATAAAAATTCTGTGTTTTGCAAGAATTGTTTTATTTTTCTCAAGGCAGAAAGGTTGCGAATAAAGAGGAACATAGTTGAGAAAATGTTGGAAAAGGTTAAAAGGATGGGGTGAAAAATGAAAAGAAAATTTGAATGGTATGGATTGAAATGGGAAAAAACTATGACAGTTTCAGAATTTGAAACAGAGCAGAAAAATATGATGAAGATTATAGCAGTTGCTTGGTTTACATTGTTTATATTCGGAATATTTTGGTTTGCAATGATAATGCAGGTTCTTGGATATAAACTTGGATAAAATGAACAGAAGTCAATTAAGATTAAATGATTTATTTGAAGAATGTTTTATTGATAAATTATACAATCCAAAATCTATAATTGAATCAATAAAATTTTCTTTTAAAGATATACAATTATGTAAATATAGATATTATGATGTAGAAACAAAAAAAACTTTTTGCAGATTTTATATACAAACACAACCTTTTTTTTCAAAAGAATATTTAAAGGAAGGATTGGAACAAAAGTTTGAGCAGTTGAAATTATTTGAGGTTGATAATGGCATATATACAGTTTAAAAAATTATTAGGTTCTGATACAGGAAAGGATGAATATATAGTTGAAACAATAAAGGACAAGGATAAACTTGGAAAGATAACTTATTATCAAGGTTGGAAACAGTATGTTTTCAGACCTTTTATAGATACTCAGTATTCATATGATTGTCTTTTATTAATTTCGTCTTTTTGCAAGAATTTAAATAGAAGGTGATAAAATGTCAGCAGAAGAATTATTAAAAGGTTTGCACGATAATCATAAGTTAATTATGATAATTTTGCATATATTAATGGTTATAGTTTTAATTTTAATAGTATATGGATTTTTTTCAATGCGAGAAATTTCACTTGGTGATGTTGTTGTTGCTTGTGAAAATACTTGTCAGAAAAATTTTGGAATTGATGCAATCGGTTTTAAATTTGACGGTGAATGTATGTGTCAGTCAGATATGAAGATTCCTGTTAATGTTACAATATGAATCAGCATAAAAGGTGTATGTTGCATAAAAATAAGATGAGGTTGATATAAATGGCAAGAGCAAAATTTGTAAAAAAGGCAAGAAAAGATATTAAGGGAACTGATATTAAAAAGGGTGATTCTTATTATTGGTGGAAGTTTAAATTTGGTCAAAAACAGGTTAGTAAAACACAACCAAAAGCAAGTCAGTTGACACAATCAGATTTTCTTGGAACAATTTATGATATTCAGGATAGAATTTCTGAACTTACAACAAATGATGATTTGAGTTCTGAAGTTGAAAGTATTGTTTCAGACCTTGAATCACTTAGAGATGAGTGTGAGGAAAAAAGAAGTAATATGCCTGAACAGTTGCAGGATACTGGTTCTGGTGAAATTTTACAAAATAGATATGATGCAATTGATGAAATGATTGACGAACTTCAGAGTGTTGAAACAGATGTTGATGAGGATGATATAGAGCAGGAAATAAGAGATAGTAATGAAATGGATGGTGATGATGAAACAGTTGATGAATATGATTCGAGGATTCAGGATTTGATAGATGAGGAAATAGAAAATAAAAAAGAAGAAATACTTTCTGAAATTCAGAATATTTCATATAATGGAGAGTAAAATATATATGAATTAATGTGAGGTGCAAAATGAAAATGTTAGATTTGGGAGTGGATGACTTTTTAATTGGAGATATTGTTATATCATTAAAGGGCGATGCCTATTTAATAGAGGATGTAAATATATGTAATTGTAATTGTCATAAAGGAAGGAATAATAGTAGAGTAATTTCAGTAGATGTGATTTTTATAAAATCAAGGTTAAAACAGGTTTTTAGAAGGGAAGATTATGAAGAATTTTCAACAAGAAAAGTTTATAGGTTTTAAATGAATAATATTGAAAGTCTTGGTCGAGATATTATTATCTATGGTCGTAATCCAGATAATACAGTTTATAAGACAGTAGACCGTAATTTTCAACCGTATTTTTATATTCCTGATGATAATGGAGAATTTACTTCAATCTATGGTGATAAACTTAAAAAAATAGTTATTTCAAATCCAAATGATGTTTTTTTTGAAGTTCGTAATTATCCAGTTACATTTGAAGGAGATGTTAATTATCGGATTCGATATATAATAGATAAAATTGAAAAACTTGAGAAAGAACCTTTGCGTATATTATATATAGATATAGAAGTTGATTCTTCAAATGGTTTTCCTGTTCCAGAACTTGCTAAGATGCAGATGCTTTCTATTGGTCTTTATGATTCTTTTGATAAGGAATATATTGTCTATTATCTTGGTCTTGATGACTATGATATTTCAGATTGTAAATTGATTAAATGCACAACAGAGCAGGAAATGTTGACTAAGTTTCTTGATTATTTGAAGGAAAAAGACCCTGATATAATTTCAGGGTGGAATGTTGATTTCGATGCTTATTACATATACAATAGGATGAAGAATCTTAATATGAATACAAATTTATTGTCTCGTGATAGATATAATTGCTATGATAATGTAAAGCAGAAAAAAGTTAAGTTCTTTGGTCGTTTCATATTTGATTTGTTGGAAGCATACAAGATTATGATTCCTGATTCTCGTGAAAATTACAGGTTAGATACTATTGGAGATATTGAACTCGGTTTTGGAAAGCATAAATTCAAGGGCGACTTGACTAATTTATATTTGACAGATAAGAGAAATTTTCTTTATTACAATATGACTGATGTTAAGATTCTTGTTGAACTCGATGAAAAGAGGCATATTATAAATTTTTTTGATGAATTGCGAAGATTTATTAAATGTCGTTTTGAGGATTGTTTTGCTCGAAGTATGATGAGTGATGCTTATATATTGAATTATGCACATAGACTTAATGTTGTGATGCCTTCAAAAATTCCAGTAGAGCATACAGAATATGAGGGTGCGATTGTAAAGAGAAATGTTGAATCTGGAATATATAATAATGTTGCATCGTTGGATTTTCAATCTCTTTATCCTTCTTGCATTTTATCTTGTAATATGTCTGTCGAGACTTTTAAACTGAAAGATTCTGTTAAAGAGCAGGAACTCGAGAATTATATTTGTTTGGAAAACGGTGTTTGTTTTGATAAAAATATTGATGGTCTTGTTCCTTCTATTATTAAGGAACTTTTTGAACTTCGTAAAAAATATCGTGAAGAAATGAAAAAATATGATATGGATTCTTTAAATTATAATAAATTTAATTCAATGCAGTATTCTTGTAAAATTTTATTAAATGTTCAGTATGGTATTTTTGCTTTTGCAGGAAGTCGTATATATAATAAACAAATTGCTGATTCAATTACATTAATGGCAAGAAATATTATATTACATTCTGAAAAAATTGTAACTCAATATGGTTATAAGGTTGGATATATGGATAGTGTTACAAAAGATACAAAAATAACTATTGAAGATTGTTCGTCTATTTCAATGGAAGAATATTGGAATTATTGTGCATATAAAGAGGTTAATGATAGAGGAAAATGTTTTAAAAAATGTTTTGTTCCTATTTTGACTTGTGATAACAATTTTAAAAATAAGTATATTGTTCCTCAATCTATTATTCGTCATAAAGTTAAAAAGAAAATATATAGGTTGTATCTTACAAATACTGAATATTTAGATGTTACAAAAGACCATAGTCTTATTTATATAGATTATAAATCTGGTGATTTTATGAATATTTCACCAAAGGATTTATTGAAATATAAAGTGTCGTATTTGCTTTTTAATAGGAAGTTGCCTGATGTTGTGAAATCTCAGGGTTTTTCTAAGTCGATGTATGAATTGATGGGTTTTATTATAGGTAATGGCAATTTAATAAAACAAGTTGATAGTAAGAAGTATAATTATATATCATTGAGTAGTAGATATATAAATGTTTTAAAAAAAGGATTTATAAAAAATATTTGTAAAGAATATAATTGTAATTATACACAGAGAAATAAAACCGATTTAACAATAAATTCTACAAAATTGGCAGATATGTTGTATAATTTTATGTTTGGTGGAATATCTAAAACAAAGAAAATTCCGTTATGGTTATTTAAGGAAACTGATGAAAATATATGTTCTTTTTTGAGAGGATATATGAGTGCAGATGGAACAGTTTGTATTAGGAATAATAAACCTATTATAAAATGTGATAGTATAAATAAAAATTTGTTATTAGGTCTTCAGAAATTATTTTTTAGGGTTGGAATATGTTGTTCGTATTATGAAGAAAGTAAAAAAACAAGATATAAAAATGTAGAATCAAAATTTAATATGAAACGGATAAATATTTTGGATAAATTTTTGTTTAAAAAGAAAATAGGATTTTTAACAAATGTTAATAAAAAATTAAAAAATGTTTCTGATAAAGAGTGTTATGTTTGTAATGATGATAAGATTATTTCTAAATCGTATCATAATTTAAAGTCACATATATGCTCTGTAAAAAATATTAATGGCTTTTTGAGTAAAGATTTTAGATTGAGAAGAATTATAAAATATAAGACATATATGGTGGATGATTATGTTTATGATTTTTCAATATCAGAATATCATAAATTTTATGCTAATAATGTTCTTGTATCAAATACAGATAGTTTGTTTGTATTTGTTAATATTAAATCTGATGATATTAAAAAAATAATTAATGAGGGCTTTGTTATTAAGGATTTGGTTAATAATTCTTTGTCATATTTTTGTAAGCAAAATCATAATATTGATAAGCATTATTTTAATATTCAATACGAGAAATTTTATTCTGAAATTTATTTTGCAACAGTTCTTAAAAGATATTTTGGTTATATAATATGGAAAGAGGGTATTTTTTTAGAGGAAAAAAAATTTCATTTGATGGGTTTTGAAGGTAAGAGAAAGGACACTCCAAAAGTTTCTCAGGATATGCAGAAAACTCTTTTTAGGATGTTGTTGGATGGAAAATCTAAGGAAGAAATAAAAGTTTTTTTGGATGGTTTTATTGATAAGGTAAAGACAGTTTATACTCCTGATGAAATTGCATTGCCTATAAGTTATGGTCGTGAAGTTTATAAGAATAATCCTATTAATATGAGGGCTATAAAATTTTCTAATGAATATTTTAATATGGATATTCGTCTTGGCGACAGGTTGAAATATCTTTTTGTTACAAAATTTAATAAGTATAGGACTGATGTTGTTGCTATAAAAGATGAATTGCCTTCTGGTTTTGTTGTTGATTATCAGCAGATGCTCAGAAGAATATTGTGGTTGAAAGTTTCTCCTGTGTTAAATTCTCTTGGTTATCGAGACTTGCTTCCAGTTAAGAATCGTGTTAAAATCAAGGAAAAAAATAGAAATATATTTGAATATTTGAAAGATATTGAAGAAGAAGCAAAAAAGTTATAAATATAAATAAAATACTATTTTATAATGGTGAAAGAAATGAGAAAGAAAAAAATAAATGAACGAAAAAAGAAAGATATGAATTATTTTTTGGGTTGGTTGATTGTTCTGATGGTTTTTATTAATATTCTGTTGTATTCAGTAAAAACTACTCAGTTAGTTGGTGCAGTTATGAGTGTTTTTGTAATATTATTCTCTTTTGTTATGTGTATGTATTATCTTGGAATAATAGAACGAGAAAGATTGCGAGTAAATCGTAATTTACGAGGTTAAGGAAATTGCAGGTGAATAAAAATGGTAGATGAAAATTTCGTGACTTTAATATATGTATCTGTTATTTTATTTATTGTGTTTGTATTTTTTGGATTCTGGATTCAGAAAGATTATACAGATAGAAATCAGATGTCTGCATATGAGAATTGTTTAAGATATTGTAGGTCATCTTTTTCATCTGATAATGACTATAATGAGATTATGTTGAACTGTTATAATAATTGTAATATTAATAATTTAAGTCAGACCAGAATAAATCAGGAATGTTATTTTGGAAATTATGTAAAATCCGATTCAGGGTGGAGATTTGATTTAAAATAGGGGTGCTAAAATGGGAATTTTAATAACGCAAAGAAATAATGATTATATAATAAGTCTTCGTGAAGAATGGAGATTTGAAACTATTTTTGATTTTTCTGAATTTTTGGCATATCTCAGGGAACATAATTTTGACATATTTTTTAATGTTCGGATGCAATCAGGAAAAATTTTTGTTAAATTTGATAATTCGCAAATCATATTATCAAGTTTTTCAATGTTCAATCCTGTTTTTTCAAGAATTATGTTTTATAAAAATGCTTTTGGTCAGTTGAAGGATTTGAATAAATGTAGAGGTGAATAGTTATGAAAAATAATAAGGAAGAATTTATTTCAATTGAAAAATTGACAGATGAACTTCAATTTAAGGAGTTTATGAATGAGCAGAAACTTTTTTTGATGAAGGATTTTATTGAATCATATCATCAGGATGATTTTACAAGTTATTGCAGGAGAATCTGGGAAGAATTGTTTAAAACGAGGTGAAAAGAATGGATGTTCTGAAAGTAGCAAAAAAGTTGTATGCAGAAGGGGAACGAAGATTTGAACCAGTAAAAAAACTTGAAGGTTTCGGTCTGAATGTTGCAGATTTAAAATCTCGGAAACAGGCATTGATAGTAGACGGAAAAGTTTACGCATATATTAGTTCTGAAATTTTTGAGGGTTCTGAAGTTCTTGAATTTGTTCTTCTCGGCAATCAGGTTAAAAATGCAAAACCTGATTCAAAAGGCAAGTTCAGAGTTTGATTCATAAAATATTCCTATAAGAATAATTTTATAGAAACATACATATAGTAAGTTTTTTCTTCTCGTAAAAATTATATAGAAACATTTATATACTAAGGTTCATTTCTCACTCTTGAGGTTGAAATAACACCTCTAAGATATTAAGACAAATAGTTCTCAGAAAAGAGGACAAAAGAGGGAAAAATGAGAAGTATGCAAATACAAGAGTTGAGAAGTGTATCATTTGATACAGCAGTTGAGAAGAAAGTTTATGTCGGAGATACAAAATCCGAAGCAGAAAAAGACGAACAAAGAAAAGCAATTTGGAATGTGCAGAGAAATAAAACTGCATCAATAGTATGCAAAAATTACAATTTGTTGCAACATAGTGATGTTGTTAATTCTGTTGTTGATGCAATGGAAAATTTGAATCTGAAAGCAGAAGCAAGAGTTTCTGATATGCACAATAGAATTTTTGTTGACATAAGTTTTCCAGATGCACAGATAAAACTTAATATAGTTGGTGAAGAATTTATGTCTGGAATAAGAATAGTGAATTCTTATGATAAAACAACAGGAATAATGGTTATTCCATATCTGAAAAGACTTGTTTGCAGTAACGGAATGGTTATGAATGTTAACTGGGTAAAATCCTTGAATGTTAAGCATACATCAAAATTGACACAGGATTTTGAGAGTGTTGCACAGAGATTAATACACGATATGATAAATAGTTCTGAGAAATTACAGGCAATGGTCTCTGATTGCATTGGTGACAGTATTGAATGGGAAATAATGGATAGAATCCTGCAAAAACTTGATAGAAAAAAACATATCAAGGCAATAACAACTGAGTTAATTCAGACCTGTGGTAAGCAGAAATCATATACAAGATGGCAGTTGTATAACGCATTTACATCTTATGCAAGTCACGGTTTGCAGTTGAAACCATCAGTTGAAAATTGGTTGCAGACACAAGCACAGAAAATTTTGGTTACTCCTCTGGAAAAATTAGTTCCAGTTGAAGTTAAAACCAAATAATTTTTTTATTTTTTTTAGGTGAAAAAAATGGAACAAACACAATTAAAAAACGGTTGGTGTAAGTGCGATGTCAATGATAATGCAATTTTTTTTGATGATGATAAATGTAGTTGTGGATGCAAAAGGCATCATTATCATTGTTCAAAATGTGGTGGCATAACACAGATAGGATAAAAAGAGGTGAAACAAGATGAAATTTATAGAATTTTTGGAAATAGCCGAATATGAGGGAGAAGTTTATGTTGTAGGTAGTTGGGAATCTGAATTTACTTTTTGTTGGGATTTCAAAGATACTTCTTTCTCTGAAAAGGCAAAGATAAAATTCAAAAATATATTGGATTCAGAAATACTTTTTTTAAGGGGAAATATAGAGTTGCAGAATGAAGAAATAATAGAGGAAGAATATGATTTTTTTATGAGGACAATAGCAGGATATATTTCAGATGTTGAATATAAAACATTAATTATAGAGGTGAAAAAAAATGGTTAAGAAAGAAGTTAAGAAAGAATACAAGCCAAGAAAGACCCTGTATGGTAAACGAGTTTATATCGGTAATCTTGATGGTGAAGAATTTTATTTAAGACCTATTAAATGGGATTGTGGATGGTATTTTGGTGGAGTTTATCTTGAGGGTCTCAGACCTGAAACAGAGGATGCACTAAGGGAAAGAGCAAGAGATACTCAACTTTCAGATTATTATGATGTGAAAAATATTCCGTCACAATATCTTGATGAGGAACAGTTTCAAGAGGATATGGAAGATGACTGGTATGAAAATGCAGATATTCAGGCAGAGCAGGAACGAGATGGTGAAACATATTATTTATGTTTTGGAACTCACACACACGCAGATTCAGTTCTCTTGAATGACTGCAAAGGTCTGTATAAACAGGCAAAGGAAAAATTCGACAAGTTAATTTTTACTGAGGAACAATTTAAGAAACTTGTTGCAATACTGAAAAAATTCTATGCGTTAAA
>Ga0247842_10004542_pt1 | contig 17253 bp, 18 predicted proteins | sample LaCruzMarch2015__3_FD_192411 | JGI IMG/M metagenome (GOLD analysis project Ga0247842, IMG submission 192411) | Freshwater microbial communities from meromictic Lake La Cruz, Castile-La Mancha, Spain - LaCruzMarch2015_19m | ecosystem: Environmental > Aquatic > Freshwater > Lake | place: Spain...
AGCAAGGCTTGCAACTGCAGTTTTCCTTAGGCAGAGAGTCAGAAGGAAAACGACGCAGAGCGTGAAAACAGCCAACTATCTTTTGAGCGACAGCAAAAGCCAGAGAATGCAGGCTGAAAACGCATTGAGAGGATTTATAGAAAATTCCCAGTCCGAGATTGAAGACCATCTTGACGGCGCTGAAAACAGCGAAAAGCAGGCGCGCTTGATTTTTGCAAAAAGGCAGAGATTCAAGAATCTTGCAAGGCGCATTGCAGGCAAGAAAGCGCAAAAGCGCTAATGCTTTTTAACAACCTTCAAGCCTAATTCTAAAATGCAGTCGCAGGAAAGGCAGTTTGCCAAGGAGTTCAAGGATGAAAATCTGCGCAAGGTATTCCAGCGCGTGTTCGACAGGCAGACAATAAACACAGTGCACTCTCTTGCAATGAAAGGCCATTTCGGAAGCCTTGAAAGCCTTGTGAGCGAAGGAAAGGAAGCCCTTGTCTTCAAGGCAGTGGACAATTCAGGAAACTATCACGCAGTGAAAGTTTACAAGATCACTGCAAGCACTTTCCAGAACATGCTGCCCTACATTCAAGGCGACCGCAGGTTCAAGGGAGTGAAAAAGGAAAAAAGCGACCTTGTGCATGCATGGTGCAGGAAAGAATTCAAGAACCTCGAGCTTTGCGAAAATGCAAAAGTCAATTCGCCAATGCCAGTGGCTTTCAAGGACAACGCGCTGGTCATGGAGTTCATAGGCGATTCTGAAGGAAATCCGGCGCCTTCATTGAAGACAGTAGTCTCAAAGCTGGACTGGCAGGAGCTTTACGAACAATGCATTGAAGGAATTGCAAGAATGGTCTACAAGGCAAGGCTTGTGCATGCAGACCTTTCAGAATACAACATTCTAATCCACAATGGAAAGGCAGTCTTCATTGACATGGGGCAGGCAGTCACATTGCAGCATCCGAAAGCGCACGAGTTCCTTGACAGGGACTTGAAGAACATTGCAAGGTTTTTCTCGAACAAGGGAGTCCAAAAAAGTGCAGAAGACGCAAGGCTGGATTTGAAGGCCTGGAAGGAAAGATTATAATAAAATTGCAGCAGGGTTTTGTAATGGAAGAAATCATAAAGGCGCCGAAGGACAGGATTGCAGTCCTGATTGGAAAGAACGGCGAGACAAAGAAAATGCTCGAAAAGGCGACAAAGACAAGAATCAACATTGACTCAAAGACTGGAGAGGCAGAGGTTGAGGGAAAAAGCGAGAACGCCTTGGAATATTACATTGCAACGCAGGTTGTGAAGGCAATTGCGCGCGGCTTTTCCCCAGAGCACGCGCTCAAGCTTCTTGACGAGAACTATTACCTTGACATAATTGACATTGAGGACTTTGTGGGAAAGAAAGAGCGCGAGCTGCACAGCAAGAAGGGAAGGCTGATTGGAAAGCGTGGAAAAGTGCGCGAAAGAATTGAGGAAGAGACAGACTGCCTCATCAGCGTTTACGGAAAGACTGTCGGAATAATCGGCACTCCTGAAGGAATGGAATTGTGCAGGAAGGCAATTGAAATGATTCTTGAAGGCTCCGGAATAGACAATGCATTAAGGGCGCTTGGGCAAAGGAAGCAAAGGCAGGAAACAGAGGAATTCGAGGTTTAAAAATAGCCAACCTTTAAATTTGCCGATTGCGTCTTTTTTTGCATGGTTTCCGAAAGAGTGAAAAGCCTTGCAAGATTCATCGGAATAGGCGCTGCAAGCGGGGCATTGGTTTGGGCGCTGACTGAAGGCGGCATCAAATCCCAAAACGCCATCAGGGCGGCAAGGTCTGCTGAAATGCCGGCAAATATTGCAAATTTTTATGAAGAATATGACAGGTGCCTTAATCTTTTGAAAGCCAGGGGAATCACAATAAGCGCTCCCACATTTGACGATTATCAAAGAAGAGAAGACCCGCTTGTCCAAATAAGCGTGAAGACAGGCACTCGAAGCGTAATGAATACCATTAAAATCGGCAATTCAACATTTAACTCATTCAGCGACGAAGACGTGCTGGATGATGTTGGAGAAGTCATTGGCAAAAAGCCAGAGCTGATAACCAAAGAGCTTGGGGAAAGATTCAAGGCAACATCAAGAAAATACAGGCTCATAAAGCCGCAGATAGACACTTATTATGGAAACATAAGCAAGGCAGGCAACAGGGCACTTTGGAAAGGAATCTATTCAGGGGCAAAGAAAGGCGCTGGCTGGGGCGCATTCGCAGGACTGCTGGCATTTGGCGGGGCTGCGGCGGCAAAAGCATACAGCAACAGGAGAAGATTTTCAGCCCCAAAAGCCCCAAAATTCAGCAGGCGGGCAATGCGGAGATAGCGCTTTTTCCCTCTGAAAAGCGCATTTTTTCAAGGATTTTCAGGCTAAAGAATATAAACTTTCCAAAACCACAGGGTTTTGGAATTTTAAAAACCAAGCAGGTTTTTAAAGGTTTACGGCATAATACTACAAGTGAAAACAGCCCTTCACCAAGGGATTTTTCACTAATTTTAGGAAAAAAACCTGATTGAACGGTTTTTGAAAGCGCAAAGTGAGCCATGATGCCTGAAGAAAAGGAAGACAAGAAAGAAACAGCGGGTTCAACTGCAGACGACTTGGCGAAAGAGTTCAAGGAGCATTCTGTTGCAGAATTCTTCAAAAAGAACAGGCAAATGCTCGGGCTTACTGGAAAAATAAAGACTCTCACAGTGATAGTCCACGAGTATGTCACTAATTCCTTGGACGCGTGCGAAGAGGCAAAAATCCTTCCTGACATTGAAGTCAAGCTTTCAGAAATCGGGGAAGAGTATTACGAGCTTTACGTCAGGGACAACGGGCCTGGATTGACAAAAGAGACTGTCGGAAAAGCTTTAGGCCAGCTTTTGGCAGGAACAAAATTCCACAGGCTCATACAGCAGAGAGGACAGCAGGGAATTGGCGCTGCAGGCTGCACAATGTTCTCGCTCATTTCTACAGGAAAGCCAATCCAGGTGATTTCCGGAACAAGCCATGGAAAGGCATTCAAGTGCGACTTGACAATAGACCCAAAAATAAATTCTTCAAAAATAATGAACTTGGAGGACATTGACAAGCCATTCAAGGGAGTCGCGATAAAGGCAAAATTCAAGGAAGTCAAGTACCAAAAGTCAGACCAAAGCCCTTTAGAATACTTGAGGAGGACCGCAATCTCAAACCCTCACGCTAAAATTTCATTCACGGAGCCTGACGGGACAACGACCACTTTTGAGAGAAGCTCGAAAGACATTCCAAAAAAGCCAACTCCAATACAGCCGCATCCAAAGGGAGTTACTGTTGACGAGCTCTTGACAATGGCAAAGTACACGAAAAGCCGCAAGGTCTCGAGCTTTTTGAAGGATGAATTGGACAGAATGGGCGACAAGGCAATTGAAGAGATTTCAAAATCAGTCGACTTTGACCTTAACACCGACCCCAAAAAGCTTGCATGGGAGCAGGCTGAAGAGATAGTCAAGCAATTCAAGAAAATACAGTTCATTGCACCCCGCCTTGATTCACTGATTCCAATCGGCGAGGAAAGAATAAAGAAAAGCATAATGGGAATAGTCGAGCCTGAATTTTTGGAAGTCGTTGAAAGAAAGCCGACAGTATACAAGGGTGGATTTCCATTCTGCGTCGAGGTCGGAATAGCATATGGCGGAAACGCCGGAAGGCAGGCAGGGACTGACGAGGACGGAAGAAATGTCTGGAAGTCAGAAATTTTGAGGTTCGCAAACAGGACTCCATTGCTTTTTGACACTGGAGGATGCGCCTTGACTCAGGCAGCGCAAAGCATCGACTGGAAAAGGTACGGGATAAAGGACTTTGACAATTCTCCGCTCACGATTTTCATACACTTGCTTTCAGTGCACATTCCATACACTGGCGCAGGAAAGCAGGCAGTGAGCCCTGAAGAGGAAGTAATGGAAGAGCTCAGGCTTGCATTGATGGATGCAGGAAGGAAAATCTACAGGTTCATAGGCTACCAGAGAAAAATGGCGGAAAAGGAAGCAAAGAGGAAAATGTACTACAAGTACGCAAGCGAGGTTGCAACAGCAATCGCAGAGCTCACTGAAAAGAAAAAGGAGCCAATAGAGAAAAAACTGCACGAGATAGTGCTGAAGCACCTGAAGCTTGAGGAAAAGAAAGAGGCCGAAGAGGCAAAAAAGATGGAAGGCCTCACAGAGGAAGAGATAGAGAGGGAGTACGAAAAAAAAAAAGGCGAAGGAAAAAAAGGAAAAGGACGCTGTAAAGAAGAAATCAAAGGAAGATGATGAATAATGCAGGACAAGCAGGTTACAAAAAAGCTCGAGGATGCGGGCGAGGAAATTCTCAAGCAGATCGACAAGGGAGAAAACCCGAACTACGAGCTTCCGATAAGGAACCTGAACAACATTTTCTTTGACGAAAAGTCAAAGACAATAAAGCTCGGGGACAAGACAAGCTCGAGGCAGTTCCTGAATGTCGCGCACTCCAGAAAGTTCATGCAGACAATGCTTGTTGCCGCCGGATTGAAGAAAGTAATCAAAGAGCAGGCGACAACCTCAATACGTGACCTTTTCTACAACATGAAGCACACCATTGAAGGCACTGACGAGAACACTTTCGACACGCAGGACGAGTCAGACCCCCTCATTGAAGACTTGGAGGCAAGCCTTAATGTCTTGAGGGAAGAGCTGCATTTGATAGCAACCCCAAAAGGCCTTGTTGCGGGAGAAGTCAAGATTAAAGAGGCGGGCGGAAGCGTGATTGACGTCTCTAAAATGGGAAGCTCTGGCTGGGCAGTGCCAAGCAATGTAGAGCCTGAAAAAATAGAGATAAAGGAAGTCGACGCGGACTATGTGCTGTTCATTGAAAAGTACGCAACATGGAACAGGTTCAATGAAGACCAGTTCTGGAAGAAGGGAAAATGCATTCTGCTGACTGGAAAAGGACAGCCTGCAAGGGCGGAGAGAAGGTTTGCGCAAAGGCTTGCGAAAGAGCAGGGCCTCCCAATATACGCGCTGTGCGATGCAGACCCTTGGGGATACTACATTTACTCAGTAATAAAGCAAGGCTCAATCTCGCTCTCCTACAGCGAAGAAAAGCTCGCAAACCCCGACACAAAGTTCATCGGACTGACAACGCAGGATGCGGCAGAATTCAAGATTCCAAAAGACGCTCAAATCAAGCTCAACAAGGAGGATTTGAAAAGGCTTGCGGAAATGAAGGACTACTCATGGTTCAAGAAAAAGGAATGGCAGAAAGAATTTGACTACATGAAGGAAAAAGGGTTCAAGATGGAGCTCGAAGCATTGTCCGCGAAAAGCATAAGGTTCATCACAGAGACTTACCTGCCGAAAAAAATCCAGACTAAAGACTTCTTGCCTTGAAACCATGCTTGTTTATATTCAATAACGCTTTATTACCCCTATGAACAAGCTGCTAAAGTACGCGCTTTGGGCAAACATTGTCGGGATTGCGTTTTTTGCGTTTTGGATTTTAGGAATGTATTCTCAAGACATGGGCCTCTTTTCAATAGCATACGCCACTGTGCTTTTTGCACCCCCAATAGTTGCGATAGCTTTTAGCGCCGCATTTGTCATAAAATCCAAGAGAAGCATTGAAGAAACCGCGAGCAGCATGCTTATTCCAATAGCATATTCCATAATTTACTTTGTATTGAGTATTGCCCTGCTCTTGCTTGAATCAGTAGCATCAAATGGAGAGGTAGGGCCTGTTTTTGTCATGTGCCTGCTTCTGTGGGCGGTATTGGTGGTTACAGTAATAATTTCAGCAATAATAAACTTTGGGATTTATCTGTTGGCTCCAAAAAAAACCGCAATAGCTAATGCAAAACAAAAGAAAAAAAACTAGACAATTCGCTTTAACGCAGTCCTGAAGACTTTTTTCTGGTCTTCAAAATCGAGCATTTTCAGCGCCGCAGACTTTGAGGCCCATTTGAATGAAGAATGCTCTGCGTCAATGTTCTTTCCAACCACAATTTTTGCGCTTGCGGGAATTTCAACAAGGAATGCCTGATTCACGTGCTTTTTCAAGCGGATGAAATCGTCAAAAACTTGCATTGCGGGAATTTTATTAATACGCAAGAATTCTGAAACTCCAATCTCTTCCTCAAGCTCTCTCCGCAATGTCTGCAGCTGAGCCTCTTTCGGCTTTGCCCCGCCTTTTGGGAATTCCCAGCCATTCCAGTGAAGCACGCGGTGCAATAGGAGGAATTCTGCCTTGGAGCCGCGCTTGCGGCAGACTACAGCGCAGACTCCTTTTCTAAGCTTGAGCTTTGAAGGCATGAAGAAAAAAAGAACAAAAAAGATTAAAGAGGCCTCCGGGCCCGTTTCAAAAAGCTTATATATTATAAATCTTTTATGGAATAATGAAGACGCTTACAATACTCTTGCTTGTCCTGCTTTTTGCAGGCATTACTTCCGCTTATGCTCCGCTCGATGACCCTGCTGCCGACCTCGAGATTGCAAAAGGGCCCAATTTTCCAGTAGCACATGATTGGATGCAGGTTGATGATGTTTCGCAGAATTACACACTCATCTCGCAGTGGAAGATAACGAACAATTACTCAAAGGATATACGCCTTAGTTCAATGGTTTTCGAGGCAACAGGCACCCTGGATGATGCGCGCATGTATGTCTGGGTCAATAGGGAATTTGTCGTTGATGGATTGCTAACTCTTGATGATGATGTGCTGGGCGGAACAACCTATGCTGCGGACAATGCGACAAAAGAAGTTTCTTTTGAGTTCGGTTACTCCGCAAGAGTCCTAGAATCAGGAAAAGCAATGTATGTTGCTATTTTCCATAAGGCTGAGCCGAACTTTTATGAAGAAGGAACAAAAACCGGCCACATTCTTCAGGCCATTAATGCTACTGTAATTGACACTGGAGAGCATTTCACAAAAACCTTTGGAACAAAAATTTTTCAATCCCCCCTTGCAACAATAACTTACCCGAAGAGAACTTACTTTATTAGGGCAGAATCGGCCCACGGAAAAGCTTACTGGATAAGGAGCACTCCTTATGCTGATGGAAATGCGTATGTGCGCAATCATGCCGCCTCCGGCGATTATGGTTTTATTGCTTATACAGATTGCAGCGAAGAAACCTCTTCTGAATTAGATGAAGGCTATGATAACATACAAGCTTTTGATGTTATTGGCCAGACCTTTAAGAGCTCCAGCAATAATGTAACTGCTGTTGCATTGTACCTGCGCGGAAAAATGGGCGAAGAAGAAGACACAGTTACGGTTAAGCTTTATGACACCCCTGATGGGCGAGTGATTTCTTCAAGCACAAAAACTATTGCCATTTCAGGCGCCGGAAAGTGGTACTTTTTTGACCTTAATACTTGCGTTGCCTCGTGCGGAAACGGAATGATAGATTCCGGAGAACAATGCGACGGAGCAAACATTGGCGGCGCGGAATGCGGGGAATTAGAAGGCTTTTTTGCAGGAAGCTTAAGCTGCGATGCGAGTTGCCGGCTAGAAACAATTTCCTGCCATGATTTGGCGGAGAGCTTAGAGCTTGAATGCGAGATGTATGGTTTGGAAGGAGCCGATTATTCCTGCACAAGACTAAACGATACTTTTGGAACTAGTTATACCTCGGGCGGCTTTATTTTTGACGAGGAATGCAATGCTGATTTGAGCGGATGTTCAAATGCGGCGGAGCCAGTTTGCGGGAACAGGGAAATTGAGGAAGGAGAAGAATGCGATGGAGGCATGGAGTTATCTGGAACCTGCCATGATTCTGGCTTCTATAATGGCTTCATTACCTGTTCAGATACCTGCACTGTTCTGCCGGATGAATGTCTTGATTTCACGGGTTTTTTGGAAAAGCTTTGTGTTTTGATCGGCCCCCCTGAAGAAGGCTATGTTCCTTGTGCAAATTTCAACAATGGGGACGAAGTAAATTTTGTTGATGGGAATGTTTATTTTGATGCGGGATGCGTTCCTGATATAAGTGAATGCGTTTCTGCAGGAGAGGCAACTGATGGCGAAGAACCTTCTGAAACTCTTTTTCCGCAGGTGTGCGGAAACAACATTGCGGAAGGAACTGAGAGTTGTGACGGCACTGATTTGAGAGGCAACACCTGCCCCGGCTTTGGGGGGGATGGAGCGTTAAATTGCACAGCGTTCTGTACTTTTGATGAAAGTGATTGTTTTTCAGACCCTTCCGGCCCCGCATTTGGGGAAAGCCCACCCGCGGGGGATGGTGTAATTCCAATTCAGGAGAGCCCGCCCGCAGTGGAAGATGTAATTCCAATGGATTTTGTTTGCGGCAACAACATAGTTGAATTCGGCGAGGATTGTGAGGCCGATGATTTGCACGGGGCCGCCTGTGAAACTTTTGGTTACAATAAAGGGGAGCTTGATTGCAATGCAACTTGCGGTTTCGATACCGGCAATTGCATTAGGGTTAATGAAGCCGGAGAGATTATTGCTGTCGGCTCAACTGATGGAGCCATCTTTAAGGATGCCGGCTCTGCAGATACAAAAAAAGGAATCTATCAAAACGAAATCAGCCAAATAAAACAGGATTACACTTTGCTGATTGCCTTGCTAGCTCTTCTAATCCTAATAATTGCCATTGTCGCGTACTATCTCTCAAAGAAACTGAAACTTAAGCCAAAGAAAAAGAAATGATTCAAAATCGAAAGTATGCCCTCCATGCGGAAAAATTCCGGGAAATATACTGTTCATTGAAAGAGTATGCTGAAACAGGATAGCGACGGGCAAAGGCTTTAATTTAAAAACGCTGTTTTCTTTAGAGAAAATGATAGAGTTCAGGATTCACGGAAGGGGCGGGCAGGGAGTCCAGAAGAGCGCGCAAATACTCAGCCGCGCGGCATTCCTGAAAGGCTTTGAAACCCAGGACTTTTCAATTTACGGGGCAGAAAGGCAGGGCGCTCCCTTGACAAGCTTTGTAAGAGTGGAGCATTCATGCGTTCCCACAAGAGGTTACGTGTTCGAGCCTGACGCGATAATAATACTTGACGATTCTCTCCCGCGCGAGAAGACGCTTGCTGGAAAAAAGCCAGACGCAAAAGTTTTCATAAACTCGCAAGAGAAAATCTCAGGAACTGGCTTTTACTCAATTGACGCTACTGGAATCGCGCTGAAAGAGACTGGAAAGGCAATAGCAAATACAGCGCTCTTGGGGGCTGTCGCAAAAAAAATGCCTGAAATAGTGAGCTTTGAGAATTTGGAAAAGGCAATATGCATTGAGCTTGCGAAATACAGCGAAGAGCTCTTGCAGAAAAACATTTCTGCAGCAAAAAAATGCTTTGAGATGGTTTGATGGACAAAAAGCTTGTAGAGCAGAAAAAGATTGTGTTCAAAGGACGCGAAGGAATTCCGGCAACTGTCGCAGGCGAGGGAAAAATGCCTGACACTGGAAGCTGGAAAACATTCAGGCCGGTCATTGACTATTCAAAATGCATAAAGTGCCACTTGTGCTGGCTTCACTGCCCTGACACTGCAATCAAAGTCAGGCCTGACGGATTCACTTTCTCGCTTTACAGGGAATGCAAGGGCTGCGGCGCCTGCGCTGAAGTCTGCCCTGTGAAATGCATTGAAATGCAAAGGAACATGAAGGACAAGATTGAAAGAAGCGATTTGCTTCAGTTCAAAAAGGAGGCGTGAAACAGATGATCCGCACACCATATTTTCCGCGCAGAAACAACGGGGCAAGCCAGCTGGCACTGGCTGTGAGAATGCAGCAAACAAGCGGGACACCATCCAAAGCAGAACGAAGCGTGAAAAAAACAATGATACAAAGGCAATTTGTAAACCTAAAAAAGCCAAACGCCCTTAAAGGCAAAAAGGGCAGGGATGCTGTTCTATTCCTTTCAGCCAAGATAAACGCAATAACCAAGCAAAGGTTCACTCCGCAAGAAATGGCAGCCCTAAGCGGATTAAAGCAGGGAGAAGTGCAAAGAATCATTTTGGGAATCAGGATTAGCCAGAAAAAATCTGCAAAAGCAAAAAAGGAGAACAGGAAAAAATGATTAGAAGAATAATGCTTCCAAATACTGTCCAGCACAGGAGACAGTTAATCCAAAGAAAGCCATTGCCAAAATTAAGAAGAATTGATGACAGAGTAATCAAATTGGCCGGAAAGACTCCAGAGCAGATTCTGAATGAAGTAAGGGGAAAGAAAAAATGAAAAGCAAAAAAGCAAGGGCCAAAAAGCCTGCAAAAGTTTCAAAGGAAAGGCTTCAAGGGCTCAGGGAAAGGGAGCTCATTGACGGAAACACTGCATGCGCTTATGCAGTGAAACTGTGCCGCGTTGAAAGCATTCCTGCATTCCCGATAACTCCGCAGACTGAATTGATGGAAAGGCTTGCAGACTGGACTGCAAAAGGAGAGCTTGACGCTTTCCTGAATGTCATGGAATCAGAGCACTCTGTGCTTTCAGCGGCAGTAGGAAGCGAAATGACTGGAGTGAGGACTTTCACAAGCACTGGAAGCCAAGGCCTGATGCTCATGCATGAAATACTGCCCATTGCTTCAGGGACAAGAATGCCTATTGTAATGATTTGCGGCTCGAGGGCTTTGAGCGCGCCAATAGCGTTGTGGCCTGATCATAATGACTTCTTGAGCTGCAGGGATTTTGGATGGCTGATGCTGTCTGCAGAAATAAACCAGGAGCTCTTGGATTTCATCTGCATTTCATACAGGGTTGCGGAAAACTCAAGGGTTTTGCTTCCGGCATTGATTGAAATGGACGGCTTTGTGCTTTCAGAAACGCGCGAGCCAGTTGAGATTCCAAAGCAAGAAATTGTCGACAAATTCCTGCCGCCATTAAGGCTCGAGGCAATGCTTGATGTTGAAAAGCCAATGACTTTGGGCACTCCAGTGCTTGAAGAATACCAGTATTTCAAGGAGCAAATGCAGGCCGCAATGAACAATGCGGAGCAAGAGCTTGAAAAGGCATTCAAGGAATGGAAAAATCTCACTGGAAGAAATTATGACTTTGTGGAAAGCGTCTGGATGGAGGACGCCAAAGAGGCAATTGTGATGATTGGCGCAAACTCCACAATAGCAAAGGCTGCAGTGAGAAAAATGCGCGCGAATGGAAGGAAAGTTGGCTTGGTGAAGCTTAGAGTGCTGAGGCCTTGGCCTGAAAAGGCGCTGAAGGCTGCTTTGAAAAAATGCAAGAGGATTGCAGTGGTGGACCAGAACATCAGCCTGGGAAAGAACGGCATAATTTACAGCGAGATTTGCGACACTTTCAGGAATGACGGAAAAACAATTGCAAACTACATTGCAGGGCTTGGCGGAAAGCACTTGGGCATACAGGACTTTGAAAAAGTGTTTGAGGATTTGGAAAAGGCAAGGGATGGGGAGAAAAAATGGCTGGTTTAGAGGAAGACGCGAGAAAGGCGCGCGCAAAGGAAGGCGAGCAAAGGCCAGTCTCTTCAATCAAGGACGTTGATGCAGAGGATTACATAAGCGCCGGGACTTTCGCTTGCTCTGGCTGCCAGCCAGTATTAGGAATAAAGCTTGCGCTCAAGGCATTGGGAAAGAACACTATAATGGTGAACAGCTCTGGCTGCATGACTCTTACAGCAACATATCCTTTCACACCCTACAAGATTCCCTGGGTGCATAATGCAATAGAGAATGCAGACTCCACAGCTTCTGGAATTTTCATGGGGCTCAAGCGAAAAGGCCTTGAAAAAAAGACAAACATCCTTGTCTATGCAGGCGACGGCGCAACTTACGACATTGGATTCCAGGCATTGAGCGGAATGTTTGACAGGTACGAGAATGTAATCCACGTCTGCTACAACAACGAGCTTTTTGCAAACACTGGCTACCAGAGGACTGCAGCAACGCCGCTTTTTGCGCGCACTACAACAACGCCTGTCGAAAAAAAGGCGCGCGGCAATTTGATCCCAAGAAAGCACATGGTCAAGATAATGCTCGCCCACGATTCCCCGTACGTTGCCACTGCCTGCACTTCATATCCTGTTGACTTCATGAAAAAGCTCCAGAAAGCATCGAAGATTTACGGGCCGAAATACATTGAGCTTTTGGCGCCCTGCATTCCGGGATGGGTGCTAAGTCCGGAGCAGGGAAGGAAAGTTGGAGAGCTTTCAGTCCAAAGCGGCCTCTGGCCATTGTACGAGATAGAAGACGGAAAATTCTCGCTCAGCATGCAGCCGAAAATGATTCCAGTCAAGGAAGCTTTCAAAGCGCAAGGAAGATACTCGCACCTTACTGACGAAGAGATTGACAAAATACAGGAAATGGTCGGAAAAGAGTGGGAATCATACAATAAGGGCGAGTTCTGGAGCGTCCACGAGTACTAGCCGCTTGCCAATTGAGGCCTTATTATTGCCTTTGAAGGCATAAAATGCTTTGCTGAAAGCCGAAAAAACGCAAAATTATAAAAGCTTTAAGTGGCTATTAAATGCAATGGACAAAAAGCAATACGCTGGAAAGCGAACTGAGTTTCGTTGATTGACTATGGCTTTTTTTAGAGCACCAAGTCTGCCAAGAGGATTGCGGAACAAGCCGGCAATGAAAGGCAAAAATGCAGGCACTGCTGCAAGAGCGCCTAAAAAAACTCAGGCAAGCGAACCAGTTTTTTCCAAGGCAGAACGCAAAATTCTCCACGCCAATTACGCCGCACTAATGAAAAGGCACGGGGAAAACGTGCAGCCAGGCAGGGGAAGAAACACAAAAAGGCTCAAGGCATTCTTGGAGGAAGGAAAGGCAGAGACTGCAAGAAGGCTCGCGGAAATCAAAAGAGAGTTTGCAAGGCGCGCAATGACAAAGCCCGCAAAGAAAAAGGTGCGCAAATGACGGCAGGCAAGAAAATCCATCCTTTGGACTGTTTCTTCAACCCTAAAAGCATTGCAATAATCGGAGCCTCCTCAAAGGAAGGAAAAATTGGAAATGTCATATTTTCCAATTTCGTGCGCTCTTACAGGGGAAAGCTTTTTCCAGTGAATCCGCACGACAGCGAAATATACGGGCTCAAATGCTTCAAAAGCGTCAAGGAAATAAAGGAAGAGATTGACGCGGCAGTCATTGCAATTCCAGCAGAGCTTGCCCCAAAGGCGCTTGCAGAATGCGGGCAGAAAAAAATCAGGGCAGTCACAATAATCTCCGCAGGCTTCAAGGAAATAGGCAATGAAAAATTGCAGGCAGAGCTTGAAAAAACAATGAAGCAATACCCGCAGACAAAAGTCATTGGCCCGAACTGCCTCGGAATCTTTGACACAAAATCCGGAGTCGACATGCTGTTCCTGCCGAACGAAAGGCTCGGAAGGCCGAAAGAAGGAACAACAAGCTTCATCTCACAGTCTGGCGCTTTGGGAAGCGCAATCCTTGACTGGGACGCAATGAAAGGATATGGAATAAACAAGTTCATAAGCTACGGGAACGCGGCAGAGATTGACGAGACAGATTTATTGGAGTATTTGGGGCAGGATGAAAGCACAAAAGTAATAGTCGCTTATTTGGAAGGCGTGAAGAACGGGAGAAAATTCTTTGAAACACTGAAAAAAGTCTGCGAAGCAAAGCCAGTCATAGTCCTAAAAGGCGGCTCTTCAGAGAAAGGCGCGCTTGCGGTCAAAAGCCACACAGCATCAATGGCGGGAAACCATGAAGTGTTCATTGCGGCATTAAGGCAGGCAAATGCGGTAATTGCGGAAAGCATGGAAGAAGTTTTCGATTACGCACGCGTTTTCACGACAGAGCCGAAGGCAAAAGGAAAAAGAGTGCAGATAATCACTGACGGCGGAGGATACGGAGTGCTTGCAACAGACGCGCTCGCAAAAGTCGGGCTTGAACTTGCGGAAATGAGCGAAGAAAAAAAGGCAATCATAAAGCAGGCATGCCCTCACTATGCTGTCGTGAAAAACCCCATTGATTTGACTGGGGACGCGAACAACGAAAGATATGACATTGCATTGCAGCAGGCTCTTGCTGACGAAAATGTCGACGCAATAATCACAATCCTATTGTTCCAGCTCCCAAGCCTTAACGAGCAGATAGTGGAAGACATGCAAAAGCTTTGCGCAATAAAGGCAAAGCCAATGCTGTTCATTTCCGCAGGCGGGCGCTTTTCAGAAATGCAAAGGGCAAGAATGGAAAAAGGATGCTACAGCACTTTCCAAAGTCCTCTTGACGCCGCAAAGGCGCTCAATGCATTCATTAACTATCACCTGATAAGGGACGCAAGGCAAGCGGCACTGATGCCTGCAGTGAAGCTAGCTGCTGAAAAGGCAATTCACTCGCAAAAGCCGGCAAAGGCTGCGCACAAAAGCCCTGCTTCAAGCCACAAGCAGGCAAAGAAAGCAAAAAAGAAATAGCCAATTCTAATTCTTCAAAGAAGCCTTCAGCAGCCTTTCGACCTCTTCAGTCTTTCCCTCATCCAAGAGCTCAAAGACTTTTTCAACGTCAAACGCGTTTCCGAACGAAGTTTCCAAAAGCTTTTTCTGCAAAATTTCCAATCCCAGTTTTGAAACGCTCTTCTTCTCAGCCTGCAGCTCGCGAAGCTCTGCAATTGTTTTCCTGAAGTCATTGTCGTCAAAAGACCTGTCCAATGAAAGCAAGGCCTTTGCTGAAAACTTTTTCTCAATCTCTGCAAAGCTGACATCGCTTTGGGAAAAGCCCTTCTCCAAGGAGCCAACGCACTTCACCCTGATCAAAGGCTCGAGTGCAGAACTGTTCGACTCCAAAAATCCTGCAATTGCCTCTTCGGCCTTTTGCAAAACCGCAGAAGGTTTTGCATTGTCAAACTTCAGCTTTGCGTAAAAAGAGCATCTCTGCTCCGGAATCTCTGAGAATGACAGAGAACGCGAGAGAGTGTCAAACACAAAAACCCCCTTGGGCTTCTGGCATTCTGAGCTTTTCAGCTGAGTTGTCAAAGTGCTTCCAGGCAAAAGGAAAATTGAATTTCCAAGCTTTTTTTCCAAACTCCAGTGCAAATGCCCGTTGATCACAAGGTCAAACCCTTTCGGCAAGTCTTCAAGCGATAGAGTCGCAGTCATTTCGTCATCAAAAGGCAAAAACTCCGTGAAAGACTGGTGAAGCATCAATGCATTAAAGCAGCCTTCAACAGCCTTTGGAGCCCAAGCCTTCAACGCATCCTTCGCGTACTTTTCAGGAACTCCGCCCAATCCAAAAACGCACACTCTTTCAGAACCCTTTTCCACAATCGCCTTTGAAGCATGCAAGTGAAGCAAAGCCCCTGCCCTTTGCAAAACCTCAAGGGCATTCCTGCTGCCTTTGGGGCGATGCTCGTGAGTGCCGTGAATTGCAATCACTGGAACGCCTTCAAATGAGAATTCGCTTGTTTTTTCCCTGCCTTGCACTGAAATTTTCACAATGCTCTTTTTTGCAGAGTTTGCTACCGCCAAAAGCTCAAAGGCATCATGCCAAGCCTCCTGTGACGGGATTTCCTCATTGAAAAAATCCCCAGCCATCAGAATGCAGTCGCACTCTTCCCTTGCAAGCAATTCCAAAGCCTGCCTTGCATTGAACAAGGCATCTCCAGAACGCTTGGAATTTGCAGAAAAGCCCAAATGAGTGTCTGAAAAAATTCCAAGCCTCAAGCTTTCACGCCCTTGAATAGTTCTTTAGGAAACAACAGCAAAGGCCTCAAAACCAGAGCGCCAATTTTTGCATCCTGCATTTCAAAAGCCTTGGCGCTTTTCTCATCAAGCCTTGAATCGGAAGAGGCAAAGCAAACACAGCCCTTTTCCAAGGCCTCTTTTTCAGTCTTTGCTGAAAGGACTTCCTTGAAAGAATTCCACTCCTCAAGCATTTTTGCAAGCTTTGGGCTTTTGCCGACCAAGACAAGCTCGCAGCCTCTCTTAAGCAAAAGCCAGCAGGCCTTGAAGTCTTCAGCAGGCTTTTTTGATGCAAGGAATGCAATTCTTCCAGAAACCCCGACAGGCAGGCCTCCAAAGCACATTTCCTGCCCTGCATAAACATAGAATTCATTGTCAAAAACCTCGAAAATTATTTTCACGTCAGGCTTTGAAAGATTCACTGACACTCCATCCACTGCCTTGCGAACAATGTCTCCGGCCTTGACTTCAATGTCGTGCGCATTGAATGATTTTTTTGCGCCAAGCTTTGCCCTTACAGCAAAGCAATGGCCTTTCTTCAAGGCCTTGCGCGCGAAATTTGCGGACTCTGTTTCTATTGCAGGCATTTCTGCAGGAGAATGCCTTTCGGCAAGCGCGAGCGCGTGGATTCCGAAAACGTTGTGCAATATTTTGAGTGCCTTTTTTGGGCTTTCAGACTTGAAGAAAATCCTGCCGCCCTTTCTGTCAAGCTCTGCAGCCTTCAGGCCATTGGCTGAAAGCGCATTCTTAATGTTCCACTCCAGGGCTTTCATGAATGAAGAGCGCACGAAATCGCTCTTCAAGGCAATTTCAGGAGCTGTCTTGACCACTATCCAATCATTCTGCATGAGGCATTTTCTGGCGCAATCTTAATAAAAAAAGCCCCTGAAAAGCCTCAAAAGCGTTTAAAGCCAAAGGCATTTTTTCCGCAAACGCTTTTGCAACGGCAAAAGGGTTTAAAACAAAAAGCCTGCAATAAGTCAATACCAATTCGCAAATGCAATTGGAGTCACGGGCTGGCAGAATTTATGCGGCATTGAGCAAAGGCGAAATGCCGCGACGTTCACGCATGCCAACTGGGCGTGACAGGTTTGCATCAGCAAAGTTGCATCGAGCATCAGCGAAGATGCTACACAGATGCTAACTGGCTGGGCAGTTGTGCGGGGGTGGCAGAGCGGTTATGCATCGGCCTGCAGCTGGTCCTTTCTTTCTTGAAAAGAAAGAAAGTGCTAAGTTGGCCCAAAGAAAGAAGCTTGGGAAAAACAGTGGCTAGCCGAAGATCGCGAGTTCAAATCTCGCCCCCCGCTTAATGCATTAGAATTTTAGGAAATTCAAGGCATTGTTCAAGTCCTTGGATTCTATGACAAAAAGAGTGTCAGTCCAGCATGAGATGAACTCAAGGATGTTGACTCCATTCTCAAAAAATAGGGAAGACAAATAAGCCACGACTCCGGGAAGTGCCTGTATTTCCTTCGGCGACTTGATGTTTATCAAGACCAGGCCAGACTCGCTTTTTATTGTCTTTTGCAAAAAAGCGCTTTTTACCAAAGGGGCAAACTTTTCCTGCGTAACTATTGTGTAATTGTCAGAGCCTTCAAGGAGAAAGAAAGTGCCTGACTCTTTCCTGACCTTTTT
>Ga0247842_10004543_pt1 | contig 17251 bp, 11 predicted proteins | sample LaCruzMarch2015__3_FD_192411 | JGI IMG/M metagenome (GOLD analysis project Ga0247842, IMG submission 192411) | Freshwater microbial communities from meromictic Lake La Cruz, Castile-La Mancha, Spain - LaCruzMarch2015_19m | ecosystem: Environmental > Aquatic > Freshwater > Lake | place: Spain...
GAATGATTCTGCATATTAAAATTTGGCAACTTCTGAATGTAATTCATTATGCAAATATACTAAATCCCGTTATCTGAATGGTTTAACCGCGTAAGTTCTGGGGATTATGAAAGTTAGCCCGTGATTGACCCTCTCCTGAATCCTGTCCCGTGTCGCAACCCACGGCAACATTCCCCCAAATGCCAGACGTAAACATTTGAATAGGACGGAACAGGAGCAAAGAGCGGGGAGCGAGATCATTAAAGCCTGATATGCGAAAACAGCTTGCCTGGCACAGGCGCCCGGTTTGAGATCACGGTGCCGAAAGGAATGTACCGGTTCGGTAAGGGACCGGAGGAAAATAAACCGGAAAAATAACGAGTGCCGGGATCAATCCGGGGAGAATCCGAGTTTATACGTGGCTTGACTATTTTAGGTCCGGAATTACCGATTTGAGATCTAAGTCACGCAGAAGCCAGGAACGGATCGTTCTTCGTTCACAGATGCGGTGCATTCCCAGATCATCCGTAAAGAGAGGAATTGAATTCGGTTCGGAAATCGCGAGGAAATAGGTGTCAAAGCCGGGACAGCTTTCGGTGAGTGCAATTTTTTTTGCAGATTCAATGAGGCGATCTTCAGGTACAATTGTGAAACTCGTTTCAACCTCATTACAAATCTCTTCTGAAACAGAGGGATTTGCGAGTCTTGTTGATACTGCCGCAATCTCAATAATGCCACAACGAGGAAGGAAAACCTCAATTCCATGATCATCGAGAACAGCAAGTAGTGCTACGCATGATTTGTGGGTTTTTAATTCACAGGAATAGGTTTTCCCAGCATGACTATGTGATGATGAGAAGAGTGCTTTTATGATAACTGATGTCTCAATCACACAGGAAGAAAAATTATTCATCTCTCATTCTTCTCCGGTTTGCGAGGAGCAGTTGATCAATGTCTTCCTTTGCCTCCGGCTCTCCGAATTTTTTTACAAACTCTGAAAACTTTTTACGGATTACAACTTCCACCCGGGTATGTTCCGGTAGACTCAACGGATCTTCAAGTACCAGCATACCGTCTTTGTATACTGCATACGCTTTGATCGCGGACACACAATCATCCCAGAAACAATTGTTCTCACACACTAATAGCCGGGTATAAAAGATAATGATTGCGATTGAAGTGAATGGGTTGGCATCATGAGCGTCTCATCGTGTGACGGGTTTATAGTTACACGCCCGTATACCGGGGGAATGGCAGATGCGGGCAGTCCGTGTCGAAGTCGATCCCAAAAATCCTGAGATCTTCGCTGACCGGCTCTTCGAGAAGGTTTTCTACAACCTGATTGGCAATGCACTCCGCTAGGGGGGGTGCAGTGATGAAGACCATCCGGGTCTCATCTCAGGATATCGACACGGCACTCACGATCCTCTGCATGGATGACGGCGTGGGGGATCTCCGCAGAGGACAAAAAGCACCTCTTCACGACTTTAGCCCAGTATGAGATTGGACGGTAGTGTATTTTCGATGCCGCATGATGACGCCACTGAAATAACTGCCAATCCATGTTCGTATATGATTTATTGTGCTTCTATCTCATTCTCATCGAGCAGTTTCTTCACGAGAGCCGAATCAAGATATGCCCTGACCTCAACAATCTTTTCATTTTCAAACCTGCATACCCAGCAATAGCGGTTGTTGAAGGGGGCTCCGTTTCGTGCCATGGAGAGCGCTTCCAGCTCAACGGCAGCAATCTCACCGGATACTATGACATTTGTCACCCGCAGTTTTACGCCATCACGAAGAACCCTGTTGAGCCGCCCGAATGTGCTCCGGACAAATGTCTCACGGTTATGATACGTGCCTGCGAGCGGGTGCGTTCCCATCACCGTCCAACACACATCAGTGGCGACGTGACGGAAAAATCTCTCCGAGTGTCCATTCTCCAGATGTGCGAATAATGAGCGTACATTTTTCACGGTAACAGATTTCATAAGAATTTCCGAATAGTGGATGCTCAGTATTGGTTTTTATGATAATCTACATTCTGTTTATCGGTATCAATCACAAGCCGAAGAGCTTCTTTTTCTCTTTCCATGTGTCATCCCGTATTCCCGAAAAAGCTGTCATATCCTTATCATCAAGTGCGATCACATCAACACTTTTGGTGAATAGCATCCATTTCAGGTGCTCTTCTGCAATGATAGTATTGAGCCTCTCGATAAGACCAGGCAATGGAAGAACATCTGGGACATCGAGGACATCTCTGTCATGTGTATACCATTCTTTTTTTAAGATAATGAATGTCAGCCCGTACATAAACCCCGCCTGATCCCCTCCCGTTACGGATGCCAGCGGCAAAATTCCCTAAAAAAGCCACAAGTTAAAATAGGCATAGGACTGAATAGGGGTTAAGAGTGGCGGGGGAGAGCCTTAAATGCGTGATAAGCGAATCTGGCGGATCTTAAACGTTGATGACAACGAAGCGGGACGGTACGCGACGACAAAGATCTTAAAGAACGCAGGCTTTGATGTCATCGAAGCAGCGAATGGCACCGACGCCCTCACGCTGGCAGCAAACCAGCACCCTGACCTCGTCCTCCTTGACGTAAACCTGCCCGACATCAATGGCTTTCTCGTCTGTAAACAGATCAAACTGAACCCGGATACCGCATCCATCCTCGTCGTCCACCAATCCGCCGTATATGTCAGCCCAAAAGACCGGGTCGAAGGACTTACCGGTGGAGCAGACGGGTACCTCGTGCACCCGTTGGATCCGGGCGAGCTCGTGGAGACGATCCGGGCATTTCTCCGTATCCGGGAGATGGAAGGTGCACTCCGGGAAAGTGAAGAGTTATTCCGGGGTCTTTTTGATACGGTCACAAGCGGGGTAGCCATCTATGAAGTTCACGGTGACGGGGCGACGGGAACGGATTACATCATCCGGGATTTCAACAAGATGGCGCTTGAGATCGAGGGTAAGACAAAAGATGAGGTAATAGGAAAGAGCCTCTCAGCTCTTCGACCGAAAGTCGATGAGTATGGGATCATCCCGGTGTTCCAAAGAGTCTGGAAGACGGGCGTGCCTGAGTTGTTTCCCCAGACGATCTATGTCGATGAGAAGTATTCCAGCTGGTACGAGAATCGCATCTTCCGGTTGCAGTCCGGGGAAGTCGTCGCGGTGTACAATGATGTCACCGAACGCAAACGGGCGGAGGAGGCGCTTCATGAGAGCGGACAACGGATCAACTTCTCGCTGGAAGCAGCAGATATGGGCGCATGGGAGCTTGATCTGGTGAAACATACGGCATGGAGATCGCTTCGCCATGATCAGATCTTCGGCTATGAAGAACTTCTCCCGGAGTGGACATATGAAAAGTTCCTCAACCATGTTCTTCCTGAAGACCGCTCAATTGTGGACACAAAATTCGGGCAGGCACTGGAAAAATTCTCGGACTGGGAATTCGAATGCCGCATCCGCAGGAAAGATGGTGCTATCTGTTGGATCTGGGCGAAGGGACGACCGGAGTATAATGACCTCCATGAGCCGAAAAAGATGTTCGGGCTTGTGCAGGATATCACCAAACGCAAACGGGCTGAAGAGGCGCTGTGGGAAAGTGAAGAGAAGTACCGCATGCTCTTTTCTAATATGTTGGATGGATTTGCCTATTGCCGGATGATCTATGACAGCGAAGGTCATCCTGATGACTTCATCTACCTTAATGTCAATCAGGCATTTGACCGGATTATCGGCACAAAAACCGTCACCATGAAACGGGTTACTGAAGTGTTTCCCGGAATCAGGGACTCTTACCCGAAGTTGTTTGAGATCTATGGCAGGGTTGCATGGACAGGTACTCCGGAATCATTCGAGATTAATTTCAAACCTATAGAAAAATGGCTGCACATCTCGGTATATTCTCCGGCAAAGGAGTTTTTTGTTGCGGTGTTTGAAGACATCACCACGCGCAAACAGGTGGAAGCGGCGCTCCATGAGAGCGAGGAGAAATTCCGAGCCATCTTCCACAGCGCCAATGACGCGATCCAAATCCATGAGATCGGACCGGACTTTACCCCGGGTAAATTCATCGATGTCAATGATGGTGCCTGCCGAATGCTGATGATGTCCCGCGAGGAGATCCTCGTCCACTCTCCCCTCGACTTTGCGGTAGAATACCATAACCCGCCGCTCCCGGAGATCATCCAGCTCTTCACAACCAAAGGGGGTGCTATCTTTGAGACAGGGCACCGGAGGAGTGATGGGGTCGTTGTGCCGGTCGAGATCAATGCCCATATCATCAATCTTCAGGGCAAGACCGTAATGCTTGGGATTATCAGGGACATCACCGAGCGCAAACGTGCAGAAGATGCACTTCGTCAGGCAAACAAACAATTAAACCTGCTATCATCCATTACCCGGCATGACATACTCAACCAACTGATGGCACTCAAGGGATATCTCTATCTCTCAAAAGAGATGATCGATGACCCCACGATACTCACCGGTTACATCCAGAAAGAGGAGCAGGCAGCAAATACCATCGAGCACCAGATCACGTTCACGAAAGTCTACCAGGAACTGGGTGTCGCAGCACCCGAATGGCAGAGCGTAAACGCCAGTATCCATAAGGCAATTGCCGGGCTGCCGATGCGGGATGTCCGTATCGAAGTCGATCCTAAAAATCCGGCAATCTTTGCCGACCCACTCTTTGAAAAGGTCTTCTACAACCTGATCGACAACGCCCTCAAATATGGTGGTGAGGGCATGAAGACGATCCGGGTCTCTTCACGGGAATCTGACGGGGGACTCCTGATTGTCTGCGAGGATGATGGCGTGGGGATCTCTGGCGAGGACAAAAAGAAACTTTTCACCCGGGGTTTCGGGAAGAACACCGGTCTTGGTCTGTTCCTCTCCCGCGAGATCCTCGCGATTACCGGGATTACGATCACCGAGAACGGTGTACCTGGGAAAGGTGCACGGTTTGAGATTGCGGTGCCGAAAGGGACGTACCGGTTCACGGGAACCGGGGAAACATAAACCGGGAAAATAATGAGTGCCGGGATCAATACGGCGCCACATCATCCTTTGGCATAAACAGCAGTGCCGTCCGGTGATTCACGTTCAGGTTTCGGTATGAGGGATCTCGAACTATACCGTGTTGTGCTGCGTTTTGCCATCCGGGGCGATTGAGGAGAAAAAGAAGTGCAGGAATCGGGCAGTTGGGGGAGACAACCGGGATTTCCCCAGGAACAGGCAGTGTGACTCTTCCTGATGATCTCTCCAACATGCATACGATAACCTAATCATACCATCCGGAGAATTAGGTTATACAGCGAATGGAGAGAGGAATGCCAGACACCCGTTTCCCGCTCAGTCCGGAGTTAGCGAAACCCGTCATCATCCACACCGCCGGTATTGCCATTATCCTCGCGGTGCTTGTCGTTATCAGCCAGATGAACTATGTCGTCTTCCACAGCGTCGTGGAGATTGCGACTATTGCAATCGCCATTTCAATTTTCGTTATCGTCTGGAATGCCCGGGACAAAATTGATAACGGGTACTTCATCATAGTCGGGCTCGCTATCCTCTTCATCGGTGTTATCGATTTCGTCCATACCCTCGCATACAAAGGAATGGGTGTCTTTCCGGGGAACAGTGCCGATCTTCCTACCCAGCTCTGGATTGCCGCCCGGTATCTCCAGGCATTCACGCTTCTCGCCGCCCCGCTTATGATAGGCAGGCGGGTGCGGACTGCGCCGGTGCTCGCCATTTTTTCTGCGGCAACAGTATTTCTCCTCTGGACAATCTACGCAGGCATCTTTCCCTCGTGTTTTGTTGTGGGACAGGGGCTTACGCAGTTCAAGATCGCAAGCGAGTATGTCATCTCTCTCATTCTTGTCGCGGCAACGGCGCTCCTGTACTGGAAACGGGCGGCGTTCGATCCCCGCATCTTCTGGCTCCTTGCCATGTCAAATGTCCTGACCATCGGGGCTGAGCTTTCGTTCACCGCGTACGTCAGCGTGTACGGGTCCATGAACATGATCGGGCACCTCTTCCGGCTCGTAGCCACGTACTGCATGTATCTCGCCATTGTGGTTGTCGGCATCCGCAAGCCATACGCACTCCTCTGGCGGAAAATGAACGAGAGCGAACGGCAGTACCGCGAGCTCTTTATTGAGATGACAAACGGATACGCCCTCCACGAGATCATCCTTGACGCTACCGGAAAGCCGGTCGATTACCGGTTTTTAAAAGTGAACCCTGCATTCGAGCGGATGACCAGACTCTCGGCAGCAGATATTGAGGGAAAGACCGTCAGGCAGGTTCTCCCCAGCTTGGAACTGGACTGGATCGAGGCATACCGGAAGGTGGTACTGACAGGAACACCTACCCAGTTTGTGAATTTCTCGACCGATCTCGGCAAATGGTTTGAAGTCTATGCATTCAGCCCTGCTCCCGGGAAGTTTGCCACGATCTTTAGCGACGTCACGGATCGCAAAGCGGCAGAGGAGGAAATTGCCCGACTGGCATCCTTCCCGCAACTGAGCCCGGCAATGATCTTTGAGATCGATCCATCGGAACAGGTGCTGTTCGTCAACCCGTCTATACAATCGACAATGACCCGGCTGGGGCTGTCAAGCCCGCACGCATTTATTCCTGAGGACGTCCACCAGCTGATCCACGAGTGGGAGACCCGGACACGGGTGAACTATGATCGGGAATGCTCTGTTGCCGGCAGGTATTTCCTCGTTACGTGCTACCTCTCTCCCGAGTACCGGTCAATCCGTTTTTATCTCACTGACATCACTGATCGCAAGCAGGTGGAGGAAGCGCTTCGTCAGGCAAACAAACAATTAAACCTGCTATCATCCATTACCCGGCATGACATACTCAACCAGTTGATGGCGCTGAAAGGCTATCTCGAACTCTCGCATGAGGTGATTGACAAACCGGAAACCCTCATCGAGTACATAACAAAAGGGGAGACAGCAGCGAATATTATCGAGCGCCAGATCACATTCACGAAAGTCTACCAGGAACTGGGTGCTGCTGCTCCTGCATGGCAGAACGTGGACGCGAGCATCAAAAAGGCTGTTACCGGTCTGCCGATGCGGGCAGTCCATGTCGAAGTCGATCCCAAAGATCCGGAAATCTTTGCCGACCCACTCTTCGAGAGGGTCTTCTACAACCTGATTGATAACGCGCTCCGCTACGGGGGCGAGGGCATGAAGACGATCCGGGTCTCTTCGCAGGAGTCAGATGCACACCTCACGCTTCTCTGCGAGGATGATGGTGTTGGGATCCCCGCAGAGGACAAAAAGAAACTCTTCACCAAAGGTTTCGGCAAGAACACCGGTCTTGGTCTCTTCCTCTCGCGGGAGATCCTCGCGATCACCGGGATTATGATCACCGAGAACGGTGTACCGGGGAATGGGGCACGGTTCGAGATCACCGTGCCCAAAGGGGCATGGCGGTACACCGGGACTGGTGCCTGATGGCGGAAAAAATCCGGGTGCTCTACGTCGATGACGAGACACCACTCCTGGAACTCTGCAAGATCTTTCTCGAACAGCCCGGGGATATGACCGTCACGACCACAACAAGTACGCTCGAAGCGATCCAGATTTTAGCCACAAAGAAATTCGACACCATCGTCTCGGACTACCAGATGCCGGAGATGGACGGGATCGATTTTTTGAAGTACCTCAAAGCCAAAGGGGATACCACACCGTTTATTATCTTCACCGGCAGGGGGCGGGAAGAGGTGGTGATCGAGGCGTTGAACGCGGGGGCGGATTTCTACCTCCAGAAAGGTGGCGAGTCCAGGGCGCAGTTCGCCGAACTCTCGAACAAGATCCGGTACGCGGTCTCCCGGCGACGGGCGCTTACTGCGTTCCGGGAGAGCGAAGAGAAATACCGGCACATCGTGGATACTGCCGAAGAGGGCATCTGGACGCTGGATGAACAGTTCATCATCACCTACACGAACCGGCGGATGGCGGAGATGCTCGGGTACCGACCGGATGAGATCCTCGGCAGGGCGGTCCAGTCGTTCATGCCAGAGAGTGAACTGGCAGATCACGCGGTACATACCCGACGCCAGCAGGAGGGGGCGAGCGAGCATTTTGAGCGACGGTTCCTGCGCCGGGATGGCAGTATCCTCTGGGTCTCGGTCTCGGTCACGCCGGTTCTTGACGCGAACGGGACATTCAGGGGTTCGTTCGCGATGTATTCGGATATCACCGAGTTCAAGCGGGCAGTAAAAGCCCTGGAGGCGTCCCTGCGGGAGAAGGAGATCTTGTTAAAGGAGATCCATCACCGGGTCAAGAACAATCTCCAGACCATATCGAGCCTGCTTTACCTCCAGTCGATCTCTACCGAGAATGAGGAGCAGGTGGCGCTCTTAAAGGATGCCCGCTCACGGGTCATATCCATGGGGCTTATCCACCAGAAACTGTACCAGTCGGCGGATATCGCCCATATCCCGTTCACCAACTATATCCGTGATCTCATCGACTTTTTGGTGGATTCCTATGGGGTAGACCCGGACAAGATCCATACTGTTGTCAACGTTACGCCGCCGGATCTCACGATGAAACTCGATACCGGCATCCCCTGCGGGCTCATCTTAAACGAGCTCATCACGAATGCCTTCAAGTATGCCTTCCGGGGGCGCGAAGAAGGCACCATCACGATCACGATGACACAGGATCCCCACCAGTATGTCCTCACGGTCAGCGACGACGGAATTGGCATCCCTCCGGACCTGGATCTCACCACGACAAAATCCCTCGGCATGACCATCGTCTCCGATCTCGCGAGTCAGCTCGATGGGGAGCTTGAGATCGTCCGCCAGCCGGGCGCGACCTACCGGATCCGGTTCCCGTACGAAAAATCCTGATCCAAAAAACCCGTATGGTATCTCGTGGAACCGCCGGTATCGTGACGGGTATCTGACGATCATACCCTACCCGGCTGGGCAGGAAGGAGAAAGCCGAATGGGAAAAACCGGATGGTAAAAACCGGATGGGAAGAATTATGCCAGAAGAAGTGAACACACCATATACGAACAAAGGAATCTCCGGGGACCCTGATAGACTATGACGGAAAAGAAGATTCTCGTTGTTGAGGACAATGCAATCATCGCCCGGGAAACCTCCGAGCGCCTGAAACGACTCGGATATACGGTCACCGGGATTGTCGCACGGGGCAGCGATGCGGTAGAGAACGCCCGGACAAACCGACCGGACCTGATCCTCATGGACATCAATCTCAAAGGGGAGATCGATGGCATCGAAGCAGCCGGGCAGATAGCCGAATTTTCTGACGCGCCGGTGATCTATCTCACCGCCTATTCCGATGACGCGACCTTGCAGCGTGCGATGCAGACAAAACCGGTGGCGTACCTGATCAAACCGTTCAAGGAACGCGAGCTCTACAGCAATATCGAGATGGCAATCTACAAGCACAAAGTGGAGAAGAAGACCGGTATGTCAGAGGAAACGAACGAGATCATACGAGCGCTTGCCGATCTTCCCGAATGCGTGATCGTCGTCGACAACGAGAATCATATCCTGTTCATGAACCGGTCCGCTTCGCACCTGACCGGTTTTTCAGCGGATGAGACACGGGGCACGCCCATCTCCACGGTCTTTCAGATCCCCGGAGAGGCGCACGAGCAGAGTGAAACACCTGAAAACGAGACGGGCGAATTTCCTCTGCATGAGGAGGAACGGACGCGGACGCTGCTCGTCACGCGGAATGGCACCACCGTTCCGGTAATCACAGAGGCGACCGCGATCACGGACAGCAAGGGAACGAGGGAGGGTTTCGCCCTCGTGTTCTGGGCGGATGACTCAAAATTGTGAACACGGATGGGCGTCTTCCCTTTGTTGGAACGGCGAATCCCGTCCGGTCCTGCCCCGTCACCTGGTGAACTTACATGGGATTCTTTGAGGCATTCACTCCTGACATCCAGAAACTGCATGATACGCGGGATGTACGGGGACTGGCAAAGGCGCTTTCTCATTCGGATCCGCAGATTGCGAGGAAGGCAGCTGCCGCCCTCCAGGATCTCCCGGCATCGGATGCCGTCATTCCCCTGATCCAGGCACTCTCCTCCCCGGACAAGGACATCCGGCGCATGAGTGCCGCAGCTCTTGGCACGACCCGTGATCCGCGTGCGATACCGGGGATCGTACAAGCGGTCAATGACGTGGACCTCGGCGTCCGGCTGGAAGCGGTCAAAGCCCTTGCGAGGTTGCGCGATACAGGTTCGACTGCGCTCTTCATCCGGCTCGTCAATGACTCAAACCTCGATATCCGGATGGAGGCGATCACCGGACTCGGCAAGACCCACGATCCCGCTGCGATCCCCCATCTGCTCCGCACGCTGGTGGATCCGCAATACGGGATTCGGGAATTATCGGCAAAGTCGCTCGATGCTCTTGGCTGGGTACCGGCAAACAACCAGGACAAGGTGATGTATTCTATCGCGAAGCGTGACTGGCGACAACTCACGAACCTCCGTGAGGACGCGATAAAACCCCTCCTTTGGGCATTGAAAGACCCGTACTATCTCGTCCGGCAGGGAGCGGCGGCGACTTTGGGGAAATTAAAAGACATCCGGGCGGTGCGGGCGCTTGTTGTGGCGCTCTCTGACGAGGAGAGCATCGTCCGGATGGAAGTGGCATCCGCGCTGGGGGAGATAAGCGACCCGCGGACGATCCCGGCGCTCGTAAAGGCGCTTGACGATGAATATATCGGCGTGCGTATTTCCGCCGCGTATGCCCTTGACCGCATGTCGTGGAAGCCCGCGACGGAAACCGAACAGATCCTGTATTTGATTGTCAAGGAACGCTGGCTGGATCTCGCCAAAATCGGGAAAAAAATCGCCGGAAAACTGGCAAACCGTCTCGATGACACCTATTACCATACCCGTACCGGGGTTGCCGGCACGTTACATAAACTGGGGAATCTCGCGCTCGAACCAATGCTCGAAGCGTTGAACCGCCCGGACCCGGATGTACGGTGCCGGGCACTCTGGATTCTCGGGAATGTTGGGAACAGCCGGGCGGTGATTCCCATCACACTCCTTTTGCAGGATGACAATCCCGTCTGCCGTACCGAAGCGATTGCTGCACTGGGGGAGATCGGGGATCCCCGTGCGATCCTGTTCTTGAAACAGGTGATCGACCGTCAGCCGGAGAGTATCCCGGATGTGATCCGTGCCCTTGGGAAAATTCCCGGTCCGTCGTCCATTCCGGTACTCGCGTCACATATCCGAGACAGTTCCCGCGAAGTACGGCTCCTCGTGATCCACGCGCTGGGGCAGAACCGTGACCGGCGGATCCCCGGCATCGTCGCCCCGGTCACACAGGATCCGGATCCGGAGATCCGGGCGGCGGCGGTAACAGTACTCTCCAGGTTCCCGCAGGGTGATGTAGCCCCCCTCCTCATCCTGCTCCTCGCGGATCCCCACCCGGACGTGCGGTTCGCGGTGCTCCAGGGGATGCAGGTATGGGAGAACGCGAAGGTGGTGCCGGAACTGGTCGCCCGGCTGGAGGATGTGGATCCCCGAGTCCGGCGGTTGGCGGCACAGACGCTCGACAAATGGAAGTGGACACCTGTGTCGGTGAATGACCGTAGGAATTACCTGATCGCGATGGACCAGTGGCAGGATCTCGAACGTCTTGGGTTCATCTCAAAGAGTGTCCGCCAGAAGGAGACAGCACCGGCGCATGTGAAAGTTCCCTGGCGGAACGGGGCTGATACCTCCCCGCTGCAACCCGCACCCACCTCAACATCCCCGCCACCAGCTGTGGTCGCGAATGGTGCAAGAAAGACCGTGGCATTGCCTGTCGTTGAGAACGGGGGCAGCGTCCAGGCACTGGTGCGGACGCTGGGGGACAAGAAGGAGATCCTCGCCCGCCGCTGGAAAGCGGCAGAATCCCTGGGGAAACTGGGGGATGTGCGGGGTGTTGAACCGCTCATCGTGGTGTTGAAGGACCGGGATCCAGAGCTGCGCTGGCGTGCCGCACTTTCGCTGGGTATGTTGAAGGATGAGCGTGCGGTCGATGCGCTCGGGGTGGCGATCCGCGATGATGACCAGCGCATCGTCCGGGTGCGGGTGGCGGAGGCGCTGGGGAAGTTCAAGCATCCGGTCGCAACGAAAGCGCTTGTCCATTCGCTGGGGGATGTGCATCCCGATGTGCGGAGCATGGCAGTGCTGTCGCTGGGGGAGATTGGTTCCGAGACCGCGATCAATGCGGTCCTGACCGGACTTCTCGACACAGATGAGATTGTCCGTGAGACCGTGATGAATACCCTCATGAAACTGGGGACGGTTGCGGGGAGGTCCCTCGTGAAAGGTCTCAGGAACAAAAACCCTGAAGTGAGCAAAGGAGCCCTGACCGTTCTTGTGCGGATGAAACCGGATATCAGTTCCCGCATTCTCGTGTCCGAGCTGGAGAACCGCGATGGTGAAGTCCGGAAGATGGTAGCCCGTGCGCTGGATACGATCGACTGGCAACCGGAGACGCCGGACCAGCGGGCGCGGTACCTCTATGCCCAGCAGGACTGGAAAGCCCTCGCACAACTGGGCAGCGCAGCGGCGGGGGTACTCGTCCAGGGGACATCCGACAGCGATCCGTTGATCCGTAAAGCCTCGGCTGATCTCCTGGGTTCGATCGGGGACCGGAAGGCGATCCCTGCCCTGACCGAGACCCTTCATGACGAGAACCGGGATGTCCGGGTCTCATCAGTGAAGACAATTTTGAAGATGCGGGGAGGGGAATCGTCCCGGCTGATATCTACGTTGAAGAAGGGTGGGAAGGGATGAGGCTTTGTGACTTTGGGTGTTTTCTGGTGTCCCCTGCACTCTCGTCACAATGATGACACGGCGAGCGTTGATTTTGTATTGTATCTCTGTATGATGCATTTCGAACCTCTTCCCTGCACGCCTCTGATTTTTCCCCCACCAGAAAAGCCATACGCTCATAAAAAGAAATACCCCCTATACCGACCGGCATGATCTCGATATTATATGTAGACGATGAAGCGGCGTTACTGGAGATAGCGAAACTGTTCCTCGAAACGACCGGGCAGCTCTCCGTGGATACCTGCACATCTCCGGTGAAAGCCAAGGAGATCCTTACCTCCCACCGCTACGACGCGATCGTCTCCGATTACCAGATGCCCGTCATGGATGGGATCGAGTTCCTCAAGTACATCCGGGCGCATCACGGGAGCATCCCGTTCATCCTCTTCACCGGCAAAGGGCGGGAGGAGATCGTCATCCAGGCGCTCGACAACGGTGCTGATTTCTACCTCCAGAAAGGCGGGGATCCCCGGTCGCAGTTCGCTGAACTCCAGAACAAGATCGTGAAAGCGGTCAAGGGACACCAGGCGGTTGCGGCACAGCGGGACTCCGAACGCCGTCTTGCGGACATCATCAATTTTCTCCCCGATGCTACGCTCGCGATCGATGCCCACGGGATCGTCATCGCGTGGAACTGTGCGATGGAGCAGATGACAGGGGTAAGTGCGAAAGATATTCTCGGAAAAGGGAACTATGAATATGCGCTGCCGTTCTACAACGAACGACGCCCCATCCTTCTCGATCTCATCCTCGACTTCAATCCAACGGCAGCTGCGAGATACGACGCGATAAAACACGACGGGAACAATCTCATCTCTGAGAAATTCATCCCGTTGCTGCACGGGGGACGAGGTGCCTATCTCTGGTTTATCGCGTCCCCGTTCTACGATGCACAGGGACACTGCACGGGTGCCATCGAGTCCATCCGTGATATTACCGATCACAAACGGATGGAGTCATCCCTCCGTGCCAGCGAACGGCAATACCATAATGTCTTTGAGTCCGCAGCCGAAGCGATGATCGTCGTTGACCGGGATAGCGGAAAGATTCTCGATGCGAACACCGCTGCGATACAATTGTACGGATATACCCGTGCCGAACTTTTATCCCTCTCACTGCCCGCACTCACCCACGAACACGAGCGCATGATCCCACCCGATCATGTGGGGATGCTGCATATCTCCGAGCAACCGCACAAGAAAAAAGACGGGACACTCTTCCCGGCGGAGATCTCCGGTAATGTCTATCCCCAGAAGCGGCGGACGATCGCGATCCTGACTGTGCGGGACAGCACCCGGAGCAAGCAGGCGGCGGATGCCCTTATCGAGAGCGAGGGTCGGTTCCGGGCACTTGCCGAGAACGCCTCGGACATCATCCGCATCCTCGATCCTGAGGGCAGGATCGTCTTTGAGACCGCAGCCTCCGGGCGCCTTTTGGGCTATCCGGAGGGGTACATGATCGGCAAGAGCCCGTTTGAGTTCATCCACCCGGCGGATCTCCTGAGGGTGAAACAGGAACTCCAGGCAGTGTATGCCCACAATAATCCTGGTCTTCCCACCGAGTTCCGTATCCGGCGGGCTGACGGTACCTACTCGTGGGTGGAATCTACAGGGAAAAATCTCACGGGTGTACCGGGCGTCGATGGGATCATGATGACCACCCGGTTCATCGACGGACGAAAGCAGGCGGAGATGGCGCTTGTCGAGAGCGAGGGGCGGTACCGGACGCTTGTCGCTTCTGTGGATGAAGCGATTCTCCTCCAGGCACAGACGGGTGAGATCCTGACCATCAACCGGGCAGCCGAACAGCTTCTCGGCATTACCGTAAGGGATGTGCTGGAACATACGGCAACAAGCCGGAAGTTAAAGACGATCCGTGAAGACGGGTCAGAGTTTCCCGGCAGCGAACATCCGTCCGTGCATACGCTCGCCACCGGCGAAGCGTGCAAGAACATCGTTATGGGCATCACGAATACGGAAGGGAGATTCTCCTGGGTCAACATCAACACGAGCCCGCTGTATAGAGAGGAAGAAAAAAAACCCTATGCGGTGGTCATCACCTTATCGGATATCACCGAGCGGAAACGGGCAGAGGCAGCACAAAAAAAGAGCGAAGAGAAGTTCCACCTGATGATCGAGAACAGCCACGACATCATCTACACACTCACCTCCGACGGGGTGTTCACATTCGTTTCGCCTGCCTGGACAACACTGCTGGGGTACCCGGTTGCGGAGGTTGTCGGGCGGAACTACCAGGAATTTGTCCATCCGGAGGACATACCGGGGTGCGTCGTTTTTTTGCAATCGGTCACCGGTACCGGGCAGCGACAGCACGGGGTCGAGTACCGCGTCCGGCATTTGAACGGGACCTGGTACTGGCATACGTCGAGTGCCGTCCCCACAAAGGACGAGCACGGCACGGTCGTCGGTATCTACGGCATCGCCCATGACATCACCGGGCGCAAACGGGTCGAGGAAGCGCTCCGGCAGGCGAACAGGCAACTGAATCTGCTCTCCAGCATCACACGGCACGACATCAGGAACCAGCTCGTCGCGCTCAAAGGCTACATCGAGCTTTCCCGGGAGTGTGCAGGCGACAATACGGCGCTTTCTGACTTCCTCGCAAAACAGGAGCAGGCAGCGAATACGATCGAGCACCAGATCACGTTCACCGGCGATTACCAGGATCTGGGGGTAGCCGCTCCGGCATGGCAGAACGTGAACGCGAGTATCCAGAAAGCAGTAGCAGGGTTGCCAATGCGGGATGTCCGTGTCAGCGTTGACCGCACGGATCTTGAAATTCTTGCCGACCTGCTCTTTGTAAAAGTCTTCTACAACCTGATCGACAACGCTCTCCGCTACGGGGGCGCAGGGATGAAAACGATCCGAGTTTTGTCACAGGAGCACGACACGCGCCTCCTGATTGTCTGCGAGGACGACGGTGTGGGAATTACAGCGGAAGACAAAAAACGCCTTTTTACCCGAGGGTTCGGGAAGAACACCGGGCTTGGGTTGTTCCTATCCCGGGAAATTCTCGCAATCACCGGGATCACAATCACCGAGAACGGCACTCCGGGCAAAGGTGCATGGTTCGAGATCACGGTGCCGAAGGGTGCGTACCGGTTCACGGGAACCGGGGAAAAATAAACCGGAAATATAACGAGTACCGGGATCAATCCGGCGCCAGATCATCAGCCGGTACAAAAAGTGGCGCCTTCCGGTGATGACCGATAAGGCCCGGCATCAGTGATCGCATCGACACCGTGTGCAACTGCCGGTCGATCACCATATCCAGCGCAAGTCCGGACCCGGCGAGTCCTGCTGCATCATCTGACAAGTTATAAGTATTGGGCATGGTACGGGAGTGTGGTAGTCAAAACTGATGAATGGTGTGATAATGGCGGGAGATAGAGGAGGGGAGCCGAAAGATTGGCAGGAGGATACAAACCGCCTAAAAAAAAGTGTTTACGGGTAGATTTCCCGAAATAATGATCCGGATTTTTCAGGATAATTGAGAAATTCCAGGACTGGAGCCCGCTTTTCAATCAAATCGTAGAGGGGATCGGTGATCGTACTCCTTACGCCAAGAAGCCGCTGTGCCTCCACAAGCCGGAGATGCGGATGTTTCGGGTATGCCGGGTTCTGTACAAACCTTTCTTTAACCATCTCAAAATAGGCTGCCCCCTTTTGTGCTTCATATCTCTCGTAATTACTCAAAAATCGCGAAGAGACGATGTTTGCCATCTGCAGGACGAGGGTTTTGGCAGGGTTGATCGTTACATGTCCATATCCAGGTGGAACAACAACGATATCTCCGACACACGCCGTAATCATCACCGCATCTGAATAGTCCTGGTTCTGGATCAGATAGTGTGCCTCTCCGGCAAGGACTTCATATATCTCAGGGTAGCCGGTACCTGATGGATCATTCGGGTGATAATGCCCCTTTGTCTTGACGAACTTCCCCCAGATCTCACGCGGCGGGATTACCGTGATATCAAACCGGATCTGCTGTTGGAGTCAGCCAGGTGCGGTCTTTTACAGAACGGGCGAGATCGCGATACATGTAATACACCGGTCCTTTGCAGGTACACTTTGGGTTTGCAAGGACTCCCCGAAGATCTTCTGCAGTCCTGACAGATGGTTCAGGCAGAGGTCCTTTCCAGCAGACCGAAAACAGAGAACCGGAGGGAGATTTTTTGTGAGGGGGATTATTTCCTTTCATATCCAGTCGCCCATTCCATTCATAGCAAGCGCATTGAATTCTTCTTGTTCACACCGTATGACCTTCCCTGTGCAGGGATTCCCCGGGGTGCCATTACCGGCACGTCTCCAGGAAGATGCGGCGAAGTATTATCCTCCAGCACAAGATCAGCTGCGCGAGGTCACCGGCAG
>Ga0247842_10004547_pt1 | contig 17246 bp, 25 predicted proteins | sample LaCruzMarch2015__3_FD_192411 | JGI IMG/M metagenome (GOLD analysis project Ga0247842, IMG submission 192411) | Freshwater microbial communities from meromictic Lake La Cruz, Castile-La Mancha, Spain - LaCruzMarch2015_19m | ecosystem: Environmental > Aquatic > Freshwater > Lake | place: Spain...
ATCTACATTTGAAAAACAAATATTAATATTATTGCACAATCTTTTTTCTCCTACCGGACCATTTAATTTTGTATTAGGTATTTTTAATAAATTCTCTATAAATTTATCTCTTAATTTTATCATTCTTTTTATGTCACCTGAACTTGCAACCTTAACAGATTTTGCGAAGCCCATTATTCCTGGAACATTTTCTGTTCCGCTTCTAAAAAAGCTTTCTTGCCCACCCCCATGAAGCAAAGGTGTTGTTTTTATTCCCTTTCGAATATACAAGGCACCAACTCCTTTTGGACCATGAATCTTATGTGCATTAAGAGTAACTAAATCAATATTTTGTTTCTTTACATCTAACAAAGTCTTTGTATAACTCTGACAAGCGTCAGTATGAAGATAAACTCCTTTTCTTCTGCAAATTTCTCCGATTGCGCCAATATCTTGTATTGTTCCTATCTCATTATTCCCGTGAATAACAGAAACCAAAAGCGTTTTAGGTGTTATTGCTTTTTCTACATCTTTTGGATTAACAAATCCTTGCTTATCCACCCCTAAATAAGTTATTTTTGCTCCTTGTAATTCAAGCCATCTGCAAGTTTCCAAAACACAATCATGTTCTATTCTAGTAGTGATTATATGATTCTTACCAGGGTTAGCAAAAAAAAGTCCTTTCAGTGCCCAGTTATTTGATTCTGTTCCTCCTGAAGTAAAAAATATTTCTTCATCTTTTGCTCCAATTGATTTTGCAATAGTTTCTCTGGCTTCACCAATTGCTCTTTTTGCTTCCTTTCCAATTAAATGACTTGAAGAAGCATTACCATAACTTTCAGTAAAGTATTTGTTTATTTCTTTAACTACAGAATCATCTACCTTCGTAGTTGCTGCATTATCCAGATATATTGTTTTCATTCTAAATTACCTAATGTTTATTTTTACAAAAGCAAGTTGTATGTTTATCTATAAGATTAAGCAAAGGAACCGTTGTCTTCTTATTTAAAGAATAAACTCTTTTTTTTCCACTTTGCTTTGATTGAACAATACTGCAATGTTTTAATGAAGAAAGTGAGTGAGATACTCGGCTTTGTTCTATTTCTAATTTTTCTGAAATCTCTCCCACAGAAAGAGGTTTTTCTTTTAAAGCTAAAAGTATTTTCATCCTCTCGGGATTAGCAAAGTTTCTAAAAAATATGTCATATGAGATACACTTCATATGAAAATAGATTCATATAAGTTTATAAACATTTCTAAAATCAGCTAAAAGCTTATAAATAAATAAAACAAATTCATTTCAATGATACAGAGAGATCTAAGGGTTTGCAGTTTCATCGGAGGCAAAGAAAAAACTGCCTTTCAACCATTTGAGGAAAATCCCCGAAAGAGTCTACAATTTCATCTGAGGCAATTAGAAATTGTCTTTCAGAGCTTTGAGGAAAATAGAAAAAAACCAGAGGGTTGTTTTCAATGGTAAAGAGGTATTCTCATTCAAAATTAAGTACATTTGAACAATGCCCAATAAAATTCAAATACCGGTATATAGATAAAATTCCCATAGAATTTGAAAAAACTATTGAAGCTTTCTTGGGAGAAATTATTCACGAAGCTCTTGAATGGCTTTATACTGAAATAAAAGCAAAAAAAATTCCTTCTCTAGATTCCCTGATTGAACACTATGCAATAAATTGGGGAGAAAACTTTCCAAAAAGCAATCTAAAGATGAAAGCAAATTCAACAGAAAAAGAATTTTTTGAAAAAGGCATAAAAATTTTAGTTAATTATTACACAGAAAATCAACCTTTTGAAGATGTAACTCTAGAAATTGAAAAAGAAGTTTTAATTTCATTGGATAAAGAAGGACAGTACAATATTTTAGGATTTATTGATAGAATTGCTTATAATCCTAAAACAGAACAATATGAAGTCCATGATTATAAAACAGCTAATTCTCTTCCTCAAAAAGAAAAAATAGAACAAGATAGACAACTTGCACTTTACTCTCTGGGGGTGAAGAACTTATTTGGACAAGAACACGAAATTCTTTTAGTATGGCATTATCTTTCCCATAATAAAATAATTCATTCAAAAAGAACAAATGAACAATTAGAAAAATTAAAAGAAGATACTATTGAATTAATAAAAAAAATAGAATCCACTGAAAAATTTCCTCCAAATAGGGGGCCTTTGTGTGATTGGTGTGAATACAAGAAATTTTGTTACGCTAATAATTAAACTTTTTCAATCTCTTCCAGAGTATCCTGAACTTTGACTAAATCAGTAACAATATCTCCTTGCTGTAACTTTACTATTCTTACACCCTGAGCAGCCCTTCCCATTATTCTGATATTCTTTAGAGAAGTTCTAATTACAATTCCTTTTGCAGTTGTTATAATTATTCCATCTCCATCATTAACTGAAACAGTGGTTACAACTTCTCCTGTTTTTTCAGAAATTTTAACATTTATAACACCTTTTCCTGCTCTTGCAGTTTTTCTATATTCCTGAACAGATGTTCTTTTTCCATAGCCATTTTTACATATGGTCAAAATTTCTTTTGTATCAAGAATTTCCAAACTAACAACTTCATCGTCTTTAGCCATTTTTATTCCAGTAACCCCATAGCTTGCTCTTCCCATCTCTCTCACATTATCTGAACTAAATCTAATCGCTTGCCCTTTCTTTGTTGCTAATAAAACTTCTTGTCCTTTTTTCAAAACACTTACACCTATTAAAGAATCGGAATTATCTGAAGGAAGATTCATTGCTCTTACTCCAGAGGCTCTTGGCTTTGAAAATGTTTCTAAAGAAATTTTTTTAACTATCCCTTTTTGAGTGGCCATAAATAAGAAGTCATTAAAATTCTTTACAGAAATTACATTTGTAACCTTTTCATCTTTTAATCCTAAAAGATTTATGAGTGCCTTTCCTTTAGAATACTTTTCCGCTTCAGGAATATCATAGGTTTTCAACCATAGGACTCTTCCTCTTGAAGTGAAGAACATTAGATAATCGTGAGTTGAACAATAAATCAATTGTTTTACGAAATCCCCCGTTGCAAGATTATTTCCAATAACACCCTTTCCGCCTCTTTTTTGCTCTCTATATTCTTTAACATCCATTCTTTTGCAATATCCTCTGTCAGTAATTGTAACAACAACTTCTTTTTGCTGAATTAAATCTTTTTCAGAAATTTCGGAAATCCTCTGCAAAACAGAAGTTCTTCTATTATCACCATACTTAGTTTTTAACTCTGTAACTTCCCTAGACATTATTTTGAGTACTTCTTTAATATCTCCCAATATCTTTTGAAGCTCTTCAATTTCTTTTTTCAAATCTTCTGCTTCTTTTTTTAATTTCTCTTGCTCCATAGAAGTCAATTGTTGTAACTTTGTTTCCAAAATTGCCTGTGCTTGTCTTTTGCTAAATTTGAATTTATTCATCAAAACTTCAGAAGCTTCAGCAGCACTTTTAGATTTTTTAATAAGAGTTATAATTTCATCAATATTCTTCAGAGCAATTAAAAGTCCTTCAACTATCTCTTGTCTTTCCTGCGCTTTTTTAAGTTCAAACTTTGACCTATTAGTAATAATTATTTTTCTATATTTTACATACTCTTGCAAAACTTCTTTTATGTTTAGAATTTTTGGTTGATTTCTCACAAGAGTCAAAAAATTTACATGAAATGAATCCTGAAGACTTGTATTTTTATACAAAGAATTTATTACAAATTTAGAACTTGCTCCTTTTTTTAATTCTAGAACAATTCTAATTTTTCCTTTAGCAGATTCATCTCTTAAATCAGAAACATCATTTATTTTTTTATCCTTAATCAGATCAGCTATCTGTGTTAAAAGAGTTGACTTATTTACCATATAAGGAATTTCTGTTATAATAACTACTTCCTTATTTTTTGAATTCTCAGTAGTTGTTTTTCCTCTAACTAATAATTTTCCTCTCCCAGTTTTATAAAGCTCAAGCATATCTCCCTGAACTAATCCTCCCGTTGGAAAATCTGGGCCTTTTATAATCTGAGCAATTTCTTCTATTGAAATTTCTGGATTTTTAATATGAGCAATAATTGCTTCACAAATTTCTGTAAGATTATGAGGAGGAATATTTGTAGCCATTCCAACAGCAATACCCGAAGCTCCATTTAATAAAAGAGTAGGAAGTTTTCCAGGCATCAACTCTGGTTCTTTCATTGAACTATCATAATTAGGAACAAACTTTACAGTTTCTTTTTCAAGATCTTCTATTAATTCTTGAGAAATAGGCATTAACTTACATTCTGTATATCTCATGGCAGCAGGAGGGTCTCCATCTACCGAACCAAAATTACCTTGACCAAAAACAAGAGGATATCTTAAGGAAAAATCCTGGGCCATTCTAACAAGAGAATCATAAACTGCAACATCTCCATGAGGATGGAACTTACCTATAACATCACCAACAACTCTTGCAGCCTTTTTTGTCTGGGTATTTGGCTTTAAACCCATTTGACTCATGGAATAAAGAATTCTTCTCTGAACAGGTTTTAATCCATCTTCTATACTTGGGATCGCTCTAGAAACAATAACACTCATGGCATAATCCAAGTATGCTTTCCTCATTTCACTAGAAACTTCTGAGTTCACTACTCCTTTCGTAGATTCTTCTTCTCTATCTGGGTCTATGTTTGGGGTCATTTTTATTCCATATAATTTATTTTTAATGCATTCTCTTCGTCTATATCAAATTCAAAACTATCTTTTGTTTTTTTTAACTCTTGCAACTTTTCTATAAATTCATCAATTTCATCTAAATATAATGCAAATTCAAACATTTCCATTTCTCCTTCTATGTTTTCAATTTCTTCTTCTACCATTTTATTCACTCTCCTCTTTAGATTCTAAATATTCTAAAAATTCATCTTCACTAACTTCTTCTTCAAAGGGTGTTTTTCCTACCCATTTACATTTCTTGCATTGCCATTCACCTTTGCCTTTGCCTTCCGCTATCCCAAGAAAAACAGAGACATCACTGCTTTTGCATTTAGGGCATTTTTTTATTTTGAAAACTTTTCCTGAAGCTGGTTTCTTCTTTCCAGTTTTTCCTAAGTATTCTTTTTCGGAATTATATCCTTTCAAAACCCATTCAGGTGTTTGTATTTTTGGTTTTTTTGCCATTTTATTTTTTTATTATTTTAAATCAACTAAATTTAATTTGCATGCTCTAGGATACTTTTCACAAATCATAATCAAATATCCATTAGCTTCTGGAATAGTCATGTCTCCAGTAGTTATACTATTTCTTATGTAATCGCAATCACTCAAAGAATCGCACAAACCTTGAGGGGTCTTTTGTCCTATAATTTCCATTAACCTTTCAAGAGTTTTTTTCCTTCTTCTTCAAGTTCCAAATTATTTCTGTTTGTCATTTTAAATATCTAAAGCTGCTTCATGCGCATTTTCTTGTATGAATTCTTTTCTTGCTTGAACATCATTTCCCATCAGCATTGAAAATGTTCTGTCTGCTTCCACAGCATCATCAATATAAATCTTTTTTATTTTTCTATTTTCTGGGTCCATGGTTGTATCCCACAACTGAGTAGAACTCATTTCTCCCAATCCTTTGAACCTAGTTACATTAGGGGAATCAATATCTCTTGTAATTTTTTTTAATTCTTCATCCGTATAAACATAATAATCTTTATTTTTTCTTATTCTATAGAGAGGAGGCATAGCAACATAAATTCTTCCCGTTTCTATTAATTGGGGCATAAATCTATAAAAGAAGGTCAATAAAAGTGTCTTTATATGGTCCCCATCCACATCTGCATCAGTCATGATTATAACCTTCCCATATCTTATTTTCTCCACATCAAATTGCTCACCAACACCGGTTCCTATGGCAATAATTAAATTTGCAATTTCTTCACTTTCAAGAGCTTTCGAAGGATTTGATTTTTCCACATTCAAAATTTTTCCTTTCAATGGAAGAATTGCTTGATATTCTTTATTTCTTGCTTGCTTAGCACTATTATGAACAAAAACCCCGGAAGCCAAAGCAAAATTATGAGTTTCTTTTACTTCCAAATCATAAACATCTTTTGTTTCTTTCAAGAACTCAATACACTTAATCTTGTGATTAAAATTCTTAACAGCTTCTAACATAACACCAGGATTATTATTAAAAAATCTTGAACAAAAAGTATTGAAACTTAATATTGAATTATCCCTATTCTTTACCCTTACCTCTTCAAAATTTTTCAAATTTCCTTCTTTTTCAAGAACAATTTTCATTAATTTTATGGTCTTGTCATAATATGTTTTATTATACGAATTTTTTCTTTTTTCCCTAAATTCTGGAGTCCATTGCTCTTTAGTTTTTTGTCTTCTCCAAACGATTAAAGATTCATCAGTCCATTGTTCTTTAGCCAAAGAAGATAAATACTCTCTGGCATCTGGATTTTCTTCAAAAAACTTTTTTACTTTTTTTGATGCCTTTTCTCTATTTTCAGGATTTTCCCAATATTTTTTTTGAGATTCGTTAAGCATTGAATTATTGGAATTTTTATAATCTTCATTAGAGTTATAAAATTCAATGAATTTGCTTTTCATAAATATTTTATAATTTTCATTTTGCCATTGTTTTTTTGCGTTTTGGGATAATGCTAATTTTATCTCTGGTTGGTTTGCCCATTGTTTAATTTTTTCTTTATATTCTACATTTTGATGTGCTTCTCTAGCTTTTTGTTTAATATCTTCTCTCTGCAATGTTTTTACTAAATTTTCATTATGGATAAGTAGATGTTGCTCTTTTGGAAGTCTTATTAAATTAGAAGGATTATTATTTAACTTATTAAAATCAATATGATGTTTATGTTCACCTTGCTCTATAGAGTAAATTTTATTTTGAAGGTTATACTCATCAGATAATAGATGTGTAAAAATCCAGTTTTTATTTAAATCCCAGACCATTTCATATCCCTCGATTGTTATTCTTCCACCCATCTTAGAAATCCTTTTGTTTAAGGGCATTAATGAATCATCTTTGGTCAAATCTTTAGCTTCCTTGTATGATTCATCTCTTAACATAAATTTATGATTTGGTGTGCAAATAATTTCTTCATTATTATCCAATACCACCCTTATAACCTCTGCATTTTTCTTTGTAACTCTAGGATTTTCAATTTTTGATATTCCAATGCTTCCATCTTTTCTAATTGTATAACAGAAATTTTCCTTTCCATTTTTAAACTCTTCAACTAATTCTACAAATGAAATGTTCCTTCCATCTGCTAACGCAACTTTTGTATTCCCGTCAAAACAACCTCCTGCACTTTCACCCTCTACAATATAAATTTCTGTTTCCTCTTTTTTCTTGCTTGAGCAATCCGCCAATTTTCCTGGAAGTCCACCTAATGAAAAAGCGTTCTTTCTTCTAACTAAATCTTTTGCTCTTTTTGCCGCAAGCCTTGCTTTTGCAGATTCTAAAGACTTTAGAGCTATTTTTTTAGCAACAAGTGGATTTTCTTCAAAGAATTCGGATAAAGCAGAAGAAACGGCAGAATCAACATAACCTTTCATTTCTGAATTTCCAAGTTTTGTTTTTGTTTGTCCTTCAAATTGAGGATTTGCAATTTTAAGACTTATTATTGCTGTTAATCCTTCACGAACATCTTCTCCCGTTAAACCATCTCCATTTTTCAATAAACCTTTTTGTTTTGAATAATCATTTATTACTCTCGTCAAAGCAGTTTTAAAACCAAAAATATGAGTCCCTCCTTCAGTAGTATTAATTGTATTTACAAAACCAAAAATATTTTCTTGGTAACCTATATTATACTGAATTGCAATTTCCATACTTCCTTCTTTAAGTTCTCTCTTGAAATAAACCGGCTTATGCAAAGCTTCTTTTGATTTATTCATCCATTTTACAAATTCGATTAATCCCCCTTCAGAAAAAAATTCTTCTTTTTTTTCCTTTTCTTCATCTTCAACAGTTATCTTTAATCCAGAATTCAAGAAAGCAATTTCCCTAAATCTAGTTTCAAGAGTTTTATACTCAAATATTAATGTTGAAAAAATTTCTTCATCAGGCCAAAAAACAATCTTTGTCCCAGTCTCCCCCTCTTTACATTTTCCTATTACTTCAAGTTTTGTTTTAGGTTCTCCACGAGAATATTCTTGACTATAAATTTTTCCTTCTCTTTTTATCTCCACAATTAGTTTTTTGGATAAAGCATTTACACAAGAAACACCAACACCATGAAGACCTCCAGAAATCTCATAAGATTTTTTATCAAATTTTCCCCCGGCATGTAATTTTGTCAATGCAATTTGAACAGCAGGAACTTTGTAAATAGGATGCATTTCAGTAGGGATTCCTCTTCCATCATCTTCCACACTCACAGAACCATTTTTATGGATAATAACTTCTATCTTCTTACAAAACCCCCCCAATGCTTCATCAACAGAATTATCAACAACCTCATAGACTAGATGATGCAATCCTTCCTTACCAGTAGAACCAATATACATTGCAGGTCTTTTTCTAACTCCATCTAAACCTTCAAGAACCTTTATTTGGGATGCATCATATTTTTCAACCATTTTTATACCTCTATTTCATAACAGAATATCTGTAATACATTTTAATTCTATATAAAAAATAGAATTTCCTTTATAAACTTTTCTGCTCAAAAAACAATTTTGTCGTCGATAAAATAATCAACTATCAAAAAGAACATATATCTTTTTAAAATCTTGGGCTATTGTTAAAATATGATCAATAGAGGGATTATTTTTGGTATTAGCATTATTTTCGCACTAGCAATTTTGGGTATTTTTTGCACAAAAAACATAATTTCTGGATTTTCTGTTTCAGAAAGTTCATTGACTAAAGCCATATGCAATGAAAATAATTACTGTGAAGACTATGAAATAGTTTGCAGGGATAAAGAAATAGCAGGATTAAATCCCACCGGAATGGCTGTTCAATTTTCAGAAGATTGGATAGACCCCAGAAGCAATAAAGACAAAGAAATAAACTGCAATTAGACCATTGTAAAAATAAAATAGATGCTAATTATAACCCAAATATTTAAAAAAGAATAATCTCTAAAAAAATATGGAAATAAAATCAAAATTAAGTGGTTTAGCAAGAAAATTAAAAGACCATTCAGTAAAAACTATGTTCGGTCTTGGTTTAATTGGTTTGGTCAGTATAACTACATTAAATGACAATGTTCATCTAGGTTCTACTACATTAATTAATACTAAAGGAAATCATTACATATATGGTCTTTGTCCTACTACAATAATTTCTGGAACATCCGAGGGAGACATAAGAACGTATGGAATTATCATAAATAATTCTCTTAAAGAAAAAAGCACTCAAAAAGGGAATATGAATGCGTATGGACTTTTTTGGGGATCAAATATGTTAAAGAATAATTCACAAATTTTGGGGGATATGAATGCATATGGAATTCTTTGTGGATTAAATGAATTAGCATCTAATTCCCAAATTTCAGGGAATATGAATGCATATGGAATGATTGCTGGGGGAACTTACCTACAAGAAAATTCAACAATCAAAAAAGGTAATATAACTTCAAGAGGAATTTTCGCATTTACGCATATGGAAGATGGTGGCTTTTTATCAAATAAAATTATTGGAATTAAAGAATATACTCAACCATATAACCCCCCACAAACAAAAATAAAGACAAAGAAATAAACTGCAATTAATTATTTCTTTTCAACAACTTCTTTTTCTGCAGTTTTTTTTGATTTAAGAACCCACCTAACTTTTCTTCTATTCATCAACATATTCTTTCTACACTTTGAAGAACATAAATAATTTATAACTCCGTCTTTCATAACTAAAGTTAATCCGTGAGGAATATCATACAAACTTCCACAATATGAACATTTTGGCATTTTATGTATACGCACCCTTTATGTTTTTTACGAAGTAAAAAATATGGGAGTTAAGTGTAGGCCCCCTTTGTTACTTTAGAACGTATTTTTCTTGCTTCAATTTCAGTTTCTCTTAACATTAAAACATCCCCTGGTCTTACTGGTCCTTTTACATTTCTTCTCATAGATCTTCCTTGGTCTTTTCCTGATTGAACCAAACATCTAACCTGAGTAATCTCTCCTCTAAATCCAGTTCTACCTAATATAGCTTCTACAACTGCCGGAGCGATTTCTCCTAAAAGTCTATCACTTGCTCTTGCAGGCTTTTGTTGTTGCTGGCTTTGTTCTTTTTTCTTTTGATCTTTCGCCATTTTTCACTTCAGAATTATTTTAATTTTAAAGAAGAAATTTCTGCTTCTGCTTCTCCGGATTCAATTACCACCACAGAAGATGCTGAAACCGGAATACCCACAGAAACTCCAAGTTTTTGTTTACTATCTACTTCTATGCAAGGTACTTTTTTTTCTTTACATAAAATAGGTAAGTGTAGAACAATTTCTTTTGGTTCAACGTCAGCAGCATAGACAACTAATTTGGCAGTTCCTCTTTCAATTGCTTTAGTAACTTCGTTTGTTCCTTTTTCAATTTTTCCTGTCTTCTTTGCTTTCTCGATTATGTGATATGCGTCAACCATTTTTGATTTCCTTCGATAAAACACCAATAAAAAGCGATCTCCTCACTTAGATGTTCATCGGATAAAAGTAGGTAATAAGATGAGTTTATAAAAGTTTTGCTTATCAATTATTAAAATTTTTATTAGAATTAATCCCCGTAATCTATCTCCAAATACCCCTGACTAGGACAATCAAATAAATCAAGAGAAAAAACAGGCATTTTTTCCGGGACTTTTCTTCCACTTTGTTCATGAGCCTCCTCAAAAATCTTTTCAATTTTTGTATTTGCTTCAATAGTAATTTTTGCTATTTCTTCCAAAACATGCATTCTTAATGGGTCATATTGCAACTTTTTAGGAAACCCATCCCTCCCCTTTGAAACAGACTGATCCCAGAGATTCATAACACACTCCCCTACTCGAGTACACCTATCTCCCTGACATCTTTGATTATATTTTTCTACCCAATATTTCACATCCTTATATTTATCCATAAACTTCCATATAAAATTAAGTTTATATTAATTATTGTATTAAAAAAATATAAGAAAGAGAAAAAAGATTTTAATTGTTAATATCTTCCAATCTTTTTTTAGATTTTGTTTCTAATATTTTAGCGAGATACCAATCATATTGCTTTTGTCCTTTTTTCAATACCTCATCTCCATATTTATCTCTTCCATAGATGCCAATCGCCCCTTGTTTAGCAATCATTATGGAATTCACTTTATTAGAACCAGATAAACCCATACACCTATAAACTAATAATGTCCCATCACTTTGAACTACCTGAAGAACATGTTGACTATTTAAAAAATCAGTATCATAATATTTAACTTTTTCCTCTTCTATTGCCCCGCCAGACACAAATTCTATTTGCCCATCATATCTATATTCTGGTTGCCCACATCCAATTAAAGCTAAAGTCAATGCTCCGGCTCCAATTATTTTTGTCAATGTTTTCTTCATAAATTCTATAGGAAGAAGAAGTTTATATTATTTGTGATATTAAAAATCCCTTAAGAAAACCAAGTAAATAATTAATCCTTAATATCTTCCAAACCTTTTTTTGTTTTCGCTTCTAATATTTTTGCGAGATAATTATCATATTGTTTTTGCCCTTCTTTGACGACTAGAGTTCCAATCTCATCCTTCTCGTATCCGGTAACAATTCCGTCTTTAGCAATAACTACATCCTGCACATTATTATAACCACATATACTTTGACATCTATACTTCACAAACGTTCCATTGCTTTTAGTTACTTCAAGAATATGTTGATTATTGAACAAATCAAAATCATAATATTTCACTTTTTCTTCTCCTATCTTCCCATCATACCTATATTCTGGTTGCCCACATCCAATCAAAGATAAGGCTAATACTCCAACCCCCGCCATATTTGTTAATGTTTTTTTCATAACTTTTATGAGAATATTGGGTTTATATTAATTATTGTATTCAAAAAAAAGTCTAATAGTTTTGATAAAACCAAGGCTTGTCTTTTCTAGGATTCATAAATTCTTCAAAATGAGAAACCATCCCTCTTTGAGTATACCATTTTTTAAAATTGATAGAAGGATAAACATCTATTTTAAAAAGAGGTTCACTTATACGTGATTGAAAAAAATCGGTTAAATCTTCGTCAACTAAAACATCTAATCTTCTTTCATGTGCCTCTTTGGCAAGTTTACTAACACAGTCCCAAATTACATGCCCCCCTATTCTTAGGTGCTCGCAATCCCCTATTTTATCAACTAATAAAGAAAAATCTGGATATCCTGAAAGAGTTTTTTTCTTTTTAGGCCCCCACTTAAAATCTACTCCTGAAAGAATAATTTTATCCTCAGATAAAATTTCTATATTCGAAGAAACTGGCTCATTATCTAAACTAATCCAATTGACTTCAAAGTCCTTTTTTCTATACCTTTCTTTTATACATTTGTTCAACATATTAAAAAAGTAAGAAGAATATTGTAAATTTCGTTCCCCTATAAATTCTTGTTTTAAAATTTCTCTTTCTTCTTCGGTCTTAATTGATGCAAATAAAGGATTCCATTTCTTCTTCAGATAATAATTCTCCCATCCATAGGAACCCCATTCAATCATAATATCAAAATGATGCTTATCTGGAAATAAAAATGCAAATTTTTTCATTTTAGATTATTTTTTAAAGAATCCAAAAAAGAATATAATTCTGGAACTAATTCTTCCTTATTCCTTCTTCTTCCAATTATCCCAGAATCCAAAGACATCAAAACTTTATCTGGAAGATTTCTAAACTCAACAGGTCTTCTCAATTTTTCTGCAATATCTACTCCTTTAGCTATTCCCTCATAATTATTCCAATTATCTATTAGGTCAATATAAACTGCACTTAAATCCGCTTTTCTACCCCAGGCCCATCCTGCTTCAATTCCAAGCTTTCTATTTTCCAAATTCTTATCATCAAGCACATTTTCCTGAGTGTATAATAAATGACTTGCAAAAGGGGCTTCTCCTCTTAAAAAACAATCTCTAAGACAAGCCCGCCCGTATTTAAGATTTAGTTCTAAACTTCTATAATCCTTACCCCTATAGGGAGATTCCACCAAGACTAATTTCATGAGCTAAATTAAAGATAGAAGTTTAAAAATAAATATGTGATGAGAAATAGTTAATTTTTCCAGCTAATCTCAACTTCATCTGTTCGTTGTCTTGGTTTTATATCCAGTTCTTGTGCCTCTTTACCAGAATATTTTATTCCGGATTTAAATTCAATCTCCCCTAGAAAAGCAATCATCGCAGCATTATCCACAAGAAGAGGATTGGGTGGACAGAAAAATTTAGCATTTCTCTCTTCACACATAATTCTGCACATTTCCTGAAGACGAGTATTACAAGCAACTCCTCCTCCTAAAAGGAGTTCTTTTTTCCCCGTATGAGCAATTGCCCTTTCTGCTGTTTCCACGAGCATTGCAAAAACAGTTTCTTGAGCAGAATAAGCTAAATCAGAAAGAGGATATTTATTAGAATCAAGTTTTTGTTTTAAATTTGTTAATATTCCTGAAAGAGCAATATCCATTCCTTTTACTTTATAGGGAAGCTCAATATAATTTTTCCCCTCGCTAGCAAGTTTCTGTATGGCCGGTCCTCCAGGAAAACCCATCCCAGCATATCTTGCAAAAGTATCAATAAAATTACCTATTCCTAAATCAAGAGTTTCCCCGAATATTCTGTATTTCCCAGAAGCGTAGGCAATTATCTGAGTATTAGCTCCGGAAGCATATAACATGACTGGATCTTTAGCACCCGTAATTTTTCCTATCTCCAAATGAGCAATGCAATGATTAACTGGGACGAGGGGTTTATTCAACCTCAAATTTAATTTTTTAGCAAATTTAATCCCTTGTAATAAACATGGTGCTAATCCCGGGCCTTGAGAAAATGAAATTGCATCAATATCTTTTTCTTTTATTTTTGCTTGTTCTAGAGCTTCAGCATAAATCTTTTCACAATTTTCTTCGTGATGCTTTGCTGCATCAACAGGAATTATCCCCCCTTTCTCAGTGGTATATGTTTTTTTAACGTTAGCAAGAACCTTTTCATTTTTTACGATACCTACTCCAAAAGTATGAGCTGTTGATTCTATTCCTAATATTATCGACATAGATATATTCTCACCCCTAGATTTATAAAATATTCTCTCTAATAAATAATATGACACAAATCTCTTTAGTCTGTATTGCAGCAGGAATGTCAAAGAGATTTGGAGGAGAATTAAAACAATTAGCAAAGGTTGGTCCAAACAATGAGAATCTAATTGAATGTATTTTAAATCAAGCTATTCCAGCAGGATTTGATAAAATTATATTAGTAGTAAGAGAAGAAACAAAAAGCATTTTCGAAAATATTTTTGGAAAAAATTACAAGGGAGTACCTGTCTTATATGCAATTCAAGAATTAAACAAAAATGAAAGAGATAAACCCTGAGGAACCGGAGATGCACTTTGCTCCGCCATTAAATTAATTCAAGAACCTTTTGTGATATGCTCAGGAGATGACCTCTCTGGAGAAAAAAGCTTCAAAACTCTCACTCATCACTTAAGAAATAAAAAGGAAGAAGCAACAGTTGCAAAAAGATTAATAGACCTGCTTCCAACTCAAGGAACCGTCAATAGAGGTGTCTTTATAGTAGACGAAAATCAAAATGTAATCGATGGTGAAGAAATAAAAGGAATTAGTCTAGAAAACTTTAGAGAAAAATCATTGGAAGAAGATACTCTCGTAAGCCTAAGTATATTCGCATTACACCCAAGAACTTTAAACTTCTTAAATGACAGATTAAAAAAATTCAAAGATGAAAACAGAGAAAATAGAGAGATAGAATTCTATCTAAACATAGAACTTACAAAATTGATAAAAGAGAATAAAATTGGAATGAAAATTTACACCACTGAAGAGAAATGGCTTGGAATAACTAACAAAGAAGATGAGGAAAAAGTTAGAAAATCATTAAAAAAAATAATAAAATAAAAATAAAAAAGTTGTATCGGTATACTCTATTTTTTCGGAGTGTTTCATTAGAAACCTACCTAGAGAAAAAAGTTTTTACTTTTTTTTCTTCTTAGCTACCTTCTTCTTTCCTTTTTTCTTTTTTCCGCCTCTAGCCATCTTAGCTTCACAGACATTTCCTTTACCATCTACATAGTAAAGATATCCTGGCTTTCTTTTGACGATATTCTTAGCAATTACACTTCCCATTTTACACCTCCTTTGTATTCAATAATATGTAAAAACCTTACCCTATTACAAGGTTTTTACTGAATTATCAACGTAAAATCTCTATTTAAATTTTGCGGAAAAGAGAGATTTCCGTCGATGAAGATTATTTGAAGAATTTTATCTCTTTTGAGTAATTTTTTGTCATTGGAATCTCTATCAATTTAAAGAATCCTAACTCTGGAGGAGAAACACAAAAAGTGAATGGATAAACTTTTTTCCAGCATAAAATTTTATTTTTATCGTCGGTCCAAACAGCAACGAACGGAAAAAACACAAAAAAAGAATGAATAGAAAGATTACATTTTTTTTTAGAAATAAAAGCTAAAATTCTCGCATTTTTCTCTCTAGAAAACATCAAACCTATTCCTTTTTCAAAAAAATTACATTCAAAAACTTCCAAATTCAGCTTCTTTCTTCCCCTAACTAAACCAACTCTTTTTTTCAACATTTTTATTAGTCTTTTGCATATATATTAGATAAAATTTGTTTATATTCTTTTCAGTAACGAAGTTATGATGCTTAAATCCCCCTCCAAAACCATTGGGAATATGCATTAGCTCGTGAATAATCACTTTAACCTGATCTTCTTCACTCATTTTATCAAATCTTTCAGAGAGAAATTCCAAAACATAAAATGAGCCCGTACCAAGAGCAATTTGTATAAGCTTTTCCAGAGAATGGCATCGAGCAACTGTTCTTCTGGAGGAAGTTCCATAGCTTCTAAAGCATTTGATTCGAGTTATGTCTATATGGGGAAAAAGAACTTTTGAAATATCCTCTGCTTTCTTTTGAAGATCTTCTGCAAATTCGTATCTCATTAATTGGATAGAACAAAAACCTTTATATTCCTTTAGAATTAAATCTTGATTATGATATCCAAGATAAGAGAAAATATTTGGCAATTTAAGTTTAGGAAGTTTGGATCTTATGTCTACCTAATTAAAATAAACAAAAAAAATATATTGATTGATACGGGCTCTCCAGAGAATATGAATCCCCTATTAGAAGATTTGAAAGAATTAAAATTGACCCCTAGCGATATCCATTTAATTATTTTAACACATAATCATTGGGACCATCTAGGAGGATTAGTTTTATTTCTCAATTCGAAAGTTTATGGAAGCAAAAAAGATTTTGGAGAAAATCTACTGGACCCAAAAAAAATAAAAATAAAAGGACTAAAAATAATTGAAACTCCGGGACATTCAAAAGGAGGTATTTGTATTCTATACAAAGATGTTTTATTCTCAGGAGATACTCTCTTCCACAGAAATACCCTAGGAAGAACAGATCTTCCAGGAAGCTCGGAGAAAGAAATGCAAGAATCTCTAAAAGAAATAAGCAAAACAAAATTTAAAACTTTATGCCCAGGACATGGCTATTGAGCTAATAAGAGCCATCAATCAAAAACCTGCACAATTTTACGCCTAGCGCTAAAACCGGATTTTATTTTCACCTCAGAACCAAAATATTTGCTCAAAAGCTTAACTAATTCAAGATTTGCCTTACCCTCTTCAGGAGGAGATTTTAACTTTACCACATAAACCTCATCTATTTTTTCAATACCTTGTTCTGAAGAATTGGGTTTTACCTTAATTTTAATTATCATTTGAAGGAATAATATGTTTTCCCTGAAGATAAATTTCTTTTATGTATTTTTCTATCTCCTCTAGGTTTGTAAAAAGAAAGTGATCTTTATATTCATTGTGAAATGTGCATTCGTCATGACCATATTCTTTACAAATCTCCGGACGACCACCATAATTCATACATTTATTTTTCTCTCCTAAAAATTCACAAGGAGTCAAAAATTCCAAATACCATTTTTTATCCTCATCGATAAAAACATTTACTTTTTTATGACTGACAAACCACTTAATATTTTCAAAGTCTTCAATTTGTTCTGGAACGTCAATTTC
>Ga0247842_10004551_pt1 | contig 17232 bp, 15 predicted proteins | sample LaCruzMarch2015__3_FD_192411 | JGI IMG/M metagenome (GOLD analysis project Ga0247842, IMG submission 192411) | Freshwater microbial communities from meromictic Lake La Cruz, Castile-La Mancha, Spain - LaCruzMarch2015_19m | ecosystem: Environmental > Aquatic > Freshwater > Lake | place: Spain...
CGTCCATCGGATGCCTCCCTTTTTGAACTTTGAGCGGTTCAGAAAGGGGAGGCTCTGATATACTCCCGGAAATGTCAAACTTTTGGAGTCCCCCGGCAGAGCCGGGGGTTTACTCATTATTGTTATTGACCTGAACCCCTATAACCCGTTGCCACTTTTCTAAGAGATCCGGGATTCGTTCTTTTAATTTAGAGCGATACCATTCTGTCATCACTTTTTCCCGTTTCGCTTTATCGTTTCCCGGTCTTACATACAGGTCCATGTGGTCGTTGTTGCATAATTCTACTCTTGGTCGAGAATCCTGAAAAATGACATCGAGCGAATATGGTTTCCCGCAGTGGTAATGAGTTTCACCCGATAGGAATTCAGGTTTTGGTCGTAGGTCCTGAGCTTGAAACCTCGACTGATGTTTTTTAATCCAAGACATTTTTGAAATAACAAACGACCGGAGAGCATCGTCATTAATTCTCAGGGGTGCAGCTATGCGAACCCTTCCACTAGGCTGATAAACACGCAGATGGAGGTTCTTGATATTCTTCCTCACTACATCTACGACAATGTTCCCGACTTCGATTTGATGCTTATGAGTCTTCACTTTGCTTCTTGACCAATTCAAATATCCCTCAGCCTTCTGAACGGGAACCTCTCAAACGTGTCTACAACTTAGCGCTTTTTGCAAAATTTGGCCATTCTGATAGATGAGTATTGCCCTGCAAAGATGGAAGCGTCCTGAAAATCCGAAAGGCCGGTACGCCCGAAGCTGAACACCGGGAACTCTACAAATTGCTCGAGGTCCCCAAGACGATCATCTCTGCCGTGAGGACATGGATCGGAAATAATGAAAATATGTAGTGCCAAATAAAATGACCAAGTCCTACAATAACAACAGGTTAACCGTCGTTAGTGTCGAAGTTGGGTTAAGTGATAACAAGGCACGAATGCCGTATCGGATCAGAACGGCAGGGCCAATGGGACCGTTACCTTGCCGCCTATTGTCAAGCTCGATCGGTCGTATGAGAAATCAACCATCGCTGAAGTCACAGAAACCGGCTGTCCTGCAGCGCGGCGTTCGAGATTCATGGGACATGTTCCTCGAAACAGTTCCCACGTCAGAAAACCGGACACTTCAAGACCGGTAAGTGCCGTCAAACCAAATTCTCCGTCGGCTTCCAAGAGTTCCCGTGTCCTAGACCTCATTTTGATATTGAGTTCCCCTGGATGGGCAGCAAAGAACCCTTGTTGAAACCCAAATTGAATTTACATGGCGACAAGAAAAGGTGTCTTCATTTTACGCGTTGAGACGGACGGCCGTCAATGTTATTTCTGGGCGCCCGTCAACCGTTCAATTAGTTAACCGCAATTGGTCTTGACAAGTGAATGTCCTCTCGATAGCATCATTCTGTTCTCATTTTTCCCAAACATAATTGTACATTTCTTTCGCATACATAAGGGTAATAAGCGGGAAATACTCACTCTATTGGGGCGCTGGATTGATGCTGTTCTTACGCAGTGTTGACAGATTGCTTGACTGCGCCTGCCCCACCAACCAATGTCACCATTCAAGATCCGAGGTTATGAACGATCCTGAGAATCGGACATTAATTTTGGCACTGGCAATGTGGGTGTACGGGCGAATCGACATCAACCGCGTCCCGTGAAGGAGTCTCTAAATGAGCATTGGCTCTTCCCAACAAAACGCCGCCAACCTTAAGATTTTGCTCGTCTTGTCTTTCGGACATCTCGCAACGGACATTTGTCAGAGTGCGCTGCCCGCTATTTTACCCTTTCTGAAAGCTAAGCTGCTTCTGTCCTATACAATGACAGGAGTGATAATGCTGGCATCTAATATAACGTCTTCAGTGATTCAGCCGGTCTTCGGGTATCTGTCGGACCAGAAAGAAAAGGCGTTCCTGCTCCCTTTCGGATGCTTATGTGCCGGTCTTGGATTGTCCCTGCTGCCTATACCCGATCATTATGAAATCGTTCTGTGCCTCGTTATCGTCAGTGGACTCGGTATCGCGTTATACCATCCGGAAGGATTCAAAACAGCCCGTTTTTTTACCGGAGACAAGATGGCAACGGGATTGGCCGTGTTCACCGTCGGCGGGAACGTAGGCTTGGCACTTGGTCCAGTCGTGGCAACTTTCATAATCACTCATTTCGGACTCGATTACATGCCGTTCATGCTCTTGTTTTCACTCATATTCCTGTCTTTCCTGCTCCGGACTTGGCGTGTGGTGTCCCACGCTCGACCCAGGCTTGTCCCGAAGGGTAGCACGCCTGCTCACAACCCGAAAGGTGCATATCTCTCCATTGGGTTGATAGTCGCCGCTGTCATCATGAGGTCCTGGACTCATTTCGGCCTCATGGCCTATATTCCTTTTTACTATATCGACTATGAAAAAGGAGATCCGCTCTACGCAGGCACATTGGTTTCGGTTTTCCTCGCCGGAGGTGCGGTGGGAACGTTGGTGGGATCACCTCTGGCAGATCGATGGGGGTACAAACGATACCTGATATTCTCCATGGCCTTAACCAGCACGTTGTTTCCTTTGATCTTCGTGACACACGGTTCGATGCTGTTCGTTAGTCTCGGAATCGTCGGCATGGCACTTATTTCGAGTTTTACCATAACCATGGTAATGGCTCAGGAACTCCTGCCGAGAAACCTGGGTGTTGCATCAGGGCTCGTGGCCGGGTTCGCCATCGGAACCGGTGGAATCGGTGTAACCATTCTAGGAGTGATCGCCGACCACTTCGGGGTGCCCACAGCCTTGAAATCCATTATGGTACTCCCGTTGGTGGGTCTTCTCATCAGTTGCATTGTCAGGTATCCGATAGTCCGCTGCAAGTCTTCCGGGACAGAGTATAAAATGTGAAGCCAGGGTACGGGAGATTTAAGTATGACCAAGTCAAATGCCTGATGAATTGTGTTGTCGGGACAGATGGCAAACTGTGCTCCTATTTGTGCCGGTTTTTGCACCGAGGACAACATCAATTCGGCAACCTTTTCCCAATCGCCGGACCGAATATGCTTCAGGCGCTTCGGTGCATACGTGCCGAGATTTTGGCATGTCTGATGTTCTACGCTCGAACATCAGAACCGCCGGATTCGACACCCTCCAATTCTTTCCTATCCCACAGGAGAACCTTTTTCAGAACGGCCCTGAGTGTGAACACACATACAAACATTGCAATATGACCCCACGTCTGTAATTGAATCACGGTGAGAAGCGTGGCTATTAATTTGATGCTGAACCCTAGGAGTGCCCCGTCTGCTACAACCCATTGGGCTTGGCGGATGTTTCGTGTCACAGCCAGGACATACAAACCGCCGACACAATGACCTGCAACCACAAGAACACTTACACCCTCAATGAGGATCACCAAGATATGCAGTGGCAGGAATTCAGGTTGAGCCACCGGTTCTCCTGCGTTCCGCCTTGTCAATGTCCTTCTGCAGAAAGAAATTGAGTGCCGTGCGGATGATGATGATGGCCGCGAGTTGGCCGATTTCGTTCCAGGTTGGTGCAACGGTGGTTCGCAGAATGTCTGCCGCGAGTTCAAATTCCAAGCCCAGTGCAAGCCAGCGGCCAAGCCCTAGCCGTATCTGTTCCTTGGTCAACTGCATGTCGTGCCGGTGGATAAACAAATGAAAAGACTTCACCGCTGCTTCTATGGCAGCAAAGCTGATTATCAACCCTGCCATGGCTTCGACTCCAGCGGCGAAATAGACAATCAACTGTTTCAATATCTCTATCATTAGGAACTTCACCAACAGGTCAGATGGATCCTGTAAATTGAGGAGCTTTTCTTACATCGTAATGTGCATGATATAGGCCGTCAATTTCAAACTCGAAAAGATGATCATACATGGTGTCTTCCTGTCCGGTCACAATTTGTGAGGAGGTGCTGTCTCCCGGCAGGCAATAAGGCTCAGGCCCTTCATGGTCATCACTACCTCCCCGGTCTGATTCAGTACTTCGACGTACGAGCGAACAATTCCTCGATCCGGCTTTGAGCGTGAGCGTTCAGCCTCGAGAACAGTTACGCGCAGAGAGAGCACGTCACCGGGATACACAGGTTTGGGCCAACGCACCTCATCCACTCCGGGGGAACCCAGACTTGTTACAGGTGAGATGTAATGCTCAACAAAGAGCCGCATCATAAGGCATACGGTATGCCAGCCGCTGGCGATCAATCGGCCGAAGATGGACTGCTTCGCCGCCTCAGGATCCGTGTGAAAGGGCTGCGGGTCGAAGCGCTGTGCGAAAGCAATTGCCTCGGCTTCCTCGACCGTGATGTAACCGAACTCGTGGACCTGTCCGGGGATGTACTCCTCGAAGTAGCGATGTACCAATTGAGTGGGGAAGGTTTGTCTGCTCATGAAGTTCCTTGGATCATCAAGTCACCGGCACAGGTTTGAATCACGGAGTCCGAGACTCCCCATTGACATATAGCTTCATTGTAACCGGATGAAGTGGGTCTTGACAAACTTCAAATTGCTTTCTTTTACAATTAAGGAGATCTCAGACCGTAACTCCTCAAAAACTACGGGTAAGGAGACTCCTCCACCCAGTGTATTGACGATTGGATAGGGTCTTTATGACTGTTTTCTTGGCAGTGGTCAACTGTTACTCCTTGAAGCAACTGTGAGTGGAAACTAAATTTCTGTGTGTCACCTCAAAAAAGAACGCGACAAGAGGAAGGAAATATGCTTTACAGGGGGTATGAAAGCCACCCCAAAGATTCCCGTGTTCCAGACACATAATCGCTCTACCGCCGGAAGCGAGTGCAAAAGCAGAATAAACTCTCTGGGAATGCTGCGTGCGGGCAACAAGGATTATGTGCTGAACCCCACCGCCCTTAATTACATGAAGACACAGAAGCTTCCCAAGGTTCAGATGGAACAACGACCGGTTGTAAAAAAACCATCTATGAAGTAGCTAAGTATTGGCAGTCCCAACCGGCTTCGAACCACTGTCTCCGCCGTGAGAGGGCGGGCCAAGCGGTAATAATATCAGAAACTTAATCAACTTTCCCGGAATCAAACGCCCTCAACGTCCCTCAAAATAATTCGAAATTACTCAACATGCCAGCAAAACCGGGAAATGCGGGGGAAAGGGAAAAAGGGCGGTGAAAAAGACGGCACGTCGATCCCATAACACCTGTTCCTGTCTCTGCATTCGCCCGTAAATTCGGTCCCCAGACTGAAAACAGAGAGTTTCGCACACTTTTGCTTCCAGGACCAACTCGACCCTGAGGAAATACGACGGTTTCTGACAAGGTCTGGCGTTACAATCGGAGACAGCCGTGATAAGATTCATCATGTAACTTTGATTCTATCCGGGGTCCACCATGACTGACCAGAACCGCTTCCCCCTTGAAGAAGAAACTTTGGCCATCGGCACGGAGGTAGCCCACCAAAAGGACGGCCCTGCTCAATCTGAATTGCAGGAAAGAATCCTGGAATTCGAACGATTCAATCGCCTAGTCATGGCCAGGGAACAGCGGATTCTTGATTTGAAAAAAGAAGCTAACGAGTTGGCCCAGGCTGCCGGCGAGCCCGCGCCTTACGGCTCCTTGGACCGGATCGAAAAAGATGAGGCCTTGGACAATCTGGTCCAGACCATGAAGGATCGAGACACCGTCTCAGGAGGGGAACCTGAAGAATTGGAGGCAGAGGACTTATTGAATGTTGAGGATTTACAGACCCTTCTCGCCCACTTCTGCGATGCGGTCGGGGTTGCCTCAGCCATATCAGACCTCAAAGGCAACCTGCTGGCATTCGCAAACTTTCGGCGAGCTTGCACCCAATTCCATCGTGTTGGCGAAATTTCCTCGCAACGCTGTGCCGAAAGCGACTCAATACTGGGTTCCAGACTCCAGGAAGGTCAGGATTTCACTATTTATCAGTGCAAGAATGGCCTGACGGACGCGGCTTCGCCGCTGATCATAGACGGGAAGCATCTGGCCAATATTCTCATCGGCCAGTTCCACTTGCAGGAGCCTGATCTGGAATTCTTCCGTCGCCAGGCTCGAGACCTCGGTTACGATGAAGAGGATTATTTGGCATCCATCAAGGAAGTGCCAATGATGGACGAGGCAAAACTGCCAAGCATTCTCGGCTTCTTGTCAGGTTTCGCCAAGATGGTGGGCTCCCTCTCGTTAGACCGAATTCGCGCTTCACAGGCCACCGAGGACCTAAAAAGGAGGGCCGAGGAACTGCGCCACAGCCAGGCCGCGGCTTTGAGCCTTGCCGAAGATGCAGAAATGGCCCGCAGCGAGATTGCGCGATATAGGGATCATCTGGAGCAGTTGGTCAAGGATCGCACGGAAGAGTTGAGAGTTTCGGAAGAACGCACCCGGCTGCTCCTTGAATCTGCAGGCGAGGGGATCATCGGTGTGAGCCTGGATGGCAAGATGACTTTTGTCAATCCTGCGGCTTGTCGGATGCTCGGATACTCGCCGGATGAATTCGAGGGCAAGGAACTCCACATCCTCATTCACTATGCTCATGAGGATGGTTCTCCATATCCGCAAGAAGATTGTCCTATGCACAAGTCCATTTCAGGTGGAACCGCCAGCCATATCGACAGTGAAGTGCTGTGGCGAAAAAATGGCACCAGTTTTCCCGTAGCTTATTCCAGCAACCCTGTCCATAAGGACGGCTCTCTCGTCGGGTCTGTGATCACTTTCAGCGATATTACCGACCGCCGCCGAACTGAACAGGCACTTGCTGAGAGTGAACGCAGGACACGCACAATTTTGGAGACCGCCATCGAGGGCATCTGGATGGTTGATAACAATGCCGTAACTATGCTTATCAACCCAGCTCTGTGCGGGATCCTGGGCAGGCCGCAGGAAGAGATACTCGGGCATCAGATTTTTGATTTCGTGGATGAACAAAACCTTCAGATTTTTCTACACCAACTGGAACTAAGAAAGAAAGGAAGATCAGGGACATATGAGATTTGTCTGCAAAGGCCGGACGGGGTGAACGTGCCCTGTCTGTTCAATGCAACCCCTGTTCTTGACGAGAAAGGAACTCAAAAGGGCTCTTTCGCACTCGTTACCGATATAACGGCTCGGAAGCTCGCGGAAGAGCAGGTGCGCCGCGCAAAGGAAATTGCTGAGGAAGCCACCAAAGCGAAATCTGATTTTCTGGCCAACATGAGTCACGAGATCAGGACTCCTATGAATGCGGTGATTGGAATGGCACACCTGGCGCTTCAGACTGAGCTGACTCCCAAGCAGGCGGACTATCTGACGAAAATACAGCGCTCCGCACACTCGCTTCTGGGGATCATCAATGATATCCTGGATTTTTCCAAGATCGAAGCAGGTAAGTTGGAGATGGAGTCGGTGGATTTCAGTTTGGACGAAGTCCTGGACAATGTATCTACTATGGTGGGAGTGAAGGTTCATGAAAAAGAGTTGGAGTTCCTGATGGATACCCCGCAGGACGTGCCCCTGGCGTTGGTGGGCGACCCGCTGAGGCTGGGGCAGGTTCTGATCAACCTGTGCAATAACGCTGTGAAATTCACGGAACAGGGTGAGATCGTTATCTCTACCAAGCTATTGGAAAAACAAGACGAATGGGTCATGCTCCAGTTTTCTGTTCGAGACACTGGCGTCGGCTTGACGCAAGAGCAGAAAGGGAAACTATTCCAGGCCTTTAGCCAGGCAGATATGTCCACCACGAGAAAATATGGAGGTACGGGCCTAGGTCTTACTATCTCCAAACGGTTGGTCAACATGATGGGAGGGGAGATCTGGGTCGAAAGCGAAGCTGGAAAAGGGAGCGAGTTCATATTCACGGCAAAATTCGGATTGGCCAGGAAATTCTCAAGGAGGCGTCTGGAACCATCAGTCGATCTGAGGGGAATGCGGGTGTTGGTGATAGACGATAATGCATCATCCAGAGAAATTCTACAATCTTTGCTGGAAACCATGAGTTTTGAAGTAAGCGTGGCAGCTTCTGCCGAGGAAGGGATAGCGGAGTTGGAAAAAGAGGCAAACATCCGTCCATATAGACTCGTCCTTATGGACTGGAAGATGCCTGGTATGGACGGGATCAAGGCAACCGAACTGATCAAAAATCTTCCGAGTCTTCCCCAGAAACCCAAGATTATTATCGCAACGGCCTATGGTCGTGAAGAAGTCATGCAGAGATCTGAGAAAGTTGGGGTGGACGGTTTTCTTCTTAAGCCCGTGGGCCAGTCCGTGCTTTTTGACGCGATCATGGTCGCTTTTGGGAAGGAAGCTCCAGAGGGTGAGGCTGTGGCACGGGTGAGGGTCAGTGATGAGAAGGAGTTGCGAAAGATTCGCGGGGCAAGGGTGTTGCTGGCGGAGGACAATGAGATCAACCAGCAGGTGGCTAAGGAGATTTTGGAGCAAGCGGGATTGGTGGTGAGCATTGCCAACAACGGGGAAGAGGCCCTGGAGATGGTCAAGGCGGGGGACTTTGAAGTGGTGCTCATGGACATACAAATGCCCGTGATGGGTGGATTTGAGGCCACCCATGAGATTCGCATGGACGAGGGGTTCAAGGATTTACCGATCATCGCCATGACCGCCCACGCCATGGGGGGTGACCGCGAGAAAAGTATTGAAGCGGGCATGAATGATCATATGACCAAGCCCATTGATCCGGATCAACTCATATCTGCGCTGGTAAAATGGGTCAAGCCGGGCGATCGGGAAACATCTGAAGGTTTGTCTGAGTCGTCGAGTGAGAGCAAGAAGGTACAGAACATCCTGCCTGCTGAGTTACCAGGCATTTCCATAGCATCCGGGCTTGGACGGGTAGCCGGAAACAGGCAGCTCTATACGAAGCTCCTCTGCAAGTTCAAGGACGGACAGGAAAACGCAGTTGACCAAATCAAAGCTGCTCTCCAAGTGGGCGACGTGGAGACGGCAGCCCGGCTTGCTCACACGGTTAAGGGCGTTTCCGGAAACCTCGGTGGGGATAACCTATACCAGGCCGCGGCCGAGTTGGAGAAGGCCATCAAGGAAGGCAAAAACCTGGATCTCGTCATGGCAGAGTTCGACTCTCAGTTAAAAGTCGTGATAGATGGGATAAGAGTAGTCGAGGAAAGACTGACCGCCCAACAAGAACCTGAGGATTCTGGGGCGGAGGTGCGGGTCGATAAGGAAGCAGTAAAAACTCTGCTCCAGGAAATAGCTCAGCTTCTGGAGAGTGATCTGACCGAAGCTATGAACCGACTGGAAGCTTTGAATCGGCACCTGGCGAATTCATCGGTTAAGGAGGAGTTCAAACGCCTGGAAAAGCAAATCGAAAGCTTCGATACGGACACTGCTTTGAAAACCGTGGAAACCATCGCCGGCAAGCTAGAAATAGAGCTATAGGAAAGGAAAACATGATGGAAGGCGGTCGAAAACCCAAGGTCCTGATTGTGGATGACACGCCGGAAAACATCCAGGTGCTGATGGAGACGTTGAAGGATCAGTATACCATTGTGGCAGCAATCAACGGAGAGAAGGCACTCAAAATGGCTGTGGCGGAACCGAGGCCGGATCTCATTCTTCTGGATATCATGATGCCGGGAATGGATGGATACGAGGTCTGCCGTAGACTCAAAGCTGACGAGCAAGTGCAACACATCCCGATCATCTTCGTAACGGCCAAGACCGAAGTGGAAGACGAAACCCTGGGGTTTGAGCTGGGCGCAATGGACTATATTAGCAAGCCGTTCAGCATTCCTGTGGTAAAAGCGAGGGTCAAAGCCCATCTGGAGCTAAAGATACTGCGTGACCTCGAGGCAATTCAGCGGGCGAAACTCGAAACCGTCCTTGGGATTCTCAACAGCGAACTTGCTGAGGCTGCCGATTACGTCAAATTCCTCTTGCCGCAGCCCATTACAGAGGGACCAGTGATGGCAGACTGGCGTTTTGTGCCATCAACTACCCTTGGGGGAGATTCGTTAGGGTACCACTGGCTCGATGAAGATTCGTTAGCGATTTACCTGATTGACGTATGCGGACATGGTGTGGGAGCAGCACTCCATTCAGTGTCTGTGCTCAATGTTCTCCGTTCCAGGAACTTGCCGAATGTTGATTTTAGGAGACCGGAACAGATTCTAGCTAGCCTCAATGCCGTTTTTCCCATGGATGACCACAGGGACATGTATTTTACCATGTGGTACGGCGTGTACAAACCCTCTTCTCGCCTTTTGACCTATGCCAGCGGAGGCCATCCACCCGCCCTGTTGATACAGGACACAACTGGGAACGGCTCAGAGATTCGAGAACTGAGAACGCCGAACCTATTTCTGGGTGGCCTGGAGGGCATTGATTTCGAATATGACGAGGTTGAGATCAAACCTGCGGCTAGACTCTATGTCTTTAGCGATGGCGTATATGAGATCATGAATGAAAACGGCCCCTGTTGGGAGTTCGACGACCTGAAGGCCTACCTGGAGGATTCAGGTGACAGGGGCAAATCGACCATGGACGATCTATGGGCGCACGTACGGCAAATCGCAGGCTCAGAAACTCTTGAGGATGATTTCTCTGTCCTGGAGATAAGGATACCCTGAAGAAACGGGTACCATAGCTTCACTGAGCAGATCTTCTCCAGAGCATGGTTACATAGAGATTGAATCGTTCGGTCCCTCAGGGCAGAAGCTCCTCAATCTTTCTGAGCGGACGCGTACCATAAGGAGGCACTTAGATGCTGGAGGGTGAGAAAAAACCCAAGGTGCTCATTGTGGATGATACCCCGGAGAACATTCAGGTCCTCATGGGCACGTTGAAAGATCAATACGCTATCGTGGCGGCTATCAATGGGGAGAAAGCCCTCAAAATGGCTGTGGCGGAACCGAGGCCGGATCTCATTCTCCTGGATATTATGATGCCCGGGATGGACGGGTTCGAAGTGTGCAGCCGGTTAAAATCTGATCCGGAAACTTGGGACATCCCGGTCATTTTTCTTTCCGCCCTTGATGATACCGCCAATAAGGTAAAGGGGTTCGCGACAGGGGCTGTGGATTACATCTCCAAGCCTTTTCAACCTCAAGAAGTTCATGTGAGGGTCAATACTCATCTGACCATGAGCCGTTTAAAAAGGAGTCTCGCAGAAAAAAACGAGGAATTACGGGCGTACAGCGAAGGGCTGGAAGAAAGAGTGAAGCAACGAACCGCAGAGTTGGCGTCGTTGAACAACATCTATGAGCGCTTCGTTCCCAGAGAGTTCATCGATTTGCTGCAGAAGAATAGTATTCTCGAAATCAATTTGGGTGACCAGGTGAGCCGGAAAATGACCGTTATGTTTGCGGACATCCGGGGATGGACCACCCTGCTGGAAAAGATGACCCCAGAGGAGGCTTTCAGTTTCATCAATGCCTATCTGAAACGGGTGAGCCCTGTGATCAAGGAATGCAATGGGTTCATAGATCAATACTACGGCGACGGCGTGATGGCTCTTTTCCCTGGAACACCGGATGATGCGGTGAGGGCAGCCGTCCGAATGCAGGAGGCCGTGGCCGAGTACAACAGGGAACGCGAGAGAGATGGGTTTGGCCCGATCGGAATTGGAGTAGGGCTCCACCTTGCCGATCTCATGCTGGGCGTCATCGGCAGTGAAGATCGCATGCAAGGGGCCGTGGTGGCGGATGCGGTGAACCTTGCCGCACGAATCGAGGGTTTGAACAAGACGTACGGCTCCTATGTCAGCCTGAGTGACGAGACTCTTTCTGCCATGAAAGAATCAGACCAATACAGGTATCGCTTCATAGACAAAGTGCGTGTAAAGGGAAGAGAGGACGCGGTCACTGTTTACGAAGTGTTTGAGGGTGATCCCGCAGGTCTTGCCGAACTAAAAGAGCAGACGAAACCAGCATTTGAGAGCGGTATTCAGCTCTACTACAGTAAAAAATTTTCGGAAGCCAGCGTTCATTTCAACCAGGTACTGGAGAAGAATCCTGCGGACCTGGCCGCCCGAATCTATCTGAAACGCTGCGCCAACTACATGGTGAACGGCGTCCCGCCGGATTGGACAGGGGTGGAGACGCTTTTCGAGAAATAGGGGAACATTTTGTGTCCGGACGTGATCAGAAGGTCGGATATGAAGCGAGTAGGGTGGGGTCGTAACTGTAGGGCCAAAGTCCAATGTGAAAGAAGGACGCTGTTAGGTTTTTGAGTTGCTTTGGCACAGACCGCGTGGATACGTTGTTTCCCAAACGCCATGTACCCAATTCAAAGAAATGCAGGTAAGACCTTTAGAAATAATCAAGTTAGTCAGATTTTCATAGGGATGAGGTATTAGGTTCATATCCAGTATTTAGCTATAACCTAGACGTCTATATTAAGAATCTGCGAAACAAGTTTTTTAAGTCTCTTGCGGGCTCCTTTGGTAAAACCGTTCTGTGATAATGTTAAAATAACGCTGTGTGAAACATCTGAGTATAGCGGTCTATGCTCCGCATCGAATTCATGTTTCCTAAGGGTGTAGGTCAAAAATATTGCATAGCCTATTATTGTCTCAGAATACACCTCCTTTATACTATCGAAATCGGCCAGCCGTTCCAAATGAACTGATGGCTCTTTCTGGGGGTCACTAAAAGCCGACGATTTTAGCCCCTTCCTGTCGAAATCCTCTTTTTCAAGCCTCCGATACAGCTTATCCGTATCAAGTATAGTCTCAGGTTCCATCATTGGTTTGATTGACTATAGCCAAGAAAGAAATGTTCGTACGGCCTGGTGCTGAGTTAGAGTACCTACAAGTTCATCCTCCTGCCACGTAGAATCGTCATCCTCAACGGGACACAAGAGATAAGAAAGATGAGGAGTGTGATTATCTTTTGAGAATTCAAGCTCAAAAGACTTGTCTGAGAGATCCCATTCAAAAAGAATACTTCCGTCCGCACAACGCCCAACGGCTGGCTCTGGCAATGAAATTCCCCGGGTTCTGGCGGATAGAATCAAATCAAAAAACACTTCGTAGGCGTAATTAAGTGTTGTGTCCCTGGGATTCTTACTCCCTTCTTTCCCCCAGTCTCGTTTCTGTCTTCTAAATCTCTCGATATCAGAATAGAACCCTGGGTACTCATCTGCTATCAAATCCATTTGATGAATTCTGCTATACCTTGCAACCTTATCAGAATCCTGTCCTGCGTCAGAAGTTTGTGACGAAGGTTGGGAAATCTCTGATTTAGTTGCCGTATTGACAGGAAATATTGATGAAATCGCCTCATAATACGGAATGGCAGCCTCCCAGTATCTTTTCAAAACGTCAATTTCGCTCAAATCCGAAGCGTCTGGCATCGCTGTATATTTTATCCCACAGGTATAACCTCTATCTATCATATTAAATCCAGAACAAGCCAACTGATAGGTATTCATTTCTTCTCCTCAGAATCTTAATCACTCTTCAAAGAGCTTTGCATCAAACTCCTGAAGTCGTCATACACTCGGCTATATTCGTTTTGAATGAGTCGTAATCTGTTTCTGTCAATATCTAGACCTCGAATTTCCCAATTGTAGTGAGCACGAAGGAAGGGTGCAGCCTCAAGTTCTATTTGTACGAGCACTCGGGCTTTATCATAAGTAACATATTCGAGAATAAACCCCACAGGGATACTAGAAACCTTGCTGACTACCTGATACCTGACTGTCATATAAATCTGGGAAGCCTCAAATTTTCTTAGTATTTCAAACATTGAGGTAGGATTTAGCAATTTGCATGCTGCAACGGTAACATCTGAAATGACCAAATCAGCAAACAAGTTGATCCCGGCAGCGAGTAAAGGGGTATGAGGTAGTGGTTCAAGATACTTAGACAGCAGATGTGGTGCTTTATCTGATAAACTCAGATCCCTCACAATTATTCGATTTAATTCTACCGTCCACCATATATCCTTGTATTTGATATGTGATAACGTGGGAATCTCCGGCAGTGATTGCTCAATAACTTGACCCAGATCACTAATTTTACACTCTTGGGTAAGGAAATCGGGACGCAAGATTGCCGGGTTAAAATTGCCGAGTACGGTCACATTTACATCTTTAATCGAAAACGTGGTGAGCGCCATTGTCCAATCCTGAACCTATAAGAGCATCCAACTCTATCATTATTTTTGAAAACCATCTACACAGACCATCTCAATCATCATAGCCAGCTCGGAAGAGAAACTTCATGAAGCAGAATCTAATTATGTGTAAGGCTAGGACTTTTGTCGTGTTCAGTGCAACTCTGTTAGCCTTTTAACATATTTTTGCCAAATCACCAATCTAGAATAAAGAATTGCTGATAACCTTCGAACACGGGGACACCCAAATGTAGTTGGCAGGGGTAAAATAAAAATCCGGCGGGGGCATCGCCGGATGGAAACAAAAGCGGTGTTGCTAACCGTCTGAAAGTGTCGACGTCCCAATTCATGAAAGCGATTTCCAGATAACATTTGACGGAAATGGCTTCCCGTGTGCAGGATATATAATTGTTGCTCCCTGATTCAGCAACATTCGCCAGCTCTCCTTTAGTCCGGCAAAATCCTCCGCAAATACAGGGAGGTTCGCACCGTATCGCAGCGGGAATTTGTTCATAGCCATATCGCCCACAAAGGCTTCCCCAGTGTCCAGAAGGACAGATACCGATCCAGGAGAATGACCGGGGGTATGGATGACCCTCCCGGGAATTCCGTAGTCGGACAGGGATAGTCCCTCGACATCAATCACGAGGTCAATGGTAGCTCTGGGAATGTGAACGAACGGTAGAATAAGGTTAATGGCCTTTTCCAGTATCACTCCCCAAATATTGAGACCCGGTGGCATAAATTTCAGCGGTTTCTCCAGGCACTCTCTGTCAAGACGATGCATGGCAATCTTTGCCCCGGTAAGCTCTCTTATGCCGGATGCGCATGCTATATGGTCCCAGTGCCCGTGTGTAAGGAGGAGGAGTTGAAGGTCTCCTGGGACCATCGAGATCTTATCCATAGCCTTTTTGAATTCGTTGATCTTCCCTGGAGCACCTCCGTCGACCATGATGATTCCCTTGTCCTGAATAATGTAGCATTGATCCAAGCCCATACGAATCATATGGATTTTGACGGCCATGGTAATCCCTCTTTTCGTTGCTCATGCCATGGTAAGGATTCTGTACCACCGATAGGGTAACAAGCCGTGAACCTCCCTCTGGTCAATAGACTCGCCAGCCGTTACAATTATAGAAGTGGTAGCGGTATACCCTTGTTCCGGTGCGGAATGCGACTCTTTTACAGTCAACGACTTGAGAGCGGCAGGCACATTTCAAGCAAAGTATCTACCTTCAAGGAGGTGGAAGGATTTCACGCCCTATTTCACGGAATCCTTAAGAGCTTGAGCCGCTCGGTGAGCTACGAACTCAATAAATCAAATTGTCGTCCGGTCCAGTTGCGGGGATCTTTTCTTTCTCTGATGCCACCACTTCCGCGATGTGGAGCCAAGGTATCGGAAATCGCGATATGAACAGATCATACAAGTGACTTTCGATAAGCCCAAATGCGGCTGTTTAGGGCAAAGCTCCACCGCCACGGATCGCTCGTCGCGGGGGTGCGCAGACACCAGCACCAAACGGCATAGCCTCCTGTCACCTCTTTGAAGGCGCAGTGTCATCTCTCCTTTCCATCCGATTTCGCGAGCCTTCTGAGATGGTTGTCGAGCGAGACTTTAGGAAAACTCTGTGATGAAGGACTCGAACTGGCGGGTGCCGGTAGCGACGAATTGGTCTTTGTTCACTGAGGCAACGTCACCGGTTATCTCCATCAGCTCGCAGTGACTGAGGATCTCGTTGATGGCCATATTGATTCCAAAGCCCTCGAGAAGATTGGGCTCAAAATGGTCCCTCGCTATATCCTCCGCGGCAAGGGGCACGTTCGTCAGCAGATCGAGGATATCCGAACAGCGCTGGATGTGGTGAGCAAGCAGTTCGTCAACTCGCTCTGCCAGATCCAACTGATTCCATTCGGCCCTGTAGAACAGCCTGTGTCCTGGGAGCACCATGGTGCGATCCTGCTGCGCAGCGAGGTTCCTGAGCATCTTCAGGGACCGCATGTACGCTCTTAATCCATAGAGCTGTTGGGCCTCCACGTATTCTCCGGCGAGCATTCCCTTGGTCAGTTCGAAGAACTGTTCCCTGGTGGGATGAGGTGTGATGTCCGGAAGGATAGTATCGCCGACCAGTATTGCCTCATCGTCCACCAGTATGGCAAGAGCGTCAGGGGAATGACCGGGAACATGAAATACTCGAATCCCACTATCAAAGACCTGTTGCAAGTTCCCGACAGGCAAGACGGTTAATCCCTTTCGTTCGTTGTGGTATTCCGGGCAGAATTTCTGTGCGAACCAGGCCGGCATAGGGCAATGCCAACAGGCGGCCGGCATCTCCGCCTTGTCCTGAGCAGGTGCCATGGTGGGGTCCACGCGGTTGAGCATGCCATAGACCTGGTGAGCGTACGCCTGAACGTCGACCTGACCGATAAGCTCGGATAGACCTCCGTCATGATCCTCGTGGCCGTGCGAAAGCACGACATATGCCAGATCACCGGCGGCAAAGCCCGCTGTCTCGATCATCTCCAGAAGCGGCTTCCCCATGCCTCTGCGGCCGGCATCGATCAGGAGGAGCCTGTCGCCCGTAACGAGGTAGTTCCAGGTGGGGCCCACGTCCCAGGCCCCTCCGTACACGTTCTTGGTGGCACACCCAACTATCTCGCGACCCGACGATAACTCGAACCTGGCAATCATGCCGTTACCGTTTTCATCTCCATGGTGGAGTATCTCCGGTTGTGTCCGGCTCATCCGCCTGCCTTTCTAAAGGTGACGGGAGACTGTCGAGCCGCGGGCCGAACCCGGGAAGCTCTGACATTCTCCTCTCATATCCCGGTCAATATATTTCTGCGGGCATCGTGCAGCACTCATTGCACTCCGAAGAGTCTGTGACCACGAACCGGTCTTTGACGGTCTCGCGAACCCAGAACTGCGGTATACTCTTCTTGCAGAATGGCCTACGACTTCAATTCCCGTACACCTGTCGGATCCATGCCTCTTGTCACTGTTTCTGAGCATACCTCACCCGCTGCCATGGGGTCAACGTCGATCGTGGGCCTGAAGTAACTCCTCAGTTAATCGCGTTTAAGTCAGATGGGATTATGAATTGATCTCTAAGTTCAAGGATCAAAGATGTAGCTTTTTTGCAGAAGTGACAGATCTGAGGCATTTTCTTGGTCGGGGGGTGGA
>Ga0247842_10004556_pt1 | contig 17219 bp, 23 predicted proteins | sample LaCruzMarch2015__3_FD_192411 | JGI IMG/M metagenome (GOLD analysis project Ga0247842, IMG submission 192411) | Freshwater microbial communities from meromictic Lake La Cruz, Castile-La Mancha, Spain - LaCruzMarch2015_19m | ecosystem: Environmental > Aquatic > Freshwater > Lake | place: Spain...
ATGTGGCAATACGTTCCAAGGCCAACAGGCCATTCAAGATACTGAAAGTCGAACCACCTGAAGCCGGGATAGAGGTCAAGCTTCGTGACCTTGCGGCAGGCGGATACACCTGCGAAATAAGCAATATCCTGCCATTCAAGGACCTCGACGGCAAAAAGGTAGTAATCAGCACCGATCACGAGGACGGCCGACAAATCGCAATCCCGATCCGTATAGTTCCCGAGCAGCCGAGATGAAATATCCAGAATTGAACACCAAGGCCGCAAAGGGACGCGAAGGAAGAGCACGCAAAATCATTGTTTGGGAAGGATTGGTGTGAGCAGTCTGTGGAAATCAAACTTAGCGTCCTTCGCGACCTTCTCCGCCTGCTCCCGACGCTCCGGGAGGGTGGGCAGGTGTTCAAATCTCATTTGTTCCTTATCCGTTCTGCTGGTCCTCACATTTGCCGACAACGCCTCTGCCCAGGATAAAGCCGAAATCCACCCTGTCGTCATAGACTACTTCTTTGAGCATGGATGTCCGGATTGCGAGCGCGTCAAGGTGCAGGTACTTGCAGAACTCAAAACCCGATTCGACGGCTTCTATCTCCTCAAAGACCACGACTTGTCATCAAGCACAAACATTCCAATTCTCATTGCGTACCAGGAAAAGCTGAACATCACAAACAACGAACCGGTTTGCATGGTCATTGACTACCGCTACGTTCATAACGGCTTCAATGCGATCAAGGAGGGTCTGTTCAGTTGCGTGAACGAGCGAGTATCGGAACATCTGGATCCTTCATGGAAACCACCTGAGCCCATCCTGATACCGACTACCAGGGAGGGAATAGGGGAAGCGGCTGAGAGCAGGCTCTCCAGATTCACTCTTCCCATGGTAGTTGGCGCCGGACTGCTTGACGGCATCAATCCTTGCGCGATATCAACCCTTGTCTTCTTCATGAGCATGCTGGCTGTGTCGAAGATACGAGGTTGGCGGCTACTAACTACGGGAGCGTGCTTCTGTCTTGCTTCATTCGCAACCTACATCACGCTTGGATTCGGAGTACTCCATGGTCTCAAGTTGCTCCATGCCTACAAGTTCACCCAGTTTGGATTGGACCTGGTCATGATGGTAGTACTTGCCGTATTCGCATTCTTATCCTTCCGCGACGCCTACAGGTTTCGGGCAACCGGCAGAGCCGATTCGGTGACATTGCAGTTGTCGGCTGCCATGAAAGCGCGAATACACAAAATCATGCGGCAGGGCCTGCATGTGCGGGTTGTCATCCTTGGTGCCTTTGGAATCGGTATGGCAGTGACAGTACTTGAGAGCGTATGCACCGGCCAGATGTACATCCCGACGATGGTAGCAGTCATCAAGACCGGCCATTCAGCAACCCGGGCCTGGAGTTATCTCTTCCTCTACAACCTGATGTTCATCCTTCCCCTGGTCATTGTTCTCATCCTGACCTACTTCGGCCTCAAAACCGAGACTCTCCTCGACTGGAGCCGAAAGAACGTCGTAATCAGCAAATCTCTCATGGGCGTTTTCTTTATGGGGTTGCTGGTTCTGATTGGGCTGATGTAGACAAAAACACAGATTTGTGGCATTTGTCAGAGCAACTGATATGACCCTAAACGAGCACAAGTGGTCATTTGCGGCACAGTTTTCGCAACTACGGGGTCAACGCCCGGGGTGACTCGGACGCACGGACACAACTTGTGGTTTGATGGCGGGGCGATGCGGTCTGCCGCAATGAGCGAGTAGCAGGCCGTCCCGGTGGAGCCATTCTCTTGTCTATGCCGTTCTGAAACTCATAACCTGCTTGTCAGCCTCGACCGGCGCAATTGCCCAATAAGCCGCGGCATCGTCCGTGTCCACCATGCTGTTGACATAGTGCTTCCGCACCGTGTCCAAGGTGTCGCCCAATTCGCAAGCGGTCTGTCCCTCGTGCCGGTGCAATGCCCAATGCCATGTTGCAAACGAATGCCGCAACACGTCCTTACTGTACTTCACGCCACTTTTCTTGACTGCGCCATGGAGTTGACGCCGCTGATAGAAGACCGGCCCAGCGTCGCGTCGGTACGGAATCAGCCAGGAGCGCAGTCCAACAGATATTGTCACGTTCCGGCCGCGACGGATCTTGTCTTGTTCGGGACGCACCACGATCTTGCCCTTGATCAGATCAATGTCGCGCCAATCAAGAGGACCATGTCCGGAGTGTTCGCCGTGGATCTCGACGGGCCGAAGTCCTGCAAAGAGACTAATTGCAAGATAGGGAACCATGTCGGGGTAGTGTTCGCTTGCAGCGCTCAGCAGCTTCCGGGTGTCATTCGCGGAAAGGTAAGTGACCTGCTTCCTGTCGGTTCTTGTCTTGTCCAGGGACAGAACTGGATTTTCCACCATGTAGTTCTTTTTGATCGCATAGGAAAAGAATGCCCCAATGTGCCTCAGATATGCGCATCGCGTCGCCGGGAGAAACTTGCGTTTCGTGAGCCACTCTTCCAGAACGGGTAGGGTGATCGTATTCATATAGCGATTGCCCATATCCCTGACGAAGTTACCGACAAGATTCTTGTACGACTGAATGGTTGACGGACGGCAGTTTGCATCCTGCTTAGCCTGATAGAACTTCGTGGCGGCATCCGCAACCTTGACTCTTCCACCTGTCGGCCTGTTGTGCTTCATGAAGAAGCTCGCGGCCTCAGTAATCGATGCCAGGCCCTTGAGGATGTCCAATCCGTTGACCGCGTCCAGCAGTGCATCGGGCCCGAGCTTGTCGGCCTTCATGCCGATCTTCTTGTTGAGGATCTCTTGTTTCTCTATGTTGGCCTTCTGCTTTTCCTCCAATTCTCGAAGCGCTTGTTCTGCCTTAGTCTTGGTCGGAAACGATCTTCCAACCCGCCGTCCGTCCCGCTCGTAGTACATCAGAAGGAAACCATTATAAACCTTTCCATTGACGGTTGACCGGCGCTCGTATATCTTCGCGGCCTTGTTCATTGTAACAGGCTCCTTTCCGTATCGTCTGAGAGTAGTTTGCATCAAAACTGTTACAAATGTCAAGTAGAGAATTAGATGGTGCCGTAAAGACACTGCAAACATTGATGAACGGGCCGCTAGCTCAGTAGGTAGAGCACTTGACTTTTAATCAAGGGGTCGCCGGTTCGATCCCGGCGCGGCTCACCATTTCATTTTGAACGGGACCGGGTACCAGTCCGGCAGGTAAAAGCAATGAGTTTCCGGAGAATAGCCCGTGGCGTGGGCGAGGCAACGCTGGCTTACATCGGGCTCGCGATCATCCCGTTTCTGTCACGTCGGGCGATCTTGCGCACCGCGAGATGTCTCGGAGCGCTGGCCTTCAGGATACCCGACAAGACAAGGAGGATAGCATTTGCCAACATCGACCTTGCCTATGGCAGCAGTCTTTCGCAGGACGAAAAGAACGGGATAATCAAGAGTTCCTACCAGTCCTTCGCTCTTGTGCTGCTTGACCTGTTCTGGTTTGCGCGTCACACTAAGGAGCGCATAAGGCTGTATGTTAAACTGGATCCCTCCTCGGAGGGTGTTAGAGACGTTAAACCCTCTGTTTCTGTTACCGGACATCTTGGCAACTGGGAGATAATGGGGCAGGCCATTGCCTTGTTCGATCCGCCCCTGCTGGCTGTGGCGTCTCATCTGAAGAATTCCATGACCGACAGGCTCTTGGGCAAGCTTAGAAAGGGAGGAAGCCAGATGATAGCCTACAGGGAAGGCGCAGCGCGTGAAGCTGTCCGCATTCTCAAAGAGGGTGGGCGCGTCGCGTTGCTGCTGGATCAGAATGTCGCGCCCTTGATGGGCGGGCGATTTGTGTCTTTCTTCGGGGTTCCGGTCAGTATGTCTTCCGCCGTGGAAAGGCTGGCAATACGAACGGGGCTGCCGGTGACTTTTGCCTTCTGTATTGCAGATGAAGATGGCCGCTACCGCATATATTCGCCGCCGGCAATTATGCCGGGCGAGGTCGAACATGGCGAGGGAATCATAACTCAAGCTGTTGCAAGGATTCTTGAGGATGCAATAAGAAGGAATCCAGGGTCGTGGCTCTGGATGTACAAGAGGTGGAAATATATACCGCCGGACTGGCCGCGCGATAAATTTCCGTTTTATGCCAAACCGGTGAAAATGAAAAAGAAAAGAGAGGCTGTTGAAATATGAAGATAGGGATTATCGGTGGTTCTGGACTCTACGAGATGAAGGAGCTGAAAGCAGTCAGGCGACGGAATGTCAGGACGCCTTTCGGTGATCCGTCGGACTCGTTTGTTTGCGGGCAACTCGAAGAACATGAGGTCGTCTTTCTGCCGCGACATGGAATCGGGCACAGGCTCCTTCCATCTGAAATCAATTACAGAGCCAATATCTGCGGTATGAAGATGCTCGGCGTTGAGCGTGTCATATCCATCAGCGCCGTTGGCAGTCTCAAGGAGGAATTCCGTCCGGGCGACATTGTTCTTCCTGACCAGTATTATGACCGGACAAAGGCGTCGGCTTCACATACGTTTTTCGGCAAAGGCGTCGTGGCGCACGTGTCTTTTGGCGATCCTGCGTGTGCGGAACTGCGGACCCTGATAGCCAGGACGGCCCGCAAGTTCATCGCCGGCGAATGGAAAAACAAGGATGTGCGGGTTATCGAGAGTGGTGTCTATGTGAATATGGAGGGGCCCGCTTTTTCGACGAGGGCGGAATCCAATGTCTACAGGACAATGGGGTTTGACATAATCGGAATGACCAGCCTGGCTGAGGCGAAGTTGTGCCGCGAGGCGGAACTCTGCTACCAGGCGCTCGCGCTTGTCACTGACTATGACTGCTGGCGTCATGCCGAGGATGCGGTAAATGTTGAGGCCCTGATCGCAGTGCTCAATGCAAACGTTATCATGGCAAAGGGCATAATCAAGCGGTTGGCGGCCGAGCTGCCTGACCGGCGGTGCTGTGCGTGCGGTGATTCCCTCAGGAATTCGATTATTTCTGATCCGGCCCGGATACCTAAGACGGTGAAGCGGAAAATGAAGCCGATAATCGGCAAGTATTTCTAGCTGGCTGATCCCTCGATGACGCAGACGGTTGCAAAACGCATGATTAGTCAGGGTGCGGTGCTGGGCAGTGCTCTTCTCGATATGGTGTTTCCGAGGATCTGTTCAGGGTGCGGGAAACCTGTGGGCGGCGAATCGCTTCATATCTGTTGGGAGTGTCTTGCCGCATTGTGGCCGATTCAGTTTCCATACTGTTCGATTTGCGGTAATCCTGTGGCAGGCCAGATCAGACACGATTATGTCTGCGCGCTCTGCACACCGCGGAAACGCGCGTTCGACAGGGCGCGGTCGGCGTTTCATTATGACGGTCAAATGGCCGGAATAATACAAGGTTTCAAGTATGGCCACTCAACGTTTCTTGATCGTGACCTCGCGAGGCTTCTGGCAGTGTGTGTGGAGAATAACTATAGATTGTCCGACGTCGATGCCGTGACGTTTGTTCCGCTGCATCACCGGAAGGAAAGGGAGCGGGGCTACAACCAGGCCAGGCTCCTGGCTGGAGGCCTGGCAACGGCGCTTCGCAAACCGCTACTGATCCGTTGCCTTGTAAGGTGTCGCCCTACGGCAAGTCAGACCGCTCTTAGTGCCGTTGAGCGCAGGAAGAACGTTCGCGGTGCATTTTGTGCGGTAAACGGGAAATGGATTGACGGTCGCAGGCTTCTGCTGGTTGATGATGTCATGACGACAGGTGCAACAGTTGACGAATGCGCGAGAGTGCTGAAGACTGCCGGTGCGGCAGAGGTGAGAGTTGTAACAGTTGCCCGCGGTTGTTGAAGAAGAGTTGCATGGAAATGTGATGAAAGACGAACCTGAAGCCATTCGCAATCTATACAAGCTCCATACTTTCGGCATAAAGCTGGGGCTGGAGCGGATCAAGGCTCTTCTTGAGCGTATGGGAAATCCGGAGCGCGAACTGGCGGTTATCCATGTGGCTGGCACAAACGGCAAGGGATCAGTGTGCGCGATTCTTGACTCCATCCTCAGGGCGGCAGGTTACAGGACCGGGATATACACCTCGCCGCACCTGGTGAGATTGAATGAGCGTACGCGGGTTGACGGAAAGTGCATCACTGATGACGAGTTTCTCGGCCTGGTGAAAGAGGTGGAACGCCACGCCAAAGCGATAGCAAAATCGCACGGTGAGGCCACTTTCTTTGAGTTTACTACGGCCGTGGCGTTTGAATACTTTCGGCGGCAGAACGCAAGGATGGTTGTCGCTGAAACCGGAATGGGTGGCCGGCTTGACGCCACGAATGTTGTCATGCCGCTTGTCTCTGTCATTACGAACATCAGCATTGAGCACGCCATGTACCTTGGCCCTGATATTGCAAGCATCGCGCGGGAGAAGGCTGGCATTATCAAGCAGGGCAGACCGGTGGTGTGTGGGGAGCTGGATGAGACCGCTCTTTCCGTAACCGGCAGGATTGCAGCGGAAAGACGCTGTCTCCTGATCGAGGCGAGGGACGCGGTATCGGTACGCCGCGTTTCCGGGGGGCTGGCAGGCCAGAAGATCGCTGTCGCCAGCGCGGATTCCGACTATGGGACAATTGTGATGCCGCTTCTTGGGAGGCACCAGTTGGAGAATTGCGCAATTGCTGTTGCTGCGATAGAGCAGGTCATTGCAGCGGGAGTAAGCGTGGATGTGGAAGCTGTGCGCAAGGGCATCAGTACCGTGAGGTGGCCCGGAAGATGCGAAGTCCTGTCGTCAAGCCCGCTGATGATTCTCGATGGCGGGCATAACCCGGGGGCCGCGGAACGGTTGAGCCACACCGTCAAGGAACTCGCTAAGAAGCGTCCGGTGGGGCTGATTTTCGGTATGTGCAGCGACAAGGATGTCGGTGGATTTCTTCGCCCGTTTGCAGGCGTGGTCAAACAATGCTGGACGGTGACCATTAGCAACGAAAGAGCGGTTCCGCGTGCCGACCTGGCTGTTGCGGCCGAAGCAATGGGCTGGCAGGCAAGGGCGGCGGGACTATCTGAAGCTTTGACAGAAGCCGGAAAGTGGGCGTTGGAGAACAATGGTGTGGTCTGCATCGCCGGTTCGTTGTATCTTGTCGGTGAAGTGATGGAGTTAAGAGACATAAGCCCGTTTGATTGACGGGACGTTGGAGTGCCAATGAGCAACAAAGCCAAAGCAATCGAAACAATAGCGCGCGGAGTATGCGTAAAGGCGGGCAAACTGCTGCTCTGTCACACCAAGGGCGCAAACAATACGTATCTTCCCGGCGGGCACGTCGAATTTGGAGAAACCGCGCGTGACAGTCTCCAACGTGAGATCAGGGAGGAGTTGGGTGTATCAGCCAGGGTCGGCCGGTTTCTCGGAGTGGTGGAGCATACATACATGCGCAAGAGAGTATTGCAGCACGAGGTGAATTTCGTATTTGAGTTCACCTGCAGGGAGCTTCATCGCTCAAAGGAACCGCAGTCGCGCGAGGACTACATTGAGTTCTGCTGGGCTTCGTCTGGCAAGCTGGCTAGGTTCAACCTGGAGCCAGGGTCACTGCGGAAGCTGATACCTCAATGGCTGGCCGATCGCGGTGGTAGCAATCGATGGTCCAGCACCATGTAAATGACTGGTCTTTGTCTCTTTGCATCAAAGCACTGTTGTGATATAAGACGACTCCACTTTCAATGAGCCGGGGTGGCGAAATGGCAGACGCACGGGACTCAAAATCCCGCGATCGCAAGATCATGAGGGTTCAACTCCCTCCTCCGGCACCACTGCTCAATATCAATTCTGATCAATACAGGCTTGGTCGAAACGCATATTATCATTTGCGAGTTGTCTTTTCTTGTCAGCCCTTGTCTTTTGTCCGGTCTCCCTTATCAAGCCACAATAAGCCACAAACGCTGTTTTGAGATTTGCCAGTAAATGCGCACTTTTGGTATCCCGCGCAATCCCGTGTGGTTTTCTGCTCAAACGATAGCCTTTGGGAAATTCCTAAAGTTCAAGCCACAATAAGCCACAAGAAAAGGCGACCGGATGAATGAGAGGTCCCGCCCTTTCTGAATCGCCAGGAGCACGGTCCCGCTTTCCCGTACCTTACGCACTCCGGTGCTCTCATGGTAACGTACATCAGGCAACAGTGGCTCCGCCTCGGGCAATGTGTAGCTTGCGGAAAGGTGCTGGTTTGTTAGTTTTCACCGAGAAGGCGCGCAAGGTCGGATTCAAGAATGCCGGTTGCGCGCGTGTGTCCCGGCAACGTGAGCTTTTTGATGCCGCCCGCTTCACACAAACGCATAATCGACCTGGTTGACCTGAAGCCCAGGCGCTCAGCGGCATGTCGAAAGCGAATGACCTTCGCTGGTCCTGGAGCAGGTGCCTTCTGCCCCACTTGCGGTGAAACAGCAGTCAGGAATTCCTGCCGCTCAATCCGACTCAGTTGCTTGTAACTCAGCATTGCCATCTGCAGTTTCTCACTCATCGCTAACTCCTCTTTTGCGAACATTCCGAAATGGTGCCACGCGTCCATGCGTATCCGGCGACCGCGGAGTGAGGTGCGCAGGAACTGCACACTACCCTCCATGTAATGGACAGGAATCAACTGGAAGGTACGAAAGGGGCCTCAAGGGAAGGTGGTAATCAGGCGATTACAGGTGCGTAGTTTGTGACAGGTGGTACTACACGCTACCTGTCACAGATTCCCAACGCAGTAATGTCTCCTGAGCTTCTGAAACAATAGAAAACCCCTCACTTCATTGGCTTGAATTGGCCTCTTCTGACACGCCAGTTGATCACGTTTCGCCTATCTGCGTCACCTCTCAGTTGATTCCCGTACATATATTGAGGGTGCGTTTGTCGGCGGCACTCTTGGTGTCCTCGCGTGTGCGGGGGATCCAGTCAGAGCCACACAACAACGAGAGGAGAGGGTGGAATCATGATGACGGCAACGGTGGATCGAGTGAAGGCTGTGTTGAAGGCGGACCCGGGGCTTACGCCGGCACAATCCGCGCGGATTCTGGCAATCATCTGCAATTATCGCAAGGATCGTGAAACGCCGCGAACGGTTGTGAGCGGGGAGAAGCGAATCCTTGTGCGCGCGGAAGTTGCACGGCGTTTCGGGCGGTCGATTAGATTTGTGGATGGCCTCGCGAAAGACGGGACCCTGCGCCGGGTGACGTTGCCCGGTCGCACTCGGGCTTGCGGATTCTTGGCCGACGACGTTGAACGCCTGATGACCGGAGAAGAGGTGGCCATATGACACCTCTTCAAATGGCAACGGAAGAATGCGCGAACCATGAGCACAACGGCCCGTGCCTCGGTGTGGAACTCGGGGACAGTGGCCAGATTACGCACTGTTCCCCGAAGCCGCGTTGCGCCCTGTCTGCAGGAGAGCGATGCGAGTACTTTGAGGAATGCGTTGCTCCGATGGAGGGCATGGTTACGGAACCCCGGCGCGCGGCGGCGCTTAAGGCCGCCGCGTATTCGTATCACATGGCCCACACCGGCGGTGTTGGGCAACAGCGGTGGCGTGGCGGGCAATGCGGGAGTTTTACCTCACAGAAGCCCCGGCAAGACCTCTGCCTGCCTCTACAGCAGAGGCAGAGGCCAAATCTATATCAGGGTGGCGGGCCCACTCAACCCTTCGCCTTAACTGTGGACAAAGCGGCTTTTGGAGCGGGCGTCTCAGGAAGGAGTGCAGTGGAATGATTCCCGAAATCAGAGCAAACGACGCGAACGCGGCTGGCGGAATTCCACCACTGGATGCCGACTGCCAGCAGACTGGAAAGCGAGTTTGTGTCAAACTCACGGCAATTCAGTTTGACCACTCGACCCAATGCCGTATCGGCACGGACCCGGCTATCGTATCCCAATACGCAGAGGACAAACGCAACGGGGACCAGTTTCCGCCGGCGGAACTGTACGGTACCATGGCGTGCTGTTGGATCGGCGACGGATGGCATCGTCTCCAGGCGGACCAGAAGAATGGTGCCAAGGAAATTGAAGCTATCCTCCATCCCGGCGAGAGGCTTGACGCGCTTCGGCATGCACTCAAGGCGAACGCCACGCACGGCAAGCCAAGGTCGCAGGCTGACAAGCGGCGTGCCGTGGAACTGGCTCTCAAAGAATTCCCCAAATTATCGAGCCGACAACTCGGCAAACTCTGCAGCGTATCGCACAACCTGGTGGAGTCTGTCCGGGCTACTGGCATAAATGCCAGTTCAGTTCGAATTGGAGCGGATGGAAAACTCAGGGCTACTGGCATAAATGCCAGTTCAGAAACACAGCCGTTCGACTTTGACTGCGTTCAAACCAAACTCCGCGAGGCATTCAAGAACCTGTTCGCCAAGTGTCCCGCAGACCGGCGGCAGGACCTGGGAGTCATGGTGCAAGCTCTTGTTGAAGAGGTGCAACGATGAATGACCTCGATGCCATCGTTGAATCGGTTGCCCTTGCGAGTGCAGGCCAGGACTACAAGCCAGGCCCAGAATCCGCAGACATGTTGAACCGGGCTCTCGACTATGTTCAGAGCGTTCCGTATCGGGTGACCTTGAGATGGGTTGAATACCGGTTACTCCAGGATGGAACACTCAAATCCAAGGATGACTTTCTTAGGTTCAAGGGGTTGTCCGCCAAGGCTCGTAAGAATTTCTGGGGCGGCTGGGCGCCGGACACCCTTGCGGACGACACCCGAAAAAGCATTATTAGAGGGCAAGGTTTCAGAAGTGTTGGTGCATGGATCCGGTGTGTGGCTAAATCGGGCGTCTCATGTGATCTCGACTTTTGGGTTGACCAGCCATTCTATGTGGAGGCTTGGTTTGAAGCGGCCGCTATGTCGGGCCAGTTTGAGCACTACACCTCCAACATGGTGCTGCGACCATTCAAGGGCGATGCCTCTATTCCCTACAAAAAGCAAATCGCAGTCGAGCTTGAGCAGGCGGCCGCCCGGTATCCAAGGCACAAGATTGTGATTCTCTACTTTGGCGACGCAGATCCCAAAGGCTATCAGATACCGGACTCCGCCGTCCGCGACATCCGGCAGTGGTGTTCAGCGGATTTCCGTTTCATCCGTGCTGGCCTGAACCCTGAGCATCCAGCCATGTATGGCATTAACGAGAATCCTGAGCGGCCAGGCTGTTGGCAGTGGGAGGCGCTTGACGACGGCACCGCGGCTCAGCTCATCACAAGCTCGTTATCCGAGTTTGTGGACGAAGAGAAGATGGCGGCGCGACAAGAGGAGAAAGAGCAAGCTCAGGCACGGTTGTTGGAGGCGCTGCATGACATCGAGGTGACCTGGTGACCACTCCCGTCTCAATTTGGAGAAAACATGCAACTACAGCCTGATAACAGTCCGGTCGAACTACGCATCAGGCCTCAATGGGTGAACTTCAAAGTGCAAGACGGCCTCAAGACGCCGTACATGCCCTGCATTACCACCAACAAAGCATCGTCCAGTGGAATCGGATGCCAATTGGTCAATGTGGCACTTTTCTCTCACAGAAGCCCCGGCAAGGCCTCTGCCTGCCTCTACAGCAGGGGCAGAGGCCAAATCCATATCAGGTGGCGGACACGCTCAACCCTTCGTTTTGCGGCAGTAACGGGAAGACCATGTGGATGAGTTGAAACAAAGTAACCCGGCACTGATTCGGCCGGTGGGACCAAGGTAGGAGCGATTATATGACGATAGACGATGAAGTTGAGACGACAGCACCAGGCGCCGTTATTGAGGATGGTGCAACAGAGTGTACAGAGTGTCCGGCGGAAACTGCAACAGAGGGACGGAGCGTACAGATGCGAACAGAGAATCACCATGGCTCTGTAAACTCAGTTCGCTCCGTAAACTCCGTATACTCTGTTGACTCAGTATACTCTGTTAACTCAGTAAGCTCTGCCCGCTCTGTACACTCTGTTGCAAGGGATACAATGCCCCCCGGCTTGGAAGGGTGGAAGACCAGCCTGTTTAAGTTTACCAGGGCACTGAAGTTCGACTGCGGCCTAACCGGCGCGGACATGGCGGATATCCGGCCTCATGTCGAGCATTGGTACAGGGAAGCCGCCAACGTCCTGGAAGGCGTGGCGTTCTCTGATGTCTGGGGCGAGGTAGTGACTTCATGGGAACGGGCCAGGTATTCAGTCTACAGCGATCCGTTAAGCGCTGCTCTTGCCACAGCCAGGCAACAGGGCGACCAGCCGGCCGTGCCGGACCGCATCGGGTATGATGAGCCGGACGTCGCGCTGACGTATCGTATCTTGTTCTGGCTCACCCTGAACGACCACCACTTCTTCGTCTCTTGTCGTGCCCTGGCTGAGCGGCTCGAGGTCGATCACACAAAAGCCTGGCGCATCCTGCGGATGTTTGAGGCCGACGGTATCATCGTATGCCTCAAAAGAGGCAGAACGCCAAAGGCCTCGCGCTACAGGTGGAATGGAAGCGTGACGCGATCAACGACGGAGTAGCGCCTGCTCTGTGCCGGATGACAGAGGCATCGAGCCTGCAGTGGCATTGAGAAGTGGAACAGCCAGGTAGGCTCCCAGAAACGGTTGGCGCGTTATAGGTGGTTTCGAGACGACCGCGTCAACGTCGCGGCGAAGGCGAAAGGGAAGCGGGTCCACGCCCAAGCTAAAGTTCCGCTCGAAACCTACCGCCCAATAGTGCACAATATTGATGCCACCGGCCCCATGCCGGCGGGAGTCCTGGAAACGAGGATTACAGAACGTACAAAGGCGGCGATTCGCGTGGTGAAAGCCATCATGGCTGATGTGATCCATGAGGGGATCCTGGCAAAAACGGCACGACTTCGGGAAGAAGACGGTCGCGTGCTCTATGGGACACCCGAACAAATCGATGACATCATGCGTCCGAAACTCAATATTGACGCGGTTGGTACGCTTGGTTCGGTCGGTTCGTGAACCGAGCGAACCGACCGAATGCAGAAGGACCGGAAGAAAGAAATGACCAACGCTATCTCATCTACGACATCAGGCTGGGTGCATGGATCGCTGGTTACAAGCGCCCACCCGTGCGTAATGGCGGACGCATCACCCAGAACGCACCTTGGCCAGATATGGGGCGAAGCCCTGACACCGCAGCCTGAATCTAAGTGTATCCTCCATCAGATACACTTACCCGAGGTGCACTCATGAGCCGGGGCGCAGGAAAACTCCAACGGGCGATCCTGGATCGGTTAGCCGGTCGCGGTTGCACCGTGTTCAGGAGCGGCGGAACAATGACGACTTGCGAGTTGACCGACTAACTGCAGGATGCCGGGCTTGTGCCGGATGATCGGGCGGCCGCTGTCTTCCGCGTCCGGCGCGCGTGCATAGCACTATACCACGCTGGGAAGTTGTCCGCCGAGCGGATGCGAGATTACGACAGGCGGGTTATCTGCTGGGCATGGACCGCTGCCACTCCTGATGCAAAACGCGCCACTGAGCCAGCCACCGCCCCGTCCGTCACTGCAGTCGAAGCGCTCTGCAGCATCGATCCGGCAGGGCAAGCGGCTGGTTGAACTCAAGAAAAGTTGCCAACTTCAATTCGTGCCATTAGGCGTAGCAGGCGCCTTCGGCAGTGGAAACGCTTCGATCAATGATTTCCATTCGACAATGCCGTCGTTTTCAACCGACAGCTTTGTCTCCTTCGGCAACAGTGGCATGACGATCGTCTTAAAGAAGCCGAGCGGGTTCTTCTTCAGCTCTTCTTCCAAAGCTTTCGCCAAAGACCGCTGGCTCTTCTTCTTCGCCAGGATCTTGTCCAGCAACTGTAACGCCTGAATCCTGCCACCGTAACTACCCTTCGGTCGTCCAACGGGCCGCCCGTTCGGAATACCTGTCGGATTCCCTGATTCTCCAGCCTGATATTTCATGTGTACCTCCTACTATATGTGCGGAAATCAACTGGACCGGCCAGTTTCCAGAAGAAGGCACCCCTATTTCTTAGCAATTTCCAAAGGCAAACCCCAAGAAGTGGCAATCGCGCATTCAGCTTAATACGTTACTGAACAGTAACTTGTGGTTGCAACTCAGGAATTTCATCCAGGCGAAAACCCTCATATAGAACACACAAGATAGAAAAAGGGAAAGAGACTCTATATGCAGGCTCACAACAGATATTTTGGCACGATGAGACTCTATATACACATACACACCAGATTTGTTGGCATGATGAGACTCTATTGATGTTCCTGGGATACCTTACGAAGCAGTTTATCGACAGATGTCACCGATTTGCGGGCATGATTAGCGAGAAGATGGTTGATCCCCTTGTATCCTGATTCATTTCCTTAGCGTGAGGCTCATTACAAACGTGTATGGCATCTGCCGGACTCTGGTTATGGACTACTGGGGGCCGCCTACCGGCGCACCTGTTACAGAGCCACCGTGACCTGCCTGAATATGTTGTGTGATGAGGCTCCAAACAAACATGAACAACATCAAAGACCCTACGGGGACGCCGCCTACCGGCGCGGATGCGAGGGACCGGTGCACCTACCGGCGCACCTATACGGGAAATCGCTTGTAGATAATGGGGGATGGCCGCAGCGTGGTGCCTACCGGCACCCGGGAGATCCCAGCCGCCTACCGGCGAGCTGGCAACAGTGGCCGAGGGGAACTGTGTGAGCACTCAGTTTGCCGCAGTTGCTGAATCACCTTACTCCATCCACCTCGTCTCATCATCCCAACCGCTCCGCCGTTGACTCCAACATCATCCCCCTCTATAAGTGCACCAGTTCACATGGCTGGTCATTTCAACTCGAGGTTTCGTAGGAAGCAGTACAAACGCGCCGCGCTATGCGTGACGCATATGACTATTTGTTGGGGCAGCAAGATGAAAACTCGAATCATAATGCTCTTGGTGCTTTGCGCTGGCGCGGTCACGGCGGAACTCGCCCGCCTCTCTCTGGAGGATGCTGTTCGGCAGAGCCAGATTGTTGCGGTCGCGGTCCTTACCGATATCCAGAGAAAGGAAACTAACCGGATTGCTGAATGCAAAGGCACTCTCAGGATTCAGGAGGTGCTGAAGGGCACGGCCACAAACTCAGTCATCATGTTCTGGGACTTCGGACTGCCCGGGAACGAAGAAGAGGATCAAGTGGATCACTCAGCACGCAAGGGCAAAGAATTCATCTGGTTGCTCGTGCGCCGACCCGATGGAATGTATGACGCAAGGCATCCCATGCGTATTCAGGATGTCGCCCGGAAAGAGGACATCAAGAAGCTCATTGAGAAAGGCCCCAACAAATGAATCCAGAATATTGTCGCTCCGCGCCACATTCTGATTCATGACGTCCTACTTAATCGCCCATCCTACGCTTCAACGAACTTGTCTTTACTATCCTGCCACCGTTGCCGCACCTGTGGCCGCCTACCGGCGGCGGGGGCGAGAAGACCGGTGCACCTACCGTCGCACCTATTCGGATAAACGCTTGTAGGCAATGGGGGATCGCCGCAGCGTGACACCTACCGGCGTCCGGGAGATCCCAGCCGCCTACCGGATCCGACCCACTGCAGTTGACCCCACCGGCATCCCCCTGTATAACTCCCGCAGACAGAAAGGTATTGTTCTCATGAACCACCGCAATGATTTGACGGTTTCGCAGGAAGCACTAAACACGCGCCGCGCTATGCTTCAAGCATAAAAGATGGTTCGCCGGGAGAAGAAGACAGATGACAATGATGGCGGTCAAGAAGATCACCGGCTCCATCATTGAAGGGCCGTACCTATTATTCAGTCCGACGTCAGCAACTTCTCAAGATAGAATGGCGCTTTTCTACGCCACCAGATGGGTTGATCTCCTTGCCAGCGTTGCCGTATTACTTCTCGTGTTAGTGTGGTTGCATCGGCAGAAGAAGGAGAACGACGGCGACCGATGGAATAAGGTCCTTTGGTGGGTGATCATCGTTCTGCTCTTCGGGATGGCCACGCAGACCATAAGCGGCAATCTATGGCGGGTCTTCCCCGGGTTGCTCGGCAACTCGTTTCAGAGGTGGTTTGACACGGCTGTTAAGTTCACGGCATTGGTCGCTTGGCCTACAGTATTTGCTCTACTCCTTCGCCTCCGGCTTGCGACGAGAAATGCCGCTTGGCGTTTACTGACCCCGATCGCTATCCCCACCGTCGCTGGACACGCATATTTCACCTTGAACTACTTCTGCATTGTCAAGTTTCTGGGATGCGGCTGCAATCTAAGGGGCTTCAACGCGAACGACTTCAGTGCGTTGTTCTTCCTCAGCCTTGTGCCGCTCATCCTGTTTCTCCTCGCTGATGCGGCCAGCGCTATGCGGCCGATAACTCGTATCGGCTACATCGCCGCAGGCTGTCTACTTGCTTTCGTTCTGTGTTGGACTCGACTGAACTCGTGCATGTGGTTGTGATGCGAACCAGAAAGCAGCCGAATCAGTAAATGCTCGGTATGGCTTCGCCCCCGAGATTTGTTGCGTTATGCTTATCAGGACCTACGGTGGATCCCTCAATCAGAACCAGACGTAACCGCTCCTCCGACGCTTCTACGACTGAATGCCTATGCCAATCATCCTCCCCCGGCGTGACACGCCGCCTGCTTACGCACGCGTCGCGCCACGCCTGCGTGGTTTACGCTACGGGGCTATCACGCCGCCTGCGAAGAGAAGCCAGGCGGCGCGCCAGCCCCTGCGTTTCATCGGAACGCCGCCGGATTGCCGTGAACGAAAAAGAAACGGTATCCACGGCGGCGGATCAACGGTCGCCCCGGCAGCAGAGTTGCGGATACGCAACACGCTGCGGGGCTTCCCTCCATAACAGCTACGCGCATCGAGCGCAGTCTGCTCCGTCGTTCCACCGCCGAGACGTTCCTCCTGGCGTCCGGAACACATCGGCGGCTCCACTCAGTCACAGACTGCACTCCAGGCGCTCCGCAATACATAATCGGAACGCGGCCCTCATGTGTCAGTCCGTGGACTCCCGCCGGACTCGAATACGAGCAGCGGCGTGAGCCCCCGGACCGCCACATCAAGGCCGCAACTTGTCTTCACGCCCCACGCGCCGCCGGGGACGGCGGACGCTGTGGGGCTCGATACGCTACGCGCTGTCACGCCGCCTGCGAAGAAAGCCAGGCGGCGCGCCAGCGCTCCACTTCATCGGTGTTCGGCAATAGCCTCACTTAAACGACCATATCGCGGCGGGCGGCCCAGACAATGCTGTTTCCCCCCGCCAGGTTTTTCCCCCTGCACCCCCTTTTCCGGGCGTCCCCCCTTCA
>Ga0247842_10004558_pt1 | contig 17214 bp, 18 predicted proteins | sample LaCruzMarch2015__3_FD_192411 | JGI IMG/M metagenome (GOLD analysis project Ga0247842, IMG submission 192411) | Freshwater microbial communities from meromictic Lake La Cruz, Castile-La Mancha, Spain - LaCruzMarch2015_19m | ecosystem: Environmental > Aquatic > Freshwater > Lake | place: Spain...
TTCAAGAGAAGATCACGATCTATGATGCCAAATGGGAGATCACCAAACCCGCGATTACCGAATATTTGAAACACCCAAAATATGCGCTCTAATTTTTTTTCAAACGGTTGTGCGTAACTCCTATTGGTTACGGATTTACTATTCATAAACCTTTTTCGCATTTTGTAAGAGCGTGCCACGGTGAATTATGCGCATTTTTATAACAGGGAGGGGATCTTCACAGGAATACGGCAGAAAGCAAGAATACAATCAGCGAGGCAAACATCCCCAGTTTCAGGAGCGTGGTCGAACCCGATGCCTTTACACAATCCGGCGTTGTGCAAGGAAGTGCCAGAAGGGTAGAAGTAACAATTACACAATCGACCGCGAGAATGCCGGAAAGGTACCACATCCCCCACCACAAATACGGGATGATACTCGCCAGTGCTGCGAGCACAGCGAAGATAACCGCAATCCGGACTGTTGCCTGAATACCGATACGGATCGGCAGGGTGCCTGCACCTCCTGCCTGATCCCCTACTACATCCTCGGCATCTTTTAACAGTTCACGGGCGAGCATAGCCAAAAAGGTGATGACGGCAACCGGGAGCATGTGGATAAATCCATCCAGACCGGCAAGCGCTCCCCCAAATAAAAAGATGCTTGCTGCAAGGTAGGAGACTATTGCGTTTCCGAAAAACGGGGTACTTTTAAGATGGGCAGCGTAGAGAACAAGCAGGATCGCGTTTACGAGCGCTATGCCGATGCAGAGTGTGTTGGTAAATGCACTAATGAAAATGCCACAACAGAACAGGCTGACCGCAAACCATCGTGCGGCAATCCGGGTGACAGTACCTGAGGGAATCGGACGTTCCGGGCGATTGATTGCATCAATCTCCGCATCGAAATAATCGTTGATTACGTTGCCCGCTGCCGTGATCAGGGCAACGATAAAAAAGAGAAGAAGCACGGAAGGGATGACGGTTCCGGTCGCAATCAGGTATGCAACGATCGCGGCAATGCCGGCTACCGCCGAGTTTGCCGGACGGGTGATTGCAAAAAGACCTGATAAGCTCATTGGAGAACAGGTATCTGACCATTGTCATATTAACCTGTGCAAAAATGAAAAGATATTACATTTTTACGGGCGAGGGGGGATTTGAACCCCCGGCATTCAGCTTAGGAGGCTGACGCTATGTCCGGGCTAAGCCACTCGCCCTGCTCATACCAATTGCAGGGGAATATGTATAAGTTTTGCGCGCTCCCATCAATTGATCCGCAATGGACTTGATTACGGCTACGGAAGGAACCACCACATTTTTTGTGCCGGTGCAGGACACGGATACGCAGTTCCCGCCCGGTACTGCCCCCATCTTTTTTAACCGGAGGATGGAGCTGAACCGTGATGCAACCATCCTCCTTCTTTCGGTGGTCAAACCATCCGATTACCTCGACGCCATGGGAGCAACCGGTGTTCGCGGGCTCCGGGTGGCACACGAGTGCGGGATTCCGGTGACCATCAACGACCGTGACGAACAGACTCTCTCTTTAATAAAAAAAAATATCGCACATGCCGGGCTTGCCATTGAGATCACTCACCGGGACGTAAACGCCCTGCTCTCCGAACGGTCGTTTGATGCAGTGGACATTGACCCGTTCGGGACACCGGCGCCCTTTGTCGATTCCGGGGTGCGGGGTACACGGCGGTTCCTTTTTGTGACAGCGACAGACACCGCACCGCTCTGCGGGGCGCACCTGAAGGCGGGGATCCGCCGGTACTTCGCCCTCCCGAAAAATACCGAATACCACAGTGAGGTTGGACTTCGTATCCTCCTTGGATTTGTCACAAGGGAGACTGTCAGGTACGACCGGGGTATCGAACCACTATTCTGTTTTTCACGGGAACATTTTGCCCGGCTCCACGTACGGATTACACGAGGGGCTTTTGCTGCTGATGAAACCTTAAAGCAGATTGGATTTGTCATGCAATGCCAAAAATGCCCGTACCGAGAGGAACAGCATGGCATGGTACCGGATAGCAGGCGCTGCCCGGAATGTGGGGAACCTCTCGAACCCATTGGTCCGCTCTGGCTGGGTAGGCTGGTTCACGCGGAAACGCTTGACCTGATGCGTGAACAGCTGGAAAAAATGGAACTCGGCACAAAAAAAGAACTCGTAAAACTTATCGAAGTCTTACTGGGGGAAATTCCCACCGCAAGCCATTACGATTACCACCTCCTCTCAAAACTCTTAAATATTTCCCCACCGCCGATTGAGACGGTGATGGAAAGGACACGCTCGGAAGGATTTAACACGAGCCGGACACACTTCTCCGGCACCGGGATCAAAACGGATGCACCACTTACGGTAATCTTACAGTCGTTTAATGCTCGATAATAATCATTAACAGATCGCTGTCGATCAACTTGTGGCTCAGTCCCACACGCTGACCGCCGTGCTTTACGGACTTCCCCCACACGCGGGCGTAACGGAACCTGCGCACAAAGTCCCGGTGCAGCTTGGTGCAGACAGTTTCAACGGTACTCCCGTTCCGGATAATGAGCGGTTCTTCAAGGTCTGCATCCCCACTCTGGGGTTTCAAATAGATCCGCATAAACCCAAGACAGTCGTAGATTGCGTCTTTGAGTTCTTCCATATGATAACCGTTTGCGGCTGAGATCATGAGCGGTGGATTGGCAAACCGTGAAGAGATATCGTGCTCGATCTCAAGGTACTGCTCTTTATCCACAAGGTCTACTTTGTTCACGGCGATGAATGCAGGGACATACACCCGGTTCCCCTGCACGGCGTCAATGAAATCATCCTGTGTTGCGCCACCGCGGACCAGCACCTCTGCGTTCATTAATTTGCTTTCAGAAAGGATAGAGCGTACGTCATCGAGGTCAATACTGAGCGTCCCGACAGCAGAGAGCCGAACTCCCCCATGGGAGCTCTTCTTGATTGTTATATCGGGTTTCGGCACGTTAATCCGGATGCCCGCATCGTGAAGTTCCTTGATGAGCACGTCAACGTGTCGCTCATTGAAAACGTCCACGAGGATGATGATGATGTCGGCACCCCGCACGACACCGATCACTTCCTTACCGCGCCCTTTTCCCATTGCTGCCCCGGCAATGAGTCCCGGAATATCGAGCAACTGGATCTTTGCACCCTTGTGTTCGAGCGCACCAGGCACCACAGTCGTCGTGGTGAATGCATACGCCGCCACCGCACTGTCAGTACCGGTGAGCTTGTTGAGAAGAGTACTCTTACCGGTTGACGGGAAGCCAACGAGCACCGCGGTTGCATCCCCGGATTTCTTGACCGAAAATCCCTCACTGCCTCCACCGGATTTCATCGCCCGGTTGACGGCTTCATCCCGGAGTCTTGCAATCTTTGCTTTTATCCGCCCGATATGCTTGGAAGTAGCCTTGTTGTACGGAGTCTTTGTTAACTCCGCTTCTAACTCCTGGATCTGCTCCTCAAGACTACTCATTTCCTATATTAATCGATGTAAGTTCTGGATATAGTTGTGTATGACGCACTATCCGCAATTTCCGGTTTATAATTTTTAAAAGTTTTCATCCGAGTGAATAAAAATATTTTCCTGTATTGCCGGAAGGTTTTTTGCATCTGAATTGAGTAGCCGAATTTCGCATCCGACCAGACTGGCGACGTGAGATGTGGTGTGCTGCAGCTGCTATCGGAAATTATGTGTACCCGAGAGTACTGCAATGTAGTTATCTGATGTATATCTGGCATATACATATATCACAAACCGTTATAGGTTGGAGTGATAATGTTAAATGAGAGACATTGCTTGATATGCTTCATTGTGCGCTTGAAATTTATTAATAAATAAAGGAGGATACATATGACCCCGCAATCACCGGATGATACTGCACAATTTCATTGCCCTGACTGTAACCATCCGCTCTCTTTTGACAACAAGTTCTGCGAGATTTGCGGGGCAAAGATTGAACCGCCGCCGGTTTGCCAGATCTGCGGGGCTATACTCCAAAAAGATGCAAAATTTTGTGAGATCTGCGGGACACCTACCGGTTCAACGATAATTACACGGAAATCCGAAACGATCCCGGCATCCCCGGAACGGGTTGCAACCAAGCCGCCAAAACCGGCAGTCTCTCCGGTACCTGAATTTCCGGAACGGGTTGCGACCAAGCCACCAAAACCGGCAGTCTCTCCGGCACCCGAATTCCCGGAACGGGTTGCAACCAAGCCGCCAAAACCGGCAGTCTCTCCGGTACCTGAATTTCCGGAACGGGTTGCGACCAAGCCACCAAAACCGGCAGCCTCTCCGGCACCCGTAGTTCCGGAACGAAAAGTACCGCCGTCTAAAAACAGGGTGATTATTGTGGGAGTCGTGGTCGTGGCGATACTTGCGGCAGCAATCTTCTTTGTTGTCCTCCCCATGCTATCCAGCCCGTCAACTACGAAAACTGACAGCAGCTCAAATCCCGTGGCACTTGTCACCACACAAAAACCGAGTCCAACTGCAAGTCCGGTTCCTGCAACCTTAACAATTGACAGCAACTCAAGTCCAGTGCTAATTGTTGACACAGAAAAAGCGGGTTCCACATCAAGTCCTGTTTCTGCATCCATGATCACGCAAACAAGCAATTTACTTGTTCCCGGGCCCACACAGGCAATTCCAAATAACCAGGTGCTGCTCTTCCAGGTTGACAAAGATTCAATATCTGGTGAAGTTAATGTCATCGTCACCGGACCTTCAAGAAATGTGGTGGATGATATTGAGGTCCGCCTGACGCGTTCTGATGGTCAGGTAGACATCAGTCATATAAAACCCAGCCAGAAAATCGATGAAATTGCCATCCCCGGAACAAAAGGGACAGATCGTGTCGAGATCACGGTACGGTTCTACTCAGGTGAGACGTACAAGGTCATCGATAAACTTTTGTATTTCCGAAGTCACAGCAATTGAGAGTGGGAATGTTTTATTTTTGAACTTCTGCATCAGGATCCGGGCACAGTGATTTTCGTATGAACGTCATATCCGCGCCATTCATTCTGGAGAATAGAGGTAATTGTTTCATCGACTTTTTTTCGCCGAAATAAACCGATCCAACGAACGCCACTCATCCAACAAGAATGTTCATAAGAATCTACCGCGTAAAGATGACATACGATAGAATATACTGGTATTAATCCAGATGAGCATGAGGAAAGAAAAATGCCTGAGAAAACCGTAATACATGCGTTATCTGGTTACAGTCTGTTCAAAGCAGTATTCGAAAAGATACAAACAGGCATTATTATCGTTGACTCCGAAACGCACACGATTGTTGATGCCAACCCCCTTGCTGAAGAGATTCTTGGATACCCTAAAGACAAACTTGTAGGAAAGCGATGTCACGACTTTATCTGTCCGGCAAAACCCGGCTCCTGCCCGATCACGGATCTGCACACGTCCATCGACAATGCTGAACGCGAGATGATCACCTCGAACGGGAATAAAATATCAATATTGAAAACGGTGGCATCTGTTGTTATCCATGGGAAAAATTACCTTATCGAGAGTTTCACAGATCTCACTGACAGAAAAAGGGCTGATGACCAAAAAGTGATTCTCATTGGGTACCTGAGTGAGTCAATTCACCGGGTGCGGCGCCCTCTCCAACTTACCAGTATGAACCTGCAGATCATCGCAGATCAGGTCAAAACGGGCGAATTCGATCCGGAAGAAATCCGGATGGAACTCCAGATCCAGAAAAACAATATCGAGAAGATGATAAAAACCCTCGAGGAACTTACAGAGTCAGTTACAAAAGATCAACCAGATATCTCACCCGAATTCCGGAAATTTTTCGCCGTTAAATGAAAAGAGTGCCTTAAAATGCCAGGAACTGTCGATACGGATGATAAAATACTCTACCTGATGCTTTCCCGTCCCGAAAATATCAATGCGATGAATATCAATGTAATAAAAAATATCCTGAAACGGGGTTGTACACCCGTGATCGTGTCGGTAAATATGCCCTATAAAATTCTTGCACGGATTTACGCGAAAGAAGGCATTGACCCCCTGAAGTGGTATGTGATAGATGCAGTCACGCAGTATTCCGGTGGAGTGTGTGAACCAAATCCCCGGGTAAAATATGTATCTAACCCGGCAAACCTGACTGATCTCGGGATTGCAATCACCGAGATGCTAAAAAATATCCCGGGACCGGACAAATGCATTTTATTTGATTCAGTCAGCATGCTCCTCATCCATACTCCCTCAGTGACCGCTTCAAAATTCCTGCACTTTGTCGTGAACAAGCTCAAGCTTTCCGATGTTTCCGGTATTTTCCTCTGCGTTGAGAAAGGACTGGATCCGGTAATCCTCGCAGAAATGTCCGCAGTCGTGGATAAAATTATTGATTTTGAACCTGAAGAAAAACAAGCGGGTTAAAACGGGAAACATGCATTCGTGTTCGTGTTTCTGTTCGGGAATCTGTTCACATACGCTTTGCGCTTGGTTCCGGAAGATCTGGGATAATTTTTCTGACGTAGTTTGGATTATATTTGTTCAAGGATCTTCCCCATATTACGGCAACATCCCGGTAAGAGCCATAGACGAACTGCTCCTGCACCAACTGAGCATCTCCACCTATTCAATCCCGCACCCTGCACCGTTCAACAAAATGCCGGAACATACCCGTACTCGCAACCGGGTGCAGGTGCGTGTAACTGCCGAGCGTGTTGTTCACTAGTGCCCCGTCAAGCATATCGTGAATACCAATTCCCCGTGAGAGCTGATAAGCATACCGGGTTCCATTCTCTAGTACCACGTCCGAGTAATGGAATTCGTGCCCCCGGAACTGTTCAGCACCAACCGGGGAATCCGCTGAACTTGTCCCTTCTACATAACTGACAACACGACGTGCCGGCATCTGCGTCTCCCCGGAAAATACACCGCACATCTCATGCGATCGTTCAGTCTCTGTACCCTGCCAGCCTTTCTTTAAGGTCATGCGGTCAGTCAGGTACATAAGTCCTCCGCACTCCGCATAGATGGGTGTGCCGTTTTTTGAGACTTCCAAAACCGCTTCACGCATCCGTTCGTTTGCCTCAAGTTCGGATACAAAAAGTTCCGGATACCCTCCGCCAAAGATATAGCCATCGGCATCCGGGAGCCGGTCATGAACCGGGCTGAACGGGATATACTCTGCGCCGAGCGTATGAAGAATATCAAACAGGTCTGCGTAATAGAAGTTGAACACTTCATCCAGTGCGATACCGATACGCACATCCCTTTCTGGACTTGAATCAAAGAGCGTCCGGGATTGTGATGGATCCGGGATATCCTTCATCAATGTAAAAAACCGGTCAAGGTCAACGTACTTGCCGATCAGTTCTGTTATCACATCAATACGGGCATCGAAATCGCCACGACCCGTTCCTTCACGATACGGCACGAGCCCGAGATGGCGCATAGCAAGATGCATCTCCTCCATCCGGGGGATCGCACCGATCACCGGTACACCGCAGTAGTGTTCGATGGCGGTTGTCGCTTTTTCTTTATGGGTGCCCCCTTTCACGTTGTTGAGGATGACCCCGGCAATCTCAATCTCCGGATCAAATGCCTGGAACCCTTTGACGATCGCCGCTGCGCTCCGGGTAATACTCTGCGCTGAAACGACGAGCACAACCGGGAGACAAAGAGCCTTTGCAATGGCAGCAGTGCTCCCGGAGTCAGTGAGCGCATCGGCTCCTTCATAGAGTCCCCGGACTCCTTCAACAAGTGCGATATCGGCACCGCGACAGCCGAATGCAAAGATATCCCCGGTTTGACCGGGACTGAGGGTATAACTGTCAAGGTTCCGGCACGGGCGTTTTGAAACCGCGGCAAGGTAGGAGGGATCAATATAATCCATCCCTACCTTGAACGTCTGGACGTGTTTTTTTTTAGAAAGTAGTGCCGCAAGTGCCAGCGTGATGCTTGTCTTCCCGCTACCCGAACGGTCACCGGTTATGAGCAGGGATTTCATACAAGGCTCCTCAGTACGGCGCCAAATTCGCTCCCGACAATTTTTGTTACTCCCAATGTCTTTGGGTGGAGATCGACTTCGACCATCACGTGCTGGTGCCCGATCGCACGAAGCGGTTCCACTTGTCGCGGTCCGTTTGTAACCGAGAAGCACTCGATCCCCTGCGTGTATTCTGGCGGGATTGCATGCGGGACTCCACAGATCAGCGCAAATGAGGGGGCGATCGTCTGGATCCGTTTCCCGAGTGATTCCCCATTTGCCCCGTACTCATCCAGCGCCCCGACAAGTTCCGGTGTTACCCCCAGTTCTTCCATCTGGCAGAAGATCCTTTCCGCATCAGCACGGACTTTCGGGAGTCCCCTCCCATCAAGGTTTGCAATATAGGTGACATCTGCACCAGGGCATGCATCATGAAGGGCAAGGAGTTCATCGGCGAACATATACGCGGTCTCTTTTTTCGCGTTTAAGATTGCGACCCCTTTTGCCCTGCTCCGTGCCAGTTCGAGCAGGCGTTTTGCCGCGATGTGTTTTAAGTCTCCCCGGGAGGGTTCGATATATGCGAGCGATGCCGCCCCCCGCAGCCGCTCAACTTCATTTGCCTTTTCCATCAGGATATACTGGCGTGCAAGTTCCTCAGCCGAAATCCATCCGGCAGCCTGTGCCGCTTCCAGCGTGGCAAGAACCCCGGCAATATTCTCCGGGTAACCGGCATGGATGTCAACGGCAATTATCGGTGTGGTGATACCTGCACCCTCAATCGCAGACTGAAGATCCTCGCCGATAATCATGGAAACGCACGTCCCCACTACGGCTATCCGCTTCGGTGCGAAATGTTCCTCGGCATACCGGAGCACATCCTCAAGGGGTTTCTGACCACCGAAGATGAACTCATTGTCTGCGAGGGAGGTGGTAAGCACCCGCATCCCGTCCTCTTCAAGGAGACGGGCATGTTTAAAAGAACAGCCCGAAGGACCGTGGAGGATGGCGACATCGACCTCAAGGTCCCGTGCGGTATAGAGCGCAGCAACAATCGAACTTGGTCGGGGGTGCATAAATTTTATCGGCATATTTTATCTCCACGTCTTGACAGCAAGCACAATCGAGCCTTTCTCTGTCGTGTCTACAGCCAGTTGTTCTGCTTCTTTGAGTGTTGAGCATACGGCATCGATGTTCCAGCCTGAACGTCCTTGCGTGCCAGTAGCGGGTTCCGGAACCCTGCCAACTAATATGATACGGTTGGGCTGCACATGCCTGATGGCGTGAGCAATTTCACCGTATGAAAATCCCTCACAGACTGCACCATCTCCAGGGACGGTTCCAATCACGAGCGTAAGATCCGTCATTCCCGCACAGTGACGGGCATACCGCGCCGCTTCTACGGTTGTTGCTGCATTTGTCCCGCTGTTTGCATTATCGATTACGACTAACCCTTTTTCGTGCAGCACCGACATACGTCCGGTAAGGGCTTCAAATGTTTTTAATGGAGCAGGATCAATCCCGAGCATGACCGCCGCCGCCCCGGCAAGCGCGAGCGCGGTACGGTATGCGGGGAGTTCTAAGAGCGGATTTGAAAATGTATTGATCGAATCCCCGATTTTGATGCGGCAATCCTGTCCATTGCATTCAGCGACATCCTCAAGGTGGATGACCCCTTTGCGATCTTCACAACGGATGCCTTTGGCAAGGAGCAGGTGCGGGCTGTGTTTTGCCGATGCGCATTTTTCTGCGAGTGCGGATTTTTTGCCTGCTGCACAGGGATAATCACCAGGAGACGTGATGATCGCAAGGCTGCCGGCACCGGTCACACCGATTGATTCCTCTGCAATAAGCCACCCGTTTATTGTCCGGGCGTAGCGGGCGGCTGCGAGTACCGATGCAGGTGTGATGCTCTTTTTCCAGAGAAATGTCCGGTCCGGATACGCATACGTACCGGCAGAAGTATGGAGGACACCGGGTCCCGGCATCAAGTGGGCGAGCGCATGGGCAGTCGTGGTCTTTCCCCGTGCACCGGTAATCTCAATCATGGGGGTTGGCACAGCATCCCCCAGCAGCTGCCGGACTGCTTCGTGGGCAAAGATGACCGGAATTGTTTTACGTGCCAAAAAAGGATTATCCGGGTCCAGGTGAACCGGGGCAACTACCAGATCATAAGTGCCGGTCGCGGCGTTACGCGCTGCTTGTGGGGTTGTATTCCTGTACACGTCCACCATATCCACCGCATGCCCGGCAAAAGCAAAGGCTTTACCGAGCTCATCGCCGCCATGGATCGTGTCCAGTACCAGGATTCGCATATAAAAAATTAAAGGGTAGTAAGCGCTTTTTTAGCGTTTTTTACCATCAGGTCAGCAAGCAGCGGATCGCTGCCGATGGGATCGGCATAGAGAAGGGGGATCGTCTTTCCGTTAAGGGCAAATGTGCCCTTTTTCACACCTTCAGGAAGACCAATGACCCCGGGAATGTCCTTTTCGATATGCACACCTTTTGCAAGAAAGAGGGGAACGACGACAAGCGCATCAATGGTTTCTTTTTTGAAATCACTAAGTGCATCCTCAATTGTGGGGCGATTCATATTCATAAAAGCACATTTGACGATGAACTCCTTTGTCTGCGCTGCAATTATCTTTCCGGTTGTTTCTACAAGTTCTTTGTTGTAGGGCATCGTACTACCGTGCCCGACAAGTAACATTCCCTTCATGCTCATATATCACATAGTGTGACGGGATTTCTTAAAAATTATTACCAAATGGCTTTTGTAGCTCGTGCCGTGCGGATCCATAAAAGGTGAGCGTGAACGTGAATTTGAGGGTTAACTGTGCGTTCGGTACACTCAATGCGAAGTAATTTTATTCTCAAGTCTCAAATGATATGAACTCATGATGGATGCGTTTCTTCGCTTCGGGCTTGTGATCAACGATCACGTTGTCCGGACACCCGTGGCGATTGCGTCAATGGCAGGTGTTGTCGATGCCGCGTATGTACTTCCGCGAAAAGATCATATCGGCGCTGCATTTATCGGGGGGTACTCCATCGACCCGCCGACAATGGAAGCTGCAGCAACAATCGCTGCATCGGGTGACCGGAAGGAATTTTTATACCGGGATCCGGTTGAGGAGCTCACGCGGCAGATAAAAAAGCTGGAACATAGTAATGTCATTACGGGCATCAACCTCCGGGGCAGTTCGCCGCACTCATTCACTTCCCTTGCCGATGCACTTGGTGATAAAGTTGTCTATGAGGTGGATGCACACTGCCGACAGGAACCAATGGTTGCGTGTGGCGCGGGTGAGCACTATCTCAAAAAACCCGCAGATCTGGTTGCTGTTGTAAAAGCCCTCAAGGCAAAGGAGGTTACTGTATCAGTAAAGATGCGGGTCGGTGTCGCAGCCGATGATCGGGCACTTGTCCGCAAGCTCTGGAGCGCAGGGGCGGATATCCTCCATGTCGATCTCATGGATGCCGGTTCAGCAAAACTCCGGCAGATACGGAACAGCTGCCCGCTCGTAATTATTGCCAATAATTCCATTAACACCTTTGACCGTATGAGAGAGATGCTCTCCCATGGCGCCGACCTTGTTTCACTCGCACGAAAATCTGACGAACGTACACTTGCCGGGCTTGACGCAGCCATAACAAGGTATGCCGATGAAGACGGATGGTACAATTCCCCCAAACAGCTCTGTCGCGGGGGGGATATCCGGGCACTTGCCTTCTGCTGCATGCCGGTAAAGGAATGCCCGCTTATCCCGACACTGGCACGAATTGGTCTGCCGAAAGATGAGTACATCAACCTGAAACTGGATACGGTAAAGGGGACACCACTGGAAGGCGGCGACCATACCTGTTTTGGCAGTCTTGCATGGTGCTGCAAAACATCGTCACCCTGCATGTTCCGGGACCTGACCCTTACCCAGATGGGGCTCGAAAAGAAAGAGTATATGCACCTGAAACACAACCTCTCAGAAACCTTTATGAGCCGTGTATTTCATGACATTCCCTCTATTGAGAGCTGTTGAACGGGCGCAACTCGCAATGATGCTGGAGGTCTCTGCGTACCCGAAGCCGGGTAACGTTGACCGCTGTCACGATTATCCCGATACAAAGCTCGAACATTTTCTTGCATCTATAATTCTTGCCCGTCCGGCGCTCGAAGAGGCGGAGCGGGGAGTTGGAAGGATTGGCGAGATTATCCGGCATGCGGTGTCTCAGACCAGCATTCACGCGGGGGGAAACACGCATTTCGGTGCATTTATCCTTCTCGTACCGCTTATCTATGGCGGCGATATTGATGGCGCACGAAGAGCAATTGAAAAGACCGATGTCTCCGATGCAGTTGCATTCTACAAGGCATTTGGCATGACCCGCGTCTGCATGAACGCAAACGATGAACTGGATGTGAACGATCCAGCTGCTCTAAACGTGCTCCGCGACCGGGAACTGACCCTTCTTGATATCATGCAGCACTCGGCACCAAACGACATGGTCGCCCGTGAGTGGGTAACGGGATTCGCCCTCACCCGTCGCGGTGCGGACCTGTTAAAACAGTCTGGCACCGGGCGGGATGCGATCGTCAAAATGTTTCTTTTGATGCTTGCATCCGAACCTGACACGTTCATCATCAAGAAGCACGGTCGTACCATTGCTCTCGAGACGATGCAAAAGGCGCGGGAGGTTATTGACGGTGTCCGTTCTCTTGCTGAATTTGATGCAGAATGCATTGAACGGGATATCAACCCGGGATCGATTGCCGATATTACGATCGCGTCAATCTTTGTTGCGCTCGGGGAGGGGTGGTCGTGGGACTCCTGAAAGGGGGAATTAATGAAATAATTGCCACGACCCTGTTCAATGCAGCGCCAATGGGTATCCATTACCGCGAAGGTAAAACCCACATGATCCTTTTTTCGGGAAGTCACACAGCAGAAAATATCGAACGGGATGGGTGGGTTGTCGCAAATTTTGTGTATGAACCGGTCCTGTATGTCAGAACTGCCTTCGGAGAACTCCCCCCCGAAGCATTTGTTGAGGAACCTGTTGCAGGAAAGCTAATGCACCGGCTGATTGATGCCGAAGCGTGGATCGCATTTACGGCAACAATCGAAAAAAAGACTAATGAAGGCATGAGGGTCCGGCTCACTCTTGAAAAAGAGGTTATGGAAGGTGCATTCATCCACCCGGTGAACCGGGGATTCAACAGCATCGTTGACGCAACCATTCATGCGACGCGGTACACGAGGAATAAAGACCCGGAATTAAAGAAAATGATCGATTATCACACAGGAATTGTGCGCAAGTGCGGGGGAAAAAAAGAAATTGCTGCACTTGAACTGCTCTTGAAGTATATCGGGTAATCCGGCTCGTCATTGAGAATTCGTGGGGAACTCACGGCACCGGCAGGATAACGTAAAAAAACCCTGGTGAACCATGCCGTTTCAGGTAAGCCGTAATGAAAGTCGACTTGCCAACTTTTCATGCCAAAATCGTATCTGTTTTAAGGCTACTCCGACAGTAACAAATAACAAAAATAAAAAAAATCAGCAAACCCGTGGAACTGGATCCCCCATGGGGGGTTCAATAAAGCGTTCTCCCCCAATAGCAGTTTCCATGATGACGTGGGCACCTGTGGTTACGGTACCGATCACGACAGCATCCCTGCCGTACTTATGCGAATGGAGTACTGCAAGGATCGCATCAACATCCGGTTGAGGCACTCCCATCACAACCTTTCCTTCATTTGCTACTTCAAGCGGATCGATGCCCAACATCGCAGCGGCACTGCGGACATTCTTTCGAACTGGCACTTTTTCTTCCTCGATGCGAACCTGCACGCCGCTTTTCTTTGCCATCTCATTGATCGCGGCAGCAAACCCGCCACGGGTAGGATCTTTCATCGCATGAACGGTGCCGGCGGCAAGCATCAGCTCAACCATGTTCCAGAGCGGGGCAACATCCGACTTGATCTGTTCACCGAGATCGAATCCTTCACGGTGCGCCATAATCGCCAGACCATGATCGCCAAGCGTCCCGGAAACGATGATCGCGTCACCCGGTTTCAACCCGTTGTCACGCACCACCGTTTGTGCGATACCGATTCCGGCAGTGTTGATAACAATACCATCGAGCGCACCTTTCTCAAGTACCTTTGTGTCTCCGGTAACAAGATTTGCCCCGACCTCTCCCAAGGCATCATCCATTGATGCAACAATTCTTGCGAGATCCGCAATGTCAAAACCTTCTTCGATGATCATCCCGCACGAAAGAGCGATCGGGCGACCGCCCATCATCGCCAGATCATTGACGGTTCCGCAAACAGAAATCCGTCCAATATCACCCCCCGGAAAAAAGATAGGTCGCACAACGTGTGAATCGGTCGTAAAAACAATATTTGTACCATTAATGGGAATTACCGCACCGTCATCAAGTGCTTCAAGCCCTATACCCCCGGCATTATTGTGTGAAAATTTTGTGAGTGTCTGGAGGAGTTCTCCCATCACTTCACCCCCGGCGCCGTGCATCAGGTTGACTTTCATGCGTCATCCACCTCAATCTCGATATTCGTTACGACAATTTCACGTCCACGGACAAGTTCCGGAAGCGCCCCGCAGCGCGGACAAACAAATATTTCACCGCCAGCATACCCGCAGGAACATTTTGTTTCCGGTACAACTTCGCTGCATTCGAGAACGGTTTTTGTAAAAAGAGGGTCATCCTCTTTAATGGTATCAAAAAGAAAAATTACCTGTTCGGGATTCACCATCGCCATTTTGCCGACATCGACACGAATTTTTTTAATCTGGTCTGCATGATGTTCAAGCGCCGCTTTTTTTGCGGTCGCATACAGGTCATACGCGATGCTGTACTCGTGCATCACTCCACCATCGCAGCGTAGACCTCTTTAAACAGTTCAAGTGTCTCCAGTCCCTCCTCACGGGAGAGTTTCTGGATTGCAAACCCTACATGAACGAGCACAAATTCGCCGACTTTTACATCGACAAGATCGAGGCGGACTTCCTGTTTGAGGTCTCCATAATCCACAAGCCCGATGTTTCCCTCTTTTATCTCCAGCACTTCTGCGGGAACTGCAACACACATCGAAAAATCCTCGCACTTTCTTTTAACATTATGCGTTCTTTATACACATAATAACAGTGATACGACAAACCTTAACGTCGCGTTCCAGAACCAGATAAAACAAATTGTCACCAGACTTGAGGTTGTTGCAGAGTTCGAAAAAAGGGAAGGGTGTTTACATACCCGATAGGAAAATCTCTTCAATTTGCGGCTTGTTTGGACATTTATTGCATTTGTGCAACGACCTGCACAGCCTTTTTAATAGCCGGATTGGAATACACTCTTATGCGATTGTTTACGGTTACACTTTGCCTGATCGTGATACTTGCAGTAAGCTTGTGCGGATGCACGAGCTCATCTCCAGCTGCCGTCCACACGACTCCGGTAACAGCCGGGCCCACGACACCCACCGTGTCCGGGGACTGGAAATTTGTTGTATTCGCAGATTCTCCTGACCCGGAGGGGAACACGACAACCGGTGTCAGTCCGGCCCTTATCCCGATTGCCAAAGCAATTGCCGCGGAGAAGCCGGATCTGGCCCTGTACATGGGTGATCTGGTCAACGGGTGGGAATTAACAAACGCGTCCCCGATGGCGGGCAATTACACGGGCCAGTTTGAAAACTGGATGAAATATGTCACTCCCATCCATAATTATACTGACAACACCGGAATCCCACTATATGTAATCCGGGGTAATCACGAGGACGGCCAGAACCAGACCGTTGCTCCCCTTCTCAACTCCTATCTCGCTACGGCAGCTGCCGGTATGCCGGCAAACGGCCCGCCCGGCGAAGAGAAGCTTACCTATTCGTTCACGCACAAGAGTGCAAAATTCGTAATGAACGACAATTATATTTAACACAAGGGTCTCAAGGAGACGGTGAACCAGAGCTGGGTTACCGGGCAGCTCACGCAGGATACCCGGCCGTTCATGTTTGTCTTCGGGCATTCTCCCGCTTATGCCGTTGTTTTAGACGATACCAAAGAGAATGGTTACTCAATCGATATTCATCCCCTGCTGCGCGATATATTCTGGAAGAGCATGGTCGACAATAACGTATCTGCCTATTTCTGCGGGCATGCCCACCTGTATGTAAGGGGCGAAAATCAGGGGGTCCTACAGATTGTCAGCGGAAACGCCGGGGCACACGCAATAGCATTTGATCCTGTGAATGTCGATCCTGCACTTACCCTAAAATCCCCTACAAAGACCATCGCAAAGAATGACCAGAAAGTCGGCTATATCGTCTTCACTGTCCATGAAAGTACCGGCACGGTTGACGGGGTTGAGAAAGAGTTGAATCCGGTGACCAATGAATGGGAGAACGTGGATATCTTCACCATCAGGGCAAGGTGAAACGCCGTGATATCCATTCAGGGTGTAATATTCCACCCTGCCCACAAGATCCCCTTTCATTTGCCTTCTCTGCTATCCGTGGTTCCACTAATATAGGGCGCAAGAGAGGGACAGAAGAGAGTTAAGCCAATGCCCTTTATTTCGACGATCTCATTGCCGATGGGTAGAATGTATGTGACAATTGAAAAGAAGTGCCTTTTTGAGGATATGAGAAACCACTCAAAATCCCATTAAGGAGCCGTTTTTCTCTCTGTCAGAGGATTCCCGTTATCTTATACTGCATCCTAATCTTTTATCACTTGCTGATAATAAGGAGCAGCCGGTAATTCTTCACGATGAACTATCATCTCGATGGGATCTGCTGGAGCACGCATTTGAACAGACAAATAATATCGAATTGCTTGATGTTGATGAATATCTGAAACATATTCTGACACAAACGCATAGGACGAACCTCACAAAACTTATCCCGACCCTGAACAGCTACCAGTAAAACCGTTGTTTCTACTGAGGCGAGAGATTGTATGATATTGAGGGTGATCATGTGATTCCGCGTCAGGCTCTCAAGTATGACGAGATATGGAATCTGGTACTTGCACATTATAATCTCTTTTTTGACACATTATTAAAAAGAGTGAAGCAAGTTCATGTCCACTTGCCGATTAATGGTGTATCAGTTGGTAGACCATATGCAATGGTGGTAGCACCATTGCGATAGAATACACTACCAGCGCTGTTGCGCCACACACCGACCTCAGATATGAGATCTCCGTTCCAGTCGCCGATTATAGGC
>Ga0247842_10004559_pt1 | contig 17212 bp, 18 predicted proteins | sample LaCruzMarch2015__3_FD_192411 | JGI IMG/M metagenome (GOLD analysis project Ga0247842, IMG submission 192411) | Freshwater microbial communities from meromictic Lake La Cruz, Castile-La Mancha, Spain - LaCruzMarch2015_19m | ecosystem: Environmental > Aquatic > Freshwater > Lake | place: Spain...
GTTCATGTTTGCTCCGAAGCATGGCCAGTGCTGCTTCCTTGGTTTTGATCTGCTGATCGCGGCTTAGGAGTTTTTCCTGGTTGGAATTTTCATTGGTAAGCTTCTGGACAGATAACTGCTCAATCTGACTTCGATATTGCTTAATATCCGACTCCGCGCTGTCATACTGCTGCTTTGTCGTCATAAGTTCCTGCCTGGTAATCAGGCCTTCCTTCAGGAGGGCCTCCTGATCCTTGATCTTACTGTCGAGCCAAATCAGTTGCTTCTTCGCATTTTCAATTTTTTTCAGATAAGCATCCTTCTGCATTTCCGTGTATTCTTTGTTTAACTGGTTGCTTTTGGCGACATTGCTTTTCAGGGCCCGGTAGTCTTCCCTGATGACATTGAACTCATCCCTGGCGTTAATTGTCTGGTCAATCAGCTCGGGTTGGCTCACCCGCGCCACTATTTGCCCGGCTTTTACAGCTTCACCGGGTTTAATTCTGATATCGTATATCTGACCGCTGGTTCCTGCCAGAATGTCATATACTCCCCCCTCCTTAATGAGCAGGCCGCTGCCGGTCACGGTTGTCGGGATGCTGCCCCAAAAGCCCCATAAAACCAATGCGCCAATGATGAGTCCCGCGGCGCCGAGGGCAAGCCAGCCAACCGGCGTGGTGACCTTCATTAGTGAATCCAGTTGCTCCGGCGAGGAGATGTTGTCTAGTGATTCTTTTCTGAAAATCTTCTGATCCATAGCATGGTGCTCCTAGTGCGTCGGTTCCGGAACGCTGGTCAGCTCTTTCAGGCTGACGGTAAAGGTCTCCGTTCCTGGTGAGATGATCGTACCGGTCTGAAAGCGCAAAGAGATGATCGCCCCGGCAACATTCTGAAACGAAGTTGCCTCATCCAGCCGGGCGCTGACCAGATAATTCTCGTTGGTGATGACGTCGTTGAGGGTGGACTGCCCCAAGGTGAATCTCTTGAGTTCATTATCAACCGCCTTGCGGTAGGAAAGAACGGAGGCCTTGGACTCGGTCAACTGCAGCGACATCTTCCGCAGGGAACTTAGGGCATTGGCGACCCCGGCGCCTATGGTATCGCTGGTCCGGGCGACATTGATGGCAGCCTTTTCATAATTTGCCTTCTGCTGGGCATAGTAGCCGCGGGCATCATTATTTCTTATGGGCCAGGTATATTGCAGCACGGCTGTGGTATTCAGACCCGATGCGTTATTCCCGTAGGCGGTTAAGTAATCGCCGAAAGCATTTTTTTCGGACAGGGAGTTATAACCTGCCTGAAGGTTGAGATCGAGTTGGGGCAGCATATTCTTTTGTGCGGCAACCTTGCCTATTTTTGCCGCTTCCTGCCGGCTTAGCAATGATTTGAGATCGGTTCGGCGCTCCAGGGACATGTCGATGAAATACTGATCCTTATCCGGTCCGGGGATCATGAGGGCGCCTGCTTCAGAAATCTCATTTCCCGACGGCATGGCGAGTCTTGCAATCTCAGCTGCGCCCAGACCCATGTTCAGTCCGAGGTCCTTGCGGGCATCTGACAGGGCCTGCTCCGCGGCGATCCGGCTGGCCCTTTTCGAGGAAAGATTTGCCTCGACCAGACTGATACTGGCCGCCGGCCGTTGATCATGTTCGATAAGCTTCCGGGTGCTGGCAAGCAGAACCTGAGCCCTTTGCTCGGATTCCACGAATATGGCAAGCCTTTTCACTGCGGTCACGTACGACCAATAGGACTGTACCGCATTGAATACATTCTGCGCGACGGTGTAGTTCAGATACAGCCGCTCGGCTTCGTATGTGTTCTTGGCACTACTTTCGCCTGCCGCGGCGACATCTTCTCCGAGCCCCTTCAAAAGGGGCACAAGCACGGAAAATGAAACAACCCCCTGGTTCTCCGTGCCTACCCCCTGGGACAGAAAGGCATATGGAGAGGTCGCTTCCACCCGCGTCATGGAAAGGGACGGCAAAAGGGTAATCCCGGAGCGGAGCTGACGTGTGAGCGACATCGTATAACCGGTCGTATCCTGTTTGTTGAAGGGGGGAATATAATACGGTGACAGTGAAGAATTGAGTGGGCTGTCGGCCGTCTGCCGGTTTAACGAGAGGCCCAGGGTCTCATCGAATTTTCCCGATGCTTGCTGCAGCGCCCCCTGGGATGATTCTACCTGCTGCTTCTGGATGGACACATTGGGATTGCGGGCGATCGTTGTCCGTACTACGTCCAGCAGTCCAAGTCCTGCCGGCAAGGAAGGGGCGGGCGCCTCCTGGCCGGCAGCAAAAGCCGCTGAAAATAAAACCACCGTCAGCATCAGTGACAAACCCGTGCGCAAAATGGGATTCATTTTCATATATAGTGCCAGCCGAATGTGGAAAAGCTCACGCTGCCTTTTTGGTAGAAGCAATACTTCACTACTTACTTTTCTATCATCGATGATGTCAATCGCTATCTTGTTTTCACCCGCAAGCGATTGCCGTGCAGCGGCTTCCCCCGGCCGCGGATATGAGGCTTAGCCGGTCTCTGACCAGTGGCAGGCCGACGCATCTCCCGATTGCCCGATATTTATCAGATGCGAAATGATTCGTTTCTGACTCCCTAAATCTGTTATTTATCCTTCCTCTTCTTCCCCCAGCCTCCATAGGGCGTTATTTAATCCAGTCTGGGCATTTAGCCCCTCCTGCATCGCCTGGGCTGCCAGCACACCGCTATCGAGAGGGCATGTGCTTGAAGTAACGCCCGCCGCGACTTTATCCAGATCTTCATCGGATAAATTTGTTGACGGCTTTGGCGGAATTACCAAATGTGTTAGCTTTTCACTGTTTGTAACGGCTTTAACCTGCATGCCTGCCGGCAATTGTATGCCGTGATCTTTCAATACCGGTGTCGCATCCGCAAGCAACCGCTGCATGAATGCCTCATCGTCCCAAGCCTTCTTGATCACCTCGCCCAGTTTCTTGCCCTGCACTTCTCTGTCGTTTATCATTTCGGTTCTCCCTTCATCAATTTATATGAGGCTTAGCCGGTCTCTGACCAGTGGCAGGCCGACGCATCTCCCGTTTGCCCTATATTTGTCTTATACGAAATGCTTCGTACTGACACCCCTTCCGCATTTGTTTTTATGTTTAGGTGATAAGGCCTCCGGATATTGCCTTATAGGCTAGACAATAATCTGTGTTCTGTGCGGCGATGCCTTGCGCGATCGCAGCCGCTTGTTGCTGGCTCATGCCCGCCGCGACTCCATCCAGATCTTCATCGGATAACTTAGTTGATGGCTTTGGTGGAATTACCAAATGTGTTAGCTTTTCACTGTTTGTAACGGCTTTAACCTGCATGCCTGCCGGCAATTGTATGCCGTGATCTTTCAATACCGGTGTCGCATCCGCAAGCAACCGCTGCATGAATGCCTCATCGTCCCAAGCCTTCTTGATCACCTCGCCCAGTTTCTTGCCCTGCACTTCTCTGTCGTTTGTCATTTCGGTTCTCCCTTCATTAACTTATGCGCTGCATAGCCGGTCTGTGACCGGTGGCAACCCGACGCATCTGCCGATTGCCCGATATTTGTCTTATACGAAATGCTTCGTTCCTGCCCCCCCCCATTAATACCATGACATACGGACCATCCTCCTTATCTATCCCCCGACTGTCTTATGCAAACCTGCTTGCTCCACTTGGTTGACGCACCCACCCCGTACACGGCTGCAAAGGTGTCGTATCCTGAGTATTGTAACCACCCTGGCAACCGCCGCCCGCCGCGACGCTATCCAGATCTTCATCGGATAACTTATTTGATGGCTTTGGCGGAATTACCAAATGTGTTAGCTTTTCACTGTTTGTAACGGCTTTAACCTGCATGCCTGCCGGCAATTGCACTCCGTGTTCTTTCAGGACCGGTGTAGCATCCTCAAGCAACCGCTGCATGAATGCCTCATCGTCCCAAGCCTTCTTGATCACCTCGCCCAGTTTCTTGCCCGGTGCTTCTCTGTTTTGGGTCATTTTGAACCTCCTTTTTGTTTATTGATTTACATGTGATCAATTTCCCATCAGGGAATCTTCTCTTCGCTTTTATCGCTATAGTTGGCTTTCAGAAATTCTCTGTCACTTTCATCCATTTCGAAATAGGCGCTGATCGCGATTTCCAAAGCCGCTTCTTTTATTTCACAAGATGATGAGACGGGCCGGTGCATGTCTCCTGTGTAGGCTTTGTTGTGATAAAAGCAGCCGCCGCCGCAAAAATACCTCGCCCAGCAGAACCGGCAGCCGGGAATACTGCAGACCACGGCACGGTAGTACTCATTGAGTCCTTCGACGCAGTAACTGTCGACATTGCCCATTTTTAATTCTTCCTGCCCGACAAAGCGGTGGCAGGGATAAATATCGCCCGAGACCGATATCCCGGCCATCCCTTTTCCAACGCCGCAGCCGAAATATAGCTTCTTTCCGGAAATGAGCATATGCGTCAAGACAGCGATCCAGTTGTCTGTCACGCGCCGGTTTTTTACAGCGCTGAGAAAATCCTCTTTCTCTTTCGACGCCAGTTCGATCATTGGTTCAACTATCTTTTCTTCCTCACAGCCAGGGATGGTGTCACCTTCCTTCCTTGACAGGATTACCGGAGAATATGGGCCGATGTAGCACGATGTAAGCCCTGCCTCCCGCATCCCTGCCTCGATTGCCAAGGGGTTCGCATCGCCATACACGATTCCCCTGGCGGCAAGCTGGGGATAAACGTCCAGCAGCTTCCGGATGTTGGCTCGTACGGTGTCGTATGATCCCCCGCCGTCCTTGAAGGGCCGCTGCCGGTTCTGTATTTCGTGAGGCCCGTCAAAGCTGACCAGGGGGAATATCTTCTCCCGGCTCATGAAGGAGATGATATCATCGGTGAACAAAGTGGCGTTGGTGGTGATGGAGAAGGTGACCGTTTTCCCTTTCCCATGTGCGGCATCCTTAGCATATTCAACAACCTTCTGAATGAGTGGGAAGTTAAGCAACGGTTCACCGCCGAAAAAGGATACATTTACCCGCTCCGCCTTCTTTGAATTCTCCATGAGCCAATCGACAGCCTTGAAAGCGGTCTCCTCGCTCATCATCCCGCCCTCGCCATAGCCGCCGCCCTGACCGTAGCAGTAAACACAGCTCATGTTGCATTCCTGGGCCACCAGCAGGGCGATGCTGACGACACCAGCTTCCGATCCCTTACCGGATCCGGCGCCGGATTCGCCTTCATTGGGATTGGCGGATGCCGTGGCGTCGTTCGGTGTGGCATTGACGGGCACTTCTTGCGGGTGGTCCTCCTCTTCATCGACAAGATTGAGGTTTCTTAGAACCTGCATCCTCGCTTCCGGAACCAGGCTGCCAGGATTTGACAATGCACTGGCAATACCGGCGTATGTAGATTCAGATAGCTTATGGGGAACCATGCCCTCCACGTCCAGGAGATAAAATTCACCCCCGCGCTCGAAGCGATGGATCTCTTTCAATGCAACATTACCAAAATATTTTTTCCCTTCATGTTCGATTTCATATTGCAGCACGACAGATTCTCCTTCGTTATTTGGATAATGCGCTTTCATGAAGCTTAGCCGGTCTCTGCCCGACACATCTCCCGATTGCCCGACATTTTATCCCATGCGAAAGGCTTCCTACTGACATCCCCTCTCTGTTCCATTTTTCGTTAATATTTGCTTGTCGCCGCAACACGAGCTAATATATTATGAAACTATTGCAACTATCTCCCATTACTAAATCTCGTCCACTTAAGGCACCTTCTTGTGTTCGACTTTCATCTATACCTGCCGCGACTCTATCCAGATCTCCATCGGATAACTTGGTTGATGGCTTTGGTGGAACTACCAAATGTGATAACTTCTCAGTGTTTGTAACGGCTTTAACCTTCATGCCTTCGGGCAATTGTATGCCGTGTTCTTTAAGGACCGGTGTAGCATCTTCAAGCAACCTCTGCATGAATGCCTCATCGTCCCAAGCCTTCTTGATTACCTCACCCAGTTTCTTGCCCTGCTCTTGCTTTTCCTTAGTCATGTTTTCGCCTCCCTTAATTGCTTGTAAGAATACATATTTATTCAACTTTACCTTACAATAATATTTCTCAATACAACTTCTTCTTCCGTTATACGATTGAAAATAGTTTTCGATGCCGGAGGCAAGGATGTTTAGCAATGGGTGTGCGGCATGACGGGCTCCGTATCCGCTCTTCTAATCTGAACTGCTTTTCTGCTTACTGGACTTGTCACGCTAAATACAAGCAACGAATCACAACGATTTGCGGTGAATTGTGACGATGGAAATCAGGTGCAACGAGAAAGGGTGATGGCGACGATGGCGCCGGAGGGCGAATTTGGAGAGAATTCCAATCTGCCGCCATGTTCCGCAACAATCCGGTCGACAAGATACAAGCCGATTCCTCGCCCGACGTTTCCAGTTCCCGCCTTGCCGCGGATAAACTTGCGCCGGACCCGTTCCAGCTCATTGGGATGGATCCCCGGCCCTCTATCAGCTATCGAGATACGGACCTCCCGTGCACCGGTCTCCAACCCGATAACCACGGGACCGCCAGCACCGCCATATTTGACGGCGTTATCGATAAGATTCAAAATGGCCGTCTTCAACTGGGCGCGATCCGCCAGCACAAAGGTCAGATCAACGCGGTTGGGCGGCAGGACAATATCGGCGCCCATCCGGAGGCTCATGGCCTCATCCCTTATTTCGCAGAGGAAGTCGGCCAGTTCAATACGTTCATAGGTGCTGGAAGCATGAAATGATTCAGTAAGCCGCGAAACCAACAGCGACTTCTCCATTACCTCGATCAGACGGGCGACGGCGCGCTGCATCAAGGCAACGCTTTCCCCCTGCACCATGCTGCCCCGGCGATCCCGGAGAATATCCAGGTTGGCCTTGATGACGGCCAACGGCGTCCGATATTCGTGACTGATCATGTCCACAAAGCGGGTCTGACGATCCAGTGCCTCCTCCAATTGTTCTTGCCGGGTCTGGAGTTCCACCGTCATGCTCCGAGCAAGCTCCACGGCCTTGCTTTTCGCTTCCTCGGCCGTCTGGAACGCCTGTTTCTCTGCCGCCCGCATCCTCTCTGTCAGGGCCAGGGTCATCAAGATCATGTTGAAGAGCGTGGCGAAATGAATACCGTACAAGTTCCACCAGTAAACCGGGATCAGGCCGAGGAGGCGCAGAAAATAACTGGCATACGCGATATTGCTCAGACCGAAGGCGGCCAGATAAAGACGTCCCCCCGGTTCTTTCCGGCGGACCGCCTGCACACTTATCCAGGTCAGGACAGCAATGATGACGCACAGACAGATCAGCATCAGGGATGAGGCGGGGCCATAGAAATCGAAAGGTACGGAGAGAGCCAAGATAAGTCCCAGTAGAACCATCATGCGGAAAAAAAAGGTGAACCAGGAGGCTTCATAAAAAGAGAACAAACGCATGGCAAAAAGAGCGAAGCTGCTCAGAGACAAACCGTTTGAGCAGCCCACGAGATAATCGGACCAGAGATGGGCGTGACGGGGCATTAACAGGGGCAGAACGCCCATCACCCCAATATTGGATATAAACTGAAAAAAAAGGTACAATGAAAAAAAGAGATAGAGCCCGTCGCGGAGGCGAAGAAAGAAGAGCATATTGATCAGAGCGAAAGCTAGAGCGACCGCCAGATAACCGCCGTTCAGCAGCATGCTTAGGTGGCTGTAACTGATAAACGATGCCAAAGAATGCAGATATCCGAAGAGAGTTACCGTGCTGGTAGACTTGACCCGGATGTACACCCAGCACGGCGCTTCCTTTTTCAGAGTCAAAGGGATATTGTAATCGCCCACCTGGGCAAACCGGGTGTCGGAAGGAACGTGATCTCCACGTAAAAACTGTCGGTAGGAGGCAGGCGCGGCGGGGTCGTCTCCGATTTGTTCGTAAATCTCTATCCGGTCAATAAAATAGGGACCCAGGCGCAGATAGACCAGCTCCTGAAAGGCGGCGCTTCGCTGCACAAAGAAACGAAGCCATACGGCCTCCCGGGTGTAACCTCGATTCATGTTTCCGGAAAGAGGGGAAAAACGGGCGACATTGTCCGGGTGTATGACGTCTGCCAGGGTCATTTTGGCGGTCGGATCAACCAATTGCTCCCAATGACCCTCCAGGTTAACTTTTTGATCTTCACTGAGTCTCAGGGGGACGCCGTCTGCCTGAGAGAGCGCGGGGCAAAGGAGGAAAAAGGCTAGAACGGTCAGTATTACCGGCCATTTTCTTGCCATGTCCTGCCCGGATGTGCCATGCCTCCCACAGCAAACCGCCGCCCGTCGTCGCCGGTGATTTATTAACCAACACTGGAAAGGGAAGAACAGACTCCGAAGGAGGGCCTCGTTCATAGCTATAGATATCAAATCGCGAAGTTCGTGCAATAGAAGCATCGGTTTCAGAGAAACAACAGCGTTCAACGTAAGACTATCGGCGCTGAGAAGCAGAAGCCGACGGCATGGGCGGTCCTGATCGGCAAAGGCTGACCGCTGGCGGTTATTTTGGCCCGGAGGCGCCGCACGAGCGAGTCCAGGGCGCGGCCGCTGTGTTCGTCATTGCGACTGTAGATGCTTGTCAGCAGTGTGTCGCGGGATACAGCCCGCCCGGGGTTAAGGGCCAGCAATTCCAACAATTGCAGTTCGAGCGATGTAAGCTTAATGGTCTCCCCGGTGGGGGTGAGGAGCTGCCAGGAACTTCTGAGGAGCTCCCAGTCCTCCCCTGACTTGTCGCCGGCGTTCTTGGTGGTACGGGCGGGATCTTCCGCCTGAGAGAGGCTGGTGACCGCCGCCAAGAGTTCTCGGGCGTCCACCGGTTTCACGAAGTAGTTGTGCGCACCGGCAGCGTAACCACGAAGACGGTCTTCCAAGCGTTCCAACGCCGTGAGAATGATGATCTTCAGATCGGTGTTGGTGCGGAGGTATTCAGCCAAGACAAAACCGGATTGATCGGGAAGGGATACATCCACCACCGCCACATGGAAATTTCCATTGGGTAGGGCGGCATAGCTTTCCAGGCAACTGCCGACGCCCGTGACCTCATAACCAGCCATTGTTAAATACTTGCTCAGGCTGTCTCGCAAATCGACGTCGTCTTCCACAAAAAGCACCCGGAAACCCGGTCGGGAGATGGTCATGAAACAAAACTCCTTTTGATAGAAATCAACTGCGCATCCATGAGACAATCATAACCCAGACTCATGCCTTTTTATAGACCACAAAACGTGACAATTTGTGACGAATTCATCGACAAGGCGTTGTCTTTCCCGGCGCGAAGTATAGGGGGGCGGTTTTTACCAGTCAAGTGATATTTGGGGTTGAAACCCTCAACCTATCCCCTCTTTCCGAGGCATGGAACCTGCTAACGTCGTCAGCCCATAATATGGTAGCCGGCGTCGATGAAGGTGATGTTGCCGGTGATGGATTCGGCAAAATCGCTGATCAAAAAGGCCGTGATGGCGCCGACATCGTCGATGGAGACGAGACGGTGCTGGGGTGACCGTTTTTCCGCCATAGTCATCATCTCATCGAAGTGGCCGATTCCGGATGCCGCTCTGGTTTTAAGGGGTCCCGGAGATAGGGCGTGGACGCGGATACCTTTTTCACCCAATTCTGCCGCCAGGCCAGATATCGGACGCTGCTCTCCAGAGCAGCCTTGACCGGGCCCATGGCGTTGTAATGAGCTACTACATGGTTGGCGCCGTAATAGCTCATGGCAATCAGGCAGCCTCCTTCGGTCATCAGAGATTCCGCCATTCTTGCCATGCGCAGGAAGGAATGGCAGGAAATATCCATGGCCATAAGAAAGCCTTCGAGGGAACAATCAACAACCCGGCCCTGAAGATCATCTTTGGGCATGAAGGCGATGGAATGGATCAGAAAATCCAGTCTGCCCCATTTTTCTTTGATAGCCCCAAAAACAGCTTCCATTTCTTTCCCGCTCTGAACGTCCATGGGCAGGAACATATCCGCCTCCAACTCTGTTGCCAGTGGCTCTACAAAGGTTCGCGTTTTTTCGTTCCCATAAGTGATTGCCAATTCCGCTCCCTGCTTATGGCAAAAGCGCCCGCAACCGTAGGCTATACTCCCGTCGTTGGCGATGCCCGCTATTAAACCTTTTTTCCCAGTCAAAATCCCCGACTTTTCCATAAAATCCTCCTTCTTAATAAAATTTTCTGACTCAATATATGGGGTAATCCCAAATATAGGGGAGAGGTCTGCCAAGAATCGGAGAATGGGCAGATATGTCAACAAACAACCCCGCCGCAAGCAGCAGGGTTGTTTGTTGAATCAGGTAACCAAATTATTTACTTTTGGCAGCGGATTTACTCGGTGAATTGATACCAAGCTTATCTGTCAGAACTTTCAATGCCTCACGAACATCGTCTTGATTTATACCACCCAATTGGTCGCTTATCTCGTGCATGATCGCAATAAGTTCAGTTCCATGATTATTTGAGTCAAGATATTCTTTTAAGGCTGCTGTTGCCGAATCCATGTCATGTTCTACAACAATTCCCTGATTGCGCATAACTTCGTGAATCTCACGGTCATCCCACGTTGGCTCTAATTTACGTGCCTCTTTTACCAATACCCGCACCAAAAGTTCCGGCACTATCTTACGCTTACGGTAGGCGATAATTAAACGAATTATACGATAGAGAGCTTGCACTTGATTGGTGACCGGCAAATTATCCGCAAATCGCTGCATTACCTCGTGCATTATTTGTTCACGATCCAATTGGAGTGTGCTCGGCGTTGATCGCGGGATGCCTACGTCTGTTCCCCAAAATTTTTGCACCATCGGATTCGCCCATATGGCGAAAAACTTTTCTTCCTGCTTTAGATCGCGTTTGTTAGTGTAACTTTCTAAATACTGAACGATAATATCGGATGTTTGCTGTTGTAGTTTAAGATATGGATTATTATCATCCAGGCTTACTCGATGAGTGGCAACTTTATCCGCCATACCAGCAAAAAGTTTCATCCATGGATTAACACTATCGGCAAACATAGCGTAGCTTAGGCGCAATGGATGCAAGTGTTTCATCAAGTTGGCTGTTTGAGGAGTGGTAAACATCTTAAACAGCGGTTGCACAAATTGATCATACATAGAACTAATGGATTCTGACGCTTTAGCTGCAGTAGCAAATGCACGGTCATCTTCAGTGTTATTATAGCCGAGAGCCTTGATGTCTTCAATCGTGCGTGGCTCATAATGCGATTTTAATTGGCCACTCACTTCTTCTCCCTCAAGGGTATCAATTACTAACTCATATAATCCCGGTGGCATTATGTCTATTGAGTCCATGTTTTCGACAAATAACTCATCTTCACGTTTACCAACCTTAGTCGCGGTGAAAATTGCCAAATGACCAACTTTATGGTTTAGACAATAGATAATGGTTTTGCCGTGAGCACGAATCTCTTCGGCATCTTGGTATAAATCAGCAATCCAACCAGCGGATTGAGGGGGAGGACTGATGTTATCGCCATCAGAAATAAAGGTAACCAGTGGTGAGGTAATCAAACGTGGATCAAGGCGAATTCCATCTTCTGTTGTCAAATTTCCGGTGGTTAGCTCATTACCGATAAAGAGTTTATCAACGAGCCACTTAATTTCAGACGTATTAAATTGAATGAAGTCGCCCCACCATTTTTCAAATTGTAAATAACGTTCGCCATCACTGTCAATATTGGCAAACAAATTATATTGTTTTGACCATACAGAATTAGCTGGATTTAATGAGTTAAAATTCTCAATTAAATATGTTCCGTCAAATTTACCACCACCAAGATCTCCCAACAATGAATTAACCCATGAGCCGCCAAGTAAACCACCAGCATAACGCATCGGATTCTTGCCACGCACGCCGTTCCAATACGACAACGGAGAACCAGCTACGATAATTGGACCAAAGATATCTGGACGTTGCATGGCGCTAAACATTGTGAGGTAGCCAGCCGCACAATTGCCAATTGCACACATTTTGGGACTATCTGGATGTAATGCGGCAATTTTTTCATAAAACTTGAGCTGGCCTTTAATGATATCTTCATAAGTTTGTCCATCAATTGGCGCTGAATTAAAGCCAATAAAATATGCTGGATTACCATTTCTTAAGGCATCGCCAATTTCGCTATCTTTTTTGAAGCCACCAATTCCAGGACCTTGTCCAGCTCGTGGATCTTGAATTACAAACGGACGTTTTTTATTGTCAGCAATCACACCTTCGGGCGCCGACATGCGTGCCAGCCAATAATTAATAGGCCTTTTGAACGTTGCGCCGTCCATTAGTTTTTCAAATTTGAAATTGAGTACCGTTGATGAATTGTCGGTAGTCATCTCGACCATTTCATTCCCGCGCTTGCGCATGATATCCATGAATAAGATACTACGTTGTGTAAAATCGGCAATGTAATCTGTAAACTGCTTAGCATTTCCGGTTAATGGAACTGTGGACTGCAGTATTGATGGATTTAAAAAGGTGTTTTGTAACATATAGATTCTCCTCCTTGGAATCAAACAGACCGATTTCCCCTGATATTTAGGTTTATATTTGTTTTCTCCGTTTATCGCTCGTTTTCGCTGTTATGTCATAGCATTTCAAGTATCACTGCTTATACTCTCGCATGGTTATGCTTACCCATATTGGTGATGACCTTCAGGGGCAGGTGGATACGCTGACCCGTGGGCAGACCCGTATGGGTGTCCTTGGGGATCTCCACGGTATGATCCATAAAATAGCACAGGATCAAGTTTTCCCGGCCCTGCTGGGTGCAGTCTCCCTTAATTTCTCCCTGATTCTTGCCGGTTACCTTCATGTAAATCGTCATTGCCATTGTTCATTTCCTCATTCATAGATGTATCTGCCTGAGCCATGAGTTCATCGAGGGCCAAGGGTTTTTCAGAATCATAGTGGGCAATACCCCTGCTCAGAGATCCAATGGGAGGGTTCCCATACTCCTTGCTCTTCTCTTGCTGCCTCCTTTTCACGAGTTCATACCACTGCTTCAAATAAAAAAGCCCGCAGCACATGGCCACGGGCTAAATCATCCGGTAATTAGGCAACCCGGCTGTCCTCTGGGGACCCGCGGCTTTCCGTCCCACGATTGCTCATGGTTTGGCTTTGTCAGGCTAAACAAATTTGATATGTAGTAAGCAAACAGGAAAATAATGTCAAGGGATATCTATGGCAGGTGAGTAGGGCGTTAGTTGCTGCTTACGGTTTGTACTCATGCATTTTTATCGAGGTTGCCATTTTACCGCTTTCAGGAAGCTAAGCCAGCCTTCCCATGCATATCACTTTACTCCTAAAATTATGCGATGATATTGCTCTGCACGATACACGCTTGGCGGGGACTTTGCAAGTTTAATGAATGGTCATGTCAAGGGCCTGTTCGTTGAGCGGTCGGAACTTGTCAATGAAAATGAGACACCTCCGACAACAATTTAGTGTAGCACCTGTCCGCTATTTGGCAACGCCGGTTTGTTGACCCAAACGGCAGGGGGAAGTAACGCAGGTGTTGGCGGTTTTCCCTTGAACCGTTTCGGATATTTATCACATGCGATTTCCACCACCGACCTGTAGCACCTGTCCCGTGATCCACTCCGCCTGGTCTGATGCAAAGAAGATAACAGCTTTCGCAATGTCTTCTGGTTGTCCGATCCTACGGAGTGGATATGTGGCGGCAATTTCTTTTTCCAATCCTGCTGGCATCCAGCCGGTTTGCACGGCACCAGGTGAAATAACATTGACTGTTATTCCATAAGGGCCTAGTTCGGTTGCCGCTGCACGTGTATAGCTTTCAATTGCAAATTTACTGGCGCCATAAGATACCTGAGAAGGATGACACCGAGCGCCATCCGTTGTGATATTGATAATCCGGCCCCACTGAGCATGACGCTCGATATGGCGTTTTGCATATTCCGCCATCATAAGAGCAACTGCTCTGCTATTGACGTGAAAATGCGCATCATGTGTCTGGGCGGACAATGGTTTGAGAAAATATTCCTCGGAAAAAACGGAATCTTTGTCTAATACAGGTTGGGGCAGAAAGGTATCAGGGGCAGCGAATGCGGCATTGTTTACAATGACATCAACAGCCCCCCATCTTTTCTCCGCCTGGTCAAACAGCTTCGGAATCATGTCAGGATCAGACAAATCCGCTTCCCATGTTATGCACTCACCACCCAAAGCCCGTATCTCTTCCGCTACCAGATCAGCGGATTGTCCGATCTCGCGGCAATAATATGCCCTCCCCGGGGTTGTTGCGCTATCCACATTCGCCTTAGTTTCTCCATACAGCTCCGGTGATTGTCGTAAAAAGGTAATCAAGACCCTTGCCCCTTCCCGGGCAAAGGCGATGGCTATATCAGCACCAATCCCATGATTGGCACCGGTTACAATTACCGTTTTTCCCTTAAGTCCTGTGTCAATCATAAGTACTGTTCTTTACCCGAGATATTCCTGATCATGATTCGATCTTTTTCGCATAACGAAAAGGTAAGCGTCGGCGTTGCTTTTCAGCCGTCTGCTTGACCGATGTGCTGGCCCTTTGACTTTGGAGGTTCAAGCGTGAATTGCCTGTGCCACCAGCCGCACCCCGAGCGCCCCACAGATTCTAGCGATGGTGTCGTAGCGAGGTTTTGCATTGGGCCTGAGTGCCTTGTACAAGGCTTCTCTGGTCAGACCGGATGCTTTGGCAATCTCGGTCATGCCGCGCGCCCGAGCGATGTCTCCCAAGGCCGATGCCAGCAGTGCCGAATCGTTCGCCTCCAGGATGTCCGTCAGGTAAGCCGCGATTGCCGCCTCGCTGTCGAGATACGCCGCGGCGTCAAACTCTGGCAAGTCGGCCACCTTGATTCGTTGGGTCATAGTCATCTCCTTCACCACTCTAGGAGTGCTGCCAGTGCCTTGGCTCGCTATGGGCCAAGATATTATCATGCAAGCGAGGATATGTTGTATATCCGGGCAGCGAGATCTACCCCGCAGGGGAAAACGTATTTACGTTGCCAATAAGCGAGTTGCAAACAATTATGGTTTGAACGTTGCGTATCAATCTTCCTTCTTGTCTGGAATGGTCAACCCTTCCTGAACGAGTGCATCGCGTATAACCTGTTTCACATGGATTGCAATGCCGATCGCACGAGATGTCTCCTCATCGGTCACCTCATCGTCTTCCCCCGGATAGCGGGTCGTTATGGCGTAGGGTGTTAATTCTTCGGCATCCTCAATTTGTTCCGTCCATGCGGCATACTCCGCGCATAGCTCCAATAACCGGGAAATATTGTGTGTGTATGGGAAATCAATTCCCTTATAGACCAGATAGGCCTTCAAACCCTTTTCAACACATTGCTGGGCATGATAAGCGATCAGACGGTAAGGAACGCTCGTAGTCAATTTCAATCCATGCTGCGCAAAACGCAAATCTTCGTCTGCGTAAGACAGCCATTTACGAACTTTTCGCAGTCGTTCCTGTTCAATGTCGTTCATACAGAATTTTTCCTTCCAAAAAGGCCGGGCGCGCGATACTTCCCGGAATATGACGATCAATTTCAAATTCCTCAGGGCTGAGGACAACAATATCTCTCGCGATCCCCAATCCTTTTAATGCCCTGTCCATAGCCACCATCAAAGTGCGACGATTTTTCTCAATGGGGCAGACCACCATAATGTCAACATCGCTTCGTTCATCGGCCATTCCTCTCGCCTGGGAACCAAAGAGAATAATCCGGTGCGGATGAAACTCATGTAGCAATCTCTCGGTGATTTTCTGTAAAATTTCTGCTGACACCATAGGTTACGCTCCTTTATCGAAAAAAAGGGGACAAACAATTTTATACACGATATCCTGTAGTGAGGTCAAGTCAAGCAGTTGCATAGACAACCTTAGCAGTTTCCAGAATCGACGTGCGCCGAAGAGCGCTTCGGCTCCGCTCAACTCCCTTACGGGTAACAAGATCGACATTCCTGCCAAAAAGGATAATGAGCTCATCACGCATGGTCACATGGTCGAGGAGAGACCAACCGGCGTCATTCCGGAACGATACCATGACATCAACATCGCTGGCATCGTTGAAATAACTACGCAGCACCGAGCCGAACAAAGAAAACTCCTGTACCTTCCAGCGCATACAAAATTCTTCTATAAGATCCGAATTTATCTGAGTTCCTAGGATTGCCATGTTGAATCTCCGATACGTTGGGTCCATGTCCGCTTTTACGATCTACGGCGAAACGTCGATTTCACCACCAAGTCGCCGCTGCTACGAATGCCACTGTCACCTTCCGCTGTTACTGCTGTTGGATCAACTGCCGAATTTTATGGGATAATAAAAGCTGATAATTGAGTAGCAAAATATCAATTCCTTGTCAACGATGAATCGGTAAAAGTGTCATTTACCCCCGGTCGTTTACCCACTGTCATTTACCCACGATCATTTACCCCGTTTAATGAATGGCCATGTACAGCTTGTCCAGGCCGGAAGATTACTGGTTGAGGTAGCCTTGAGCGCTCAAGGTCACCGGAAATAACCTCGCCTTCTGGCTAATTTATCGCGACCATGTCAAATAGCTTCCTGTGCGTATCGGTCATATCGATGTGGTGAGGAATGCTATGATGGACCGTGCCTATGGACGGCATTGCTGCTGCTTCCTGGTAGATAACCTCTACAGCTTTCTGCTTCAGGCGGTCGCCGCTTCCGAACATGGCGGAGAGAATCCGCGATTTCTGGGTGTCGTGGTATTGCTCGCCTTTGGCGTTGCGGGTTCCCCTGGCTTTGTCCGTCCACTCCGTGACGGCGTTGACCATGTTGTATGCGGTGCCGCGTACCTCCGGGAACTGATTGCCGTCATTGAAATCAAAGCACTGTAGAACCTCGGCAATGTTCCTGTTTCTGATTGCTGCATTCTGCGTTTCAGGAAGAGCCGGGAACAGCTTATCAAAGATAGCCGTCGCTGACTCCCGTGTGACCTTGCGTTTGGCAAGAAGCCGCATTTTGTCGCGGAGGCCCTCTGTTGTCCTGATTGAGTTATACATGAGGGATTTAGCCAGAGTAAGTTTGCTCTCCGCAGCCTTTGTGTGGCGGACGGCGATTCTTTCCCCTGTTCCAGTGATTGCTGCATTAAGGGTGTTATTGCAGACAACCCGGACGGTCGTGAGTTTTGCCTGCGCCG
>Ga0247842_10004560_pt1 | contig 17211 bp, 18 predicted proteins | sample LaCruzMarch2015__3_FD_192411 | JGI IMG/M metagenome (GOLD analysis project Ga0247842, IMG submission 192411) | Freshwater microbial communities from meromictic Lake La Cruz, Castile-La Mancha, Spain - LaCruzMarch2015_19m | ecosystem: Environmental > Aquatic > Freshwater > Lake | place: Spain...
GCGCTTTCATAACATCACAATACGAAACCGACGAAGCCGGCGCGCCTATGTTCGGCCCTTCTATGATAACATCGGGATATGGCCCGCCTCGCTCGTGTTGTCGTTCCGGGGGTTCCGCATCACGTTGTCCAGCGAGGCGTACGCAGGATGGACGTCTTCTTCTCCGACGCCGATCGAGCCGAGTACCTGAGACAGCTGGCAGAGCAGGGCCGGCGCTTCGGTGTTGAGTACATCGCCTGGTGTCTGATGAGCAATCACGTGCATCTCGTCGCTATTCCCGAAGAGGAGAAGAGTCTTGCTCTCGGAGTCGGGGAAGCACATCGAAGGTACACGCGCTTCGTCAACTTCCGAGAAGGCTGGCGCGGCTACCTGTTCCAAGGCCGATTCCACTCCTTCCCTCTCGAAGGCAGCTACCTGCTGGGCGCCGTCCGGTACGTGCTGAGGAATCCGGTCCGAGCCGGACTCGTCAAGAAGCCGTGGGACTACCGCTGGTCAAGTGCCAAGTGGTTTGTCGGTGAGCGGAAGGACGATCTGCTGGCTGTACCATCCGAGATGCTTACCGACATCGAAGATCGCCATTCCTTCCTGCTTCAGGAGGAGGATTCGCTCACTGAGTTCAGGAAACGCGCGCGCACTGGCCGACCGCTTGGAAGTGAGTCCTTCCTCGAAGACCTTGAGCAGCTGACTGGACGCGCTCTCCGCCCGAGGAGACGAGGTCCGAAACCCGCGAGTTAGGTACTGTGTCCCCGGAACTCCAACCGCCGGCCTTGAGGATCTCCGAGCCGAGCTGGAGCACTTGCGCGCCGAAGTGAAGACCCTGTCCGGAAGGTCCACAGGCGCGGCAAGGGCGACCTGAAGGACAGCGCTCAAGGTCGTTCTCGGCCAAGAGGCTGCTGGCGTATGCAGCGAGCGGACACTAACCGGGTCAAGGACGCGGCTCCGGAGCCGCGGGAGCGGGTGCAGGCCGTGGTGGGTTAGGCGCCCGCTCTCCTCTCTTCCGGGAATTGCCGGTCTGGGGTCGGCGGCGCAACCTCCCCGACGATGCTCGCGCCGCAACGTCTGATCCCGATCCTCGCCGATCTGCCATCGAGCACACTGCGCGCATCGAACCCCGGTTCTTGATTGTGCTATCGTCTCCTGGTCAAAGATGACGTACGACGTCAGGATCTGACAGGAGGCTTGCCATGAAGAAGGTAGGTATCTTGGCAGTGGCTGCTGCAATTCTCGCTACGGCCATTGGCCTAACGATCTACTTCGTTGGCTTCCACAACAGGGGGTTCCCGGTGGGGCAGATAGTGCGCGTGATTGACGGCGACACGGTGGAATTGGGGCGCGTGGGTGGTGGGATGTTCCCGAATACTGCCGGCACAATCGAGGTGCGGCTTCTTGGTGTCGACGCTCCCGACGATTGCTCGCAGAGTGACTGTCTTTGCCAATGGAAGGATGAGTCCACCACGTATCTGGAGCAGCGGCACAGCAGCACACACTTCCTTGTTGAGCTCTACGGACAGGAAGGGCACAACAGGTGGTTGGCTATCTTGCGCCCCACGGGCGCTAAGGTGCCGTCACTGAATGAGCAGATTGTGCGGGATGGCTACGCGTTGATCTACAAAGTCGGAGACTCACAGCTCGGGACGCCGCCGACATTCGAGAAGGGAAGCCTGCTCGAAGAGGATGCAGGGATCCTGCGCGCACTCCAGGACAGCCTGCTTGCAGCTCAAGTCCAGGCAGCTCTCTCAAGGAACGGCATGTGGAGCGAGGAGAAGTACGATGATGGTGTCCACATCATCGCCATGCGGTACTGGGGCGCTGATGAATGCGTCGTCCTGGGCAACTTCGGAACCTCGGCCGCATCTCTCTCAGCTCTTCAAGTGCGCGACGATGCCCCGAAGCGCCCAAGCACGATCACAGTTGGCGATGTGACTCTCCAAGCAGGCGAGACCGTGTCAGTCTTGTGCCCCAGCAGGACGTGGAGAGACGTCAAGGTCAACGACGGTACTAGCGATAACGAAGACAAGTCGACCAAGGCCTTTCTCATTGATCTGGCGGCGGACCCTTCCGGGAGTCAGACTGCGTCGGATTACTGCTACAGAGGGTTCTGATCCCACGGGCGTGGATGAACGAACGTCCTTGACTTCTGGTCCGGTGTCTGTAGCATCTCCACATCGTGAGATAGCGGATCCCGGAGGATGGGACACCGCGAGGAGCGAGAACCCTGAACACGCTCGAGAAGTGCGTGCGAATCTTGACTCTGTTCAGCGAGGCGACGCCCGTCCTCGGGGTTGCCGAAATCGCCGAACGCCTCGCCCTGCCGCGCAGCACGGCCTATCGCTACGTCTCCGCGCTGCGCGCCCACCGCTTCGTCGAAGAGGCGCCGGGCGGCGCTGTGTATCGACTCGGCGGACGTATCCTCGAGCTCGCGGCGACGATGGCGCGCAAGCCGCTGCGCGAGGTGGCGCTGCCGCACATGGAGCGGATCGCGCGCGAGACGGGCGAGACGGCCCTCCTCTGTGGCCTGCGCGAGCACGTCGGCGTGTGCCTTGAGAAAGTCGATGGCACGCACGCGCTTCGCGTGTCGTACGAGCTTGGCGACACGTACCCGCTTCACGCCGGGTCGACGGGCAAGGCGATCCTCGCCCACCTCGATCCCGAAGAGCGGGATGCCGTCATCGACGACGTCGGCCTGCCCAAGTTCACCGAGACGACGATCACGAGCCTGGCGAGACTCAAGAAGGAACTGGCCAAGATCCGCGCCTGCGGCTACGCCGAGAGCGAGGGCGAGTCGATCATCGGCACGCATGGCATCGCCGCCCCCATCTTCTCCCCCTCGGGCCGCATCATGGGCTCGATCGGCGTGTCCGTGCCGCACCTGCGAGCCGAAGAGAAGAATCGCGAGCGGCTCATCCGCTTCGTCGTCGATGCGGCGAAGAAGATCACCGAAGGATTGAACGCGCAGGAAGCGCGAGAAAGCTAGACAGAATCCGCGAAGAAGGAGCGAGGTAGCGATGGCGAACAAGTACATCCCGACCCCGAAGGGCGGCCAGGCGATCACGCGATCCAAGGACAAGCTGAATGTGCCCGACCATCCGATCATCCCGTGCATCCGCGGAGACGGCACGGGCGTTGACATCACGCCGGTCATGATCAAGGTCGTCGACGCCGCGGTGCAGAAGGCCTACGGCGGGGTGAAGAAGATCGAGTGGCTCAAGGTCCTCGCCGGCGATGAGGCCATCCAAGTCAACTTCCCCGGGATGACCGAAGCCGAGATCGTCGCCATCGCGCCCGACGAGCGCCAGAAGCTCTACCTCCCCGACGAAACCGTCGAGGCGATTCGCAAGTACCTCGTTGCCATCAAGGGCCCGCTCACCACGCCCGTCGGCGGCGGCATCCGCAGCCTGAATGTGACGCTGCGCATTCTGCTCGACCTCTACGCCTGTGTGCGCCCCGTGCAGCACATCGGAACCCCGGCGCCGGTGAAGCGTCCGGAAGATGTCGACATTGTCCTCTTCCGCGAGAACACCGAGGACGTCTACTGCGGCATCGAGTGGCAGGCCGACTCGCCCGAGGCGAAGAAGGTCATCGAGTTCCTCGACAAGGAGATGAAGGTCGGGAAGAAGATCCGCTTCCAGAAAGACTGCGGCATCGGCGTGAAGCCGATCAGCAAGGAAGGCTCGCAGCGCCTGATCCGCGCGGCGATCGAATATGCGATCGCCAACAACCGCAAGCTCGTGACCCTCGTCCACAAGGGCAACATCATGAAGTTCACCGAGGGCGCGTTCCGCGACTGGGGCTACGAGTTGGCGAAGGAGTACCCGCAGCTCATCACCGAGGACGAGGTCACGAAGAACCACGGCGGCAAGGTTCCCGCGGGCAAGATCCTCATCAACGACCGCATCGCCGACCAGTTCTTCCAGCAGATGCTGCTCCGCCCGAGCGAGTACTCGGTCGCAGCGACGATGAACCTGAACGGCGACTACATCTCCGACGCCGCGGCCGCGCAGGTTGGCGGTCTCGGCGTCGCGCCCGGCGCGAACATCAACTACCTCACCGGGCACGCAGTCTTCGAGGCGACGCACGGCACGGCGCCGAAGCACGCCGGCCAGGACAAGGTCAACCCGGGGTCGATCATCCTGTCCGCGGTCGAGATGCTGCGGTACATGGGCTGGCAGCCGGCGGCCGACCTGGTCATGAAGGGCGTCAAGTCGGCGCTCGACGCAAAGAAGGTTACCTACGACCTCGAGCGGCAGATGGAGGGCGCGACGCTCCTGTCCTGCTCGGCGTTCGGCGACGAGATCATCAAGAGGATGTAGGAGAAACGATGGCTCAGAAAGGAATTCGCGAAGTCGACGCGAAGCGGATCATCGCCAAGGCGGTCGGCCAGCTCTCCGGTGGGGAGCTGGCTTTCGATGACCGGATCGTCCTCGTGACGCCGGAGACTGACCTCGCGGCGCTCCCCAAGACGTACCCTTGGCTCAAGACGACGAAGTTGGTCGCCAAGCCCGACCAGTTGTTCGGCAAGCGCGGCAAGAACAACCTCCTCGCCGTGGACAAGACGTTCGACGAAGTGAAGGCCTGGATCGGCGAGCGGATGAACAAGGAAGTGACGATCGAGCAGACGACCGGCAAGACGACCGGAGTCCTGACTCACTTCATGATCGAGCCGTTCGTGGCGCACGAGGTCGAGTACTACCTCGCGTTCACCTCGCACGGCGACACGGACACCATCCACTTCTCGACCCAGGGTGGCATCAACGTCGAAGAGGCGTGGGACTCCGTCGTCCACATCGACGTGCCTGTGCTGGCGGAGCCAGCCGACGTCCGCGTCGGGAAGCAGCTGCCGAAGATCCCGAACGCCGAGAAGGTCGCGCGCTTCATTGAAGTGCTGTACCGAGTCTTCGCCGACTACCACTTCGCGTACCTCGAGTTCAACCCGTTCACGTTCGCTGCAGACAAACTGGTGCCGCTCGACTGCGTCGCCAAGCTCGACGACACGGCCGCCTACCAGTGTGCCGAGAAGTGGGGCCCGGTGGAGTTCCCGAAGGCATTCGGCACGACGATGACCAAGGAAGAGGCGTACGTGAAGTCGCTCGACGAGAAGACGGGCGCATCGCTCAAGCTGACCGTCCTCAACCCGAAGGGCCGCGTGTGGCTCCTCGTTGCCGGTGGCGGCGCGAGCGTCATCTACACCGACACCGTCGTCGACCTCGGGTTCGCGAGCGAGCTTGCGAACTACGGCGAGTACTCGGGCGACCCGTCGACCGAGCTCACGTACGAGTACACGAAGACAGTCCTCGACCTGATGACGCGCGAGCCCGATCCGAAGGGGCGCGAGAAGTACCTCATCATCGGCGGCGGGATCGCCAACTTCACCGACGTCGCCAACACGTTCACCGGCATTATCCAGGCCCTCGAGCAATACAAGGACCGCTTGCAGAAGAACAAGGTCAAGATCTACGTTCGCCGCGGCGGCCCGAACTACAAAGAGGGACTCGAAAAGATGCGCAAGGCCGGCGAGAAGATCGGCGTGCCGGTCGAGGTCTACGGCCCGGAGACGCACATGACGGCCGTCGTGTCCATGGCGCTCGAAGGGGGCAAGTGATGGCCAAGACGAAGATGCAGACGTATGAGCTGTTCAGTCGAGACACCAAGGCGTTCGTGTACGGCAACCAGACGCGCGCCGTGCAGCGCATGCTCGACTTCGACTACCTGTGCCGCAAGGAGACGCCGAGCGTCGCGGCGATGATCACGCCCGAGCGCGGCGGGTTCGAGAAGTTCTTCTGGGGAACGAAAGAAGTCACGATCCCGAAGGTGAAGACCGTCGCCGAGGCCGTCAAGCGTTGGCCCGACGCCGACGTGATGGTCAACTTCGCCTCGCAGCGTTCGGCCTTCGACTCGACGATGGAAGCCATCGCGACGGACACCATCCGCACGATCGCCGTCATCGCCGAAGGCATCCCCGAACGGCAGACGCGGATCATGGCCGCGACCGCGAAGCAGAAGGGCAAGTGGATCATCGGTCCCGCGACCGTCGGCGGCCTCAAGGCCGGCTGCTTCAAGATCGGGAACACGGCTGGGACGATGGACAACATCAAGGAGGCCAAGCTCTACCGGCCCGGGTCCGTCGGCTTCGTCTCCGTGTCGGGCGGCCTGTCGAACGAGGCGTACAACATCATCTCGCGCACGACCGACGGGCTGTACGAAGGCATCGCCATCGGCGGCGACGCCTTCCCCGGCTCGACGTTGCTCGACCATCTCCTGAGGTATGAGCAGAACCCGGCAATCAAGATGCTCGTCTGCCTTGGCGAACTGGGCGGCACCGCGGAAGTCCAGATCGCGGAGGCCGTGAAGAGCGGGAAGATCAAGAAGCCGCTGGTCATGTGGGTGACAGGCACGTGCGCCAAGGTGTTGCCCGGCCAAGTGCAGTTCGGCCACGCCGGCGCCAAGGCCGGGTCCGCGGCCGAGACGGCCGACGCCAAGAACCAGGCGTTGCGCGATGCCGGCATCGTCGTGCCGACCTCGTTCAACGACTACCACGAGAAGATCCACGAAACCTACGAGGGCCTCGTGAAGAAGGGTGTCATCGTCCCCGCGCAGGACGTGACGCCGCCAAACATCCCGATGGACTACGCCCAGGCCGTCGCCGAAGGCCTCGTCCGCAAGCCGACGAACTTCATCTCGACCATCTGCGACGAGTCGGGCGACGTCCACAACTACGCCGGCATGCCGATTGACGAAGTCATCGAGAAGAAGCTTGGCATCGGCGGCGTGATCGGCCTCTTGTGGTTCAAGAAGGAGATTCCACCCTACGCGCGCGAGTTCCTCGAGATGGTCATCCAGATCATCGCCGACCACGGCGCGGCCGTGGCGGGCGCGCACAACACCATCGTCACCGCGCGGGCGGGCAAGGACCTCATCTCCTCGCTTGTCTCGGGCATCCTGACCATCGGCCCGCGCTTCGGCGGAGCCGTGAACGGAGCCGCCGAGCACTTCCTCATCGGCCTGCGCGGCCAGATGGCGCCGCGCGACTTCGTCGACCACATGAAGGCGAAGAACGTGAACGTGCAAGGCATCGGGCACAAGCTCCACACGCTCGAGAACCCTGACAAGCGCGTCGAGCTCATGAAGAACTTCGCCAAGGTCCACTTCACCGACACGCCGCTTCTCAACTACGCACTCTCGGTTGAGCAGGTGACGACCAAGAAGAAGAACAACCTCATCTTGAACGTCGACGGCTGCATCGGCGTGTTGCTCGTGGACCTGTTGAAGGAGCTCAAGTTCTCCGACGCCGAGATCGACCAGATGATCAAGATGGGCCTCTTCAACGCCCTCTTCGTCCTCGGCCGATCCATCGGCCTCATGGGCCACTACTTCGACCAGAACCGGTTGGAGCAGGGGCTCTACAGACACCCGCTCGACGATATTCTCTACGATGTGCCAGAGCGGCCGGAGGTCGTTGGCTAGACGCCATCCACTCAGGCAGTCACGGAATCCACGGGCCGGAGCGGAAGCTCCGGCCCTTTCTCTTTGCGATCAGGGACGCATCCAGGCAGGAGAACGGCTGCGCTTCGCGCAGCTAGGGGCGAGCCGCTATGCGGTTCGCCTGGCATGGCTCAATCCGGCCTAGAGAATGGCAACCTCCAGACCTGCCATTCTCTCTAGCGGCCCCGAGGGGCCGCCATTCTCCCTAGCCGCTCAGCAGAGCGGCCGATGACCATCCTGTACGCGATCGAGCTGGGCGAAGTGGTCGGGTAGTCTCTCAGGTACCGGAACAATGGTTGCGGCCGGGCATCGCCCGGCCGCTTCTCCTGGGCCCGCGAGCGTCAGCTCGCCCAAGCTGCCCCGCAGGGCAGCCGTCGTCGCAGAACGGCTATCGCATGTCGGCCGTTCTGCCCTAGCCATGCCGGATGTGGCCTAGAGAATGGCAACGACCAGATCGCCATTCTCTCTGGCCGCTCAGCAGAGCGGCCGATGACCATCATGTGCGAGATCGAGCCGGAGCGGCCGGAGGTCGTAGGCTAGGAAGCACCCTAGGTCTGATTGTGATTGCGCCCAGGTCTTGCGACCCGGGCGCTTCTTCTTCCCTGGGATTGCGCTGCGCCCAGCGCTGGACGGCGCGAACCAAGTCGTTGCCCTGAGCGAGAGATGAACATATGATGCCGGACATGGATATATGGGCGCAGCTAGGATTGATGGCACTTAGCGTTGCGGCGGGGGCAGTCGTGACGTGGTGCTTTTCAAAGCGCTACTACGTCCGCGCGAGCAACGACCAGCAACGGGAGAACGAGCCTCTGCGGAAGGCCATTTCCCTGGTTCTGAAAGCTCTTGAGGAAGCTGGAATCGAGTTCACCCATGGGGCGGACGGGAGTATTCGCGGAGTCGTCCGGAATGCATCTGCGAGCATCGAGGCCAGACCGGTTCTCAAACCGGAAGCCATGCTCGAACAGCTCCTTGCCCGGGCAGCTTCGCGAGCAGACCTCGATCGCAGAGAGAGGAAGAGCGTCTCGAAGACTGAGCTCAAGGGCCTTTAGCGGGGCCCATGTACCACACGCTGCCCTGGAATACCGCAATTGGAGACTGCGTCGGGCAACAGCGCCAAGGAGGCCAGAATGGCTGACAGCTTTCCAATGCTCATTGGCAAGGTGATTCACCACTGTGGGGCGCTCGAGCTGCTTACGAACGGCGCCATCAAGGCTCTCAGTACGGATGCGCTGCTGTCGGATGAGATCTCAAAACTCAGATTCACGAGTCGAATAGATGTCCTGCGAATGCTGCTCAAGGTGCGCAGTGAGCTTCCCTCGGCCGACAGGGAGCGGCTCTGTAACCTGCTGGCTGAGATCGCGCGGCGCCGGAACGAAGTCGCTCACAACCCGATCGTCACTGATAGCGCAGGGGATCCGGCTACTGAAAGGATCTTGGTTGTACGCCACCAAGGGGGGAAGGCGAGTGCGAAGAGAGAGGTCTCGCTAGATGATTTGCGCTCTCGTGACCACTACTCGAGAGGCCCTTGAGTTGTTCGTGGAGCTTCTCCCATCTGCGACGCTGATGTAGCGCGACCGTGACATTCCCCGCTCGTCGGCAGTGGACTCCCTGCTTCGAACGAAGACACCGAGATGGGCCTGTGACGCCGCGCTGGCGCAAGCGACGAGAACAGGCGCCCCTGAGCCGTTAAAGAGATAACCCCACCCGGGCCGTTGAAGGCAAGTCGAGTGGGGAGTAGATGTTGGCGCCACTGTATGCATCGTCCTGAGGGAAGTCAATTCAGGTTGGTCGATACCCGGGGTCGCGTCGTGTGGCGTCGAGCCTCCCAGCAAACGCATCAGCGAGTCGCCCTACTTGTCCGCAGCCCAGCCCAGAGAACGGCAACGTCCCAGCCAGCCGTTCTCACTAGCCGCGCCGTAGCGCGGCCATGCGCCCTAGCTGACGGCCCCTTCATGTGGCCGTCAGCCAGCTACATGTCGCAGCTGAGCGATCCGTTCCTCAAAAGCAGCTGCGACAGCCTTCGCCCCTCGGCTGTTGAGGTGAATGCCGTCCATCGTGTAGCAGAGGCCGCGCTCGGAAGCCACACGATCGACGTCTTCGGGGTCGCGAAAGGCGATGGCTTCCCACACCGTACCGAGTCCGCTCTTCTCGACGTAGGGCGACGCACACTCACCGGACGAGACATCGGGCATGTAGGGCCTCAGGTTGAGGAACTCGACTCGGTCGAAGCGTGCGCACAGGGACTCCATCTCGTGCGCAAGGGCGTCCAGCTCGTGGTTCCACGGATTCGACAAGTCCTCGCCGATGAACAGCGGCGCAACCGCGACGATGCGTGCCGCGCTCTTCGAGAGAGTCTTGAGGAGCAGTCGATACTGCTCGACGAACTCCTGTCGCGAGGTCACCCAGGGCTCTCCCAGGAGCCGGCGCGTGATCGGGGAGGCCCAGCTGATGTGCGCGAGCACGTCGTTCACGCCGGTCCAGACGAAGGCCAAGTCGAACGGACCTCGGCCATCGAGAGCAGCAACGCGCTCGTATGTCCCGATGACCGAGTCCCCGGCACGCCCGAAGTTGACCAGGTCGTCGACAGGAAATCGCCCACGCAGCATGTTGACGTACGAAACGCCCGGGCGTCCCTCCGTCAGGCTGTCGCCAAAGAACCCAATCCGCATTGTCTGTTCCCCCACCTTAGGCCCATGGCCCGATGCTAGCGGCGCCTAGATCCCTTGCGGATTGTCGCCTCTGCCGCTCCTAGAAGCGAACCGGCGGCTCTTCCGCGGAGCAGCCGGTCGGGGGACGCCGCGCTGCGGCGACCCACGCACTACGAACTGCGAACTCTGGACCATGGACCACGGACCACGGACCACGGACCGCCGCGCCCAGCACTAGTCAATCGTCAGCTGGTCGCGGCGATACTTCGTCCACAGATCAATCGCCAGCTCCGTTGCCGATGCCCTAACACCGCGACGCCCGAAGAACTGGAGGATGTTCTCGATGTCCCGTTTGAGCACGTTGAACGCTTCGTCATTCCAGCGCGCGTGCACAACCTGCGGCAGATCGATGATCACGAGCCGGTCTTTCCAGAAGAGCATGTTGTACGGAGACAGGTCGCCGTGGACGCAGTCCTTGGCCAAGAAGATGCGGATGTTGCGCATCGCCTGCTCGAAGAGCCGTTGCGCCTCCGCCGCCGACAATGAAGCACCAACCAGCATCGGCGCCGGCCGCGTTGCGTCCCCGATGTAGTCCATCAAGATGCCCGAGCCGCAGTGGGCGATCGGGGCGGGCACATCCGCGCCCGCCGCGTGGAACGCGCACAGGTTCGCGTACTCCTGCCCCACCCAATCGGCGAACACCATCTCCTTGCCGCGGTGCTTGCCCGACTTGATCGCGCGCTCCTGGCGCGAGTCCGGCTTGTAGACGCGGAAGCGGCCGTCGGCGTAGAGCTTGCTCATGCGATAGTGCGCGCCGATGCCGATCGCGTAGACCTTGGCCGCAACCAACTCGCGGCCCGTCGACGGGTGAGCACGGCAGCAGTAGACCGTCGCCTCCTTCCCGCTCTTGATCTCGTTCACTACATCCGTGATGTAGCCTGCGTCTGCGAACAGCTCGAGCGGGTCCTTCGGCCCGTCCGGGAGGGCCGCAACCTCGATGCTCGTCAGGAGCCCGACATCGTCAGGGCGTGCCCGTCGCGCCGACAGCCGTCGGGCACCGTCGGTCTTCACGTCTCGGCCGCTCTCGCCGGCCAAGGGGCGACACTCGCGGTTGGCTTTGCCCTCCCTTGTCCACGACCGGGTGCCACTGACCGTGCGCCCCTTCTCGGGCAGCAGAACAGGATCGTCCCAATCGTCCGCCCCGCCCAGCACCGCGCCAGGGTAGCCGACCGCTTCCTGCTGCCCACGGGCCACGTGCCACGTGCCACGAGCAGTCTCGTACTCGCTGTTGAACCCTCGATCTGAGATATCTTCCTCCCTCGCATTCCAGAAAAGACGGGAACCGATTCCGGGACGGCTGCCACCTGGGAACGCAAAGGAGACTCGATCGAGTCCTGAGTGAGCTGGAAGATGGGCCCGAGGAGGCCCTAGAGCGCTCGGCAGGAGGCAGCAAAGACAAAGTCAGCATTCACGGATCTCATGGTCTTCACGCCTCCTTTCGACGCCTCGCGAGCGGTAATCGCTCACGGATGTGGCGCAGTGTAGCGAGGGCATGGGTGGGGTGCAAGTGCTGATGCGAACATCACCACCTTGAGAACTCCGGAGCGGGCGGAGGCCGTCGAGAAACAGGACCTGGCCTTGGGCTCTTTCGATAGGGAACGGCCCATGAGCGGTCGCCGTTCTGCGGGTCCGATCGGCACGGCTGGACACGGCAGCGAGACGCTCAACGGGGAGACTCGCCGTGCGTACTCATGGTCGGCGGGGCGTAGCATCTACCCCTACGGAGGAAGAGGCATGGAGAATCGCACGATGCATCCGGTGTTGGTCACGGGAGCCTCAAGCGGGATTGGCCGCTGTACGACTCAGTACCTGGCGGAACGAGGCAGCCGCGTCTACGGGACGGTTCGCAATGATAAGGCGGCAGCCGAGCTACGTCAGATTCCGAATGTTGTGCCTCTCCGGTGCGATGTGACGAAGCCGGACCAGATCCGCGAGGCCGTCGAGTCCGTCACGGGCGCAGGCCGAGGCCTCTACGGACTCGTGAACAACGCCGGGCTGGGCGATCTCGGGATGGGCTGTCCGGCGAAGCGGACAGCCTGAGAGTTGCCTGGGTAGCGACGACGCCTGTTCGGCAACTCCTCTGGGGCCGCGGAATGGGTCAGCTTGGGAGTTGCTGCGGCCAACTCCTTCATCTGTGGCTCCAAACTGCAGGTGCTACCGTGAAACGGAACACACTAGGGTGCGGGTTTGCGGCATGTGCCGACACTCCCGGGCGAGCGCGGAGTCGGAACGAGCCGTATCTCGACGTCGCAGCCGACCGCGTGCGCGTACTTCTTGAGGGTGGTGACGGACGGGGAGTGCTTGCCCGCGGCCTCCAAGCGGGAGACGGCGCTCTTGGTCGTGCCCATCGACTTCGCGACTTCCTCCTGGGTCAATCCTGCGCGAGTGCGGGCAGCGAGTAGCTCTCTCACGAGAACGTACTCATCCTCCAGGGCCCCATACGCTTGGGCGAAGCCCCTGCGCTTGAGGGCCTTGTCGAGGAAGGCACCGTGGTCGTGGGCGATCGGGCGGTACCCGAGGTTAGCCATCACACACCTCCTTCATCCTCTTGCGGGCGATGCTCAGATCGCGTTGCGGAGTCGCTTGGGTCTTCTTGACGGCCGCGTGCAGGATGACCACACGTCGCCCAGTGACGTAGCAGTACAGCGCGCGGCCGATGCCTTCGCGCCCTCGGGGTCGAAGCTCGAAGAGTCCGCCACCCATGGCACGCGAGTGCGGCATGCCCAGATCTGGCCCGAACTCCATCAGGAGCTCGACGAGCCATGCGTAGTCCGCGAGGATTCCCACCGGCCAACTCTCGATCTCGTCCCTGACGCGCGAGTGGAAGTACTCGACGGAGTACGCCATGGCACAAGGTTAGCAAGTATGCTAACGCGCGTCAACTGGTCGCTCCTTTGAGCGATACTGGACCGCTTCAACTCGTTCGCCGGTGGCCTTCACGGGGCCGGCGAGGTCTGCACTTGTGAAGCGCCCTAGGCTGCTAGCGCACCACGAGGGACCAGCGCGGTGGCGGATGAACAAGCGATGACGGAAACGATCCTTGACGCCCTGGTGGCATTATGCTACCTTCGTACCATGAGCCAGGCAGTCAAGCTTTCAGATGACCTCGTCCTCGATGCACGCGTTGTCGGGAAGCTGGTCCACCGCTCCATCGCGGCCCAGGTGGAGTACTGGGCGGGCCTTGGGAAGGCTATCGAGTCGATTCTCCCGGGAGGGCACACGCTCGCCTTGAGTCATGTTGCGTCGGCGCGCCCGCTGTCGGGGTGCCTTGACTCCGTGGGTACGCCGGAAGGCCGCAATCGTCTAGCGGAGGTCCTGCAGGGTCGGCCGTATCCTCACTACATGCCTGCGCCGGACTCGCCCGGTCTGCTCGTCCGCGTTGAACAAGACGGCACACGGACTTTTGGGCGGTTTGTCCATCGAGAGTTCCAGCCAGCCGTGGCGCGTGAGAAGTGAGCGAGATTCTCGATCAGCGCCCGCTCATTGTGGCGCTTGCTGGTCCGAACGGCGCGGGCAAGACAACGTTCTACCATGCCTTTCTCGAACCGACGCAGCTTCGTTTCGTCAGTGCCGACGTGCTGGCGGAGGCGTTGCGACTGGAGCCCTATGCCGCGGCTGAGTTGGCCAATGCCCTTCGTCGGCAATTGGCCGCAGAACGCGAGAGCTTCATCTTCGAGACGGTGTTCTCAGACCCCGTCGGCGACAAGCTCGGCTTCCTGAAGCGCACAGCCAAAGAGGGCTACACCGTGGTGTTGTGCTTCATCGGCCTTCCCAGCCCGGACGTTTCGGAACAGAGAGTCGCGATGCGGGTTTCCCAGGGCGGTCATGATGTGCCAACGCAGAAGCTAGCCGAGCGATTCCCGAGGACGCTGGTGAATCTCAAGGCAGCGATCCGCGAGCTGCCGCACGTCTGGGTGTTCGACAACGGCGATCTTGAAAGACCGTTCCGCAAGGTCGCGGTGTTCCGGAGTGGTCGCCAGGCCGAACTCCATCCGCCGATCCTCGAGTGGCTTCGACCGCTGCTGCCAAGCGGCAGCTGACGCAGAGCGACAGCTGCAGGTCTCGATGGGTCGACAGGTCCTGCGTCTTGTGGAGCCGTCTGTCGCACGGGACGTGAGCTAGACCCGCAGTTGGCTGCCGGCGGACACCTCGACGAACCGCTCGCCGTAGGCATCGCGCAGGATTGCCGTCGCCGCATCGCCGGTACAGTGACACGGTGCGATGCGGATAACTCCGAGACGGAGCAGCTGTTCCGCGACGTAGCGGACTTCAGCCTCGTCGTGGCGGTAAAGATGGAAGCCGCCGACGATGAGGGCAAGCGGCCGCCCTGCGAGTCGCGTGGCGAGCTCGGCAACCGTCACGATGCCCGCGTGGGCACACCCAGTGATCAGAACAGGCCCCTCGGTGCCGTCCACAAGGAGGGCCTGCTCGCGAATCTTGCGGCCGAATTGGCCGGTCGACTTCACGCCAGGGCAGATCTGCTCGGAACGTCGGACCGCAATGACCTGGACACCGCTTCGGCGTTGGCCGGCAAAGCGGCGTGCAAACGCCGCCGGAACGTACAAACGCAACCCCTTGCGCGTCACGGCGGACACGGCGCCGATGTGGTCGCAGTGCTCGTGGGAGAGCACGAGCGCGCCGAGGGTGCTCAGGTTGCAGCCGAGGGCGCGCGCATTCTGCTCGAAGACGAGCTTGTCGGCGCCGGTGTCAAACAGGACCGACTCGTCGCCAGCGCTGATCCAGGCGGAAAAGCCCCAACCTAGACGCAGACCGCCTTGCGCGTGGTTGTCGTAGAGAATAGAGATCGTTGCCAAGGAACCTCCTTGTCACCGTGAAGCCTAGTTCGGCCGCGGCTCGGGAGCAACCCGATAGCCCCCGGCGCTCCGACGACGACGCCCTCCCCTGGGCGCGGCGCCAGCGTTTGCCAGTGGGTCACGCGTCGAGTCGCCCTCCATAGCTCCGGGCAAGGCAGCTCTGCGTCTGCGTCGCGGCGAGATCCCTACGCGTCGGTCACAAGCGGTACAGGGTGCAGGAACTGCTGGAACTCGATCTTGCGACCTTCGGGGTCGGCCGCAAAGAAATGGTAGATCTGGTACTGCGGGTTCTCCTTGGGCTCGCCAGCCGCGATGTCGTGCAGGCGGGCGTACATCTGGTCCACTTCGCCGCGCGTCTCGTAGAAGAACGTGATCAGTCCGTCGAGATCGGCCTGCGGCTGGTGGTGGAAGCCAATCAACAGGTTCCCGTGGCGAAGGATGGCAATACCGGGCTGCTCGAGCCAGACGGTCATGCCGATCTCTTCCGTGTAGAACGCCCGTATTTCGCCGAGCTTCGCGGTCCTGAGAAAGACGATCCCGGCCATGGGCTGAGTGTAGCGCAGGAGCGCCAAGGAACGCAGTGAGCCACGCCGGCGTGCCTCGCTACGCGGCGAACGTCTTCACCATCTGTACGTCGGTCTCTGGCTGTCCGAGGCGACGCGACGCAGTGAGCGTCGCGTGTCTGTGGACGGCTAGGGCGAGACCGCCTCTTCCGTCAGAGTCTTTACCATCTGGATGTCGGTCTCGCTGTACCCGAGCCCGGCGTAGAGACTGCGTGCGGCCGTGTTGCTGCCGAAGACGTGGAGCCGAATGGAGTCGGTCCCGAGGCGGGCGGCCTCCCTCTCGAGTTCCTTGAGTGCGGCGGTCGCGAACCCCTTGTGGCGATGGGGCTCGTCGGTTCCGATGTCGTAGATGAAGGTCGCAGAGCCGCCGGCGGCTGAGACGACGGCGTACCAGAGATGGCCGACCTTCTCTCCCGACGGCTCCGCGACGATGGCGCAGACGTAGTGTCTTTCCGTGTCGAGCCCGTTCGGCAAGTAGTGCTCGAACGCCTCGCGGGCCTCCTCGGGCGCCTCCTCCGCGCTCCAGTTCCCGGCGCGAACATGCTCGGCAGCGTAGCCGGCAATGGACGTAGCCCGCCAGGTCTCGTATTCACCTCTCGTCATCTTCCGTAGTGCAATCATGCAACTCCTCTTCCCCGCCCGCTGTGCAGCCGCGGTCCCGCTGCTCTGCAGCGTCTTCTGCTGTGTATGTCGTCGCGGACTGCCCCTCGGTTCGGAGTCTCTTAAGCGCTTGCCCTGCCCGCGGGCTACACTGCGGGCAGCAGGGAAGAGGGGGAGGAAGACGATGCGGTACGCGCAGTCCGGCCGTTGGCTGAGCCTCATCGCAGTGGGGGCGCTTGTATTCGGTCTGGCGAGCTGTCAGATCCTCGTTCCGCCGGCCGTTCCCGAGCCTCCCGATCCGAACGCCGAGCCTGCGGAGGCGAACGCGCCAGACGCCAAGGCGGGCGTCTTTCCGCTCTTCGTCGGCGCGCGCTGGGTCTACCGGAACGCGACGCCCGACCTCATCCCTGTGCTTCATCCGGGGAGCGAGATTGAATCTGAGGTCCTCGCCGAGGTTCGCTGCCGCGACGCGGCGTCGCGGCAGCTCTACGAGTGTTTCGTGGTGAGGACGCGACAGGGGACGGAGCGCGAGGTCCTCTCGTATCTGCACCGAACGGCGGATCGCATCGAGCTCTTCGCGCTGGAGACGCAAGAACTCGGTGCTGCCCCTCGCAGGCAGGCGTTCGGCGGCGAGCTTCTCTTGAAGCCGTCGCTGGCGGCTGGCGACGCCTGGACCTTCGGACAGACGACGGGTGCGTTTCTCAGCTCGCGGGCGATGAGCCAGGAGACGGTGCCCCTGCGCGATACGATCCACGTTCTCCTCGGGCCGTACACGAACAGCTTCACGGGCGCGTGGCGCGTTCGGTCGACGTTTGGCGGGATCCTCGCCGACGCCTATGGAAGCGGAATCGTCGAAGCCTGGTACGCGTCCGGCGTCGGCATGGTTAAACGGACGGCGGCCTCGCTCTTCTACGAGCTCGTTCAGTTCCGGAAGAGCGACGAGGTTGCCATGCTCGGCGCGAGTTCCAGCTCCGGACCGTACCAGCTGCCGGTCGGTTCGATCGTCGTCGTCCAGCTTCGCGGGTACGCGTCCGCGGCGGCTCCCGG
>Ga0247842_10004567_pt1 | contig 17175 bp, 14 predicted proteins | sample LaCruzMarch2015__3_FD_192411 | JGI IMG/M metagenome (GOLD analysis project Ga0247842, IMG submission 192411) | Freshwater microbial communities from meromictic Lake La Cruz, Castile-La Mancha, Spain - LaCruzMarch2015_19m | ecosystem: Environmental > Aquatic > Freshwater > Lake | place: Spain...
TACTCGCCGAGGTGGCCCACCACGCCGGCGTACCGTCCGTCGAGCGGCGAGATCTCACGCATGGCGCCTCCTACGTGCTCCAGCTAGAGAGCGAATCGGCCTCCGCTCCCAGCTGGAGGATATCGTGAACCTTGCCCTCGCGGATAGAGAGCGCAGACACGAGCTCCAATTCCGCGTTTGCGTGTAACTCGGCAATCGTCGCGCAGCCGCATGACGCCACCGCCGCCTTCACCTTGCTCACGAGAAGGGCCACGTTCTCGTCCAGCTTCCCGGCGTACTCGACGAACCCTTCCACGCCCTCCACGAAGGCGGCCTGCCGGTAGCGAGCTGGACTCCACTCGCGCGCCCGTGCCGATCCCTCGCCCCAGTAGGGCTTCATCACGCGATCGTTGATCCGTACGGTCTCCGTGGGCGATTCCTCCATGCGTGCGAAGAAGCGGCCCATCATCACGGCGTCCGCACCGAGGGCGAGGGCGATGATGACGTCCTTCGAGTTTACGATGCCCCCGTCGGCGATGACAGGAACGTAGATCCCGGTTCGCGCGCGGTGGCGATCCCGCGCCTCGACGACCTTCATCACCGCGGTGGCGAGGCCGCGTCCGGTGCCCTTCTGCTCCTGGGTAATGCAGATCGACCCTCCGCCCATCCCCACTTTGACCGCTCCTGCGCCCGACGCGACAAGGTAGTCGAATCCTTCGCCGGTGATGACGTTCCCGCCCACGACGGGAAGGTTCGGAACACGGCGGCGAATCCATTCGATCGTCTCGCGCTGGAAAACGGAGTGTCCGTCCGAGGAGTCGATGACCAAGATGTCCACTCCTGCCTCGACGAGCGCCGGGACTCGTTCGTGGTAGTCGTGGGTGTTGATTGCGGCCACGGCGAGGAGCCGTTTCCTTTCGTCGACGACCTGGTCGGGGTTGTCGAGGTGGTCCTCGATGTCCTTGCGGAAGACGAGCGACAAGAGGCGGTCCTCGGGATCCACGATCGGGAGCACGGAGCGGTGGCCCTCGATGAGGAGTTCGTTCGCTTCCCCGAGATCGGTGATCCCGACGCCGACGTCAAGTTGGGCGCGCGGAACCATCCGCTCGTTGGCCGGGATATCGGCATGAATGCGCGCATCGTAGTCCCGGCGAGTGATCAGGCCGAGAAGGCGTCCGTCGTCGTCGACCACGGGGAACGTCGAGAATCCCTCCTGACACCGCAGAGCGTCGACCTCGCGTAGCAACGTCTCCGGACGGATGGTTCGCGGCTCGACGAAGCCCGCCTTGTGGGCCTTGATCTTCGCCGCCATGGCGGCCTCATCCTCTATCGCTTGCGAGCAGAAGATGACGGCTGCGCCTCCCAGCTTGGCCAACTCGATGCCCATCCGCGGACCGGACACCGATTGCATGGCCGCCGCAAGGACCGGGATCTTGAGGAGGACGGCGCCGCCGTCCGGGCGAAGAACGAGCGGACTGGCCAGTGTAACCCTGTCGATGGAGGTCTCGCTCGTTGTGAGGCCCGGCAGGAGCCGGAACTCGGTCAACGTTCTTGAGGGTTCCATGTGTACGCGACGTGCCATCGGGCCTCCCGGGTCTTCCGCCTTCCTTTGTACTCAGGGGGAGTCTGCGCTGCAAGAAGCTCGTCGCACAACGTTGCCGCGTCCGCGGCCCGCGGGTGCAGAGACCGCTCTGCACTCGCCGCTACAGGCGAGCGAGGAGGGCGAGGTGCTTCGGGGTATTTAGGTTGGTGAGTGAGACAAGATCAGGATCCACGGCACGAATCGCGATTCCCGGCACTTCCCGGACGCGCAATGCCGGATAGATCGACGTGATTCGGAAGGAGTCCTCCGCGAGGGCATCCTCGATCGCCGGGAGGCAGGAGCGCCGGTAGACGGCGAGAAGCGGCTCGTAGAAGTCGCCCACCTTGGGGACGACGACATCGAAGCCCTCAGCCCACCCAAGCATGATGGGCACGAGATCCGGGACGACGAACGGCATGTCGCAGCCGACCACGAAGCCCAGCGGGGTCTCGAGTGCGAGAAGCGCGCTGTAGATGCCCACGAGGGGCGTCTGCTCCGGCCGGACGTCGTCGACGAATCGGACGCCGTCCGGCGGGCGGACGGGCCTCTTCGCGACAAGCACCGTCTCGGCGAAGTACGGAGAGAGCCGTTCGGCGATGTACTCCACGAGCGTGCCCCGCGAGGTCGGGAGGAGGTGCTTCGGCCGCCCCATCCGACGCGACGCGCCGCCGGCAAGGATCACGAGAGTCGCTCGGTCGCTCATCGCAGCCCGACGCGCGAAGGCCGGCTGTAGGCGTTTAACCGATCTCCACGTACGAACCCGCACAGACAGATGCCGAGGCGCTCCGCTTCCTCGACGGCCTCAAACGTGGGCGCGGACACGGCGGCGACGATGGGGATCCCGACGCGAGCTGCTTTGCGGACGAAAGAACGGGGGATTCGCGACGTGAGGAACAGGATCGAGGAGCGCAGGTCGGCGCCTGCTAGAAGGGCGGCTCCGAGGGCCTTCTCGAGCGCGCACGTCCGGCTGATGTCCTCCGCAGCTGCGCGACGGCCGTCGGCCGACAGCACGACGGCCACGTGAGTCCCTCCGGTGGCGCGAAAGAGCTTCGCCTCCGCCTCGGCGCTTCGAGCCGCGGACAGCACGTCGGCCGTCCGGACCGTGTAGTCGCTCTCGACCGGCGCCGGTTCGCAGCGTGGCATGACGCAGCGCTCGCGCAGTCGGACGCTGATGTTCGCTGAGCCTGGGTCGAGGAGAACCTCATCGACGTCGTTCGGTGAGCCGATCCAGCCCTCCGATGCGAGATGCCCGTACGCCAGTTCGCGTCCGCCGCCGGGACTGCATACTGTGCGCAGGATGTCGCGGCCTTCGACGCGGACGACGACCTCCTGCTCACGGATGAGAACATCGTCGATGCGCCGAATCTCGACGCCTTCAACCTTGATGATCGATGCGCTGCTCGTTGGGTCCATGGTTCCCAGGCAATCCGGGCGGGGACTCTGCCCCGCCCGGTCCGTCGCTCATGCCTGCGGCTTGCTCCCGCGGACGTAGACGATCCAGTAGAGAGCCGCGACGAAGAACGCACCACCGACGATGTTCCCGAGCGTCACCGGGATGAGGTTCTTGACGAACATCCCTCCGATCGTCAAGTTGGCCGAGGCTTCGGCTAGCCCCTGCCATTTCATGGCGAGCCCGATCGGGATGAAGTACATGTTCGCGATGCTGTGCTCGAACCCGCTCGCGACGAACGCCATGATCGGGAAGAAGATCGCGAGAATCTTGCCGACCACGTCGCGCGCGGAGACCGCCATCCAGACGGCCAGGCAGACAAGCCAGTTGCAGAGGATGGCGCGCGAGAACGCTTCCAGGAACGTGAGGTTCACCTTGGCGTCGGCGACCTTCAGCGCTGCCAGGCCCACGGCTCCGCCGCCCGTCTTCCACAGGCCGCTCCAGTACATGAGCAGAACCAGCAACAGCGCGCCGGCGAAGTTCGCAATGTAGACAATCGTCCAGTTGCGCAGGAGCGCGCGGATCTGGACTTGCCGATCCAGAACCGACAGGAGGATCAGGTTGTTGCCCGTGAACAGCTCCGCTCCGGCAATCACGACCAGCATCAGGCCGACACTGAACACGGCTCCGCCAATAAGCTTGGACATGCCAAGGCCGACGTACGCCGCGAGATCGTGCGTCACGAACGTCGCCAGCTGAGCGCCGAACCCGATATACACCCCCGCGAAAAGCCCGAGGATCGCCAGGTTGAGGACGCTCTGCTGCGTCTTCTTCACGCAGACCGTGCGGGTCAAGCTGTCCGCAACGGTCGCCGGGGTCTTGCAGTCGAACTCCATGAAATGGACCTCCTTAGGATCGCACGCTCTCCTTGACCTTCTCGATTTGGCATGCAGCGACTTTGTACTCCGGGATCTTGGACTTCGGATCCAACGCGTCATTCGTGAGCCGGTTGGCCGCCGCCTCGACAAAGTGGAATGGGATGAACACCGATCCCGGTGCCACGCGCGCGGTCGCACGGACGCGCGTGGTGATCTCGCCTCGACGGGTTGTCACCCTCACGAGGCCGCCATCGTCCAGCGTCAAGCGCTTCGCGTCGTCGGGGTGGATCTCGGCGTACCCTTCATTGACGTACGCGTTGAGGGCATCGACGCGGCGGCTCATCGTCCCCGTGTGATAGTGATAGAGGATCCTCCCCGTCGAGAGGATGAATGGGTACTCCCGGTCGGGCAGCTCCGCCGGCGGGATGAAGTCGACGGGATGGAACTTCCCCAGACCGCGGGTGAACTTCTCCTTGTGCAGGACCGGGGTTCCCGGGTGCTCGTCGTTCGGGCAAGGCCACTGGAGTCCGTTCGGAGCGAGCCGGCCGTGATGGATTCCCCCGTAGATCGGCGTTATCGCGGCGATCTCGTCCATGATCTCGGCCGCGCTTCCGTACGACATCGGGTAGCCGAAGAGCCCCGAGAGCCGGGACACAATCTGCCAGTCGGGCAGCGCCGCCCCGGGAGCCTTGAGGACCTCGCGGATCAACAACACGCGCCTCTCGGTGTTCGTGAACGTCCCATCCTTCTCGGCGAACGACGCCGCGGGGAGGACGACGTGGGCCAGATGTGCTGTCTCGCTCAGAAAAATGTCGCTCACCACGAGGAAGTCGAGTTTCCGTAGTGCCTCCTCGACGTGCGTGAGGTTCGGGTCGGAGACCATCGGGTTCTCCCCCATGATGATCATCGCTTTGACCTTTCCCTCCGCCGCAGCGTTCATCGCCTCGACGACCGTCAACCCAGGATTGGCGGGCATCTGTGCCGCCCAGATCTTCTCGAACTTCGCCCGCGCCGCTGCATCGGCCACCTGCTGATAGCCCGAGTACACGTTGGGCAGCGCGCCCACATCGCAGGCTCCCTGAACGTTGTTCTGTCCTCGCAGCGGGTTGACCCCCGACGAAGCCTTCCCGAGGTTTCCCGTCAGCATGGCCAGGTTTGCCACGGACAGGACGTTGTCGGTGCCCGTGATGTGCTGGGTGATTCCCATCGAGTAGATGATCGATGCGGGGCTCGTCTGCGCGTACATGCGCGCCGCGACCCGCAGCAAGTCCGCCGGGATCGTCGTGATTCTCTCCACTCTCTCGGGCGTATAGAGGGTGACCGCGTCCTTGAACGCCTCGAAACCCTCGGTGCGGTCGCGGACAAACGCCTCGTCGTGCAGGCCTTCGCTCAGGATGACGTTCATCATTCCGTTCATCCAAGCGACGTCGGTCCCGTTCTTCTGCCGCAGCCACAGCGTCGCGTCCCGGACCAGGTCAATCCGACGCGGATCGACGACGATCAGCTTCGCTCCGTGCTCCCTGACAGCGCGCCGAATCACGGTCGCGATGACGGGGTGGGTCTCCGTCGTGTTGGAGCCAGTGATGAGGATGCAACCGGCGTGCTCCAGCTCGGCGATCGAGTTCGTCATCGCTCCGGAGCCGAAGGCGGCCGCCAGGCCGGCCACCGTGGAGGCGTGGCACAGCCGGGCGCAGTGGTCGACGTTGTTCGTTCCCACGGCGGCCCGCATCATCTTCTGGAAGAGGTAGTTCTCCTCGTTCGTGCAGCGGGCGGACGCCAGGCCGACGATCGCGTCGGGGCCATGCTGGGTCTTGATCGGGAGGAGCCGCCGCCCGATCTCGGCCATCGCTTCGTCCCATGAGACCGGCTCCAGGACGCCGTTCTTGCGCACGAGCGGCGTCGTCAGCCGGTCCTCGTGAGTCATGAACGTGTGTCCAAATCGCCCCTTCACGCAGGTGGAGCCGAAGTTGGGCACGACCTCCGCGCCTCGGACGCGCACGACGCGGCCGTTTGCCGTCCACAGTTCGAGTTGGCAGCCCACGCCGCAATACGAGCACGTCGTCTGGACGCGCTCGGTCTCCCACACTCGAGGAGGGCGCGCCGGCAGCTTGTCGATGATCGCGCCGGTCGGGCAGAGCTGGACGCACTCGCCGCAACCGTCGCATTCCGACTCGCCCCACTGCGTGAGCCCGGCCGCCACGACCGTCTCGACCCCTCGATTGGCGAAGGCGAGCACTCCCTTCCCCTGAACCTCCCCGCAGGCCTTGATGCAGCGGCCACACACGATGCACTTCGAGGAATCGAAGTCGAGGACGGGCGACGTCGCGTCGCGGTCCGGGAGCGCCCTGGCGCTGGACGGGAAGCAGCGAGATCGATTGTCCAAGCCGTACTGGTAGGCAACTTCCTGCAGCTCGCAGTCGCCCGCGAATTCGCACGCCAGACAGTCGCAGTTGTGCTCCGAGAGCAAGAGATCGATCAGCATCCGCCGCATCGAATCGAGCTCCGGGTCGAACGCGACGACGTCGAGACCGTCGGTCACGAGGACGGTGCAGGACGGCACAACTCCCTGGCGTCCCGCGATCTTCACGACGCACAGCCGGCATGCCCCGCTGACGGTGACGCGCGGGTGATAGCACAGACCCGGGATCGCGAACCCGTTGTCTCGCGCGACCTGGAACAGGTTCTGCCCTGCTTCGGCGAGGATCTCCACGCCGTCGATCTTCAATCGAACTTGATCCGCCATCCTCTGCTCCTCCCCAACCTAGTGACGTCGCGCGGGCGCGACCTGACCGATTCGTGCCGTGAAATCGTCTTCGAAGCAATTCAGGGCGCTCGCAATCGGCACGATCGGCGACTGCCCGAGAGGACAAAGCGACGTGTCCTTCATCATCGAGGCGACCGCGCGGAGCAGGTCGATGTCGCCGCGCGTTCCCTGACCGTCCGCGATCCGGCCGATGATCTCGCTCAGCCGGGCGGTTCCCAGGCGACACGGGGCGCACTGCCCGCACGTCTCGTGCCGGAAGAAGTGCAGGACTTCTCGGAGCACGTCGACGACCGAGACGGATGCGTCGAGCACGAGGACCGCCCCGGAACCCAGCACCGCGGAGTGCTCCTTCAGGGCGTCGAAGTCCATCGCTACGTCGAGCGCGTCAACGCCGACGAACGCTCCCGCGGCGCCGCCGATGAGGGCGCCCTTGAACCTCTTTCGCCCCGGCACTCCGCCCCCGAAGTCTTCCACGAGCATTCGCAGCGGCACTCCCATCTCCGTCTCCACGGCTCCGGGCCTTCGCACGCTTCCGAAGACCGTGAACACCTTCGTGCCCGGGCTCTTCTCAGTTCCGTGCTTGCGGAACCACTCTGCGCCGCGAAGCACGATGGGAGGCACGTTGGCCAACGTCTCGACGTTGTTGACCACCGTCGGCTTCCCGTGAAGTCCGAACGACCCGGGATACGGGGGCTTGATGCGGGGGTAGCCGCGCTTGCCCTCGATCGATTCGAGGAGCGCCGTCTCGTCCCCGCAGACGTATGCGCCGGCTCCCTTCTTGAGTTCGACGTCGAACGCGAAGTCGGAACCGAGCACGCGCTCACCAAGGTAGCCCGCGTGCCGGGCATCGGCGATCGCCTGACCCATCCGGTGGATCGAAAGCGCGTACTCGCCACGGATGTAGACATATCCTTTCGATGCGCCCACGGCGTATCCGGCGAGCATCATGCCTTCGAGGACCCGATGAGGATCTCCCTCGAGGATCAGGCGATCCTTGAACGTGCCGGGCTCTCCCTCGTCGGCGTTGCAGACGATGTACTTCGTGTCTCCCTGTGCAGTGAACGACCACTTGAGGCCGGTCGGGAACCCGGCGCCGCCGCGGCCGCGAAGGCCGGAACGCTTGACTTCCGCGGTCACCTCGGCAGGAGGCGTCACATCCTTCAGCACCTTGGCGATGGCCTCGTACGCGCCCGCGGCCACGGCCTGATCAAGGCTCTCAGGATCGATGCGGCCGCAGTTCTCGAGCACAATCCGCGTCTCGCGTCCGACCGCGTCGCTACTTCTTGGCATCGCTCCTCCTCACCTCGTCGATCGCGCTGAAGGCCTTCTCTTTCGTCAAGCTGCCGTAGGTCCTGTCGTCGATCATCATCGCCGGAGCCTCTGCGCAGAGGCCGAGGCAGCTGGACGTCTCCAGCGTCATGCTGCCGTCGGACGTCGTGCCTCCTAGCTCGATTCCGAGGTGGTCAGCGACGGCCTTCAACAGGCTCTCTGCGCCCGCAAGGTGGCACGGGGGTGACTCGCACATCCGAATCACGTGCTTGCCGCGGGGTGTTCGACTGTACATCGTGTAGAACGTCGCCGCGCTCACGACCTCTGCGAGGGGAATGCCCACGTACTCGGCGGCGGCGCGCAGGGCGCCGTCCGACAGATGATGCGTTGGCTCCGCGTCTTGAAGCTCGTGCAGGATGTCGAGCAGGGAGTCCTTTGATCGAGGGTGTTTCTCCAACAGCTTCTTCATGCATCCTCCTCGCCCTTCTCGCCGGGTGTCCGGGGGATGATCACCCAAGCTGCCCATGAGAGCCCCAGCCAACGCTCGGCTGCGCTCGCTCGCGTTCGTTCCCTGATCCCGGAACGTTGCTCACGACGAGCATCCGCCCTAGTCTCCTCGGCAGCCACCTGGCAGGGAAATGCTACACGGCGACTAACCAGTTTTCACCGAGGACTTTCGGACCCATCGTGGCTCGTCACGACGTTTCTACGACCCGAATTTCGGGCAACGATTCGCGAGGCTCATGAGCATCGGCAAGACCTGCCCGCTGAATCGCAAGAGCCCGCCGCGCGCGGCCGCGCGTTCGTCGAAGGTCGCCACGTCGTCGCGGCGAACGTTCGGGCCGACAAAGAGGACGGGCACCGGATCCGCCGTGTGGTCGCCGTAGTCGATCGAGGTGGTGTGGTCCCCCGTGAACGCGATGTGGGTGCTCTGCCAGTCGAGACGTTCGAGGAGCGGAGCGATGAACTCCGCGTCGATGCGTTCGATGAACGCTGTCTTCGCTGCCGCATTCTTGTCGTGCGCCGCGTTGTCGGTGCCCTTGATGTGGACGAAGACGAGGTCGTACGTCGCGAGTGCGGCCAACGTCGCCTCGGCCTTGGCGCGCAGGTCCGTGTCCAGTCCCCCCGTGGCGCCGGGCACGTCGATCGAATCGAGCCCGCAGGCTAGAGCGACTCCACGATAGAGGGCTCCGCCCGCGATCACTGCGCCGCGGACACCGTAGATCGACGGAATGGAGGGGATGTGCGGGCAGTCGGCGGCGCCTCGCACGAGCAGGATGTTGGCCGGCAGCTTGCCCGCTGCGGCGCGCTTCCGATTGAGCGGGAGATCCTTGAGGAGTTCGTAGCTCAGCCGGGTCAGCTCGTTCACGGCCGCGGCCGTCCGCTTGGCCGCGGCGCCGTCGGCCGTCGGCTCTGCGGTGTGAATTATGGCGCCGACTTCGTGTGGATCGGTCTCGCCGACGTGGGGCGACAAGTCAGCGCCGCGGAGGAGAAGGGCGCCGCGATGCTCCGTCGAGGCGCGGAACTGGACCTCCACGCCGGGCGTCGTCAACCGCATTGTGTCAAGCGCCGCCTCCAGATCCTTCTGGCCGGAGTCGATGCGCCCGGCCCGACGATCGACGAGGCGCAACCCATCCTTCGTTGCCTCGACCGTAGCGAAGTTGCCGCGAAAGCAGATGTCGCCCGGGCGGACATCGAGGCCGATGCCCAAGCATTCGAACACTCCACGGCCGGTGTACAACTCGTGCGGGTTGTACCCGAGCAGCGACAGATGAGCCGTATCGCTGCCCGGCCGAATGCCGGGGCCGATAGGATCGACGAGGCCCACGGCGCCGCGATCGGCCAGCTCGTCGAGATGTGGCGTTCGCGCCGCTTCGAGGCACGTGCGCCCCTCCATGTCCGTCGGCCGGCCGCCGAGCCCGTCGGCGATGACGAGGATTCCCTTCATGTCCCCTCCCTCAGCGTTCGAGAAGACGGTATCCAACGCGCCGTGCCTTTTCAATTCGCTTCCCTAGCGGCATCCGGCGCTGTCGTCGAGGTGATCTCGCCCTGGAATCCCGGCCGTCCGTCCGACAGAATGTGGCACGCAGAACAAAGGGGGCCGATGTCCGCAGGAGCACGCTGGGGCGATGTCTTGGTTGAGGCCATTCGCCGCGCGACCGTCTCGCTCTCACCTGACGTCGTCGCCGGCCTGCGACGCGCTCTCGACGGCGAGACGTCGGACCTCGCGCGGCTGCAGCTGGAGACGATGCTCGACAACGCTCGCGTGGCGTGCGAGAACGGCCTTCCCTTGTGCCAGGACACGGGGACCCCGGTCTTCTTCGTGCGTGCGGGAGTGGGGAGCCCGTGGCTCGCCGAACTCCCGGGCGCACTCGTCGACGCAGTGCGCGTAGCGACCGACTCGATCCCGCTTCGGCCGAGCGCGATCGACCCCTTCACGAATCGCAATGTCGGAAACGTCGGCCGTGGGGTGCCCGTCATCGATTGGGATCTCGTGCCTGGCGAGGAAATCGCGATCACGTACGTTGCCAAGGGAGGCGGAAGCGAGAACGCGTCCGGTCTCCTCCTCGTCTCGCCGGGCGATGGCACGGCCGGTGTCCTGCGCGCCGTGCTCGCTCACGTGGTGCGCGTCGCGCCGCGCGCGTGCCCGCCGGTCATCGTCGGCGTCGGGATCGGAGGCACCGCCGATCTCGCCCTGCGGCTCGCTAAGCGGGCACTCACCCGCCCGCTCGACGCGCGCCACGACGATCCTGCCGTCGCTGCGTTCGAGGCCGATCTTCGCGACGCGGTCAATCGATCGGGGATCGGTCCGATGGGGCTCGGCGGAGCGTGCACGGCGCTCGCCGTTCACGCCGACTATGCCTATCGCCATCCGGCGTCCCTGCCGGTCGGCGTTGCGTTGCAGTGTTGGGCCGATCGACGGGTGACTGTGCGCCTTCCGGCGAGCGGGATCGCGGAGGTCGTCGAGTGATTCGCAAGGTCGTGCTGCCCGCGTCTCTCGTCGAGGTCGCCTCGTGGCGCGTCGGCGATGTCCTATCCCTGTCCGGAGTCATCCTCACGGCGCGCGACCTCGCGCATCGCAGGATCCTTGAAGCGGTCGAACGGGGACAAGCCCTCCCGTTTGATCCGACCGGTCTTCCCATCTTCCACTGCGGCCCCCTCGCTCGGCGCGACGGCGTTCGGTGGACGATCACCGGCCTCGGGCCCACCACGAGCGCGCGCATGGAGTCGACGACCCCGGCCATCATGGCCCGCTTCGCAACGCCCTTCCTCATCGGGAAGGGTGGGATGGGGCCGGCCACGCGTGCCGCCCTCGTTGAGCGCGGCGCCGCCTACCTTGCGGCCGTCGGCGGAACCGGCGCGCTCGGCGCTCGCGCGGTCGCCGAGGTTCTGAACGTGGCGTGGCTTGAAGAACTCGGGATGCCCGACGCGGTCTGGATTCTTCGCCTGAACGAGTACGGGCCGCTCGTCGTCACGATGGACTCGCAGGGCCGCGATCTCCACGAGGAGGTCGTCCGCGCCGCGGAGAGGGTCGTTGGCAACGCCTCTCGATGAAGCCGCGCGCCGCGGCGCACGCTACGATGATGCTGCCCCTGAGAGGAACGAGGAGGATCTTATGGTCGAGCGGAAGCCAGCGTCCCCTGAGGACGATCGCGTGAAGCGGGCCGCCGCGCCCGGCGAGAAGGCGCCTCGTCTCCACGCGTTCTACCGCGGCAAGATTGAAGCGTCGGTGAAGTGCGCCATCACGGGGTTTGACGACCTCTCGGTCTGGTACACGCCGGGCGTGGCGGCGCCATGCAAGGAGATCGCTGCCGATCCGGACAAGCTGCGCGAGTACACGAACGTCGCAAACGCCGTGGCGGTCGTCTCGGACGGATCTCGCGTCCTCGGTCTTGGCAACATCGGCGCGCGCGCCAGCCTCCCGGTCATGGAGGGCAAGGCCCTCCTATTCAAGTACCTTGGCGGTGTTGGGGCGTTCCCCATTGTGCTTGGCACTCAAGACGAGGAGGAGATCGTCCAAGCCGTGCGCTGGATCGCGCCAGGGTTTGGTGGGATCAACCTGGAGGACATTGCGACGCCGAAGTGTTTCCCGATCCTCGACCGCCTGCGCGCCGAGCTTGACATCCCCGTGTGGCACGACGATCAGCAGGGCACCGCGGCCGTCACGCTTGCCGGCCTGCTCAATGCGCTCGAGCTTGTCAACAAGCGGCTCAGCGAGGTGACGATCTCGCTCCTTGGCGTCGGCGCTGCCGGAGCGGCTACGCTTCGCGTCCTTGTCGCTGCCGGCGTTCCGGCAGGCAATGTCCGGGTTGTGGACGTGGTCGAAGGCATGCCCACGATCCTCGGCCGCAACCACGATCTCGAGCGGCTCTTCCCGCACCGCGGCGAACTGCTTGCGAAGACGAACCGGGATGGAGTCCGAGGATCCACTCCCGAAGCCCTTGCCGGAGCCGACGTTGTCATCGCGTTCACCAAGCCGGGTCCCGACACGATCAAGCCGGAGTGGATTCGCGCGATGAACCGGCGCGGGATCGGGTTCTTCATGGCCAACCCCACGCCCGAGATCTGGCCATGGGACGCCGCGGACGCGGGGCTCGCCATTGTCGGCACGGGCCGCGGCGACTTTCCGAATCAGGTCAACAACTCGCTCGGGTTCCCGGGCATCTTCCGCGGCACGCTCGACGTCTGCGCGACGACGATTACTGACGAGATGGCGATCGCCGCGGCGCGCGCCATTGCGCAGACGGCGATCGACCGAGGCCTGCGCGAGGACTCGATCCTTCCGACGATGATGGAGTCTGACACGTTCGTGAATCAGGCCGTTGCCGTCGGCCTGAAGGCGATCGAGCAGGGACTGGCGCGCCGTCTGCTCTCGGAGGACGAGTTGCGCGCCGAGGCTGAGATCCGGATCTGTCATGCGCAGCGCGAGACGAAGGTTCTCATGGATCAAGGTCAGATCTCGCCCATCCCTCGCGCGTGAAGCGCAGGACCCACAAGATGAGCACCGCGACTGACTGGGTTCGACTCGCCGCGCCTCGGAGCTCTGCACCTGGCGCTGGTCTGCTAGATGGCGGCGGAACGCGAGTATAGATAGTGGCGAGACTATATAGACAGGCGACGATCTTGACAGATGAGGCGCGGCATGTATACTCCCCGCGGGTTGCCGGATGGCCCGGTACCTCACCCCCTAGAAGGAGGGATTCATGAATCGCCGTATCACCCTGTCTCTCGTCGTCGCGTTGGCCGCGATGGCGATGCTCGCGGTGGGCGCAGCTGCCGTCCCCGCGAAGTACGTGTTCTTGTTCATCGGCGACGGCATGGCGATGCCGCAGATCGCCGCGGCCGAGGCGTACCTCGGCGCGCTGGCAAGCGATGCCCCCACGTTCTCCAAGCTCTCGTTCACGCAGTTCCCGGTGGCGGCGCTGACGACCACGTACGCGTCCGACGACTTCATCCCGGACAGCGCCGCGACTGCGACCGCCATTGCGAGCGGGCGCAAGACCGGCGACGGGATCATCGGCATGGATCCGAGCAAGACCATCCCCTTCACCAGCATCGCCGAGATGGCCGATGCCGCCGGCATGAGGGTCGGCATCGTCTCGTCGGTGAATCTTGATCATGCCACACCGGCCTGTTTCTACGCCCACGAACCGTCGCGCAACAGCTACTACAACATCGCGATGCAGATGGTCGACAGCGGCTTCGACTACTTCGCGGGCGGCATGGTTCGCGTCGACAAGACGCCTGCGGGGCAGCCCACGCCGCACCAGGCGCTTGCCGCGAACGGCTTCACGGTTGTTGAGACGCGCGAGGGGTTCGACGCGCTGGGGCCGGGCAGTCTCCCCGTCTACGCCTGTGAGAACGGCTTCATCAAGAACTCGCTCATCTACGCCATCGACGCCGAAGAGGCCGAGACTGGCGACATCACATTGGCCGAGTTCACGCGGAAGGGCATCGAGCTTCTCGACAATCCGAACGGCTTCTTCATGATGGTCGAGGGCGGAAAGATCGACTGGGCCTGCCACGCGAACGACGCAGGAGCGAGCATCCAGGATACCATTGCGTTCGACCTAGCTGTTCAGGAGGCGATTGCCTTCTACAGCCTCCATCCTGATGAGACACTCATCGTCGTGACCGGCGACCACGAGTGTGGCGGCATGACGATCGGCTTCGCCGGTACGGGCTACGACAGCGCGTTCGAGCTGCTCGCCGGCCAGACGGTGTCGTTCGAGTGGTTCAACCAGTTCGTTCTCTCGCCGTACAAGGCTGCAACGCCGGCGGGGACGGCGAAGCTCGCCGACCTCGAGGACGAGTTCGCCCTCTATTTCGGGCTTGCCGACTTCAGCGACTACGAGCGCGGTCTGCTCGAGAACGCATTTGCCCAGACAATGCTCGGCGCCAAGGAACGTGCAACCGACGCAGCCACGTATCTGCTCTACGGCGGGTACGAGCCGTTGACGGTCTCGCTGACGCACATCCTGAACAACCGCGCCGGCCTTGCCTGGACCAGCTACAGCCACACGGGCATTCCGCTTCCGACCTTCGCCGTCGGAGCGGGCGCGAACATGTTCGGTGGGTACTACGACAACACCGACATCTTCCACAAGCTCGTGCAGTCGATGGGTCTAGAAGGGTACGCTTCTCTCTAGCCCTGTTGCCCGTTGCCTTCGGGCAACCTCCAAGCGCCGTGCCGCGGGTGACCGCGGCACGGCCGTTCCTGAATGCGGAGGACCCATATGCTCTGGAAGGGGGAACGAGTCTCGCGTCGGGATCTCGCCTTCATCGCTGTCCTCTCGGCGCTCGCCGTGGCAGCGCTCCTCGCACCCCAAGGCTGGCACCGAGGCGCTGACTCCAGGGCATTAGCCCCTGCCGTCGAGAACACGGTCCGGGCTCGCGGCACCGTGCTCGAGGTGGACGACAGCGGCGTGCGGCAGTTTGGCGTTGTTCGCGTCGGAGACCAAGGCGTTGTCGCACGCGTCAAGGGGGGACGATACCGCGACGAGGTGGTCACCGCGAACAACATGCTCCTGGGTAAGCTTGAGCTCGACAAGGTGTTCGCCCCTGGAGACCAGATCCTGCTCACCCTCCGCTACAAGCCGGAGACCGGCGGCATCGTCGATGCGGTAGCTGTCGACCATTACCGTATCCACATCGAGATCTACCTGTTCGTCGCCTTCGCGATTCTCATCATCCTGTTCGCTGGCTGGACCGGCGCGAAGGCTCTCTTCTCTTTTCTCTTCGCGGTCGTGCTCATCTGGAAGGTGCTCTTGCCCGCGTTCCTCATCGGATGGAATCCCGTTCCTGTCGCCTTCGGGATCGTCACGTGCCTCGCCTTTGCGACGGTCTTCCTCATCGGGGGACTCAACCTTCGCGGACTCATCGCCTTCCTCGGCGCGATGACGGGGGTCGGCATGACGACACTCTGCGCCGTCCTGCTCAGTCAAGCTATGCGCATCCACGGCGCCGTGCAGCCCTTCTCGGAGACCCTCCTGTACTCGGGATACGGCCATCTCAATCTCACAGCCATTTTCACCGCCGGCGTATTCCTCGCGTCCTCAGGGGCAGTGATGGACCTGGCAGTGGACGTTGCCGCATCGATGGCCGAGGTCAAGGCCAAGCGGCCCGATATCTCGCTCCGCGCGCTCGTTGGATCGGGGATGACCGTGGGCCGTGCCATGCTGGGCACGATGATCACGACCCTGCTGCTCGCGTATTCGGGCGGGTACTCGACACTCCTGATGGTGTTCATGGCTCAGGGCACTCCCGCCGTCAACATCGCGAACATGACCTACGTCGCGGCGGAGATCCTGCAGACTCTGGTTGGGAGCTTTGGTCTCGTGCTCACGGCACCGGCCACCGCCCTTATCGGGGGCGTGCTCTTGTCCCGGTTCGGACCCTCCAGGGATGCGGCGTCCGGAGGTTGCGTGCGGCGTGCGCCGCGGCCGGACTAGGATCGCGGCAGGGTGGCGGGGCACCTCGCATCGGCGTTCGACGGCCAGAGGAAGCGGCGACCCACCGCGCGGCAGACGGGTCGCACAAACCTGCGCGGTATTGTCTAGGGGTCTTCCAAGGTATATACTGGAGGCAGGAGGTATATAGGATGAATGGTGGACGGGTCCAGAGAACGGACTCCATGCTGTGCGACTTCCACATCCACACCTCGTCGAGCGACGGCGACCTTCCCGTGCGCGACGTCATTGACCTTTTCGGACGCGAGGGCTTCGACGCCGTCGCGATAACCGATCATGTGGTCGATGCCGGAACTCGCGCAGGTTTCGAAGCCGGGGGAGGACGCCCCTGGTGGGTCTCCGAGGAGCAATTCACCGGGTATCTGCGGACGCTGTGGGCGGAAGCCCGACGAGCGTGGGAGAAGTACAGCATGCTCGTGATCCCTTCGATCGAGATCACGAACGAGACTGCCGGGTACGAGATTCTGGCCCTCGACATCAAAGAGTACGTCGATCCCTCTCTTCCAGTTGAGGCGATTGTCCAGGGGATCCACGACCAGGGCGGCATCGCCATTGCGTCGCACCCGCACCGCGCACCGGTGCCGGGGCGGACTCACCCGAGGTTCCTTTGGGCCGGCACGAGCAGTACGCCAAGCTGTTCGACGCATGGGAGGTCGCGAATCGTGACGACCTGTTCGATGTCGCCGGCCTGAAGCGATTCAACTACGTCGCCAGCTCAGACTTCCATCACCACCGGCACCTCTACTCGTGGAAGACGCTCTTGCAGTGCGAGAAGAACGTCGAGTCGGTCAAGGCGGCCATCCACAACAACCATCTCGTGGCGATCTGCCTGTTCCGGTGACCGCTGCGATGCCAGCTTCGCAGACACCCACGGCGGCGCGAAAGAGCATCGCGGGGCGATTGCCATGCGCGGTCGCCGTCCTCCCGCGAGCATCGAATGCGGGGCCAGCGAAGCTTAGGGACTCCGAGGCGGCTCAACCCTGCTGCCGACAATGAAGACGGACACGTCCTCACCAATCGCTCCACTCACGCCTGCCCGAGAGCAACTGAGCGAAGCATCGTCGGCTGGGCATCGCCTGCGGTGTGTCTAGAGTCCTTGCCTTCCTATAGACAAACCCGCTAGAGTCTCTTCCGAACGGAGGAGACGATGTTCCAGCGCAAAGTGCAGAAGACGGGCGGCTCGACCTACTTCGTTACGCTGCCAAAAGAGTGGGCCGACGAGGTTGGCATCAAGCCGCAGGCCACAGTCAGTCTCATCCCGAGCGACTCGGGCGCGCTCTTGCTCGTGCCGGAGGGCCTCCCGGCGCGCAACCGCTGCACGGTCACGATCGGCGAGTGGGGGT
>Ga0247842_10004575_pt1 | contig 17154 bp, 6 predicted proteins | sample LaCruzMarch2015__3_FD_192411 | JGI IMG/M metagenome (GOLD analysis project Ga0247842, IMG submission 192411) | Freshwater microbial communities from meromictic Lake La Cruz, Castile-La Mancha, Spain - LaCruzMarch2015_19m | ecosystem: Environmental > Aquatic > Freshwater > Lake | place: Spain...
CTCCAGCAGAGCCCCGAGCAACTCGCGGAACATCTGGTGGTCTTCCACGATCACGCAGCGGAGGCGTTTGTAATCCGGTCGGCAACGGGGGGAGGAAATGGGTCGGGAAGGCATGGCGTGAAATTGTAAGTAGTAAAACCTTGTGCCGGTCTTGCAATGCCAATCAAGGGATTTTTCCGAGAAATTCCAACGGGCGCGGTTCCGAAAAAATACCCATTCTTGAGTATGGCGCTTCGACGCTGCGCATCCCTATTTTCCCTCACGAGAAAACCATCACCTTGTCATAAAACCGTAGTTTGTATTCCAATATTTTTTAACCAAAACCACCAGATGTTCCAAAAAGCTTTTCGACCGATTCTCCTTCTGGCACTCGCATTTTCCTGCGTCAAGTTGGTCCACGCCTTTCCCCCCGCTCCCTACTATGTCCTCTTTGGCACGGTCCGCGATCAGGCCGGTCAGACCGTAATCGCTGATAACGCCGAGGTGCTTCTCACCAAAAATGGCACCGCCATCCAGCGCGCGCCCATCGCCACGCTCGTCGGCCGCGACCGCAACTACGAACTCAACATTGAGATCGAATCCATGCGCCCCAGCACTGCCGCCTACTCCGAGCGCTCGCTCCAGCCGAACGGCGAATTCGGCCTCATCGTCCAAATCAACGGCGAGCGCTTCTATCCCATCGAAGTCGCCGGAACCCTCCGCGCGGGGAGGGGGTCGGAACGCGTCCGCCTCGATCTCACCCTCGGCGTGGATTCCGACGGCGACGGCCTGCCCGATGTCTGGGAGGAATGGCAACTCTACCAAGCCGGCCACTTCCCCGGTGGCGATGGCAAATGGAACCTTTCCCTCATCGATGCCAATGGCGACTTAGACGGCGACGGCCAGTCGAACCTCAAGGAATACTACGCTGGCACCTTCGCAGGCGACGCCACCGAAACATTCAACCTCGAAATCCAGGGCCTCGATGATTCCAACGCCCTCGTCGAATTCTACGGCGTCACGAACAAATTCTATTGGATCGAGCAAAGCACGGACCTGAAAACCTGGGTCCCCGCGAATTTCGCCGTCGGCACCGCCCCCGCTTCCGCCTCCCATGTGGCCCCTGCGGCCGGAATCGTGAACGCCTCCATTCCCCGCGCCCCCGGCGGCACCAAAACCTTCTACCGCCTGAATGTGAGATGATCTCCCGCCTCGCCGCCATCCTCCTCCTCGTCGCCAGCGCCGGCACCGCCAGTGCGCAATGGCTCTCCACCACCTACACCCTCCGCCCCGGCTGGAACGCTGTCTGGCTCCATGGCGACGCCTCGCACCTCACGCCTGCTCAGGCGTTCGCCTCTGAGACCCGCATCTCCGAAGTCTGGCGTTGGAACAACGGCTCCACCGGCCGCCAATTCTCCTTTAACGCCGCGAACCCCTCCGGCGGCCTCCCCGATTGGAGCTACTGGTCCCTCAACGTCACGGGCAACACCCTCGCCTCGCTCCCCGGCCAGACCGCCTACCTCATCCGGAACACCCACTCCGCGAACATCACATTCACCCTCACCGCCAAGGCCATGGCCCCCGAAGTCCGCTGGACCCGCTCGGGTGCAAACTTCCTCGGCTTCCCCAGCCGCGCCGCCGGTTCCACACCCGCCTTCCCCACGTTCCAGAATTTCTTCGCCAGCTTCTCCGCCGGCATCTCCGGCTCCCCGGTCTTCCAATACATCGGCGGCAACCTCAGCTCCGCCAACCCCCGCGCCATCCCCTCCTACAGCGCCGAGCGCGTGGACCGCAACCAAGCCTACTGGTTCGAGGCCGATGTCACGAACGACTTCTACGGCCCCTACTCCATTTCCTTCAAAAACGGCGCCAACCTCGCTTTCGGCCGCCAGCGCCTCACCTCCACGCTCCTCTTCCGGAATCGCACTTCGGCCAACCTCACCCTCACCGTCGCCCCCGTGAATTCCGATGCCGCCCCCGGTGGACAAACCCCGGTCGCCGGCCCTGTCCCGCTCACGCTTCGTTCGTTCGACCCCTCCACCGCCAGGTGGAACGAGACCCCCCTCGGCGCCTCCGCCTCCATCGTGGTTCAGCCAAATTCCACGGCCGAACTTCCCCTCGGCCTCGCTCGCACCGGCATCCTGCCCGGGGCCTTCCACGCCTCCATCCTCCGCGTCACCGACAGCACGACTCTCACCCAGATCGACCTCCCCGTCTCCGCCACCGGCGACACCAATGCCGGCCTCTGGGTCGGCGAGGCCACCCCCACCGGCGTGGGCTCCTTTGTCCAAGGCTATGCCGGCACCGAAATTTCCACCCTCGCCCCCTCTCTCCGACTCCTCCTCCATGTCACCGGCGCCGGCTCCGCGAATCTCCTCTCCCAAGCCTTCCTCGGTCAGCGGGCCTCCGACGGTGCCGATTGCGTCGCCACGAACCAGACCGCGCTCAAGGCCGAGAACCTCCCCGATGCCACCCGCTTCTTCGCCGCCCACATGCCCCTCGACCGAGTGATCGCCTGCTCCGGTTCCGTCGCCGCCGGCTCCACCCTCACCGCCCAAATCCAAATCCCCTTCGACGACGCCACGAACCCCCTCGTCCACCAATACCACCCGGACCACGACAACCGCTCCGCCACCGGCACCGCCCTTCCCGCCGGCAAGGAAAGCGCGAACATCACCCGCAACCTCTCCCTCACTTTCACCACAGACCCCCCAGGCGCCGCTCCCGGCACCGGTTGGGGCGGCAATGCCCTCGGCGGCACCTACACCGAGACCCTCGCCGGCCTGTCGAAAAACCCCGTCACCATCACCGGCACCTTCCGCCTCCAGAAAGCCAGCTCCATTCCCAATTTGACCCAATAACCAGAAACTCCGCGCCCACCGCAGAACCACACACCGAACCAAGCCCATGAAAACCACACGCCTCCTCATCGCCCTCGCCGCCGCCCTCGCGCTCCCGGCCGCCCAGCTCGCCGCACAGTCCTCCGTCCCCGGCACCATCAGCTACCAGGGCCGCGTGACGAATGACGACGCCTCGCTCGTCGGCAATTCCGCCCCCACCGAGCGCACCGTCATCTTCCGCATCTGGGACAACGCCAGCGCCACCGGCGCCGCGAACCTCCTCTACTCCGAGCGCCAAACCGTCACCATCTTCAAGGGCGAATTCAGCGTCCTCGTTGGCAACGGCGACCCCGTCACCGGCTCCCCGCGCGGCTTCGATGAAGCGGGCAAAAAACTCGGCTCCCTCGCCGACCCCACCCTCTGGAACGGCTCCACCCGCTTCCTCGGCGTCACCGTTTGCGATGACGGCCAGACCACCGGCACCGAGGTCTCCCCCCGCCAGCAAATCGCTTCCACCGCTTTCGCCATCAAGGCCCAGACCGCCGAGAAAATTGTCGCCAACGGCATCACCGCCGCAATGATAGCGCCGAACGCCATCACCGCCGCCCAACTCGCGCCGAACACTATTACCGCCACCCAGCTTGCCAACGGCACCATCACCGCCACCCAAGTTGCCCCGAACGCCATCACCGCCTCGCAAATCGCCAATGGCACCCTCACCTCGGCCCAACTCGCGCCCGATTCCATAACCACCTCCCAGATTGCGAACGGAACCATAACGGGCTTCGACATCGCCACCAACGCCATTGGCCGCGACAGGCTCGACCAGAACTCCGTTTACACCTTGGAAAACCGCAGCCTTTACATCAATGGCGGCAACAACGGCATTATCGGAAGCACGGCCGACAACGATGGTTGGGAAGTGCGCGGCCAGGACAATGGCACCAACAACGGCGCCATGGTCATCAAAACCACGGACGACGCCACCGAGCCTATCCAGTTCTGGCAAACAGGCGAACACCGCATGCAGATCAACGGAAATGGAAATGTTCTCATTCCGGGCTGGATCAACAACGACCGCAATGATTCAAGGCTCCTTGTGGACGGCGGCATCGCTCTCCGTGCGAATAATGAGCGCGCCCGCATCAGTTATGAAGATGGTAGCGGTAAGCTCTCCTTCCACATTACCAAAGGTTGGAATGTCACCGATAGGTCAGTTTCTTTCGACGGCGACGCGAACTGGGACTTCGCATCCGACGCCCGCCTGAAGACCGACATCGCCCCCGCCGAGCCCGTTCTCAACCGCATTCTGAATCTTCCGCTCCACCGCTTCCGCTATAAAACGAGCGCCCCTGGTTCCAAGCTCGAGCTCGGCGTCCTCGCCCAGGAAGTCCAGCCCGTCTTCCCCGAGCTCGTCGCCGCCAACGGCAATCCCGCCCCCGAAGGCGGCAACTACCTCACCGTCGGCCTCACCAGCTTTGGCCTCTACGCCTGCAAAGCCATTCAGGAACTCGCCGACCGCACCGATTCCGATGTCGAGACCCTGAATTCGGATATCGACTCGCTCCAGAAAACCATCGCCGAGAAGGACGCCAAAATCGCCGATCTCGAGTCCCGGCTCGCCGCCATCGAGGCCGCCCTGAAAAACAAATAACCCCCCGCCCGAGCCAACGAACCTCAGCCACCAAGGGAAATGATCCGCCAAATCCAGTCGCCCCTCCGGATCGCCGCCGCCGCGGCCCTGCTCGCCTGCGGCCTCGCCACCGCCCGCGCCTACGAAATCCAGGTCCGCAATTTCAACGACCTCTCCCGCGGCAACGGCACCGTCAGCCCCGGCGTGGGCGTGACCTCCGCCTCGGCAGGCCCCATCGCCTCGCCCCTCGATCCGGCCAACCCCTATCCCGCCGCGAAAATTTCCGGCTCCGACGAGCCCCGCCTTTTCCTCTCCTCCGCATTTTTTGGTGCCCCCGTCAGCTCCGGCGTGCCCCTTTACTCCCTCGGCGAGATCATCACCCCGCCGCTCACCGATTCCAGCGAGAAGCCCGTTGATCCTTCCTACTGGCGCAGCAAGCCGCTCCAACCCGGCGAGACCGTCCTGCCCGCCCCGGACGGCCTCGGCGCCCAACCGCTCATCCCCGCCCTCGGCCAAAACGAATACCAACGCTTCTATTACTCCGAGCACGCCGACAAGGTCTTCGCCGTCCAGCCCGGCCAGGTCACCCTCACCTGGGTTTCCAAACGCCCCGTCACCGTGGGCAACTCCACCGCCTACGATTTCAAAACCGAAACTTTCGGTGTAACCTCGAGCACCAAGGTCCCGGTCCGCCAGATGTTCTGGACCGAAAAAGCCTTCACCGCCCCAGGCGTTCCGATTCCCGCAGGCATCGTCCAGATCGCCAAGCCCGTTTACACCAGTTCCTTCCCGGCTACCGTCGTCCAAGAATATCCCTCCGCCGGCACCCAAAACGCCGATTACAACATCCCCTCCGAATTGCGCACCCTTTGGTTCGAAAGCGTGGGCGCTTCCCCGTCACTCCGCGCCTACAACCATGAAGGCCGCATCTTCTTGGAATACTTGGGCGAACCCGTCGAGGGTTCCCCCACCAAGCGCCGCTTCATAGGTGCGGACATTGTCGAGGTTTCCCAAGCCCCTTCCATCGACTATCTCACTACCTACCTCGGCGACCGCGTCCTTCCTTCTGATGGCGACTCCTCGCTCCTGTCCTCCCCGGCCCAGTCCAGTTCGGTCGGCGGCTTCTACTCTTCCACCCCCGATCCCCTCGGGAATATCCTCTACTACGCCGAGCGCGAGAACCGCGTGCCTGACCGCGTTTCCTTCTACTGGCTCGAGGCCAAAGACGCCGCAATCGAGAAAAATCCCTCCTCCCCCCTCCTCGCCCTCGCCTGGCCGAAATACCTCGCAAAATATACCTTCCTCTGGCCGGACACCGATCCCGCCGCAGGCCAATTTGTCCAGATCACCTCCGGTGCCAATGGACTCTCTGCCGAAAACGGCCTGCAATTTCCCTCCGGCGCCCTGCCGTCCGTTGTTTTCCAGGACGATCCCGCGCAGGCTCAGGCCGCCTTGGATTCCGCCCAGCGCCTCGGCATCAACCTCGCCAACGATGCCGACGGATCGGCCCTCACGCTCCTGAAGTTCACCTCAGGCACCTCCGTCTGGTATGTGCGCCTCCACACCCAATCGCCCGACCGCGCCGGCTACCTCGAAACCGATGCCCTTCCCGCCATCAGCCAAACCGCCACCATCGGCGAGCGTATTGCCCCGCCCGTCGGCCACAGCGCCGGTGTGATCGAGAGTGGCACCGGCTACCTGCCCTCCGCCTACATCAACCCCGCTTTCTCCTGGGTCACAGCCGCTACCCAAGGCGCCATCATCCCTGTCAACGCCGTCCCCGGCAACGATACCCTCCGCATCCGCTGGTTCCGCGAAGTCCAGGCCCCCGCCGGATTCCCATCCTTCCATATCCCCTCGAAAATCGGCACCTACACCCTCCGCTACCCGCTCAATCCTTCGAAAATCGTCATCGCCTCGAACATGGGCTCGGGCGACCTCACCGCCTCGGAAGCCGCAGGCTCGCTCTATTACCAAAACAACCCCGCGCTCCCCGGCTACAACCCGAACGAGGAGCACGCGCTCGTCATCGCCGGCCGCGCCTACGCTCTCCGCGACGACCTCAACCTCACCGGCCCCACCGCGAATTCCTACTCCTCCGAGCCGTTCGTCATTATCTCCTACACCGCCCTCGACGGCCGCCCCGCCACGAAACTCTGGAAAGTCCTGCGCGAGGACGAGACCCACACCCTCACCTACAACGCCACCGCCGGCACGGTCCTCCAGCCGCCCATGCCGCTCCCGATCCTCCCGCCGAATCCCGAAAACCGCGAAGTCACCGCGGCGAATGTCGATCCCGCCCCGGCCGATGGCGTTGCGGAGGAACTCCCGCTCTACGACAAGTTCACCTTCAAGGACCGCACCCAGCGCGACTGGCTCTACCGCGGCTCCCACAATCCCGCCGACTCCCCGGAACTCGGCTTCCAATTTTTCTATACCACCATGGAAGGCTTCCATGTCCCCGGCGCCCCGGTCCAACCCGCCGTGGGTTCCACACTGCCGTTCCTCCGCCCGATGGATGAAAACGGCAACCCGGTCGGCATCGCCACCAGTTCCTCCACCACCCCGCAAACCATTGTTTACCGCCCGCACTGGCCGGCCTCCGTTCCGCCGCTCGCGCTCGCCGAAACCCTCACGCTCCCCATCCGCGGCCTGCCCGCCGTGCGCGGACAGAAGAGCGCCCAGATCGTTTACCAGCAATCCATCGCCCTCGACGGCACGGAAGCCCCCAGCGTTGCGCTCCACGACCCCACACGTTTCAAAAAGTTCGAAATCCCGAAAACGGGAGGCATTAGCGAACTCCCCGACTCCATCACCGCCACCACCAGTTCCGGACGCACCTGTTTCCAAAACCTCCCTCCCCACCTCCAATCCCGCTTTTATCTCGACCCGAATTTCGCCACCGCCGCCGGGAAGGGCGCCCTCGTCCTGAAAGGCGAATTCGTCCCCTCCGCCACCGGAGAAAACTACATCCACCTGAATGTCCTCTCCGCAAAAGACCTCCAAGCCCTGCAGGACCTCTGCGACGCGGACGACGACAAAAAGTCCGACTGGGACGAAGCGATCACCTCGCTTGCCGCCAGACCGGAAACCTGGGTCGAGGACCCCGACAAAAAGGGCACCTACAAACTTGACGGCGATATCGAGTCCGAGTCCGGCCATGACAAACTCGTCGACATCACCGATCCCAGCACGGCCGTGGACAGCTATGCGCTCTCGTCTACCGGCAGCGCCACAGGCTATGTCACCCTCGTCTTCGGGAACGGAAATCGGAAAACCACCGACCCCGGCGACCCTGTCGTTGTCCAAATCGTCAAGGTCGTCCCCGAACTCTACCAAGGCGACCTGAAAATTCTCACCCCCTCGAACCCGCTCAGCGAGTTGGTGAGCCTGCGCCACAGTGGCGATTACGCCGGCCGCCCGCAGGATTTCGAATTCGAGTGGCGCTACACCCCGGCCTCCGGCAGCGCCCCATCCACCTACTCCCGCACATTCCAGTCCGCGGCTACGCCGAATTGGCGCCTCCTCCAGAACCCGTCCACGCCCTCCGCCGCCGATTCCGACCTCGCCACCGCCGCCACCCTCCCGCGCTCGGTGTCCATCCAGAACGGCTCCCACACCGCCGGCCTCCCGGGCCTCCTCCTTGCCCCGAACGCCGCCGACCTCGATTTTTCCGCCGGCGTCCCCGAGCGCATCATCCTCTCCGCCTCACTCTCGGGCCAATACGACGGCTTCGTCGCCTATGTGAACGGCGTCCCCGCCCTTGCCTACAAGGTCTCTGCCGGATTCACCCCCACCCAGGCGGCCTCCGGCCTGCTGCCAAACTCCGCCGGGCTCCCGCTCCAGTTCTCCATTCCGCCCGCCTTTTTCTCCGCCACCGCCGACAACCGCATCCAAATCGCCCTTTACTCGTCCGCCGACGCCCTCGTTTCCTCGACCGTGGATTTCCAAATCCACCGCTCCACCGAGACCGACCTCGTCGCAGGCAACAATTCCTGGGTCACCCCGAACGGCGAGATCGACAATGTCGCCGTCGTGGGCGGCATCCCCTCCGCCGTGCTGAACAACCCGCTCCTCATGGTCACCGACAATTGGTTCACCATGCGCTACAAACGCAAAACCTCCGCCGGCGGCGTGCAAACCGGATGGTCCCGCTGGATGGCCCCGGTCCTCGTTGAGGGCTGGACCAAGCGCGTCCTCGCGGCCATCAACCCCTTCAACCAACGCATGTCCGACCTCATGTCGAATGCGGTGAACACCGATGTGAGCCTGGTCACCCAAGCCGGCAAGCGCTGGGAGGGCGATGTGCCGCTCAACATGGACTCGGTCCAGAACGCCGGCCTCATCGAAATCTACGAAACCGTCCTCAACCGCGTGAAACTTTTCACGCTCGATTCCGGCATCGACTACGCCCCCGCAAACGACGCCCTCCTTCTCGCCGCCGGCTACCTGAACGACCTCTATGTCATCCTCGGCAACGAGGCCTACGCCGATGCCATCAATCCCACCATCGCAATCTCGTCCGGCCAGGTGAACACCTCCCGCTTCTCCTTCGAGGGCCAAATCCCGAGCCTCCTCGGCGAGGAACTTGCCCTCCTCCGCGGTCGCGACGATTTCGTGAGCCCGGGCGTCGCCGTCCGTCCGGTTTACAACCGCCTCTACTGGAACTACACGCGTGGCATCAATTCCGGCGAGGCCATCTACGCCCTCAACTACAACATCACCGAAAAAGCCGGCTCCGCCTCCGCCGACGGCATCATCGATGCCAACGATGCCGCCCGCATGTTCCCGCAGGGCCACGGCGATGCTTACGGCCACTACCTCACCGCCGCGAAAAACTACATCCGGCTCCTTTCCAACCCGAACTTCACCTGGACCCCCCGCGCAGAGACCGTCAATGTCCTCGGCCAGCCCGTGGCCGTGGATTACAAGGACGAGCGGAAGTTCGCCTTCGCCGCCGCCGCCATGGCCCGCACCGCCACCCAGGTGGCCACCAACACCTGGCGCGAAGTTTGCGATGAGAGCCCCGCCATCGGCTGGTCGAACCTCCGCGATGGAAAATACAACCAATCCACCGGCGCTACCCGCCGCCAGGGGCTCGACGAATGGATCTCCCGCGGCACCCAAGGCGCCTACTACCACTGGGCCCTTGCCAACGCCATCCTCCCCGACCGCGAAACCGATCCCAACAAAACCGGCATCCAAATCCTCGACCGCACCACCGTCCCCGAACTCGACGAACTCGCCTCCGCCGCGAACTCTCTCCAAACCACAGCCGACAGCGCCTCGTCCCGCCTCAACCCGCTCGGCCTCAGCCCGGCCGCCATCGCCTTCGACATCTCGCCCGACGAACTTGCCGGCGGCACCTCGCACTACGAGCAAATCCAGGCCCGCGCATTGCAGTCCCTCCTCAATGCCAAAGGCGCCTTCGACCAGGCCTCCCTCATGTCCGCCTCCCTCCGCGACGGCGAAACCTCCCTCGACGAACTCAACCAATCCATCGTCGAACAGGAACGCGCCTTCGTTTCCAGCCTCAAGGAAATCTTCGGCACGCCCTACTCCGGCGACATCGGTCCCGGCCGTTCCTACCCGACCGGTTATGACGGCCCGGACACCAACAACTGGTTCGTCATCGACCGCGATATCGGCGAGGACTTCGCCGATACCTCCGAAGCCGTCTCCTCGAACTATTTCATTCTTAGGGACACTTCGTTTGACAATTTCGCCACCCAAAACAAAACCATCCAGCAACTCAAATCCATCTTCGACGATTCCGGGGGCAACCGCACCGACATCACAACCGTCCGCGTAAAGATCCAACCCGATTCCATCGCCCAGTTGGCCGACGGGGACGACGGGTATTTCAGCTACGCGCCCGGCACCCGCGCCGTCACGGGCGAAATCCAATTCGCCCTCGCCGAAGCCCGCCGTGCCTTCTTCGACCTCGGCGTCATCGCCGGCGACACCGAGACCAAGGAAAAGGAAGTCCGCAAATTCCTCACCCTCTCCCGGGACCTTCTCAAGGGTTTGGACGATCAAACCGCCAAGCGCAGCACGGCCGCCAACGACCTGAAAAAGGACCTCGACTACATTGCCCTCGAGGAATTCGGCGCCGATCAAGTCAACCTCGCCGCCGACTTCGTGGTTGGCATGGCGGAAGCGATTTCCGACGGGCTTCCGGCGGCCGTCCTCGATCTTCTTGCCTGGTCGAAAACCGGTGTCCTTTCCATCTCGCATATTGTGAGCTACCCCATGCGCGCCGGGGCCTCCCGCATGGTTTACAACGCCGCCCAACGCGCCGCCCAGATCGAGAAAAATGCGGCCGACCTCGACCGCGAACTCGAGAGCATCGGCTTCGACGCCGAGCGCCGCCAGGTCCTCTACGACTTCATGGTCCTGTATGACGAATACACCGGGATGATGAACGACATCTCCCGGGCAGCCATGGACTACGCCCGCGCCATGGAGCGAGTGCGCAACGCCATCGCCAAGGGCACCGAAACCCTCGCCGCGCGCGAAGCCTTCCGCAAACGCGCCGCCGCCCTCGTCAGCGGCTACCGCACCCGCGACTTCGCCTTCCGCACCTTCCGCAACGAGGCCCTCGAGCAATACTCCACCCTCTTCGACATCGCCAGCCGCTACACCTACCTCGCCGCGAAAGCCTACGACTACGAAACCGGCCTCCTCGGCACCGCCACCGGCTCCAAGGTTTTCTCCCAAGTCGTGGCCTCCCGCTCGCTCGGCGACCTCACCGGCGACATCCCGCGCGCCACCTCCGGCACAGGCGGCGACTCCGGCCTCGCCGGCTCCATGGCGCGCCTCCAATCCGATTGGTCCGTCGCCAAGGGCCGCCTCGGCATCAACAACCCCGACCAAAACGGCACCCTTTTCTCGCTCCGCCGCGAACTCTTCCGCATCCCGAACCTCTCCGATTCCACGGCGGACGACGATTCGTGGCGCCAAGCGCTCGAGAGCCGCATCGTCCCCGACATCCTCGCCGACCCCGATGTCGCCGCCTCCTGCCGCGGCTTGGCCAGCGCGGACGGCTCGCCCGTTCCCGGCATCATCATCCCCTTCTCGAGCGCCATCGCCACCGCGCAAAATTTCTTCGGCCTCCCGCTCACCGGCGGCGACCACGCCTTCTCGGTCTCGAATTTCGCCACGAAAATCCACAATGCCGGCATCGTCTTCCGCGGCTACGAGGGCATGGACCCCGTTTACGAGGAAAACCCCGGCTCCTCGCCCAAGCCCGTGACGCCAAACATGCTCGCCGCCACGCCCTATGTGTATCTGATTCCGGCCGGTTTCGACCGCATGCAGGCCCCGCCGCTCGGCAACACCGGCGCCGTCCGCTCCTGGCGCGTCGTGGACCAGGCGCTCCCGCTGCCCTTCAACCTCGGCGCCTCCGCCTTCAACTCCGGCTCCTACTTCAATGCCGCCGGCACACTCACCGAAAAACCCTGGACCATCCGCATGCACCAGGCCTTCCGCCCCGTGGACGACCCCTCGTATTTCTACGGCGGCGTCCCGCGCGAATTCACCTCCAGCCGCCTCGTCGCCCGCAGCGTCTGGAACACGCAATGGAAAATCGTGATCCCCGCCAACACCATGCACGCCGACCCCCAAACCGCCCTCGACCGCTTCACCGCCAGCGTCAACGACATCGAACTCTTCCTCCGCACCTACTCCCACAGCGGAAATTAAAAGGGCCATGCCCCGCACCTACACCGGCTCTCGCACAAATGGTCTCGGGGACCGCGCCCGACTCGGGCGCTGTCGGGTGCGCCCCCGCGCCCGACTTCTGAAAAAAATCCAAGTCGCCACATTTCTTCTCACCCTTTTTTTTACCCCAGCCCTCCTCGCCAACGGCTACCCGACCCTCCACTGGCTCGGCGCCAACGGCACTTCCTGGACCGCCCCCAACAACTGGTCCTTCGATTCCTCCGGCTCGTCCCCCACGGATTTTTCCCCGGATGCCTACACCATCTTCTCCGCCACCGGCTCCGCGAATTCCTCCGCCACAAACCTCGGCGGCGACCAAACCGTTTCCTCCCTCACCATCTCCGTCCCCGACCCCATGGGCCTCGGCGGTGGCACCCTCACCGTCAACGGCCCCGTCCAAATCCAAACCGGCACCCTCACCATCGGAGAGGGTGGGAGACTTGTCGTCACAGGTTCCACTCCCGTTCCTCAAACCATCAACGCCCTCTTCGCCGCTGATGACGGCAAGAATACCGTCTCCGTTTACAACCTCGACAATTCAAACCTGTTCGTCACCTCGCTCGGCGCCGGAAATTTGATCTCCCCCTCGGTCCTATCCGGCGATGCGGATGGCAACCTCTATGTCCTGAATGGAACGCGGGGCTTCACCGCCAAGGTCAGCGTCTTCGCTCCCGACGGCACCATCCTTCGGGAGGTGAACCCGCCAAGTTTGCCCGCAAGCGCCACACCTGGGTTTGCCGTCGGCCAGAACGGAACCCTCCAGCTCTCGGACACGGCCGCAAATATCGTCAAAGTCTTCGATTCCATTGGCACCCTCATCCGCGAAATCTCCACCGGCTTGGACGGTCCCATCGGCCTCGCAACCGGCGCAAACGGCACGCTGTATGTGGCAAACACGGCCTCCAGTTCGATCTCCATCTTCAACCCGGATGGCACACCGTTAGGAAACGCCACCGCGAGTTTCCCCTCCGTGCTCGCCGCCAGTTCGAACGGAACTATCTACGCCCCGGGCGGCGGCCTCGGGGATGCCATCATCGAACTCTTCTTCCCCGACGGCCTCCCTGCCGGAAACATCACGGTCAGCAATTCGCGCAACATCAAAGGCCTCGCTGTCGCTCCGGACGGCTCGTTTTACACCTCCTACGTAGGTTCCCCGGCCATTCACGCCTTCGCCCCGGATGGCACCCCCACCGGCCAAATCACCGAAAACATCCTCTCCCCCTACGGCCTCTGGACCGGCAATTTCACCACCGAAACCCTGGCCTTCAACGGCATCACCCTCGCCGCCTCTTCCTCGGACACCGCCACGCTCAACATCGGAACCTACGGAGGAAACGACACCACCGTCTCTGTCTCCTCGCACTCCATTCAATTCGGCGACGGCACCGCGACGATCAACCTCAACCTCGCCGGAAATTTCACCCTCGACGCCCCGCTCACCGGCGGCGGAATCCAGAGTGCCGTCAACCAACTCGGCACCGGCACCACCACACTCGCGTCAGCGGACTCCACCTACGCCGGCGCCATCCACATCCACGCAGGCACGCTCGCCATCACCGGTTTGATCGCCGATTCCTCCACGCACATCCACGCCGGGGGAACCCTCGTCGGCGATGGAATCCTCGGAACTCTCGCCGTCCACACCGGCGGCACCATTTCCCCCGGTTCAGACCATGGAATCTCCACCCTCACGGCGGGCGATTCGACTTGGAACGGAGGCGGCATTTACGAACTCCAATTCTCATCCATCAACGGCACAGCCGGCACGGATTGGGACTTCCTCTCCGCCACCGGCTCACTCACAGTCAATTTCACCTCCGGCGACAAATTCGTGATCAACGCCACCGCGCTCGAAAGCAGCGGCTTCAACCCCGCGGCCGAAAGCTACAAATGGCAAATCGCCCAATTCTCCGGAAACATCACCGACTTTTCCCCCGAAAAATTCGACATCCTCGCCAGCGGGTTCAACGGAACCAGCGGCCTCGGCACCTTCTCCATTTCCACAAATTCCACCACCCTCTCCCTCAACTATCGCACCCTCTTCGTGTGGTCCGGCGGCAACGGTTCATGGTCCGTTCAAACCAACTGGCTCGACAACGCCGCTCCCGTCGAAGGCGCTCCCATCCAGTTCGCAGGCCCCGGCGGCACCAGCACCAACGATGCACTCGCATCCATCCGCAGTCTCGCCTTCACCGCCAACGCCACCGGCTCCTACACGCTCGACGGCGGCAACCTCACCCTCGGCGCGGGCGGCATCACGAACAATTCCCAATACTCTCAAACCCTCGCCCTCCAGCTCGCGCTCGCCGAAGACCAAACCTTCGCCGCCAACACCGCGAACCTCGTCGTCAGAGGCAACCTCTCCGGAGAGGCCTCGCTCACCAAAACAGGCGGCCGCTCGCTGATCCTCTCGGGCATCAACGCGCTCACCGGCAACACCACCGTTTTCTCCGGCGAACTCGCTGTGGCGGGCGGCAGCCTCGCCACCCAGGAGCTCCAAATCGGCAACGGCGGCAACGGAACCCTCCACCTTTCCAGCGGCACCATCGAAGCCGGCGGCAGCCTCATCGCCCTGTTCGAAAACACCACCGGCACAGCCACCATCACCGGCGGCACATGGAACAACGCCGCCTGTCTCTCCGTCGGCGAATACGGCATCGGAACCCTCAACCTCACCGGCGGCACCGTCTCTGTGGGCAACGGCAACGGCACCCTCGACCTCGCCCGCCAAGTCGGCTCCATCGGCACCCTCAACATCGGCACCACCGCGGGAACCCTCTCGGTGGCGAATGTCACCGGTGGAGACGGCACTGCCACCGTGAATTTCCACCACAACGGCGATATAGTTTTCACGCCAACCCTGACTGGCAACCTCACCCTCCATCAGCTCGGCACCGGCACCACCACCTTCACCGCCGAAAACACCCACACCGGCGGAACCACCATCACCAGCGGCAAGCTCCAAATCGGCAACGGCGGTCCCACCGGCTTCCTCATCGGCGACATCTCGAACGAAGCCGCCCTCGACTTCAACCGCTCAAACGACCTCGTTTTTTCCGGCGCGATCAGCGGCAACGGCTCGCTCACAAAACTCGGCGCGGGCACGCTCACCCTCACCGGCATCAATTCCCTCTCGGGCCCCACCTCCGTGGCCGCCGGCGAACTCCGCGTCAACGGTTCCCTCGCCAACAGCGCGGTGGATGTGGCCTCCGGCGCCTCGCTCTCCGGATCGGGTTTGGTGGGAGTCCTTGGTGGCAACGGCTCCATCCACCCCGGCAACAGCCAAGGCATCCTCACCGCCGCTTCCCTCGACTCCTCGGGCGGACTCGATTTCCACTTCGAGTTCACCGGCCTCAATCCCGTTTACTCGAACGCCACCGCCAGCACGAACGATGTCCTGCGTTTGACCGATGCGACTCCCTTCGCTGCCCCGTTCGACGAGGCCAGCCTGGTCAACATCTACTTCCATGCCGGCGCTCTCGAGGAAGGCCAATTCTACACCGGCGGCTTCTTCACCGACGAGGACATCGACTTCCTCGGCCTCATCGACGGAGCCGCATTCCACTTCTATCTCCAGGACGCCGCCGGAACCGTCGCCTACGGAGGCCAAACCTACTCCCCGCTCGGCAACGGGCTCGCCATCCAGTTGGCCACCCTCAGCCAAACCGCCGCCTTCGCCGACGGCCCGATCAACGGCCGCGGCCTGCAACTGGAAGTCATCCCCGAGCCCTCCACCTGGGCCCTCCTCGCCCTGGCCGCCGCCCTCCTGACCCTTCTCGCCAAGAAAAGCAAAGAAGGGGGCACGGCCGTCCCGGCCGTGAAAGACACTGGCAAAGCAACCTCACAGGTGAGGAACCCCAAGGTCCCCGAGACCTGGCGCTGCCGCGCCCCGTTTCGATGATGTTTCTCGAATGCCAAGCCGCCTCATCTTCTCCGCGACCCTGATCGCCGCCCTCGCCGTCGGCGCTTGGTTTTTCTTCCGTGTGCAACGCCCGGTCGAAAAGCCCGACTCCGCCAGTCGAGAAACCCTCGAAAAATCCTTCCCGCCCGAACTCGTCTTCCGCCGCGCCTTCTGGCGCCGCCCGGCCCCCGAGGACCGAATCCTCCACGCTTCCCGGCGCGAGTGGTCCGATGCCCAAGGCGTCACGCGCTGGCAGGCGTTCCTCGCTGTGGAACCCGGCCCCACCCTCCGCGAATGGCTTGCCACAAACCCGTTCTCGCTGGCCACCGTTCCATCCCTCGCTCGCGAGATTCCCAACCCTCCCGAATGGTTTCCAAAAAAGCTCGACGGATTCACCATCCATCAATCCCCGATTGGCAACATGGTCATCCTGACCGCCCCCGGCGGGTCGCCGGTCTACTTCACCGACCACGGCAAAGGCTTCGCCCGCCCCGCCGAAACGCCGGTCCCCGCGCAGCCTTCTCCCATGCCCTCAAACCGCCTCCCCAACGCTCCTCCGCCGATCCCCGGCGAGTAGTATCAAAAAAGATTTTCTCACAACGCCACAACCAATGAAGGCGTCGCGGTAGGCGCACTTCCACGCCGCCGAACCAAACAGCGCGCAGGCGGCCGGACGCCCGAACCGGTCGCGCAAAGGTAACGGATGTTTTCCCCGACGCTGTTGCACGCTCCGAGATAATGCTCATGCGCCAGCAGACCTTGGACGAGCCGCGCATCGGGCATGCCAGCGGATCCCCGGTCTGACGCCCCTCTCCGTGCTGGAGGCCGTCGGTCGGGGTGCCTCGAAGACCCCCGAGATCGCCGCACGGCTCGGAACAGCGCAAACGAATCTCGGGCGCACGCTGCAACAACGCCTCGCCGCGTCCCTGCTCTACGGGATTTGCTAAACGATGAACGGCAATTGGGCGTCGATCCTCATGTCCGGCGCGCTCACAAACACCACTGCCACAGCATCCCTCTTCCTCGCGCTCTTCTGAGGCGCTGTCACCGGCGGGCGCTTGCTTTTCGCCTCGATCGAC
>Ga0247842_10004580_pt1 | contig 17145 bp, 12 predicted proteins | sample LaCruzMarch2015__3_FD_192411 | JGI IMG/M metagenome (GOLD analysis project Ga0247842, IMG submission 192411) | Freshwater microbial communities from meromictic Lake La Cruz, Castile-La Mancha, Spain - LaCruzMarch2015_19m | ecosystem: Environmental > Aquatic > Freshwater > Lake | place: Spain...
GAAGTCCACCCTGGTACGCGGCCTGCTCGGCCTCCTCCCCATTGAAGGGGGGCGCATTTTGTGGAATGGACAGGTTGTCGCGGATCCGGGCTCGTTCTTCGTCCCGCCCCGCTGCGCCTACACGCCGCAGGTCCCTCAGCTGTTCAGCGAGAGCCTACGCGACAACCTGCTCCTGGGGCGGGAGGTCGCCGAGGGCGATCTCGACGGCGCCGTCCGCCTCGCTGTGCTCGAGGACGACGTGGCACGGTTTGAGAACGGCCTCGACACGATCGTTGGACCTCGCGGGGTCAAGCTTTCCGGTGGTCAGCGCCAACGCGCGGCGGCGGCGAGGATGTTCCTGCCGAATCCGGAGCTCATGGTCCTCGACGACGTGTCGAGTGCGCTCGACGTCGAGACCGAGCGGGCGCTGTGGCAACGCGCGTCTGCCCTTTCCGGTCGGACGTGGCTTGTGGTTTCCCACCGGCATCCAGTGCTGCGGCGCGCGGACCGCATCCTCGTCCTGAAGGATGGGCGGATCGACGCCGAAGGTACGCTCGACGAGCTGCTCGCCACGAGCGACGAGATGCGCCGACTTTGGTGCGGCGATGCCACCGGCGAGGACGACGGCGAGGCGGAGGCGTCGGGAGAGTGACGCAGATCACGTTCATCTAGTCCCGAATTGACTTTCCGCGCTCCCGCGTGTAGCCTCGTCGTGGGAAGAGGCGAGGGGGCCTGCGCGCGGAGGTGCGCAAGCAATGAACAACACGTTCATGACGTGGCTCGTTGGCGCCGCCATTGCGGGCTTGGGCCTTTTCCTGCTCCTCGGAGCCCCTGCCGGCGTCCCGACGGAGGCCGCGGGTTCTTCGGCTCTCACGACGAACGGCGCGTCCCCTGCATCGGAACCGACCTATTGGAAAGACGCGACGCCCGCACCGATCGCCACGGCCCCGGCGACCCCCGCGGCGCCTGCAACGTGTCCGTCCTGCGGTGCCCCATCCATGCACGCTAGTACCGCTGCGACTCTTGCGGCCCCTGCGCCGTGCTCGTCGTGCGCGGTCACGTCTTCGCGCCCCGCAACCGCCGCTGCATCGTTGCCGGCCCGCAGCCTCGCCGCTGCGACTCCTCGGACGGGGCTCGCTGCGGGATGTGGACTGCCCACCAGTCCGTGCGCCGAGACCCCGTGCCGCGCGCTCCTTGCCTCCTGCGCCCTCGGTTGTGGATGCGAGACTCCGTGCGGCGGGGATCGCCCCCGGATCAACCGGAACGGCCCGATGTGCGTCGACGAGTGCTCGTTCGTGCAGCTCTATTCGACGGTTCCTCTGCCCGTCTGCAGCGCGATTCACTTCGCGTGGGCAGCCACTCGAGGCCAATTCCTCGACCCGTCGGCCGCCGCCCCGATCTACTACTCGCCCGGATCGGCGTTTCCCGGAGGCGAGGATGTCCTCGTCACGCTGACCGTAACAGATGCGCAGGGCAACGAGTACTCGGATCAGATCAAGCTGCACGTCAACAACTCACGGTAGCTGGTCGGAGCCGCCAGGAGATGGAGAGCGCATGACTCGCATTCGGGCGGCACTCTTCGACATGGACGGCACGATCTTCGACTCGAAGATCGATCTGGGCGTCGTCCGCCGCGCCCTCGGCCTGCCGCGCGACGGACGCTCCTTTCTCGAGCAACTGACCGACCTTCCTGCGGAGATGCAGGACAAGGGCATGGCGATGCTCGTGGAAGCGGAAGCGCGTGGCGCCGCGGACGGCGTTCTCCTTCCAGGAGCGGAGGAGTTCGTCGAGTCCCTGCGAACGCGCGGCGTCCGCTGCGCGCTCGTCACGAATAATTCCCGTGTGAGCGCCGAAACTGTGCTGAGGCGGTATCCGCTGCCGTTCGATCTCGTCCTCACCCGCGACGACGGCGCGGCAAAACCGAACCCCGGCATCTTCTCCGAGGCGCTCGCGCGCCTTGGCGCCACCGCGCGGGAAGCCCTCGCGATCGGGGACGCTCACCTCGACCTTCTCGCGGCGCATCGCGCCGGCGTCGCCGAGATCATCCTCGTCAGCCCGTCCCCCTGGGTTTTCGACTTCATCCCCGAGGGCATTCCCCACCGACGGGCGGCGGATCTGCGCGAGGCTCAGGCGATTGCCGAGTCCCTTCTAGACTAGCGCGCAGAGCGAGTCGATTACGGCGCGAGCCGTGACCAGAGGGTTCCCTGAGCCGTGTCCTTGAGTTCGACTCCCAGCTCCGCGAGTTGGTCGCGAACCCGGTCGGACAAATCGAACGCCTTGCGGGCGCGCAGCTCCCGCCGAAGCTCAACCAGGAGATCGAGAAGGCCTGCTTCGATCGATGAGGACGATGTCCCGGCCGGCTGGAAGAGGCCGAGCGGCCACCCGAGTTCGCGCAGGAGCTCAACCGCATGGCACAAGGCCAGGCGATCGCTGCCCGCAGCTTCGGCACGAAAGCGATTCGTTTCGCTCACGAGGTCCTGGAGGACCGCCACGCCGTCAACCGTGTTGAAATCGTCGTCCAGCGCTTCCACGAAGCGCTCGCGGAAGCGTGACAGCGACTGCGAGAACACCTGTCCGGCCGACCCCATTTCGCCATCGCTTTGACGCAGCTCCGCCTCGATGTCGTCGATCAGTCGGCGAACACGGGCCACCGCGGCTTGCGCGGCGCGCAGTCCGTCCTCCGAGAAATCCAGCGGTTTCCGGTAGTGTCGGGAGAGGTAGAAGTATTCGACCGTCTCGGCGTCGTACGCCTCGAGGATTTGGTGCGCGTAGCGGAAGTTGCCGAGCGACTTATGCATCTCCTCGCCGCCGAAGTGGAGCATCCCGTTGTGAAGCCAGAAGCGGAAGAAGGGCGCGTCGCTCGATGCCGTCGCCTGCGCGATCTCGTTCTCGTGGTGCGGGAACATGAGGTCGTTGCCGCCGGCGTGAATGTCGAGGTGTTCTCCAAGATGCGCTCGCGACATGACCACGCACTCGGTGTGCCAGCCCGGCCGCCCCGGCCCCCACGGCGAAGGCCACTCGGGCTCGCCGGGTTTGGCCGCCTTCCACAGGGTGAAGTCGAGCGGATTCTCTTTGGACTCAGAGACGTCGACGCGCGAGCCGGCTTTCTGGTCGGCGAGCGTCCGCCCGGACAGCGCGCCGTAGTCGGCGACGCTTGCGACGCGGAAGTACACGTCGCCATCCCGCTCGTATGCGTGGCCCTTCTCGACGAGGCCGGCGATGAACTGCACCATCTCCTCGACGTAGCCCGTCGCGAGGGGACTCGCCGTGGGCCGATCGACGCCGAGCGCTTCGAGAAGGTCGAAGTAGGCGCGCGTGTACGTCTCGGCGATCGCTGCCACGCTCTGGCCGGTCTCGATCGAGCGCTTGATCAGCCGATCGTCGATGTCGGTCACATTCTGCACGTAGAGGACACGCCATCCCTTGAAACGCTCGAAGTAGCGACGCAGCGCGCTGAACACGAGGACGGGGCGAACATTTCCGATGTGAAGATGATCGTAGACGGTGGGGCCACAGACGTAGATCCCCACGGTCTGGCCGTGCTGCGGTGCGAAGGAATCTAGGCACTTCGTGAGCGTGTTATAGAGCTTCATATCCCCACCTCCTGATACGCGATTATAGGGATGGGGCCACGTTCCCGCCACGCGCTATCATCCCCCGCCGCGCGACGATGGCTCACCGCAGAGCGCGCGGAGAACGCAGAGAGGAGAATCCATCCGCCTCCGAGATCCCATATTCACCGCTTCCCCTCTGCGACGCTCTGCGTCGTCTGCGGTGGTCAGGCCCACGACCATGATCCTCTGGGCAGCCGGACACCCGATGCCTAGCGGCGCTCGGCACGGACGACGTATCGCGACAGAATCGGCAGGAGAGCCAGCCCGCCGAGGAGCAACGTCCCGCAGATCACCCAGAAACGAAGCTCGCTCATGTCCATGACGCCCGTCGTGTAGCGCATGGCGTCCGCCATGTGCCGCAAGGGCATCGCCATGCTCAGCGCGCGGAGGAACGAGGGCATGATCTCTATCGGAAAGTAGACGCCTGAGACGAACAGCATGAGCATCGATAGGACGTTGGCCAGACTGCTCGCGCTCGAGGGTTGGCGGACGACGAGCGCGATCACCGTTCCGAGCCCCATCGTTCCCACCGTGGCGGCGACGACGAAAACCACGTAGTGCAGCCAACTCATGTGGAACGCGACGTGGAACAAGCCCACCGCCGTGCCCAGCGTCGCGAGCGTGGAGAGAAAGACCACGCCCAGCCGGACGACGACGATGGCCGCGAGAAAAGCGACGGGCGACATCGGCGTCACGACCAGCCTTTCCAGGAGCCGCCGCTGCTTCATCGACGTAACGTGCCCGGCAACGGCGAACAGCCCCGCCGAGAGAATCGAGAACGCGAGGATGCCGGGAACCACGAGCGTGAACCAGTCCGCTCCCGCCTCTCCACCCTCCACGACCGGAATCACGTCAAGAAGCGGTCGGCGACCTTGGTTGGCGAGATCGAAGCGCGCGGCGATCCCTCGCGCGAGCTCCTCGAACGCGAAGTTCTCCTGGGTGCGGCGGACATCGTAGACGAACGTAAGCGTGGCTCCGTCCCAGGCGGCGCCGAAGTCAACGTCACGGGCGTCGATGGCCTCCTCAAGATCGCCGGACGCAGCGTACCGCTCGACCTGCGCCACCCCGACCTCCGCAATCACGCTCTGCAACCGGCTCCCATCGACGGGCGCCGCAACAACGAGGCCGAGCTTGGACCCGCCCGCCGAGCCGGTGCCGCCCATCAAGTAGCCGAAGATGACGATGAACAGGAGTGGGAACAGGAACGTGAACGTGAGCGACGTCTTGTCCCGCAGGAAGACACGGAGCTCGGACCGCAGGAGGGCTCGGAAGGCGGTCATCGTCCCACGTCCCACTTGAGTTGGAGCGACGCCACGATCGCGCAGCCGACGATCCATGCGCACGGAACGCCGAGTGACACAGCGACGGGGAACGATGCCGTGCTCACACCGGCGCTGGCTCGGAGGCCGTCTGCGAGGTACGTGACGGGATTGGCCATCATGATGACGCGAAGGGCGGGGGGCATCGAGCCTGTCGGGTAGAAGAGCCCGCCGAGGAACATCATCGGCATGTTGACGATGTTGGCGATCGCCATGCCCGCGTTCGGCGTGCGCGCGAGGGCAGCGACGAGGAAGCCCAGAGCGAGGAACGTCACCATGCTGAGCACGAGGTAGAGCATCGGGAGAGGCTGGAAGAGGTTGACATGCGCGCCGAACGCGAACCGGCCGAGGAGCCAGACACAGGCGAATTGGAGGGCGCATAGCCCGAGGTGCCCGAGCGAGAACCCGGCGAGGAACCTCGGAACATTGAGGGGGGTGACCCAGTAGGCGCGAAGGATCCGACGCTCCCGCCCGAAGAGGATCGTTCCCGGAACGCTGAACAGTCCGGCGACGAAGAAACCCATGATCACAACGCCGGGTACGAGGAAGTCCACGTAGCCGAGGGTTCGGTCTTCCGACCCCACCTCTTGGCGCCCGACCACGACGGTGCGGGCCGCGTCGAAGAGCCCGAGCTGCGCGAGTATCTGCTTGTCGACGCCCACAAGGACTTCTTCGATGATGTCCAAAGCCATGTCCGATGACGTGCGGCCGCCGCTCGTGTGGACGATCACCCGCGCCGTCGCCTCTGCCCCCTCGACAACCGCCGAGCCGCCCGCCGCCGCGACGAGCGCATCGGAGAACCCGACAGGGATCTCGACGACCGCCGCACGCTTGCCGACCTTGAGAGCGCCGATCTCGCTCGCGAGGTACGCCGCGGCGTCCACGTCCCCAACGGCGGGCTCGTGCAGACGGAAGAGGGGATCCTTGCCCGATGTCCCCGGTTGGCTCAGCTCGCGGAATGTGCCTGCCACGAGCGCCCCGAAGTCGACGCGCCCCGCTGGGCCCTGGTCTAGGTTCACGACCGCGATATCGAACGTCAGGCTCGTCGTCTGGCCGACATTGCCGAAGATGGCGGCCAAGAGCGCGAGCAGGAAGAGCGGGAAGACGAGGAACCAGAAGAGAGTAATGCGCTCGCGCAACGCGGTCGCAAGATAGGCGCGCGCCAGGCAGAGGATGCCCCTCACGTCCGCAGCCTCCGCCCGGTCAGGGAGAGGAAGACATCCTCAAGATTCGGCTGGCGAACCGCCATCTCCGTAAGTGGCACGCCGCTCGCCCGGGACCAGTCGAGCAGTCGCCCGAGCGTAGCGACGAGGTCAGTCGTCCTCACGGAGACGAGGCCCCCTTCTCCGCGAACGCTCTCGCAAGACGAGGACAGAGCCTCCGGGAGCTCGCAGTCCTCGGTCGCGACGAAGTCGACGATGGTCTCCCGGCCGAGGCGCGCCGTCAGCTCGCGCGGCGAACCCTCGGCGATCACTTTCCCGTGATCCATGATGCACACCGACTGGGACAGCGTCTCTGCCTCTTCCATGTAGTGCGTCGTGAGGATGATCGCTTTTCCGGACGCCGTCAGGTTGGAGACGATCGACCAGATGTTGCGCCGTGCCTGAGGATCGAGCCCCGTCGTCGGCTCGTCGAGGAATACGAGCTCGGGATCGTTGATCAACGCTACCCCGATCGCGAGGCGCTGCTTCTGCCCACCCGACAGCGTCTTGACGAATGCATTGGCCTTCTCTTCGAGAGCGATCGTTTTCAGCATCTCGGCAGGCGATCGCGCCGTTCGGAAGAACGATGCGAATAGAGTCAGCACTTCGCGCACTCGCAGGTACGGCTCGAAGTTGCCCTCCTGCAGCAGGACGCCGATTCGCTCCTTCGTCGCGCGATCGATGTGGCGCAGGCGCTGGCCGAAGATCTCGATCGATCCGGAATCCGCTTCGCGGATCCCTTCGAGGATCTCGAGCGTCGTCGTCTTCCCCGCGCCGTTCGGGCCGAGGAGCGTGAAGACCTCGGCCTTCGGCACCGAGAACGAGACGTCGTCCACGGCGTGAACGTCTCCGTAGTGCTTGATGAGGTTCGACACCTTCATCAGGGCAGTCGGCTCCATCTCCATCACCTCGTGGCGCGGAGTATACCTGGGTAGAGGCGCCCAAACCCCAACTCAAACCACCCGGGGAGTGGGCGCGGGGCGCTTCACCCTCGGACAGCCGAGATCGCAGCCATACGTCGCAGACAAGTTGCGACGCTACACAGGCTGGAGCGCAGCCCCACCGCACTGCGCCGCAGCTGGACCCGTGGGGGCGTTCCCCCGACCTCTCGTGCGTTGGGGTACTTGCCCCCTCGAGCCGGCCGTGTTCGTCCCCGCACTCGCGGGGCGCGGGCGACCGTGGATGGGACAGCGCGTCCTTGCGGTGCGTTGTGCTCACGAGGCGAAAGCCCAAGTTGTCGTTCTCGTTGTCTGGCCAGTTGTTGTTGCGATTCGCGACGCGGCAGTTGTTCGCGTTGTTGCTCCAGCTGCCGCCGCGGATCGCGCGGTTCGACCCCGACGCCGGGCCACGCCCATTTCTCCACGCGCCCAAGTGCTCAAGAGCTCAAGAACTCAAGAAGCCTACACCTCCATGCCCTGCGGCAAGACACCCTTTATCCCGTACCACGAGAGCATCCCCTGCGCTGCCGCCGCGCTGCGCGCCAGCTGTTCTTCGCTCAACCGCCCTTCGAGGCACGCGCGCTCCTTTCCGCGCATCCGCCGCCGCGTGCGCAGAAAGCGTCCGCGCTGCAGCCGCCAGGTTCCCGGGAAGACGCGCATCCCAAGGAACGGAATCCCCTCCGCGCAAGGCGCCAAACGGGTCGCCGCCGCCTTCAGGCTCAGGCGCCGCTCGTTCGCCAGAAAGCGCACGAGCGCGTCGTGCGCCGCCCACAGCGCGGCCTTGGAGTCTGCGAACAGCACCATGTCGTCCATGTACCGGACGTATCCCGGCACGCGCAGCGTCTCCTTGACCAGATGGTCAGCTCCGTCGAGGTAGAGATTCGCAAACCACTGGCTGGTCAAGTTCCCGATCGGTAACCCCTTGCCCGGCGACGCTCCGGCCATGGGAGCCAAGACGAGGGTCTCAAGCAGCGCCAGCAACCGCGGTTCACGGAACTGCCGCGCCAGCAACTCAAGCAGGATCTCGTGATCCACGCTGTCGAAGAACGAGGCCACATCCAGTTTCAGGAAGTACGCACGCTGCCGCGCCAATTCCTGTGCCCGCGCCGTCGCCCGGTGCGTGCCCTTGTCCTTGCGGCAGGCGTAAGTGTCGGAAACGAAGCGCCACTCGATCAACGGGCCGATCACGTCGCACACCGCGTGGTGCACGACCCGGTCGCGGAACTCCGCGCAGCTGATCGTGCGCGGTTTCGGGTCGCAGACACGGAACTGGCGGTACCGGCGCGGGACGTAGCGGCCGCCGTCGAGCTCGTCCCGCAACCGCGGCAGTTCCTCGTCGGCCTCGTTCAGAAATCGCGCCACCGCCGCGCGGTCGCGCTTGCCGCGCGCCGCTGCCTGCATCGCGGCGCGCAGGTTCTCCACCTCGACAATCCGCGCGAAGAGACCGCCGTGCGACCTCACGCCTCGGCCTTGTTCGTCGAACCATCGGCTTCCGGCGCCGCGGGCGCGATGCGCGCCAGGAGGTCCCGACCGTACTTCTCGCAGGTCGCTTCGCCGATCCCTTCCACTTCCTTCAGTTCCGCCAAGCTGCGCGGCAATCGACGGCAGATCTCCGCCAGTTGGACATTGCGCGCAATCACGTAGCTCGGCACTCCGTCAGCGCGCGCCCGCTCGTTGCGCCAGGTGCGCAGGTCGCGGTACAGCGCCTTGCGGTCGTCTGGCAGTTCGTCGCCAGGGTCGGGCCCTTCGCGGCGGCGCAGCGTCTCCCGCGCATCGCCGAGGAAGAGGACGAGCGTCAGATGCGGCACGTTGCCGTAGACAAAGAAGTGCTCGCGAGCCTCGAGCACCTCGCGCCCCGCCGTCGCCCGCGTGACCGCCTCCTCGACGAAGCCTTGGACGCTCTCTTGATAGCGTAGCGTGACGACGCGCACATCCATCGCGCCTACTCCTCGCCTCGCGGGTCGAAAACCCGTCGTTGGGGGCTTCGCCCCCAACGTGACCGAACGGCCAGCGTGCGCCGCCTACCGGCGCGCCGCCGGCCCCGAACCCCACCGCACTGCCGTGCCGGTTTTCTTTGGGACCGCAAGGTCATGGCGCTGCCCTCACGAGGCGAAAGCCCCAGTAGACGCACTCGAAGTCCGGCCAGTAGTAGTAGCGAATCGCGACGCGGCAGTAGCCCGCGTTGCCGCCCCAGCAGCCGCCGCGGATCGCGCGGTTCGACCCCGACGCCGGGCCACGCGGGTCGGTCCCGGGCGAGGACGCGTAATACGTTCCGCCGTACCAGTCCCAACACCACTCCCAGACGTTCCCCGCCATGTCGTAGAGGCCAACCCCGTTCGGAGGATAATTGCCTACCGGCGTCGTGCCGCCGTTGTTGCTGTTGTAGTTCGCGCGGGTCGCGTCGATCGCGTCGCCCCACGGATACCGCCGGCCCGCGGCGCCGCCCCGCGCTGCCTTCTCCCACTCCGCCTCGGTCGGCAGCCGATAGCCGTTCGCACTCCAGTTGCAGTTCGGGGCGCTCTCGCCCGTGCGGTACACGCTCCCGCTCACCGTGTAGCACGGGGTCAGCCCCTCCCGCTCGCTGCGCGCATTCGCCCACTTCACCGCCTCGTACCACGAAACGTAGGTCGCGGGATGGCCTGGCCCCGTACCCTGCGCGCTTCCGGGGCCGATGTCGTAGCCGTGGGCGCCGGCCCAACTCGCCACCTCGTCCCACAGGGCCTTCGTCACCTCGTACTTGTCCATGGCAAACGCGCTCACCATCACCGTGCGGACCGGCCGCTCGTCGGACTCGCCTTCGTTGAACGCGTCGCCCATCTGGAAGCTGCCCGCGGGGATCAGCACCATCCCCGCAGACGTGGGAGCGCTGCCCTCCACGGGCTGCACAGGCGACACAGCCTCTGGAGATGTTGGGGTCACCGTCGCAGTGTCCCCTTGAAACGAGAGAGTGAGTGCATCAAATACGTCCCTGCGGCCGAGGAGATAGGTGTCGGCGTTCGCTTCATCCTTACTGAACGCCACGAGGGCCTTGATCAAGAGCGGCTCCCCGCCGGCGGCGAGGATGTAGCCGTCAACGTCTGTCTCGATTCCCCCCATGTGGACGAGGGCGATCCAGACTTCGGCGTAGTAGGTCGTGGTCGTTCCACCGACCCCGCTGGATGTCCCTTGCGGACACTGACTCAGGTCAATGCCAAGCGCCTCAGCTACCCGTGCAGGGAAGAACGACGTGTCGGCTCCGCTGTCCAGCAAGACGTCTGGAAGCATCATCCAGCTTTCGCTGTCTTGGCTCAGAAGGATGGACGTATACGGACGGCCGCGCGCGGACGCGCACTTGAGCACGGACGTCTCACGAAGGTCATAGTCACCGAACCGCACCACATCGACAGGCGTCGAGACGACGAGAAGCGAAAGCACGAGGACAAGAGCCACAACGAACCCGCTCCGCCTTCTCATTGTGAGCCCCTTCGTGCTGCCATCTCGCGGGGGTACTCCCCGCTCGCCGCCACCGCGAGCGCCGCGATCACGCCCCACAAGATCCCCTTTCCGCCTCGGCATTCGTTCATCGGCATCACCGCCCCACTATACCGTCGCCAGGAGGATTGGAGAAACGCCCGCTGCTCGGGCAGCGCGCCTAGTCCAGTGCATTCCCGTCCATTGGGACCCAGCTCCGACGCTTCGAGGCATTCCTTGCTGCTTGGGCAAGCGCGCGGATCAGACTCGGCGACGCTGCATCCGGCGAGGACGCCCAGCCCGCCAAGAGGCTCGCGACGACTTCACCTTTGCGCTCTTGCGTCATGAGCTTGCTCGGGGCGCGCCTCACGTTCCTGCCTTGTTCCTGTTGTCTGCGAAGCGAGCCCGATCCTCCAACTCCTCGGAGCTGAGTGGCTCGCTCGTCTCCTCGTCGATGACGGTCAGAAGTCGCGTTGCCCCGTCCGCCTCGGCGAACAAGGTCCTGACCAGCACGAAGCGCAGCGAGCGGCGCTTCCGGAGGGCCGCCGCGGCCGCGAGAACGTGACGGGCTCTGTGAGTGCTTGCGGCGGGAAGGCAGAGGACCACGTGCGTCAGCGCATCGGGCCTGCCGAGCCGCGCGTTCCAGCCGCCCGTCTTGTCGGGCCCGGTCAATGGGCTGAGCACGTCGCCCCAGACAACCGCTTCGTCCTCGAGGCGCATGAGCTTCTCCGAAGTCACCACGAGGATGAGTCGCTGGACGCTGCGGACGAGGACCTGTTTCAGAAGCAGGTGCCTGGAGATCGGCGGGCTGTCGGAGCCGGCAACCTCCGGATCGACCCGGCGCGCAAACGGTCCCTCCTTGGCGGAGAAGGCGAGAGACGACAGGACGCCGACAACCGGCGACCAGCGCTCCGCCTGAGCCTGGAGATCCTCCATGAGCTGTTCGAGTTGGTCGAGGCTCTCGCTGCCCATGCTCGCTGCGAACTCCCGGTCGACTCGCCCGCCCACGAGGAAGACGTCGCGGGTCTCCAGGAGGTAGAGGGCCGCCAGGATGTTGTTCGTGAACACCTTCCAGTTGCTGCCCCCCGACCCCAACGCCATGGCGTGGGCCACGTAGGCGCAGGTCGAGCCACTGTCGAGGAACACGGGCGTCGGCAGGCCCGAACTCCGGCAACATAGGTCAATGCCTCGCGCCAAGTACCGCCCGATGGCCCTCTTCTCATTGACGTCAACGCCCATCTGTCGGAGAACCCGCCCACCGAGCCCTCCGAGCGACACGAGCCGGACAAGCTCCATCGCAGCGTACAAGGTCCCCGGATCAGGATACGCAGGCGCACTCGTCAGGGGAGAGAGAAGAACTCCTTCGTCCCACGTCAGCTCTAGTGCCCTGACCAGGCGATCGACGAAGTCGCTTGGAACGCTGACTTGACCGCGCTCGATGCGCGAAAGATAGGATGGGTCTACTTGCAGTTTGGTCGCCAACTGCCGTTGAGTGAGTCCGCGGCCCGCGCGGAGGCGGACGATGGCCCGTCCGAGTTCCTCCCGCAGTTTCGTGCTCTCGTTCTCTCGTCGTGTCATGCAACACCCTACTATCCCTCGGGAGGCTAGTCAAGCTTGCCGTAGCGAGATGTAGCAAGACAGTCAACGCTCGCGGTCCTTCTTCCGTAGCATTGTGGCTGTGTGGCCATCGCATCGCCGCGCAATGCTGCAACGTCATCGATGCAGCTGTCGGCATTGTGAGTCCATGCGCCGCCTTGTCCACTCGCATAATCATCATGGGATAAGCATTATAGCGCCAAACGCACACGAGATCTTGACTTGTGCTACGGCACTACGTATCATGCACTTCGCAATCCGCATCCAGAGGAGGTCAACGATGACAGGAGTCCTGAAGTTCGTCGAGACGCGTCTCTCGGAGCTGTTCGAGCACTTCATCGTGAACACCGCGCCCAGCATCCTCTTGATGACCGGCCCGCCGGGGACGGGGAAGACCGTCGCGGTCAGGATGGTCGCGGCCCGCCACCCGGAGATCCGGTTCGTTTTCTATAACCCAACGATTAGTGGCGTGCCGGCAGACGCCCTCGGGCACTTCGAACTCATCAACAGCGCGACGTTTTGGGTCCCCGGCTCCATCGGAGAGGCACTTGTTCAGGAAGGAACTGTTCTGGTCGTGGATGACGCCCACCTCGTGGCGATGCACGTTTCTCTGTTCGCCGGCGTGGGGGACGAGAGCCGCACGGTGACCATTCCGAGCACCGGAGAGCAGATCCAGGTGGCGAACGGCGTCCGTCTCGTCATACTCGCCAACCCTCCGGCCGCCGACTGCCCTCCGTGGGAGAGGTACAGGTACGAGATTCCCGAACCCATTCGCGACCGAGCGCGGGTCATTGCGATCGATGGCGAGTTCCTTTCTCGGGAGGACGAGTTGGCGATCGCGGCGACAGCATGGCCCGCGGACTATCCGCGCAGCGTGCTCGAGGGCGTTGTGGACGTATGCCGCGACTTGCGCAAGGCGTTGCCGTCGCCGACCTACACGCCGAGCCCGCGTTCTGAAGTCCACCTCGGGTCGTTCCTCTCCCAGGGACTCACCCTTTCCGATGCATTCGAGCAGGCCCTATGCGGAAAGTTCCTTCGCGCCGAGGAGGTCGTCGCGGCTCGCGCGGCGTTCGTGGCGAAGTTCGGCGGCGCGGCGCAGTCCGCGCTCGTCGTGGACAAGGAGGCCGCTCATGTCGCCGCAGCCGTCGCATGAGTCTACTAGGCACGCGACGGAGGACCGGCACCCGGTGGACGCGTGGCGCCAACTCACCTTGAGGGCGAGCGCAGAGACCGGCCGGCCTGTCGAGGTCCTGCCCAGCGGTCAGTACGCGTACGCTACAATGGGGGCGGACAAGCGCTTCTCGACGATCTACCTACCGGAGGGCTTCGTCGCCCGCGAACGACGGATGCTCGTCGACGGTCTCCTCGCCCACGAGATTCTGCACGCGCGCGAGTCCGATCCAACGGCCTTCCGCGGGCTCTCCACGGCCGCCCACATCACGGCGAACGCGCTCGAGGACCTCCGGGTAGAACGCCAGGCCGAACTGGATCGGCGCGGCGACGTCGAGGCCATTCGGCCGCTCTTGTACGGGCAAGTCATGGAAAGACTGGTCGCAACCCAAGAGCGGACGATGGCATCGACGTTAGAAACAATGAAAGTGTGGGAGGTGGCCTTCTCTCTCTACCTCCTGCTCTGGGACATCCCTCGCGAGGTGGTCAAGAGAATCCTCCCCCGGATGGCGGCGGCGGTGGCCGAAGAACTCCTACCCATCGCCTTCGTCGCTCTGCGCGCCCGGACGTCCCAGGAAATCGTCGCGCTGGCTCACAGGCTCCTTGCTGAGATGGCAAGGGCCGCGCAGAAGGCCGCGGCGAAACAGGGGACGGCTGCCGCAGCCCAGTGGGTCAACTCCTTTGCGTCAGAGCTTCGGACGGCCCAATCGACTCCAGCGGACGTCGTCCTCGCCACGTTGGAGCGCCGCAGCTACCCTGCCCAATGGTTTGGCCCGTGGCTGCGAGGGGGAGGAGGGTATTCCTTCGCCACGGCCGACTGGGATTGGCCCGACTCCGACGCGAGTCTGTGCACCCTCGACCGCTGGACGCTCGAAGCCCTCATCAATGCGGCCGACCCCATACACTTCGCCTTTGCCCACATCGATCGCTTTCGCAGTGGGACACTCCTTCCGACCAGCCATGCCCTCGTGCGTGCGCGAGTCGGAGGCGATCGACGCGTGTTTACGCGCACAGAGTCGCACTTCGAGGCCCCCATCCTACGCTCGCTGCTCGCGCAGACGGACGTCCACGTGATCGTCGACGCCCACGGGCAGTATCCCGACGAACGCTTCGCGAAGGTCAAGGATGTGGCTGCCTCTCTCTGTCGCCTGTTGGACTCTGCCGCCCGACCGGCAGCCTGGACTCTCAGTGCGCACCACACCTCCCGCACGCGGGAGACGGTCGAGAACCCCGTAACGAAACGACAAAGCGAGCGCTGGAGCCATCAGTTCTTCTGCAACGTGGCTCTGCTCAAGCCGCGCGCCGGCGTCTGGGAGGTCGCGGAGCGTCGCCTCGCCAGTCTCGTGCCCCAGGGGTTCAACCAACCGTTCGAGGCCTACCCGCGACTCCTGGAGCACTTGAGTAAGGACGTGAAAACACCCAAGAATCGAACGTCGCTTGTTCTCTTGGTCGGAGATCTCACCGAATTCAACGTCTACGCGGGGTATCTGGCCTCGGCCACGGAGTGTCTACGCGGACGGGCGAAGCGCGTGATCTACGTCCACGTCGGACGGAGGCTCCCGGCGCACTACGCCGTCCTGCAGGAGATGAGCAGGGCCGTCGACGGGGTTGCCCAAGTCAGCTCGTCTCTCCAAGTCGGGATCCTTGAGGTCCTCCAGTCGATCTTGCTCGCGCTCGCGCGGGAGCGCCGGTGACGAGAGACGCGGCGAGTCTCACGGCGGTCGGTGCGGACGCTCGCCCGTTGACGGCATCGACGCTCACCGATATCGTGAGCTCAGCGCAGATACACGGAGTTAGATACTCTAAGGAGGTCATGCATGGTACGTGTTCATATTCTCTGTCATATTGTCGTCGCGAGCCTCTGCTTCGCTAGTCAGTCAGGACTCGGAGCCGACCCTGCCGGCTGGGCGAGGAATGACTCCACTGCGACCCCCTGCGCGGAGGTCGACAACGTCAACGTGCCGTTGTTCGCGGAAGGCCAGCTTGCTACGTTCACAGTGCTTGCGACTCATCCTCAGTACTGGATTGAGCCCTCCGACTTCCCCTGCCCGGCGATCTGGGAGGACTGCGGCGCTCTCGTAGGCGGAAGCGGCGCTCCATCCGAACCGGAGCGCTGGACGAAGCTCTGGGATGATCGCCAGACCGTGCTCGAAGTGTCCTATGTTCCTGGCTGGTGGAGAGGGAGCAGCAGGGCGATGTCCGTGGAGGTCAGTGGCCGCACTGCGCAGGGCCACTACTTGCGTGTGTATCAGAAGATCTCAGACGCGAACTCCTGGCCGCAGGTGCTCGTCCTCTACGCGGATGGCAACGCTCGCCTGAAGCCGCAGCCCCCCGCGCACATGCCGGACACGTGCTTCGGCACGTCGATCATCATCGGCCCCGCGACGCCCGGTCATCGTCCGTTTGCCGACATCAGCAGAGTCGTCTTTGAGCCGGGCGCCTCCACCCTTGCGGTGTCCTTTGCAGATGGCCAGAGCGCCACCCTCATCTTCTCGACGTCCAGGGCGGAGACGAGCCTCCTCGTCAGAGTGGGGTACGAGACGGACTCTCTTCATCCGTTCGCGATTCTGCGGTCGATGTTCGTGCGAGATGGCCGTTCCGACGTCGACTCGATCCAGGCAAGCACCGGGGAAGTGCCCGTCCTGAGCAACTGGAGCACACTGCCCGGCCTGTCGTGGTTCTTCCACCGCAGTACCCGCAGCGACCACAACACCTGTGCGCCGGACCTTACCGTGGCGCTCCCCGCCTCGGTTTCGACAGCGTGCTCTCCTCCCGTGGCGCTTTCTCTGCCTGGTGACGCACAGATTCTCTTCGATGCCACACTCGCCGGTTTCGAGAGCATGGTCAACTCGCAGACGCTCTTCCCTCTCGACAAGGTGAACGCCACGACCCTGGAACCCGTCGTCACGGGGTTCTCGGTATCGGAGGTGGGCCTCGCCCTCCTCAAGCTTGTGTGTGAGCGAGACCTGTCTCCCCTCTCGCCAGCGGGAGCCGACGCCTTCGAGCGAGCCGCGACGGCCCTGCTCACGCAGCTGGCTGCTCTGCCACATCCGGAGGTATCGAGGCGACTCACCAACGGACAAGAGGTGAGAGCGCGATTCTTCCACAGCTTCTACATCCCGGGCGGAGGTCGGTTCGACCCCGGCCCCGGGCTCGGCGCGTTGGACAACGCGAACCTTGCGGTCGCGCTCGCCATCGTCACGCAGGCGTTTGCAGGGACGGACTCAGCCAGGCTGGCCTCGGACCTCCTCAGGGGAATGGACTTCCGCTTCTTCCTGACCGCCGATGAGTCGTGGCTCAGTCTGGGCTACCTCCCGGAGAGTGAGACCTACGAGCCCTACGGCGTCGGTCAGTGGGGATCTGAGGGGATCCACGCAGTCCTGCTCGCGATTGCGAAGGACGGAGCGGATCCCTCTCTTCTCGTGCGCGTGGCCCAGGCGAGCCCGCCGGTTTCCTACTCCCTCGCGGGCGAATCTGGCAGTATGGTCCCGGGCTATGCCGGAGGAATGTGGGTGCGGCTCTTCCCGCTCCTCTTCCTCGCTGAGCCGGATCTCGATGCGCGCCTGATCGAGGACGCTCGCCAGTACGTCCGCTCGCATCTCCTGAAGGGACGAGAACTTGGCGTGCCCTACTGGGGCTGGTCGCCCTGCTCCCTCGTGGTCGGTGACTACGGCGAGTTCGGCGTCCCGGAGGTTGCCCAGTACGGCCACCCGGCGACCGACCTTGTCACGCCCTACGCGAGCCTCCTTGCTCTTGGTGCCCTATCCGGCTACTCGCCCGCTTCCGCCGAGATCGCGGCCGCCTGCGCGAACCTGAACCGCATGGCAATGGTGTCCTGTGCGTTGGACTTGCAGCGCGGCTTCGCCGATGTGCTTGA
>Ga0247842_10004581_pt1 | contig 17142 bp, 13 predicted proteins | sample LaCruzMarch2015__3_FD_192411 | JGI IMG/M metagenome (GOLD analysis project Ga0247842, IMG submission 192411) | Freshwater microbial communities from meromictic Lake La Cruz, Castile-La Mancha, Spain - LaCruzMarch2015_19m | ecosystem: Environmental > Aquatic > Freshwater > Lake | place: Spain...
TCCGCCTGTCATACATCAATGCTCTAAAGAAAGCCCCGGTTGGCGCGACGGATAATCAGTCCTTTATCAATTTCATTTCCACCATGGTTTATGAATCAATGAAGGACTACAAACGCCTCTTAAATGCACTGTAGAAACCGTTTGTTTTTCTGATACCGGGTTTAGCCTGACGATGTGAGAGCTTTGCATAACTGCATAAACCAACAATGTTGTCATTTCGCCCGACCATGAACCAGAAATGATTAATAGCCGATTTTTCAGCACACAGAGGCAATTAGCTTCCCCCTTTTTAAATAGGAGGATTGAGGGGGATTTATAATGGTCTCGTAAAAAGTAAATTCAACACTTTACTTTGTAAAACACCTTTTCCACCATATATTTAATGAAGTTATTTTTGATGCTCACGGCACTATGCTTAATCGCATCTGTCGGCGCCTCAAACTCGGCCTGAGACAACTGCTTACAATTTAAATCCTGCAGCCACCGCGTCGTTATAAAACATTTTAACTGTATCCAGCGAAAATTCATCGAGGTCATAATTAACCAGCGACAATTTCTTCAGAATATCGTTGGTAACAGTAATCACCTGACAGCCAATAGCATCAGCTTGGAATATATTTAACAGCTCTCTGGGACTTGCCCAAATCAATTCGGCTGCAGATGCCACTTTGAGAATTTCGACGGCTTCAGCCATCATCGGTACCGGATCACGACCGGTGTCGGCAATCCGACCGGCAAATACCGAAACATAACTCGGCACGTTGGGATCCAGAGCTACAACCACATTGCGAACCTGGGTCAAAGTCATAATGGCGGTAACGTTCAGCTTAACCTTTTGAGAAGCAAGCTTCCTTACCAGCGAATAACATGTGTCCCGCTTGGTGTTGGTTACAGGAATCTTGACATAAACATTCTGACCCCAACCGGCAATTTCCATTGCCTGGCGTTCCATCTCAGCGAAGTCATCCGAAAACACTTCAAACGAAAGAGGCTTGTCCTTTATGGCAGAGAGAATGTCTTTGCAGAATGCCCGGTAATCGGTAATGCCAACCTTTTTCATCAGCGTCGGGTTGGTTGTCAGTCCTTTAATATAGGGCTTCGTGTACATCTCCAGCATGCCTGCTTTATCCGCGCCATCAGCAAAAATCTTGACCTTCAAATCTTCAATTTTTTTCATATTCACATCCTTTCAAAATAATTATCGGCGCATCTAAAAGTGAACTTACTTTATAATCACAATATTCCGGTTGCTTTTCATCATACCCGTAATCAATAAAAATGGTCTTGCAGCCAGCGCTGATACCGGCATCCACATCACGCCAACGGTCACCCACCATGTAACTTGAAGCAAGATCAATATCAAATTCCTGCGCCCCGGCAAACAACATACCAGGACGGGGCTTTCGGCAGTCACATCCATCAAAGCTGTCGTGATAGCACATAATAAAACGATCTATTGGTAGACGCTCTGCCAGATAGGCGTTAATCGCATCAACGGTTGCTTTGGGTGTAGCACCTCTTGCCACATCCGGCTGATTTGATACAACGATCAGCACAAAACCCGCATCTTTCAATCGCTGTAGCGCTTCGGCCATGCCAGGTATAATTTCTACTTCATCAACGCTGGCAGGCGGATAGGGTTGTCCATCTTTTACTACGGCCCGATTAAGCACGCCATCGCGGTCAAGAAAAACTGCCTTTCTCTTCATTTGACAGCCGACTCCCACTTGGTTTGATTCGCTTTCAGCCTTGGATGAGATACCAGCAAGTGCCAAACAACCGCTTGAAACGCTTCAGTATGTGGTGTGATGGATTCCGCATTAACCGTCGGCACGATCACACAAACATCTGCCACCTTCGCCGTATAGCCGCCATCCCGTCCGACTACGCCCACAACCTTGGCGCTAACCGACTTGGCGTACTTCAATGCTTCCACCAGGTTCGGTGAAATATTTTTCTCCAGATTGCCGCCGCCCACGGAAAAAATGAATAGCGCATCCTTGGCAGCCAGTTTGCTGGTCTTCAACCATTCGACAAAAATGGTTGCCCAACCTTCATCATTAGTACGCGCTGTTAATTCTGAAACATTATCAGTCGGGGCATACGACTCAATACCGACGATCTTACGGAAATCGTTAACGGCGTGGGAGCAATTACCCGCACTGCCGCCAACACCCAAAAAGAAAATCCTGCCACCTTCGGCCTTAACCGTCGCCAGGAGGTCGGCCATTTTGTCAATCGCGGCCACATCTATTTGCCGGATGATCTCGGCGGCCTCATTTAAATGCTGCTGCGCGTAACTCATGCTTTTTCTCCATTTTTAAAATAATCAATAGTTTCTTCCAGCCCCTTATGTGAGCCAATTTCATAAAACCGTTCAAATACCTCGTAACCCGCTAACGCACCCTGAAGCGAAAGTCTGTGGTAAATGTCTGCCAAATCAAAAGGTTCATTGCCGGGAGCATCTTCCAGAATAGAAGCAGATAATACACCAAGCCCATAGTCAATATGCTCCATTTCTGGTTTGGGAGTTCGCTTATTATATTCTGTGATGCAACCATCCAGAAACAACACATTGCTCTTGTCCCATTTACCGACATTCTTCATAACCGTCATCAGCGCAGGCTTGCCGCTTTCCAAAAAGTCACTCTCAACGGCCTGAAAATCGATTGGCAAATACGAGTCGCCATAAAACACAAAAAACTGCTCGCCCAATAGTGGCAAGGCTTGCCGCAAGGCGCCGCCTGTACCCATTAAGTGTGGACCATCCCATGAATATCGTACACACAAGCCAAAAGCAGACCCATCACCCACCACAGACTCAACCTTTTCACCAAGATAGCTGACACACAGTACCACATGTGTGATACCTTGCCGGCGCAAGTAATCCAGTTGGCGAACGATAAAAGGCTTGCCCGCCAAATCAATCAGAGATTTAGGCATTGTTTCCGTAATGGGGTGCAATCGGGTAGCCAGACCACCCGCCAAAATGGCAACAGGTAACATCAGCTCAACACCACCTTAGTGCCTTCAAAGTCAAAGCGGAAGCGCACTTCCTCCAGGCCGGCTTTGGACATGGCGTGGCGCAGCTTGTTACGGTCAGCTGCGTAGAACATCAGGAAACCTCCTCCTCCGGCACCCACCAGCTTGCCGCCGACGGCTCCATTTTTCATACCAAGTTCGTACCAATCATCAATTTTGGGATTGCTCATGCCACCAGAGCGACGCTTCTTATGTTCCCAGTGTTCGTGCATCAACTCACCAAATTGGGCAACCTTACCTGCCTCCAGTGCTTCCTTACTGCGATAGCCAAGCTCTTTTACAAAATGTAGATTTTTCAGCATCTCTTTGTCACTGCTTTGTGTTTTATTTTTTTGATCTTTAAGAATCTCGCTCGCGCTACGCGAGTATCCCGTAAAAAACAGAAGAATGTTATCCTCAAGATCAAACAGAGTATCCATGGATATTTTAAGCGGTACAGCCGTAACCGTATCGTCCTTGTGAAAGGTAAAGCATGTCAATCCACCGTACGCCGCAATATACTGATCCTGTTTGCCAATCGGCTCTCCCAGCCGGTCAATTTCAATATTACAAGCCAGTTCTGCCAACTCCTGCGGATGAATCAGGCGGCGACGATGCGCATACAACGCTTCTATTAATGCCGTCGTAAAGCTTCCGGAAGAACCCAATCCTGTCCCTGCGGGAATATCGGCCAAGGTAGTAATCTCAATCTGAGGTGTGCGCAACTCCTGCATTATTAGAGCCTCGCGAATTATGCGATGCCTTATTTCATCCACCGAAGTCACATGTTCAAGCTCTGAATACTTAAGATAGACACCTTCCGTGAAAGGACGCATCACAGTCACATACACATACTTGTTGATTGCACCGGCAATCAAAAAACCTTCATGCTCACGGTAATAAGATGGTAAATCAGTGCCACCACCGCCCAAAGTAATGCGCAAAGGACTACGCGCAATGATCATAGCCAGACTCCTTATAAATCTTCTCAATCACTTTAAGTACCTCATAGGCGTCATTTAACCCCGCCGATGGTGCGCGATTCAACCGAATATCATCGTAGAACTCAGCAATCTCCACATCCCAGGAATCATCCCCCATTGGGTATTCCCATGTCGTCGTCTCCGGCGGACCCATTTCTGGAAGCATCTTGTAATATGTTAACCGTTCAACGCCGTAACTTCCGCCCAAACCGGAAATATCCAGCTTTCCGTCCCGACCATAAATTTCCATCGAAAACAGGTTTTTCCACTCCGTACACGAAGCATGAAGAAAAGCCACTTGCTGCTTCGGCGTTTTGAGAATCATGAAACCATTGTCATCTACCGGCATATTCCAGTAGTAAGTATGCGCAAAACCCTGCACCTCAGCAAAATCTCCGAGAAACCAGCGGGAAAGATCAACCAAATGCGAGCCCTGGTCGATCAGCTCACCACCACCCGAAAGCGCAGGATTAGCCCGCCATTCCTTTTCGTAACCTATCCGTCCACCATGGCCATAGCGTGCGCGGATGAACATCAATTCACCCAAAGTCCCGGCCTCAAACAATTCTCGCGCCTTGCGGAAAGATCGGTGGTAACGATGGTTGAAGCCCACATGCACCTTAACTCCGTGCTTCTCGGCGGCAGCCATCACCGGCTCCAGTTCTCTGGCTGACCGGGCTACAGGCTTTTCAACGAGAACTTGTTTGCCAGCCTCAATGGCAGCAAGAGTAATGGCAGCAAGTGAATCATGCTGCGTAGCGACAAAAACAATCTCAACTTCCGGCACTGCCAAAAGTTTTCGCCAATCGCTGAATACCTTGGCTTCCGAACCTTTTGCTAAATTCTCGGCTCGGCTGACATCGATATCGGCACAAGCCACCAATCGTCCGCCGGTACCAAGCGCCTTTGCCCGTTTTTGACCAATCAGGCCACAACCAATAATTCCGACTCCAAAAGCTCTATCAACCTTGCTCATTTGTCACCCCATTCAAATCCACGATCCCGCCCGGTAATGCGGCGAAGGTTAGTTACCGCAAAGACATTGCGCAAAGTATCGCATTCGAAAAACGAATTTGTCGGTCATTTCATTACCACCCAATGACCACCTTTGGCCGGGCCGACGCGGCGGATTCGACTGCCCGCCTTCAGTTTCTTTAAATTCCACTCAACCCCACGCCTTGTCAAACCTGTTTTATCAGCAAGATCCTGCTGAGTCATTTGCGGATTTGACATAATTAACCTGAGAATTTTCTCCACAGTTTTTTCCACAGTTTTCTCCACAGTTTTATCCCTGGACGGATCAACCTTTTTCAGCCCTTCTCCCTGCTCCCATTTAGGCCGATAAAAAGTGACGAGAAATCCTGCGCTGATTGTTTCAAATTCAACGCGCACTTCAACGGCTTGGCATTCATCGTAAATTCGCTTTAAACCACTTGCCCATTTCTCTATATCCTCAGACTTATACATGGTTTCAGCAATCAGAGGATTGCGTAGGATTGAACGCCCTTTACCCTTCAGGAAATCTTCTAGGTGAATCTCTTCAGGAAACTTACCAGGATTGTAGATTTCGATTCTATCTTTGAATACCGCGATCTCATTGCCTTTAGGATTGGAGTAGTCTCTGTGGCAAAGCGAATTGCCGATGGCTTCTGAGAACGCCCGGACCGGGATTTCGGGGATTTCCTTGCGGCGGCTCTCGCTCATATCCGCGCGCCACATAATGTGTTTCTTGATGTATTCTTCGGATTGAGTGCGCAGATTAAAAAGATTACCATTAAACTTTTGGATATCCAAAAAAGTTATTTTATCCTTGCTGGCAAAAACAGCAGCCTGAAATTCCATGGAGTTTTCATCGCAAAAGAGAATCTCAGCGGCGCGAGTTAAGCGGCCTCTGTCAAGAAGGCCAAGCTTGTTTAAAGTTGCTTTGACATTGACAAATTTAAAATGGATGCGTTTTGCTTCATTTGCTTTCCGCATGTATTCTTTGACGGCTTTGACGCTCACATCCGAGAGTTTCTTTTTTGATATCTCCCGTTCCCAAAAAAGTTTACTTTTCCCGATAAATTGATCTTCCATCTCTTGCACGCTTAACCGCTTATCCGATTCACCCACCCTCGCATAAGCCCTGCCATAAGCAAAATATGGACGGTGGCTGCCATGAAATTCGACTTTGACACAACTCTTACCTTGGATATTTTTCGCTTTCACATCAGGAAAAATTTTTGGCTCGATGTGCGCGGATATTGCTTCCGTGATGTCTTTTATCGTATCCTTGCCGGTTATTTGTCCAATAACGGTACCATCATCCTTGATTCCAAAATAGAGTTCACCCTTGCCATGCTTGTTAAGTATAGCGGCAATCGAAATGACCGCTTCCTTGAGCTCGGATGTTGATTTTTTCAGTTCAACTGTTTCACTTTCTTTGAATTTCATGCACTACCCTTCAAGTAATCTCAGTTTCGAACATAGTCACTATTCGCCAAATTATACCAATAATTCCGATTCCAAATGGTCGATTAAGTTTACTCATTTGTCACCCCATTCAAAACTACGATCCCGCCCTGTAATACGACGCAGGGTATAAACATCACTCGAAGACAACTCATCCAGATGTTCCGGCCAATGCTCCCAATCATCCCAAACCGCGCTGATGAGCTTACCGGTGATTCCGTCACTCGCCGCAGTAGCTAGAAATAAAGCCAATTCAGCTCCACGATCAAGCGGGGTACCACCCGATTCCATTTGTTTTAGAGAGCGTTCATAAAAAGCTTTGCCAACTTTTTCAGGTCCCGCTTCCAGAATTTCGTCAAGCATTCCGGTATTCAAAGCGCCCGGCGCAATTGCATTGACATCAATACCGGTACCGCGCACCTCTTCAGCAAGCGTCTCAGCAAACCTGACAATCGCTGCTTTGGAAACCGCATATGCACTAATTCGCGGCAACGGATTGGTTGCACCTCCACCAGAAAGCTGAATTATTTTCCCGTAACCCTGCGCTTTGAAGTGTGGCAGAATCTCCCGACACATCAGAATCGAACCATAAATGTTAATCTCGATCGCCTTGATCCATTCAGCCCAATCAACCGCCTCGATCTCGCCCTTGGGGCCGTAGATGCCGGCGTTATTTACAAGAATGTGGCAGCCGCCAAGCTGCCTGATAGTCTCTTGCACCAGTAACAGCACATCGGCTTCGACCGAAACATCCCCCGCTTTGGCAAGGACTTTTTGACCCGGCGCCGATAACTTTTCGAGTTCAGCCTGCACTTTCTGAAGCAGGGCATCGTTTCTAGCGCACAGCATTACATCAGCCCCGGCCAAAACATATTTTTTGGCAATTTCCAAGCCGAATCCTTGATTGGCACCTGTAATGATCGCCACTTTTCCCAACAAAACTTTTTGCATTATCAATCCTCGCTTGCCGAAAGAGTACCCACGGCAATGTATTTCAACCCCAAAGATGCTACCACTGCTTGCAGATGCCTATTGGCATCGATCACAACAAGATTTGGGCCGGCAGCAGAAAGCAGCCCCTCTGCTTCCTCACGAAATTCCTGCCATTCTGTCCCCACCACCAGTACATCAGCCCCGGCTACTGCGTCAAGCGCCCGCACTTGGCTGACCACACGACCGGTCCAACGCGCCGGCAATTCCCGTACAACCGGATCATGCACTTGTACAGACGCACCCTGTTCGATAAGCCAGTCGCAGAGTTCCACGGCAAGAGAGCGGCGTAACGTATCTGTGCCGGGTTTGTAGGTTAGCCCCCAAACAGCAACCGTCACTCCGCGCAAACCACAAAAATTATCAAGCAATTTGCGCCGCACCCAATTTTTGTGTTCATCATTGCTGACCCGAACTGAGGAAAGAAGCGGCGTCACCAACTTTTTTGCTCGGCTTGCCACTCTCAAAAATTCAATATCACGGGCCAAAGTACCACCGGCAAATGGACCACCGGGAGAAAGGTACGCTTTCTGGCCAATTCGCATTTCGGTCTTCAATCCGCGCTCGACCTCTTTGGCATCTGCACCGACCAACTCACAGATCGAGGCAATCTCGTTGGCAAAGGTCACCGAAGTAGCCAGAAAAGCATTGATCGCATGCTTGGTCATCTCTGCCGACTCCACCGACATCCATTCAATTCTGTCAGTGATCGGCAATAGTAGTTTCTCCAGCTTGCGCCGTGCATCATAAGTGCGTACGCCAACCACAATCCGATCCGGCTTTAAAAAAACATCCAGTGCTTTGCCCAGCCGAAGATTCTCCGGGGAACATGCAAAGCTAATCTGTTTGTTTGCCAGTTTTACGCGAACAAAGGCTTCGAGCTTGCAAATTGAACCAACGGGCATCTGTGAGGACACCAAAACAACCGCCCCATTGGCCAGCACAGGCAATACACTCTTGATCTGATTCAGGACGAATTCGACATCTGCCCGATCATCGTCATCGACAGGCGTATCAAACGCCACCCAGAGCACCTCAGCATTAGCCGTCGCATCTGCTATTACAGTTGTAAAGCGTAAGCACCCTTTGGCGCGCCCTGCCTGTAAAAGATCATCCAGCCCGGGTTCAAAAAGCGGTGCCTTACCATGATTCAAGCCATCAATGTTTTTTTGATCCGCATCCAGTCCCACAACATCATGGCCAACAGACGCCAGACAAGCGGCAGTAACTGAGCCCAAATGCCAGAGGCCTTGCACGCACACTTTCATCATCAATCCCTTGCCTCAAACACCCATTCATTGGCGCGCAAATATTCCACCGTCTTTATCACCCCATCGCGAATACCGTACTTTGGTTTCCATCCCAGCGATTGAATCTTTTTCGTCTCCAGAAAAATGAACGGATTATCACCAATCCAGCCCCGATCGCCACCCGAATATTCCAGTTTAGGGTTAACACCCAGTTCTTTACAAATCCAGCCGATGGAATCATTGACCTCACAGTAGCCATCAACACCAAGATTGAAGATATTTACTTTGCCTTCGGCTTTGTCCATTGCCAGGAGGATCGCGTCAATACAATCCTGAACATACAGATAAGATTTACGTTGCTTGCCATTGCCCAGCACCGGTAAACGCGAAGGATCGGCTTTCAGCTTCTGGTAGAAGTCGAAGACATGACCGTGAGTATAACGCTCCCCGAGGATAGAAACAAAGCGGAATATCCAAGACTGAAAACCAAAACCTTCACAGTAAGCCGCAATCAATCCTTCTCCCGCCGATTTAGAAGCGCCGTATAGCGAAGTCTGAATGGGAAATGGCCCATCTTCCGGCGTCGGAACAACAAGCGCCTCGCCGTAAACGGAGCCCGTTGACGAAAAAGCTATTTTCTTGATCCCATTGGCCCGAATGGCCTCCAGCACATTATAGGTAGCAATCGTGTTCTGTTCCAGATCCTTGCGCGGATGTTCAGTACCGAAGCGCACATCGGCATTCGCTGCAAGGTGAAAAACCACCTCGCCACCGGCAAATGCCTTCTTCAATGAATCGAGATCTAGCAGGTCAATTTCGACGAGTCGGAAACTAGGATGCACCAGTGCGCCTTCAAGGAATCGGCGCTGGCCTGTAGAAAAATTGTCAATCCCCGTCACTTGATGACCATTTGCCAACAGACGATCGACCAGATTACTACCTATAAAACCGGAACAACCAGTAACGATAAAATTCATTTAACACCATCCACTCGAACAAAAACAAAGTGCTTCATTAATAAAAAACTAGAAAAGGCAGTCACGAAAACAGAGGAAACAATCCCATAATATGGAGTAAGCCCCAATAATTCAACCGTTACAGTGGTCACGCTCAATGTAATCAGATAATTAGCAAAAAGCATCATTAGGTACTTTGTCGTGTCAGGGAAGACCGCACCACCTTTCTGTCTGTAAGTGAAAGAACGGTTTAGCATAAAGTGAGCAATAACTGTGATGCAATATGCACAAGTAACAGCTATTCGATAATCCAATCTCGCTTTGCCATAAAACAACCACATCAGGAAAAAGTTTAGTACAAAGGTTGCTAAACCGACAATAATGAAGCGAATTAATTGCCATCTATGATATTTAATATAAGAAAGGATTATGGCCTCATTTTAAACCTTTGAAAATCTAAATTTAACAATTGCCTTTATCCATGTGAGCGGATCAGCAAACATGCGGACTTTTTTCCCCTGTGCAAAGGATCTTGAACGATAATTTACAGGAATCTCCAGTGGTTTATAACCGCGCCGAATAAGTTTAATTAATAATTCGTAGTCAAAATCGAAACGATTACACTCAAAATTTATTCCGTTGATACAATCCCGCCTGAACACCTTGTACATGGTAAATGGATCTTTTAACCAAACACCATAGAATACGTTTACTGAAGTAGTGAATATCCAGTGGCCACAATTTAAAACAAATGCCCGAACAGGCTGATCTGTAAACTGACGCATTTTCCATGCGCCGCCACCGTGTCTGGCACCTAAAACAAAGGCTTCCCTTCCGTCACGCAATGGTTCTACCAGCGCGTCATAGTCATCTATATCATATTCATCATCAGCGTCCTGAATAAGGATGAAGTCACCAGTTGCCTTCTTAAGACCAGTTCTTACAGCATGCCCCTTACCTTGTGCCTCATCTTCAAGAATTACAGTTACTCTTGGATGATCGGCATATTGAAGGACAATTTCTTTGGTGCCATCTTTGGAGTTACTTTCCACCAGGATCAAATCTATATCTATATCGTGCATTTTCTTGTTTATAACTTTTTCTATTCCGGCCTTGATAGTGGAAGCCTCGTTGAATGCAGGCATGATGACTGACAAGCGAAGATTGCCGATCTTTGATTGTTTTTTCGCAATCATACCAATTCCGGATGCGGTAATTGGAAAAGGCTTACGGAGTAAACGTTTTGGTAACAAAGCGTGGGCAAGACGCATCACTTGCGAAAACACTGGAACAGGGTGCTTGGCAAAATGCGCTGCAATGTAATACATGGACAACGACTTCTTTGCAGGAAAGTGCCTGATTTCCGAAAACCGCTCCTGGAAAAGTAATGAGCGTAAATTATTGGTATCAAAATACGAAAGATGTTCGAGTTTAAACTCCATCCAGTTTGTTTTAAGAAACTTTGCCGACCAGGAATCAAGCGAAGGGACAACGCATAGTATGCTTCCATCTGGTTTCAGCAAGTCAAAAACTGTTTGTAGGAACTCCCGTGGATCCCGCACATGCTCAAGAACATCACAAAAGACAATATAGTCAAACTGTTCTTGGCCGCCGGACAAGAGACCAATTTCGCCCTGGATGATTTCGCCCTGGCCCTCTTTCAGTTTACTTCTTGCCTCAGCACATGCGTGTTGCGAATACTCAACTCCCGTCACCTTTAACCCGCGCGATGCGGCACGATACAAAAAATCGCCATTCCCACAACCGATTTCTAGCAGCGTCGAAGAACTTACTTCTGTCGCGCCTATTAAAATATCCAAATACCGATCGGCCGACAATTTTTTAAGGGATTCAACGTGACGACGACCATCCTCGCTTGACGAAAGAACAAAATAGTCGCTGCTATAGATCTGCGCGATTGTGTCATCTGATGGTTGAGGATTGATGAGCATGAAGCCACAATCAACACAACGTACAATCCGGTGCTGTTCCAAAGTAAAAGCATAGTGGAGATGTCGAGCCCCACATATAGTACATGAATTAATAACATTATTAGCAATCATAATTTTCTGTCGCAGTCCTGTTTTTTAAAGAGCTCCTATCATTCCCCTGTTTGTTAGATTAGGATTTCGGAATACTAGAACCGTAAACGATAATGTTCTAGGGAAACCAACAAGTATAGCAGGGCTATTACTTTAAGCGTTAAGCCAGTACAATATCTATATCTTGTAGAGATACATACCATTTGACTCTACAATTATTTCTCTTGGTAACAATTTATGGCTAACAAAATATTTCGTGTGGCCATACAAATCATTGTGCGTACGCACCAGATTGCGAATTTTGATGTTATATAGAGACCAAATAGAACCATCAAAGGGTGCAAAAGTGATTTTGGCAACAGGGTCTTCCTTGGTAACAATAAAGTCCAAGTTCCACTCCTTCTCATCACGTACAACAAATCCCTTATGGGTTGAGCCGCTAATAAAAACAGAGTATCCGGTTTTCTCTGCACCAAAACAACGCGCGTCTGCGGATAAACCGGTAGCCCTATAACGTCCTGGCGCAAGATTGATTTTATACTCGGCTTTGTTTTTACTGAATATGAATTCTTTGACATGTGATTTCTGATTTAACGATCGCGCCCTTTCTTTGGGAAGTTGACATTTACCTGCGTTTATGGATGAAATATCAGCAAAACCGATCCCATACTGAGGATTATAACCAGACTTCGGGTTCCAAGGAGCCCACACTTTCATGGTATATTTTTCAACAGAATTAGCATCTTTTACACCAAAGCTAATCTTATATGTTTCGATTAGCACACTTGGCTCTGTAAAATTCACTTCTGATAGGCAACCATGTTTAGAAAGCCAGAAATTATAGTGAAAAGGCATATTACTACCTTTTAAAGCATTATCAAATGCAATATCCTGCGGATCTATGCCTTTGCGGGCAACCTCTTTTATAATAGAATTGAATTGGTTACCCGACTCTCCAACTTTTATTATGCAATAATGCCCAAACCCCCCGATTATCAAGCAAAACAAACAGGCAAGCGTGATTTTCACTTTCCAATTTTTTACAAATACAATTAAACTGGTTAATAGTAATCCGATTGATAGACAACCTTTACTTAATATATCGACAGGAACTTCACTCCAGAGGAAAGCGCCCCTCGAAAACAGGCCATTTAAATATGATATCCCCGAAGCACTGACCATGCTTTCAGCGCTTAACTGTTCCAGTGGTGAAGCAAAAAATGTCACGATAGAGATTCCAGCAATCAGAAAAAAAACATTCTTGCTTGTTATAATGCTGGTCCGCATCGCTTGCCAAGCAATTATAATAATAGCGACTGGATACATCGCGTCGATGTAACGGCCAACTGAAAAGTGATCTTTTCCATAACCAATCAAAAATACATCGGTTATTACGGCCACTAGCACAGAAAATATAACAACAACACGCGCTAACAAAACAACCTTCTGCTCTGACTCTGAAGATTCGCGATTTTGAAGTGTAGCTAACAAAAGCAGAATAAATCCAAATCCGAAGTAGCTAGCAAAAGAATATCCTATGGGATAACTTAGTGCGTGCATCAGACTGGCAAGGTACTGAATGGGATGTTTTGCGCTATTTATAAGTATATCAATAGCACCTGAGTAACCGAAAGACCCACCTTCTGCCATTTTATTCCGAATCCACCACATAAACGCGATGAACATTGGAATTGCCCCAATAATCCAAAACGAAGGTTGAAGTTTCATCCTCTCACGTTTTGAGATAAAATGGAAAAACCATGCAGCGTACAATGCAAATACAAGAAGTATTCCGACCTGCTTTGTTAAAAAACTTAACCCAATAGCTATACCGGCAAGAACGCCATCTTGTAGCTTGTTGCCATCCAACCAACGATATATAAAGTAAAGTGACCAACAGATTAGTGGATAATACAAAGGTTCCGCCCAGATCATTTGCGAATAAGCGCCAATGGGCGTAACAACAGACAATAAAGCCAAGAGATACGCAACCTTTCTGTCAATGATAATTTTGCGTGCCAAAAGGTAACTAGGAAATATGATTGAACACCAAGTAATCGCATTTACAAATTTAATCGCAAAATAATGTAAACTTGGTTCAGAAAATACAAAGGTCGGCGACAGTAGCAAAGGATACAGCGGATTATACTGCCTACCGGAAAATTCAAAGTTTTCATATATAGCTTGTGATAGCTGATGGTATAAAAGTTCATCCCCGAAAATAAATGGACCCTTAATGTTGCTCATTAATAAAAGCAACGCAATTACTGCCAGCAAATAGGTTAGCGCAAGAACGGGCCATTCAATTTTCCGTATTAAATCAATGTGCATACTTTAAACTCCTTATCGTTTTATGCTAATTTTTAAGGTGTGTATCATCGAGATTTGTTAAAATTGGCGTTGCAGTAAGAGATACCAAACCGAGACTTATTTGCCTTTTGTCTTTTGAAAACCCAGCCTGTAAAGGCGATTCTGTAACCTGGGAAACTAGCGTTATTCTAATCATCCCATCTTTTTGGAAATATTTCCAGGGAATTATGACCGCGCGCGTCACTATGTCCTCCCCAATAACATATTTCCAAATAGCCGCCTTTTCCCCATTAACATAAACCAGAATATTTTTTTCGGGACGATTGGCGTGAAGGAACGCCCTTGCATTAACTCGCATAACTATTGAGTCACGCGGTAACGCTACAAGTTTAAGTAAAATTTCAGACTCCTTAGCAGCGGACCAAGTACCCCAAGGCTCAGAAACGGACCATCCATCACCTAAAAATCGATCAGCCTTACCATTTATTGTAAACTCCAAGGTATCGCCCAAGTGATATTCAGGTATCGGGGAGACTCTAACCTTTTGGAATTCAGTTGATTGCAATAGTTGTGGCAAAAATGTCCACTTTTGTGTGCATACAAATCCAAATTTAAATTCACGGCACCGCTCCTGAAAATCCGGTAATCTCTCAATATGGCGTGTCATAGCCCTGCCACTGTAAATGTACAAACCTTCGTCCTGAAGCTTAAAACTCAATCCTTCTTCAAGTTCATCTGCGCAATTACGGAAAAGCCTTGCAAGATAAGCACTATTACTAGGCTTGTTGAGCCTTGCCGCAAGCAACAGGAGTTCCATGTTTGAATTATTTTCTGGCCAGCGGTTGTTAGCCCATCCGCCACATTGAAATGATGGATATTGCTTAACATATTTGTGCTCATTAAGTAGCTCCGTCCACTCCTTTTTAGGCAATACCTGCGGATAAGACTGTTTAGCCGCTTGTGCCATGTTGTGGCGCAGAGGCTGAGTGTCGATCAGTTGAATAACTACGGCGGCAATAATTACGGCCCTGGCCATGTTTGGAGAAAATCGCTTAAATGTTAATAAAACCAAAAAGACTATTAATACGTAGTATATCGGCCAGAAAAATCTTCCACTTGTGCGGAAATGCCCAATAAGTGGCTTAATCAAAACATTTAAAGGTTCGAGGTTCAAGACGAGCCAACTGCCAAAATATACACGAGTCGAAAGTGCCAGCAAAAGCAAGCAGGTCAACATTAATACGAGGAGTTTATTACGCTTTATTGTCTCTTGTATCAGTGACCTCGAAAATGCTATGTGTATAATGATCAGCGACAACAGTCCCGCCCCTAGGTAGTTGTACCCCTCATATTGTCCACCTGTCGCATCCCATGAATAACCATTGCCATCCCACGTAATTAGTTTTGCGACAAAACTAGGTAAATGCTCCCTTGGTGGTAGAAATGGCGAAAAGATATTCATGGAATAATGCCCAAAACCCCACGCCGATGCGACAGAACTGCCTGGGCCTATTACTCCGGCAATTACCGCAATAAAGATAATGCTAGCCACCACAACAGAAAAACTAACTATCGTATCACGTAGTGATATACGTTTTACTATTTTGGATTGAATCAGTGCTGCAATAAAAAATGGCATCACCATCAACAAGAAATATGTTTGCAGGACTACAGACAGAGAAGCCACCAGTGCAAATTGTAGGGTGGAAGAACGCAGGGAAGAGGTTCGCCCAAATTTTAAATAAAGAAGGAAACTCCATGCAATCATAAAATGTGCCATCAATGACGCATGCCCAAAGCGAACCAGCAAGGCAGGACTGGCAAGCGCAAGTATTACCGCACCAATTATCGCCACAAGATCTTTACCCCCGCCTTCTTTTATCGTTCGAGCCACAAATGCGGCGAGAAACAGAAAACAGGCGAAAATCCAAAATCCAAAATAGTTATACCATTCACCGGTAATTTTGTAGACAATCTTCGCCGCAAGAGCGAGCAGCGGTATGCTATCCGTAAAAATAATGTTGGCCCCCTCTGGAAAAGCCAAAATGGGCACATAAAATAGAGGCCATCGCCAGTTATCCTGGGCAAAATATATCGTGCCAATCATATTTGTAATGCGGTCCCCCAAAGGTTGTGTCCAATAGACACTTTGGCCGAAAATAAATGATACATCAAAAATATTGAGAGCATACAAAGCTCCAATAACCAGAGCGATTAATATATAAAATCGGCTAATCGGTAGATTCATAATAACTTCCTATCAAGTATATTCAGATTTATCTTGCGTAGACAAACTAAAAGATTTTTTCCCAACGTAGAGCTTTATGTCACCAAGTGTTACAGGAACAACCCATTCCGGTACTAACCTACTGCCACTCAAAAACAAATTTCTTACCGGAACCGGAAGGTATGTACAAATCTTTTTATAGATATAGCGCAAAGTAGCATAATGTCGATAAGGCTCTACACGCAATACATCAAACCCGGCTTCGCGAAGCATTTGTTGAAATATATCTGAACCAAAATAAAATAAATGCATTTCTATAATCCACGGCCAGCTACGACCCAACAAACGAGGGAACCAAGTATCTGTATCAAGTGTTGAGATAGCTACTATACCACCAGTTTTTAATAATCCATTTATGATTTTTAACCCTTCAGCAGGATCGCTGATGTGCTCCAGAACATCCCAGCAAGCAACCACATCATATTCCTCTTCAATTGAAGGTGCCACCATCTCGAGGCTACCATTTATCACCTCACATCCAGAATCTGATAAGGCATAGTTTGCAGCCCAACGCGATGGCTCTATACCTGTCACTTTCCACCCGTGTTGCTTAGCTTCAGCAAGAAACAACCCACAGTATGAACCTATCTCTATTAGATTACCTTTGTTTTTTATGAAAGGCTCTATTCTCTGATATGCTCGAGCAAACGTTTTCCTTTTTGCTGGTAGGTTGCTTAAATAATCTTGATCAACAACATCAGCGTATAGACCTGCCAGTCCTTTAGGATGCTCAGATTGTGGCACCTGATCGAGACCACACTGAAGACACTTCGCAACTTTTGGTTTGCTTGAGTAACCCATGCTAGAGCAATAAAAGGCATTTGAGTGGCTTGAATCATGACTGGCTTGTAT
>Ga0247842_10004584_pt1 | contig 17130 bp, 21 predicted proteins | sample LaCruzMarch2015__3_FD_192411 | JGI IMG/M metagenome (GOLD analysis project Ga0247842, IMG submission 192411) | Freshwater microbial communities from meromictic Lake La Cruz, Castile-La Mancha, Spain - LaCruzMarch2015_19m | ecosystem: Environmental > Aquatic > Freshwater > Lake | place: Spain...
GTGTCGCCATCATGAGATCCAACGAAAGCCCCTCTGCCCTCGCCAGTGCCGAATCCCTTATGGAAAAGGCAGAATCCCGCATCAAAGCCCGGAAACAAAAACCGCACACTCCACGGGAGCAGAAATTCAAATAATCTTTGGGGAAGTCGTGTCCTTCATCGTTTTCTAATGTTCACCCAACTTTTATCCGACACGCTTCGATTCTCCATCGCCGGGGCGACCGGTATTGGCGGGGTGCTTCTTGCGGCCGGCGATATCGCATCGAATGACCAGGTGCTCGGGGTGAATGTTTCTTCGCTGCGCGAGATCGGAAGTTTCGGACTGATTGCGCTTTTTGTCATCGCGATCCTGATGGGAATCCGCCAGTTGGCTCCCGCGTTCCTGAAATTCCTGAGCGATACGAAGGATGAATTTATCAAGGAACTGAAGGAGGAGCGGGCGATGCGCGAAAAGTCAACGGATGACTTCCGGCAAATGCTTTCCAGCCACAAGCATGACCTCCGGGAAAAGCTGGATGAAGTGAAGGCGTCGATCAATACCGGTAACGATTTAACCGGGCAGTTGATTGCGCAACTCAAGAAATCTCCCTGCTTGCTGGCGGGAGAAAAACGGCTGTTTCCGGAAGAAAAATCGGCATGAGACACCGCGTTCCCATGCCGATGCATACCCGGATGTTCGTGGCGTTGATTGTTGCGCTGTCGGTGTTGGCAACGGCCTTCCTGTGCATGGCTTTTTTTACCAGCAACCGCAGCGCTCCCCTGCAATTTCCCGACATCATTTTAACTCAACCAAAGCTCAAACCATGAAAAACCTACTAATTGCAATCGTTTTAGTATTTGCCTTCACATCATCCGGCTGCATGTTGCCGGTAGCGTGGCAACCCAAAACGGCCTTTGGACGCTCCGCAAAAGCCTGGTGGAACGCGCCGGCCACGCAAGCGGGGGCACAGTATGCGGCTGGAGTTGCCACGCAATACCTGATGAATGCAGGGCTTGCAGCGGCGCAGTCCTATGCGGGAACAGGCAAGATGGACAGCAAGCAAATCTTCACGCAAGCGGGCGTCTCGACTCTTTATCAGCAGGCAAGCAACATCCGCCAGCTTCAGGGGACATCGGACGTTCTGAACCCCGTCGCCACAGCCGCGCTTCTTGACGCCGGGGCCGTGGCATTGACGACGATCTCCGAAGGGGGAACGTCGGAGGAGGTCAGCCGAAAGCTGGCAGCGCAAATCTTCGAGACAGCAACTGCTCTCATCAAACAGGGATACAGCCCCAACCAAGCGGCAGAGATTACCGCAGCGGCACTGGATGCCGCGGCGGTCAAACTCGCAACAGACCCAACGCCATGATCGAAGTCATCCTCAATTTCCTCGCGTCGAAACTTGGAGCGAAGCTCGCTCCTGTCATCGCGGGCCTTGTCGCCGGACTGTTCGCGTGGATCGCCGCGCATGTTGCATGGTCCGCTCCCTACATGACCGTTGAAAACCAGACGGCATTCATCGGGTTTGTGTTCGGGGTCGTGATGACCGCCATCAATTACCTCACGACGGTGCGGGCGTGGAAATATGGAAAGCCCGTGCAGCGTCTCCTGCGGACACTCGCGGAGCGGTTCGGATTGAAAACGGTGGAAGTGGATGGAGTCATCGCCAACGTCACCGCCGCCAGCGCGGAGGAGATCCATGAGGACGTGCTCTCTTTGCCGGGAGGGAAATTTGATCCCCGCGTAAAAGTTGAGCGGGCCAAACGCGCATGAAGAAAAAGTGGAAGGTGAAAAGCGGAAAGCTGAAACGAAGCACGAAGCACGAAGAACGAGGAACTTTTTGAAATGAACGATCGCGATCGCATGGAATCCGCTATCCGTGGGATGCAGCGCACGGACAAGCCGGAAGTCCCTGACCCCTCGAACTGGTTCTACAAAGCTCTGGCGGTGGCCCGCCGCACACTGGCGAGCCTTCGGATAAAAGTCTCCGGCACGGCCTCCAAGCCAAAAATCGAAATCACCGGGGGAACCGACTTCTAACCATTTCGCATTTCACATTTCGCATTTCAAATTTTCCTAACATGCTTCCCATTTCCAAGATTCAGGCCGGCGCCGCCTGCCGCTGGCTCAAAGGATGCTGGGGCGCGGATCTCCGCGCGGCCGCCTTTGGCCCGTTCACGGTTGACCATCTCTGTGCCATCGCGTGCCAGGAGACCGCGTATTTCTGGCTTCCGCTCATCAACAAGCTCACGCCGGCGGAGATCCTCGCCCGCTGCGTGCTCGATGCCAGCGGGGACTACCCCGGCACGGTGCGCTCCGCCTTCCCGAAAAACACAACCGTCTTTCGCGCTCAATTCGGGGAGGACTTCGCCTCGATCCTCATTGGCGAGGCCAATAAAACCCGCGCCTTGCGGGGAATGGGTCCAAAGCCATGGATCTACAAGGGCTACGGGATTTTCCAATACGATCTCCAGTTCGTCATGGAGGATGAATCCTTTTTCCGCCTCCGCCAGTGGCATGACTTCCGCCAGTCCCTCGCCCGCTGCATCAAGGAGCTCCGCCGCACCTACGCGGCTCATGGTGACGTCTCCGAAGCCATCCGCGCCTACAACGGCTCCGGACCCGCTGCGCGGCAATACCGTGACAATGTGCTCGTTTACGCGGCGATTTCCGCGGGGGTGTGAATCACTTCCACGCGCCAGTGGTGACCCGCCAGGCAAGTTCCTTTTTCAGCTTCTTGATCTCCTGGTCGATTCGCTTTTTCTCCGCCTCCAACGCGTCCATTTTCCCGCAGACTGAGTCACAATCCGCTCGGAGAGCAACAACCTCCGCCCGCGCAAGATCCTCCGCCAGCGTGGAAATGTCGCCACAGAGCGCCGCCGCATCGCCGCGCAGAAGCGCGAGCCGGTGCTTGCACATCATCATCGTCTGCCCGGCCTGGCACCCGCATTCCAGCTTCGCGCGTCCACCCGCGATCGAGAGGGTCAACACATACTCCCCGCCCGATGAACTCGCCGCGTGATAAGTGCGCTGAGCGGTCATGGGATTACCCGCCGCCGATCCGCTGGGTGGAACTGACTCCCCTCCTCGACGGTTCGGGGCTGTCCGCTTCTCCGACTGAAACAAGTTTGAATTTTGCAACCGTCCGTTCTGCGCCGAGAACCGTGGTGAATTTCTTGGTTCCGATCGGAACGATGACCGCTTGAATTTTTGCGTTATCAACCAATCCCTCGTTTGGTCCAACAACGTAGATATCATCTTGAAGCTTCTGATTGCTTCCGTTCGTTTCGGTCACATAGCCATGTGCAAGAAATCCGTCATCGGTAATTTGAGAGATGGTGAGATGAGCTTGTATTGCTGATGCGAGAAGAGTTTCCACCGCTTTTTTATCCGCAGCTTGCCGTTGCCGTTCGGCCTCTTGTGCCTGCATTTGCTTGCTTGCAACGGCCGCCTTGGACGCCTTCTCCGCGGCGAATTGCTGGGCGGCTTCCGGATCGTAATTGTATTGCTTCTGGAGTGCTGGCGACAGCTTGGCAAACGGAACCTTTGCAATCCCATCAACCAGCGTGAGCACAAGGCCATCCGGATCTACGCGACTGACTCTGGCTCCCTTGTATTCCGTCCCGTCCGTCAGCGTGAAATCCTCGGCGCACACGACGCCGACCAACGCGAGAACTGCGAGCAATGCCTTCATGATTCCCAAACCTGCCACGAGCGCGCTCCGTCTGGCGAGATCAAAAGAGTCAGTGTCGAGCCGGTGCTTTTGCGTTTCCATTCCCGCATGAGACTTGAAATCGTCATGCCGATTTTCGCTTCTTTGGGACAAGAGTAGGCCCATCATCGTCATGTGGGATGGAAGCGTGCATCAACTCGCCCGTGGTGTCGGAAGCCTCATTGATCTTTCCGACGAGGTCGTAGTTTATTCGGCGGAAGCGCTCCAATCCAACTCGAATAGCGAGTCGGATAACGTCTTGGTCCGGCATTCTCATTTCTTGGGCCGCGATCCGAATTTCGTCTCGTAATGCGGCGTCCATCCTGACTGGAACAGATTTTGTTGGGGATCCTGTAGGTCTTGCCATTCGGCGATTCTGATAGAAGAAAAATTTTATTCAATTAAATTATTGACAGGGTTGAATATGGTCCGTATTCATCTCCTTAATGAAACCAAAAAAAGGAACAGCAATCCCTGTGCGATTATCAGAAGCGATAAAGGCAGAGGTTGAAGCGGCGGCAGCGGAAACAGGCTTTTCGCAACAAGACATCTTGCGAAAAGCGACCGAACTTGGCCTGCCGATCATCCGCCGCGCCATGGCCGCCGCGCTCTCCGAAGCCCGTGGAGAAACCCCTCAACCAGCCTGAAATTCCCATTCCCCATTTCGCATTTCGCATTTCTTAAAAACCCATGACCTTCCTCTCCCCCGCCACCCGGTCGCGCCTTGCCCGCAGCACGGCAGCCATGCTGGCCATGCCGCAACTGATCGCCGTCGTTTCCGCAGAGGTTGACGCCACTTTCGCCGAAAACCCGGCCCTGCCTCCCACTGAGGAAGCCCGCCGGATCGTCTGGGCACTCGCCCTCCCCCAACTCTCCCAAGCCACCGAAACCGAAAAGAAAGCCCACGCAGCATGACAATCAGTGTTTCCACCAATCCTCTGCTCTTCGGGATATTAACCGTCCCCTTGCCGGAAATCCTGGAGGCCGGGTTCCTCGTGATTGAAGACCAGAAGGAATTCGTCAAGGCCCGCAAAGACGGGCAGGACTATTTCATCAAGCCCACAGGACCGCATTCCTTCGAGCTCTGGCCCTGCAAATACGATGGCCAGAAAACCATCCTCAATCCCCTCGGGGAATTTATCGACATTAGCGAACCGCCCCTGTTGATCCCATCCCTCCCGTGAAAAACGAAACACTCCAAAACTTATACCGGGAATTTGACCGCGAGTCCTCTCACTCTTTCATTTTGGGGGACGCCGCCAACGAACTGCAATGGCTTGCTGCCAGAAAAGCGGTCGGGAACATTCTCCGATCCCAAAATGAGGAAGCGTGGAGGAAAGTTTTTAACGCCCGCGATCGCCGCGCCATTTCGTTTTACGCCTAAATGGAATCCCAGCTTTCATCCATCGATCCCACTGCTGCCGGCGCGAAAGCGGAAGCTGGGAAAGGGCTGACCCTCAAGGAAGCCGCCGTGGCGTTCGGGATTGGCTACACAGCTATTTGCAAAATGTCCAAGCTCCCTGGCTTCCCGCTTTTCGGCGGGAAAGTTTGGGCGGCTGACTTCCACCTTTGGCGTCGTCAACGGCTCGGTCTGGAGAAAGCAACGCAGCATACGACCGCACATCGTCGGACGTCCACCGCTGGTAAACTCGACTGATGAGGCTCGAACCATGATTCACCATCCGCATCATCACAGCCTCCGGGATGCCCGCCCGCATCCCGCGCGTCACGAAAGTGACCCGCGTGCAATGAAAGCACAGGTGCGGCAGCCCGGTCTTGTCGAAAAAACGTCTCCAAACGATGCCCAAAATCTTCGCGTCGCTGGCCGGGATCTCGAAAAGCGCGTGGCGGCGGGAATTCCTCAACTCCAAAAGCTGGGGACGGATCGCCTCATAGATGGGAATGGCAAATCCCCGCTTGCGGCCACCTTTCGGCTTTTCGATCACAACCTGGTCATCTGCCCAGCGCACCTGAGCAGCCGTCAGGCAACACTCCCCATGACGCAATCCGGTGGAGATCCCGATGTGGAACGCCAGGCGCATCCATCCAGGAGCCTCCTTCAAGACCGCGCGGATCTTTGCCTCCTCCTCCTCCGAAATTTCCGGTTTCTCAGCAGTCTCCTCCCCCTCGATGCGCAGCCGGCGGGCCGGATTCTCCCGAGCCATGCCCCGCAAGACAGCTTCGTCCATGAGCATCCCCAAAAGTTTGAGCTCCCCCTTTGCCGTGTTCTTGGAAATGTGCTTTCCCGACCGGTATTTCACCTGATCCGTCCGGAACTCGACGTAATCAAAGCAATCCGTCCGCTCCAACGTAGAAGGACGGATCGTCTCCCGCTCGGAGAAAAATTCCGCGAGCGCCGTCCATTGCTTGGAATAGATCCTGCCCGTGGCCGTCTTGCCACCCCAGCGCGTCTCAATGTAGCCCGGCACCCATCCCCACCCGCTGTCATGGTCCACCGGGCTCAGCGCCCGATCCGCCAGAATCTCCCCCTCCAAACGGTGCAACGCAATCCGCAACAAGTCCGCCCGCCCCGGGTCATCCTTGCGCACATCCAGCCGCCGGTATCGCTTCTTCTCGCCTCGTCCCAGCGAATACTGAGCCCAGAAAAACGGGGAATCCTTTCGTTCAAAAGCACTCAAGATCACAAGCAGACCGTAGCAAATCCGTAGCAAATCGAAACAACAAAAAACCATTTTCTATCGTGAATAAACCACTTAAAACCACAGTAAAAGGTAACCCAGCGACAATTGGTTCCCGGTTCGAGTCCGGGGGGGTGCAGTTCTTATGCAAAGCGTGGCGACGTGACTTGATCCCACTGGCGGGTTTGCTATTCTTCGGCGTGCAGAAACAATGGCTGATCCTCTGGATGCTCATCGTCCTCGCCGGTCCTCCGCTGCGTGGCGAGATGAGCGACGAGGCGAAAAAGCGGCTGTTTCTTCAGGCGCGAGAGGACATTCGTCCCGTGCCGAAAGCTTCGGCAACTCCGCGCCCGAAACCCGAACCGGCATCCACCCCGCGTCCCACCCCGACACCCGCCGCAAAAAAATCTCTTCCGCCTTCCGAGGAGGAAACGCCCCGTCCCAAGCCCAAAGCCACTGCGGAGCCCGAGGAAACGCCCCGTCCCAAGCCCAAGGCCACTGCGGAGCCCGAGGAAACGCCCCGTCCCAAGCCCAAGGCCACTGCGGAGCCCGAGGAAACGCCCCGTCCCAAGCCCAAGGCCACTGCGGAGGAAAAAAAGCCGGAGCCGACCCCGCAGCCCTCCGGCACACCGGATTTTATTTTGCTTCCCGGAGAAGCCCCGAATCGTCCGGCCAAGCCGGGGGCCACGGTGGCATCAACTCCTGCCGGCAGCCCCGCGCCAATCCCGCAAGGAACCCCCGGCGGGCCGCTTGATGCCCCGATCCTTGTCGAAAAATCCGGCCTCGAAAAAGAACAGGGGATCGAACCCGCTCCCCCGTCACTGTTCGGCGGGCTTTTCAAGCGCTACCGCTTCCTCACCCCGTCTGTCCGCCGCGCGATCGACAATGCCCGGGTTCAGCGCGGGCGTTGGAAGTACATCATCATACACAACAGCGGCACCCGGCAGGGGAATGCCAGGATCTTCAATGTCTATCACCGCCGGGTCCGGAAAATGCAGAATGGCCTCGCCTACCACTTTGTCATCGGGAACGGAAATTCCTCGGGCAACGGGGAAATCGAAATTGGAAACCGCTGGACGAAACAGATCAATGGCGGCCATGTCGCGAGCGACTACCTCAACAATATCGCCCTTGGGATCTGTCTGGTTGGCGACCTCAACCGGGACAAGCCGACAAAAGAACAGCTCGCCGCTCTGGATGAGCTCTGCACCTATCTCCGCAGCCGCGTCGGAAAAATCAAGGGCAAGCAGGCGATTGTCGAAGGCCACAAGGAAATCAACCCGAAGCCAACCGACTGTCCGGGTGACCGCTTCCCTCTCGGCTGGCTCCATCAAAAATTCCGATAATACAGCGATCTTCAAATTGGTTGACATGCGTCAATGATTTCTGTTCTCCGGGAATCTAGAATTGCGCAAGATGGATTTTTCTTTGAATCATCATCCGGTAGTCAACGTCACCAAGCTTCTCTGCGGCCCCGCCCAAGCAGCCGACGGTCCGCGACATGGTGAAGGGGAGTGTGCGCCGAAAAGAGCCCCGCAGCGAAAGCCGGTTGTTGTGTGGAACATCACGCGCCGCTGCAACCAGCGATGCGCCCACTGCTACGTGGATTCGACCTCGCAACACTGCCCGGGCGAACTGACCTTGCAGCAATGCATCGATGTCATTGACGACCTCGCAGACTATCAGGTTCCCGGCGTGCTTCTCTCCGGCGGGGAACCGACACTGCATCCCGACTTTTTTGATCTCGTCGGCTATGGGATCGCACGCGGCCTGCGGGTGACGGTCACCACGAACGGGACGCGGATTGATTCGCATGCGGCCCAGCGGCTCAAAGATCTTGGCGTGACGCATGTCGGGATTTCGCTCGACGGCATCGGCGAGCATCACGACAAGTTCTGCGGGCGCACGGGGGCATTTCAAAAAGCGGTGGATGCCTTTCGGCACTGTCGCGGCGCGGGCCAGAAAGTCGGGATGCGGCTCATTCTCACCCGGCAGACGGCCGACCAGCTTTCCCAGATTCTCCGCTTTATCGAGGAGGAAGACATCCCGCGCGTCTGTTTTTCCCATCTGGCGCACAGCGGGCGCGGAGCGGATCTGAAGCTCCTTCCGGCTTCTGAGACACGGGCGGTGCTGCGGATGATCGGCGATGCCGTCCTGCGCTGGAACCGCGAGGGAAACCGCCGGGAGGTGCTCACCATGGACCAGCCGGCGGACGGAGTCTTTTTCTGGCTCACCATGCGCCGCAAGAATCCGAAGCGGGCGGAAGAAATCTGGAAGCTTCTGAGCTCGAACGGACACCATGCCTCCGGCCTGGGGATTGCGAACATCGACAGCCAGGGGGACGTCCATCCCGACCAGTTCTGGCACTCGCACAAACTGGGGAATGTGAAAGAGCGTCCGTTCAGCAGGATCTGGAGCAATGCCCAGAATGACGATCTGCTCACGGGGCTGCGCGACCGCCTGCCGCGGCTGCAGGGCCGCTGCGCGGATTGCCGGTTCAAGAAAATCTGCGGCGGCGGGTTCCGGGTACGGGCGTTCCACAAATATGGCAACCCGTGGGCCGAAGATCCCGGCTGCTACCTTCGCGATTACGAAATCGCGCACGCCGAAGCGTCCGTGTGAGCCTGAGCGAAGCTGATCCCGCGGATCAGCCGAGCATGTCGGCGATCATCGCCCGCTCGTCGGCAAGCTCCTTGTTGGTGGCGGCGATTTTGGATTTTGCGAACTCGTCCATCTCGAATCCGGTGAGGACTTCGAAGGTCCCCGGGGCGGTGGTCTTCACCGGCAGGCCGGCCCAGACGTCCGGGTTGAATCCGTAGAGTCCATTGGACTTCACGGCGACCGAGTGGATGGCACCCGGGGTCATGAGGTCGCGCACATGGTCCACGAGCGAACTGGCGGCCGAAGCGGCCGACGAGGCGCCGCGGGCCGCAATGATTGCCGCGCCCCGTTTGCCGACGATGTCGCAGAAGGGTCCCTGCAGCCAGGGGTTGTCGTTGATGACTTCCGCTGCAGGCTTGCCGGAAATCTTCGCATGCGCGAAGGCGGGGAACATCGAGGGGCTGTGGTTGCCGTAGATGAAAATATCTTTCACGTCCGTGATCTGGACGCCCGCTTTCTTCGCCAGCTGGGTCTGTGCGCGGTTCTGGTCGAGGCGCACCATGGCCGTGAACCGGTCGGGGGTCAGACGGCGGGCCTTGCTCGCCGCGATCATGCAGTTCGTGTTCGCCGGGTTTCCCACGACGGCAACCCGGGCATTCGCGGCCGAGACTTCGTCAATGATCGTTCCCTGCACGGTGAAAATCTTGCCGTTTTCCTTGAGCAGATCCGCGCGCTCCATGCCGGGGCCGCGCGGCCTTGCTCCGACGAGAAGGCACCAGTTGGCATCCGAGAAGCCGACTTTCGGATCATCGGTGAGAACCATCCCCTGCAGGAGGGGAAACGCGCAGTCGTCCAGTTCCATGGCAACCCCCTCGAGGGCCTTCATGGCCTTTTCGACGGGAACCTCCAGAAGCTGGAGAATCACCGGCTGGTCGGGTCCGAACATCGCGCCGGAGGCAATGCGGGGCAAAAGGGCGTATCCAATCTGACCGGCCGCACCGGTCACGGCAACTTTGATGGGTGATTTCATGACAGGGAATCACCTAATGGATTCGCCCGCCCCGACCAAGAAAATTCGCGCCGCGGCGGGAAGTTTTCACGGGACACCTGATTTTCCGGCGGCTCCCCCCGGCCGTTTTCAGGCCTCCTTGCCGAGAAAAATCTCTCCGGATTTCCGGCGCGCGTGGAGGCGTCCGGGGAGGCTGATTTTTGCCGGGCCATTTTCGGAATCGAGCAGGGCGAGCACCCGGCGGGTCTCTGCGAGGCCGGGCTCGGGAATGCCGGATCTCCTCAGCCAGCGGAGGACCATGCGATGCCGCAGGGCGGCGGGCAGAGCGCGGAGTTCCCTGCACGAAAGCCGTGCGGAAATCCCGGGGACATTCGCTTCGGCCCAGGCATCTTCCATGCGGAAAATTTCCGAGGCGCGGAGGATTGCGGCGCGGAAGCTGTCCCCGAATGCCCCGCGGATTGCGGGGATCACGACGTGGCGGATCCGGTTCCGTGTGTGTTCGGTCGCCGCGTTTGAGTGATCCTCGCGGTAGCGGATGTTATTCTCCGCGACATAGCCGGTGATTTCCCCCCGGGTGACCCCGAGCAGCGGGCGGATGACCGTGAGTCCGTCGCGGGTGCTCACCGGCTTCATCCCTGCGAGCCCGGCCGCGCCGGAGCCGCGGAGGAAATGAAACAGACACGTCTCGACCTGGTCGTCGGCATGGTGTGCGAGCAGGAGCCGCCGGCACCGGCGACGCTTCGCGCACTCCCGGAAAAAGGCGTGCCTCAACTCGCGCGCGGCCAGCTCCGTGGAAAGGTGCCCGGCCTTTGCATAGTCCCTGGTCCTTGCCCGCGCGAACTCGGCTCCCTCCGCGGCACGCCGGACAAACGCCGCATCCGCACGCGACGCGCGTCCGCGCAGCCCGTGATCAAGGTGGCAGACGATCAGCTTCTCGAACCCCAGCGCGCGCAGCGCGTGCAAAAGCGCCATCGAGTCGCGTCCGCCGGAAACCCCGACCAGCAACGTCCGCCGCTTCGGGAACCCGGCCATCGCCAGGGCGACCGACCTCTCGACGGGATTATTTTTTGATCGCTTCGGCACCGAAATAAGAATGGAGGGCGGGAGGCAGCGCGACCGATCCGTCCGGCTGCAGGCCGCATTCGAGCAGGGCCACATAGAGACGCGCCAGCGCGGTGCCCGAGCCGTTGAGCGTGTGGCAGAAGCGGTTTTTGTCGCCTTTGAACCGGAGATTCATCCGGCGGGCCTGGTAGTCTTCGAAATTCGAGCAGCTTGAGACTTCGAGGTAGGCATTTTGTCCGGGTGCCCAGACCTCGATGTCATACGTCTTCGCCGCGGAAAACCCGAGGTCGCCGGTGCAGAGCGTGATCACGCGATAATGCAGGCCGAGGAGCTGGAGCACCCGCTCGGCATCCGCCGTCAAGGCCTCGAGCTCGGCATCGGAATTTTCCGGCAGGCAGATTTTCACGAGCTCGACTTTGTCGAACTGGTGCATGCGGATGAGTCCGCGCGTTTCGCGGCCGGCGGATCCCGCCTCGCGGCGGAAGCATGGGGAATAGGCGGCGTATTTGATGGGAAGCTGCGACGCGGTGAGGAGTTCCTCCCGGTGCAGATTCGTGACCGGCACCTCGGCGGTCGGCACAAGAAAAAGCCCGCTCACCCCGTACATGTCCTCCTCAAATTTCGGAAGCTGGCCGGTCCCGACCATGCACTCGCGGCGGACGAGGAAGGGCGGGCTCACTTCCGTGTATCCGTGCTCGCGGGTGTGGAGGTCGAGCAGGAAATTGAGAAGCGAACGCTCGAGGCGCGCGCCGGCGCCGGTGTAGCATGCGAACCCGCTCCCGCTGATCTTCACCGCGCGGTCGGGATCCATGAGCCCGAGCGACTCCGCGATCGCGACATGGTCGCGCGGGCTCGCAACGTCCGGCTTTTTTCCCCAGACGCGGAGCACCGGATTCGCCGAAGCGTCGTTGCCCGCCGGCACGCCCGGCTGCGGGAGGTTCGGGATGTCCAACAGCAGCGCGTGCTGGTCCGCGCCCAGCCGCTCGGATTTTTCCGAAAGGGTCTGCATTTCGGACGAGCGGGCTTTGACTTCCGCCTCGATGGCCGAGCTGTCCTGCTTTGCCGCGCGAAGCCTGCCGATTTCCTTGCTGAGCCGGTTGCGCTCGGACTGCAATCCCTGCAGGCTGGTCTCGGCTGCACGGCGTTGTACGTCGAGCTCAAGGACCGCATCCACGGCGGTTTCGTGGCCGGGACCACGCGTCGCCAGGCGGGCTTTGACGGATTCGGGATTTTCGCGGAGAAGTCGGATGTCGAGCATGAGTTGGACAGATTGAACAAATTTGGCAGAATGGGGTAAGCAAAATCTACTATGCCAGCGCAATTCCGCGATTATTACCAAACCCTCGGCGTCCCGAAAACCGCCGGTGCCGACGAAATCAAGAGCGCTTTTCGCAAGCTCGCCCGAAAATTCCACCCCGATACCGCCAAGGACAAAAAGGCGGCCGAGGAGAAATTCAAGGAGATCAACGAGGCCTACGAGGTTCTCGGAAATCCCGAAAACCGGAAAAAGTACGACGAGTTCGGAGCCGGATGGCAACAGGCCGGCGGGCCGCCGCCCGGATGGCAGCAGGCCGGCGGACGCGGACCACGGGCGGGGCGGGGAGGAGAGGATTTTGAATTTGGCGGCACCGGGTTCAGCGACTTTTTCGAGCAGATGTTCGGCGGCGGACGCCGCGGACGCGGCTTCGGCGGCTACGAAGAACCCCCGCAGCGCGGAGAGGATGCCGAGGCGGACATCATGGTCACGCTCGAAGAGGCCTTCCTCGGGTCCACCCGCCAGATTTCGTTCCGGCGCGGGGAATCAGGAAAACTGGAAACCTACACGGTGAAGATCCCGAAAGGCATCCGCGAGGGGCAGCGGATCCGCCTTGCCGGCCAGGGAGGCAGCGGGTCGGCGGGGAAAGGCGACCTCTTTCTCCGCATCAAATTCCAGCGTCATCCGGACTTCGAAATCGAGGGCCATGACCTGATCTATGACCTCGAAGTTCCGGCATGGGACGCCGTTCTGGGCAGCAATGTCCAGGTCCCGACGCTCGAGGGCCGCGCGAAGCTCAAAATCGCCCCGGGCACGCAGTCCGGAAAAAAACTTCGTCTCCCCGGCATGGGCCTTCCGCTTGGCGGGGGCAAGCGTGGCGATCTCTATGCGGTTGTCTCCCTCACGGTCCCCGCATCACCGGACGCCGAAGAGAAAAAGCTCTGGGAACAACTCGCGGCGAAGCACCGGTAAGACAAGAGTCATAGACCCCCGGCAAAGCCGGGGGCTTGAAGAGTGGAGCCGCTCAAAGCGGGCTGTTTCAGTTCGTCAGTCTTTTTTGTTATTTCGGATTCCTTCAATCCAAGGCATCTCTATTTGATCGAGCCTTCGATCTTCGATTTCTTGTTCTGCAATGTATCGCCGGATGATCTCTGTGTCTCGGCCCACCGTATCCACGAAGAATCCCCTCGCCCAGAATGCCTGGCCCGCGTAGTTCCTCTCCCGTTTCAGGTAGTGCCGCGCGATGTGGATCGCGCTCTTCCCCTTGATATACCCCACCACACTCGACACCGAGAGTTTGGGGGGCACGTTCACCAACATTTGCACATGATCCGGCATGATGTGCCCTTCTTCGATCCAACATTCCTTCTGTTCGGCCAACCGGTGAAACGCCTCTCCAAGGTGCTTCTTGATCACCCCGTAGAGCTGGCGCTTCCGATATTTCGGTATGAACACGATGTGGTATTTGCACTGCCATCTGCTATGATTCAGGTTCTTGTAGTCTTCCATGTTTCGTTTGGGTTGTGGCTTTGAGCGGCTCACATCCCAAACGAACTGGAAGACTGCACGAAAAGTCAAACTTCAAGAGCCTCCCCGGCAAAGCCGGGGGATCTCCTATTGGACTTTAGTTGGCTTGCGTGTTCATTTCGGTGAATAACCTCAATGAGAAGTCCTACGTGATAACATGCCTATTCTGACTTGATTGGAAGAGGTCTCCCTAAGCGATCATGAGGGCCTTGAAACCAGTTAACACCCGCATTGCCAACGAATGAAGGAGTCCCCGAGCCTTTGCCATTACTCTTGAGGAAATAGAACCCAATGGCATGCCCGTCATTCCACCAATTGACATTTCGAAACCAGTAATACCACGCTTCAGGAGAGTTCACGCTGATCGCTGCCGCGCCCGAGTTTTTATCTTGTGGCGGGGTAGAACTGATGCCTTCATCCTCCTTTGATTTGGCTTCGCCTACAACCACCTGATCGGTTGACAGTTGCTTCATCTTTGTTGGATCGAAAGAGAATTCAGCAATTTTCTCATTCAAGCCATTAATAGCAACAGGAATTGGGGAACCGTGTGCATCATAAGAATGCATCTTACTTTCGCTATTAAATATCTGCCGAGAAAGTTGACGGGCAGCCTCGGAACGCATGGTTTTTTTCCCTTCAAAACTAATGCCTTTTAATGGCGTGATTTTCATGGTGAAAACACTGCTTGTCTGGGAGACCTGAACATGATAAGCGCCATGATTCCACTCAATGCGTGTGGCATCCATGTCATAGAATTCTTTGGCTATAAAATACATGGTTGCACTCGCTGGAGGCCGCCATGCTTCGGAAATTACAAGGTTAATCCATTCCCAAGACTGATCCTTTGGAAAAGCCACAATGAAGGCGGTGGGGTCGACTGCTTTCTCTCCACTCAGGATCGTGGCATCTGGCCAGCGAGCCAACATATAAACTTGTGCTGGAAGCGCGTATTCAATCTTTGTCGGCGTCTTGATTTCCTTCATCATATCGTCCCCTAGCACTCGAAATACTAAGAAAAAGGTCAAAAATATTATTGTCAGGTTTTTCATTTTAGTAGTTGGTTAGATTTCAATATTAAGTTGTTCATGGGGCTTCTACCCAAGGGACTTCCGTGCAAGTTTTGAATTTGTAAGTTTCGGGAGGACCAGGATTGTCAATTCCAACATACTCCCAAGAAATAGAAGTGAATGAAGTCTTCACCACATCCTTTGCCGTCGTGAATATTCCAACGCCAAGCGCATAATGCTTATTATTGAAGAAGCACGTTGCCTCAAAATCGTTAGCCCCTGGAGGGTTGCTTCCATCCCAGTGAACAAGGGTCTCCTGTGAGTTGAACGCACCATGAACTGTTGGATAGGGATGCCCACCACCAGCAACCGCACGGCGCGTTGGCGGAATCAGAGAGGTTGTAGCTTCATACGTGCCATCAGGCTTCGCATGGCAATAGCTTATCTCACCAGCACCAAGGCCAAGCATCTGAAAGTTCTTATTGACATAATCAGCGATGCCCGGACATTGGCTCTTTTTGGTAGGATCATGGAGGAGCCATATTGGAGACGGCCCCCATATTGAGGCTGTGAGCACAAAAGAACCGCTCAATCCATTGAAGACAGCGTCTGCAGACTCTTCAAGGGAAGCCATGCCATCAGCAATTGCGCAAACCTCCCTCACTCTGCGCTCCGTCACCACGCTACCACTCGGAGTCCCATATGTGACGTATATTTTGTGCGCTCCAGACGCTCCAATATTGCAATTGACGCCATTAATTTTAACACTCCAGTTGATCGTTTTTTCAAGTGTGCTGACAAGGTCTGGCAGTTTGGCGGTAGCTGTGGCAACAACTTCGGTTTCTCCAGCAGTTGAAGTCTGCCCTGTTTTCAAGAAATCGACATAATCGTCTGGGCCATCACCAACCAAGTCGAAAGGAATTCCCGGTGGCAGTCCTTTGACCTTAACCTTTACGCTGAGATTCTGATCTTTCGTATGGCTTATGGGATTATTACGAGCCTCTGCCTGCGAATCGGCAATCCACTCTGGCGATTCATATAAGGTATTGCCATCATCCCAGACGCTGCCTGTGGTTGGATTTTTGATCAAGATATTGTGATCGCTTGTAAATTCAACGGATTCTACCTCTACAGGCAAGAGAGTTGCCGTTAAGGAACCCGCAACATTTCCCCCGTAGTCATCATTCATATGGACGTGGGAAGTGAGAAGTCCTCCGCGATTATCCATCAACCAACAACCGCCCACAGGAAAAAACTCCGCAACTCCAGTTTTTCTCGTGCTGGAGTAACTGTCAAATGTTCCTACTGTTGGAAATCCGTCGCATTGAGCTTCCCAGCAATACCACTTTGGAGAATCAACCAGCGATTTTGTCCACCGCATTCTGATCTCATACTTGTTCCCTTTACGAAGTTTGAGAGTCTTGCTGTCGGCCTGACCAGGGGCATTGGTAATCAATTTCAGGGTGCGCTGATCGTCTGGACCTTGGCCAACTATTGTCATTTCCCATGACGCATAATCACCATAAATATGAAACGGAACAGATTTCATCTTATCTGTTGGTGGAGGTTGTCCACCATCAGTGGGATCAAGTGGATCGCTGCCCTGATCTATTTCTGTTCTGTCAGATACCGTATCACCGTCGCTGTCACCAGAGTGTGGGCTTGTCCCATTAAGATACTCTTCAAGATTGAGAACGCCGTCTGAATCATCATCGCCATTCTGGCCGTTTACTCCAGCGGAACTATTTGGGTTCAACCCATTTTGAATTTCCCACCAATCTGGAAGTAAATCTCCGTCGGAGTCAAAACTGTTGGGATTGGTTCCCATGGTGTATTCTTGAAGGTTCGTCAAGGAATCGCCATCATGGTCTTGGTTTGCGTCATTGTGGAGTGTGTCAAGGTGGTATGTCACCTCATATAAATCCGGCATTGTGTCGCCGTCTGTATCGCTGGCATGGGGGTTAGTTCCTGCGACGAATTCCTGCAAATCAGTAAGCCCGTCTGCATCTGCGTCACCTGATCCGCCGGATACATTGGGGTTCAAGCCATTTGCAGTTTCCCATCCGTCCGGCATGCCATCTCCATCTGTATCTGATTTTAATGGATTGGAAGTTATGCCGTCTGTATCTCCATGTGTGCTATCCGCATAAAGCTCATTCCCGTCAGTAAGACCGTCACCATCGGAATCATTGCCAGTCGCATTAAGGCCATAGTTAAATTCCTCAAGATTCGTGACAAAATCCGAGTCATTATCTCCGGCAGGGTCGGTGATCCCCATGATTTCGATCCAATCTGGTAGGCCGTCTGCATCGGTATCCACCCACTCTTCGGCTCCCAAG
>Ga0247842_10004587_pt1 | contig 17125 bp, 19 predicted proteins | sample LaCruzMarch2015__3_FD_192411 | JGI IMG/M metagenome (GOLD analysis project Ga0247842, IMG submission 192411) | Freshwater microbial communities from meromictic Lake La Cruz, Castile-La Mancha, Spain - LaCruzMarch2015_19m | ecosystem: Environmental > Aquatic > Freshwater > Lake | place: Spain...
CGGAAGGTGAGCAGCAGCTCTTCGCCCCGCTCTAGCGCACGCTTCACTTTGGCAAACTCAAAACGCACCTCTTGGATGCTTACCGTAGTCATATGGTAACGATAATGGTAATGTTGATCACGTCAAGTGCGCATGGCCGAAAGTCGTGGATTAATCGCTTTCATTGGACTTTCTGCAGATTGTCTAATGTGAGACGCTTGCTTATTAAGAGTAATTTTCACTTTGGATAGCATCCGTTGCACCAGAAACGTAAGCGAGTACCCGTTGGGCCACTGCCGCGTGCGGAGGGGGGCTAAGCGGCCGGCGTTTAATAGAAACTTTCCGGACCGGAAAGTGCGGCAGGGCTAAAGACCTAGCAGGTCACGCAGCGCAGCTTTCACGCGTTCCATTTCGGCAGCACCCAAAGCGCCAAGGCGGCGCGACAACGCTCTCCCGTCAAAACTGGCTAACCCTTGCACATTCACGGCGGAGTGTTTAGGCAACCAACGAGGCTTGCCCAGATCGACCTCCCCGCGCAAACCGCGAATTTGGGAGGTAAGCGGAGCCACGATCAGCAGCGCTCGAGCATCGTTTTCACCGGGCACAGACAAAACCAAAACCGGCCGGTTCTTTGCCGCAATGCCGAAGTCGGCAAACCATACATCTCCCGGCTTGGGATCAATACGCACCCAGAGCCTCCGTCCATGCGTCCGCTTGCTCGCGCGGCGAGAGCAAGCGAGGCTCCGTGGTCAAATCAAAAGGCACGCCGTTGCGCAGTTCGATTTGGGCCAGCAACATGTTGAAGGCATCCCCGGGCTTGAGGCCCAACCGGTCGAGGATTTTTTCCGCCTTTTTGAGACGGCGTGCCGGAACCCGTGCCCGGAAGAGAACGTTAGCATTTGCCATGCTCAAATGTGCTCAGACTTGCCAGCCAAGTCAACTTTTAGCGACGCTAAACGCCCTTGGCACCGAAAAAAGTGGGGTCACAAATGCTTCAGTGAGCGACTGTGGTTATCCTGTACGAAATCGAGATCTAGCCCGATCTCGCGGAAGGTTTTGCGGTTCCACGATTCGAGGAAAAAGCCGCGCGCATCACCGAAGATCTTCGGCTTAAGCAGCCATGCGTCGTGGATTTTCGTGGGGAGTTTGTTCATGAGATAGCGGGGAGTTTGCCTTCCGGCTCGTATCAGTTGGTCGCTGAGCGACCCGTCTCCGCTGCGCTTCGGCTGTGCCTACAGGTCGGAGAGGAGCTTGGAGAAAGGAGCAAAACAGCGGTCGGTGGCCCGATGTCACCGGTCGGCAAGAGCGGCCGACCAATTCTCCGCGAGGCCGAGTTGATTGACCCAGTCCGCGATGATTTCTCGGTCGACGGGCGTGCCGATCAGCATCCCGCGAATGTCTTCGAGATGTTTCTCCGAACCACCCTCGCGATGAAAAATGAGTTTGTGGACAATCACTGATTCAGGCGGGGCAAACCATGCTTCACTCGAACCCAAAGGCAGGCGTTGGCGGTGCGCCAATTCCCAGAGGGCTAACCCGCTCCGGCCGGGCAAATAGCAGTCCGCCCGCAGGGCACTGTGTTGGTGGATAATGTTGAAATGCCCACGTGCATCGCGCTGCAGTTCGGCTTGCAAGACTTCAGAAGGCGGAAGATAGAAATCCTCCGCGGGAAAAGCTTCGATAAGCTTGGCCAATTGGCTGGGATTGATCGCCAAAACCAAATCGGCATCGAGGGTGAGACGGGGGCGACCGTAGGCGATGGAAGCCAATCCACCGACAATGCAATAGTCGATGCCGGCTTTTTCGAGCCGACATGTTATTTCCTCAGGCCCCAGCATACCCGGTGACAAAAACACGCCGCAACTTGGCGAGAAGAAACTCTTCCGACCAATCCGGATGCTGACGGCGCAACCCGGCCGCTTTGATTTGCCAGGCCGTATCGTAGAGTTCGCGCGCCACCTCCAACCGCCGCCCGGGACTCATGGCCCGGAGAATTTCATCCTGCGCTTGCTGTGCTCTCTGCACATGAGGCTGTTCAGCATTGTTCATGACGACGTCAAATTTGAGTGCTACCGAAGTTAAAGCAAGGGCGGAGCCGAGCGCCGGAGGGTTGCAATCCCGAACCACACAGCGGAGGCCAAGCGGCGGGCTGCTTCGGGAGCGGCGGCACGGGCACCATGCCTGTCTTTTTGTGCCAGAAAGTCCAAGAGCGCGCGTCGAAAAGTCCGCGCGGTGGATTGCGAAGAACCTTGGCGAAGATCTCCTCGCCGAACCGTCGCCGCGCCTCCATTACGTCGCCCCATCCGCCCATCACCATCACTTGCGCTGCGCAGCGTTCGGGGGAGACGTTCTTGGCGTCACGCCACCAAAAGAGACGGTTTAAACGACCGAAAGGCATTATCTAAATTCTATCGTGTTTTCCCATCGCTGCAATCCGCTATTAACTGATCAAGCTCGTCACCCGCCTGTCACGATGCAGACACGAAGTGCGAAGGCGGATTACTGCGTAGCTCTTTCGGAGCTACGCATATTTTTCGCAATCCTTAAAGCTTGGAGCGGCTTTGTCTTTGGCGGACAAGATTGGCTCGATGCCGATTTCCAGAGGCCAGTCGATGGCGAGATCGGGATCGTTCCATCGCAACGCACATTCGGCCTGCGGATTGTACGGCGTGGTGACTTTGTAGTGGAAATCCGTGGTGTCGCTCACCACCAAGAAGCCATGGGCACAACCGGGTGGGACATAGAGGCGTTCATGCGCATCCGTCGTCAGCATGTATCCATCCCACACCCCATAGGTCGGCGAGCTTCTACGCAAATCGACGAGAACATCAAAGACGGTCCCCGAGGTCACCCAAACCAGCTTTCCTTGTGCCGCATCTCCATACTGGTAATGCAGACCGCGCAGAACGTGCTTGGAAGATCTGCTGTGGTTGTCCTGCACGAAATCGAGATCGAGCCCAACTTCACGGAAGGTTTCGCGATTCCATGATTCGAGGAAAAATCCTCGTGCATCTCCGAAGATCTTCGGCTTAAGCAGCCAGGCGTCGTGGATTTTCGTCGGGAGTTTTTTCATGGGAAAGCGGGGAGCTTGCCTTCCGGCTCGTATCAGTTGGTCGCTGAGCGACCCGTCACTGCTGCGCTCCGGCTGTGCCTACAGGTCGGAGAGGAGCATGGAGCTGATGGTGGCGCGAGCCCAGGCCGGAGGAGTAAAAATTCAATTCCATCATGCTTCTGCGTAGTGCTGGTTGATCCATTCGCGGTAGGCGCCGCTGGTGACGTTTTGTACCCAGTCTTGGTTGGCCAAATACCACTCGACCGTTTTGCGTAGACCGGTCTCGAAGGTTTGCGCGGGCTTCCATCCCAGCTCCCGTTCGATTTTTGAGGCATCGATCGCATAGCGCCGATCGTGGCCGGGGCGGTCTTTGACGAAAGTGATCTGCGCGCGATAACTCGCCCCGTTGCTACGGGGTGAGAGTTCATCGAGTAGATCACAGATGGCATGAACCACTTCGATGTTGGGCTTCTCGTTCCAGCCGCCAATGTTGTACGTCTCGCCGACTTTACCGTCGGAGAGAACTCGTCGAATGGCAGCACAATGGTCTTTTACGTAGAGCCAGTCCCGGACCTGCTGTCCGTCGCCATAAATGGGAAGCGGTTTGCCGGCCAAGGCATTGTGAATGACCAGCGGGATGAGCTTCTCGGGAAAGTGGTAGGGTCCGTAGTTGTTCGAGCAATTGGTGGTCAGGACTGGCAACCCGTAGGTGTGATGATAAGCACGCACCAAGTGATCGGAAGCTGCCTTGCTTGCCGAGTAAGGGCTATTCGGTTCGTAGCAGTTCGACTCGGTGAATGGCGGATCGTCGGGTGAGAGGGACCCATACACCTCATCAGTTGAGACATGCAGGAAGCGAAATCTATCCTTATCACCTGGTTGAAGGTTTTCGTAGTAGGCCCGAACCGATTCCAATAGGTTAAACGTCCCGACAATGTTTGTTTGGATGAATTCGCCCGGGCCATGGATCGACCGGTCGACATGCGACTCCGCGGCGAAGTTGATGATGGCCCTGGGCTTGTGCTGCATCAGCAATCCATCAACGAGAGCACTGTCGCCGAAGTCGCCGCGGGCGAATAGATGGCGCGCGTTGCTTTGCAACGACGCAAGGTTTTGCGCATTTCCCGCGTATGTCAGCTTATCCAGATTGACGATGGCATCCGTCTCGAGATCCATCCAATCAAGGACGAAGTTTGAACCGATGAAACCAGCACCGCCTGTAACCAGAATACATTCAGCAGGATGGGATGAATGTTTAGCCACGGATTGGGATGATCAAGAGCGGATTACCTACCGACCGACGCCTTCTCGCGCTGCCGACGTTCGAGCACGGAGCGCAGGTAGGCGCCATAGGTCGATTTGCCGAGGCGCTCGGCAGATTGGGCAAACTGCTCTTCATTGAGAAAGCCCATTTCGAGTCCGATCTCCTCGAGACAAGCAATACGCAGGCCCTGCCTGTGCTGAATCGTGCGCACAAATTCAGCCGCCTCGAGCAGAGAGTCATGTGTCCCGGTGTCGAGCCAAGCGGTGCCCCTTCCGAGTTTTTGCACGCGCAAATTGCCGGATTGGAGGTAGGTGCGATTGAGATCGGTAATCTCCAGCTCCCCGCGGGGTGAAGGCTTCAATGCGGCAGCCCGCTCGCAAACGTCGCCAGGGTAGAAATAGAGCCCTGGGACGGCATAGTTGCTTTTAGGCTTGGCTGGCTTCTCCTCAAGGCTGAGGGCTCCGCCGTCGTGACCGAACTCCACCACACCATAGGCCTGCGGATCTGCCACCTCGTAGCCGAAGATGGTTGCATTCTCCGAATCACGAGCGGCAAGCGCCAGGGTATCTGTGAAGTCATGCCCGTAGAAGAGATTGTCGCCGAGAACTAGCGCGGCAGACGCGCCATCAAGAAATTCGGCACCTAGGTGGAAGGCTTGGGCCAGTCCCTCGGGGCGCGGTTGCTCTGTGTAAGAAAAGCTAACTCCGAAATGTGACCCATCCCCAAGCAAACGCCGGAAGCGGGACAAATCCTCTGGTGTCGAAATCACGAGCAGATCACGGATGCCCGCCAGCATGAGCACCGAAATCGGATAATAGACCATGGGCTTATCGTAGACCGGCATGATCTGCTTGCTGGTCCCGAGAGTGAGCGGATGCAATCTTGAGCCAGCACCTCCGGCGAGAATTATGCCTTTGCGTTTCATCAAATGGCTCCTCGCTGAATTGAGTGGGTAGTTTTAGCGGGACGAACCGCTCGCCGCGGGCGCGTTCGGGGGGAACTTTTAGGCAGTGGCAGGCCCGGCGGTTGTTGTCACTGCGACTTGGAGCCGGAGACTGGGCCGGCCAAGATGGGCAGGTATGGATGCCAACAAACTCTTCGAGATGGCGCTGGGCGTGGGCAACGGCTGGCGGGTGGTAAAAAGCGAGATGGACGTGAAGGATCGGCAGTTGCGGCTGTGGCTGGATTTTGCAGCGGGCTCGCAGTTTATGTGCCCGAAGTGCGGGGAGTGGTGCGGCGTGCATGACACGGCCGAAAAGAGCTGGAGGCATCTGAACTTTTGGCAGCACCAGACCGAGTTGCACGCGCGGTGTCCGCGGGTGAAGTGCGAGGAACACGGGGTGCTGCAGGCCGAGGTGCCCTGGGCGCGGGCGGGCAGCGGGTTCACCTTGATGATGGAGGCGATGATCGTGTTGATGTGTCAGCAGATGCCGGTGGCCGAAGCGGCACGGATGCTCGGGGTGCATGACACGCAGCTTTGGCGTGTGCTCACCTACCACGTGGAACTGGCGCAGGCCGGTCGGGACTGGTCGGCGGTCAAACGCATCCTCGTTGATGAAACCAGCGCCAAGCGAGGGCACCGCTACGTGACCAACTTCGTGGATGCCGAGAGCCGGGAGTTGCTCTTCATGGTGGAAGGGCGCAAGGCCGAAGCCTTCGCGGCGTTTGCCGAGGCGCTGCGGGCACACGGGGGAGCTGCGGAGTGCATCGAGCTCATCTCGATGGATATGAGCCCGGCCTACCGTGCAGGGGCCAAGGAATTTTTTCCGGCGGCCCGTATTGTCTTCGACCACTTTCATCTCATGCAGATAGCCGGGCAGGCCCTTGATGAGGTGCGCAAGTCGCTGCGCCGTGCGGGGGCGGATCTGGCCGGAGGTCTCTGGTCGCTGCGCGGCAACCAGTGGACGCGCACCGAGGAGCAGCAGCAAACGCGCGAAGCCTTGTGCCGACAATACCCCACGCTGGGCCGGGCCATGATGCTGCGCGAGACACTGCAGGACGTTCTGGCCGGAGAAGACGAAGAAGGTCTTCGCTGGTGGTGCCGCCGGGCCATGCGCAGCCGGTTAGAACCCTTCCGCAAGCTGGCCACGACAATCCGGGCCCATTGGGACGGAGTGGTGGCGTTCCTTGAAACGAGAGTCACCAACGGCCTGATCGAAGCGATCAACGGGTTGCTGCAATTGGCCAAGCGCATGGCCCGCGGCTTCCGCTCCTTCAAACACTTCCAAGTCATGGCCTACCTCAAAGCCGCCAAGCTCAAACCCCAACTGCCCTCGGTTCTACCCACTTGAAACAGCGAAGAGGCCATCAAATTATTCAACTTCGTGCGCTGCATGCTTCAGCTCCAACGGAAAGAAAGTGCGCGCAAGATATCTAAGATCGAGGCGACCCGCTTGGACTGAATCAGTTGGCGCTTTTTCCACATCTTCGGTAGATCTTTGAGTGCGTCGATCTTCGCGCGCACACCGACCTTACCTTGGCCGCGCAGAGTCAGAATAATCAGGGACACAAGATTGGCAATGACGTGCAGCGGCAGAAAAAGCCAGAAAAGGATACCGGGCATGTTTTTGAGATAGACCCACACCATGTTGCGATGGCCGTGGTAAGTGGCGAAGTCGCTGCGAGCGCCACCACTGCTGGCAGAACCGACATGGCGAACGATGGCATCTGGCACCATCATCGATTTCCATCCGGCCAGCCGCAGACGAAATCCCAGATCGACATCTTCGCCATAACAGAAAAAGTCCTCATCAAACCCGCCAACGGCTTCGAATGCTTCCCGCCGATAAAGTGCTGCGGCCGCACAAGGCGAAAAAATCTCACGTGGTTTCAGTTCGCCGCCTTCATCGCGGCGCCGGCCATAGCCTTCGCGGCGAAAGATACCGCTAGGATGGTAGATGTCCCCGATTCCATCGAGAATCTCCGGATCTTCCTCGAGCAACTGCACGCTCCCGAACGCGGCGCATTGTGGGCTGTCATTCACAGCCCTTAGCAAGCTGTCCAGCCAGTCTGGTTCGGGAAAAGCGTCGGGGTTGAGCAACGCGATAAATTCACTGTCTGCGTTGGCGATAGCAAGGTTGTTGCCTGCTGCGAAGCCAATATTGCCAGACGCAGTGAGAAACTGCACATTAGACATTTCGATTCCATGAAGTTCACGTTTGTCTGAATTATCAGCAACGACCACACTGCTTGGTAAGCGGGTTTGCCGCTGCAAGCACTCAAGACAACGAAGCAAAGTCGCTATATCGCTTCGATAAACCACGATAACATCGATGGTGTTCAACGGGTTGCCAGTCTACCGCTATTTCACGGCCACGAACATCATTTGCTCAACACCCAGATAAGCAAACACATCTGACCAGTAGGCGACTGCATAAACGTCTGTGAATCCAACTTTACGCACCTGATCCAGCATTTCCCAACCAAAGTGTGTGAAACATAAGCAGCCTTCGTTATTCAATGGATCACCATGATACTCGGGTGGCTCATGATGAAGAATGGCACCACCTGAAGAAATTGTCGCTCGTATGAGATTAGTTTTACGGTCCGCACGGAAGGGAACCGACCACATAAGCCTGCCACCTTGTTTCGTAATTCTTGCCATCTCCGCCATACCGGTTTCGAAGTTAGGCATATGCTCAAAACAATCAAACGAAAGAACGACATCAAAAGACTTGTCATCGAAAGTTAGTTTTGAGAGGTCCTCGTTGCGAACTCTGTAGTGGTTTTCACTACCATGCTGTACTTCACTTCCAAGATATTCACTACCTACAATGCTTGGATGCCGTTGCTTCAGATAATGGTAAAGGGGAGTTACCTGCTCGGTTATGTAGATCGACTCGCCCGAAAAAATTCCGACTTCACTGTCAGCCAGGTGCACAGCTGCGCGCAGACGATTATTCAAACCGGTCTTGGGACAAATTAATCTTTCGCGCCAATTTACGTTGGCTCCGTTAGAATACAGGAAATCCACTTCAAAATCCACTTCCTGACGTGCAGGGTAAGATAGGCCGTGAACTTTAAATGGTTCAGCACTTTGTGGATGCAGAGCCGACTCATAAGCTTGGCGGCGCGCGTAAACGGACGCCATGCGCTGCTGATGCTTCTCGTAGTCTTCGAAGCTGCGTAGACGGTGGACGATCATTGGGAGAGTTCGTAATGGAGAGCAATCCACTCGCCGGCCTTACTTAGATCCGCCGGAGTTCCTATATCGAGAAATCTGCCCGGGCTTACGAGTGCGCCCGGCCGAAAATCGGGCTGCATAAGCACATCTTTTTCCAAAGATAGGGATCCAATCGGCCAGGACATCGCAAAATCGTGCTGTATCAAATAGACGCCTCCATTAATCAGGCCTGGACCAACAACACCTTTTTCGCGGAATAGTATTACCTTGCCGCTATCACACTCAATCCGACCAAATGCTGAGGTATCGTCGACCTGAACCGCTGCTAGTGTAATTTGGCTCTGCGATAGGAAATGGTGGTCTAAAAGGGCTTTGCAATCGACCTGCAAAAAGGTGTCGCCATTCAGAACCAAGAAGTTGTGACTGCGCAGCTTTTCCGCCGCGAGACGGATTGCCCCACCGGTTCCCAAGGGCAAATCCTCGCGACTAAATCGCCACGTCCATGTTCTCGGTTTCGATTGCACCCACGATTCGACTTGGTGGTGACGATAACCCGTCGCAAAAACGAAATCCCGGACTCCTTGATAATATAGGTAGTCAGTGAGGTAGTCCAGGTAAGTGCGCCCTCTGATCGGAGCAAGGCATTTGGGCCGATCATCCAGAACTCCTTGTAATCGGGTGCCCAAACCACCGCACAGAATGACGGCCGGAATCATAGATCGGCAGCCGACTTCGGAAACATTGCCGCCTCAATCCCCTCACAGAGCAAATGGCCAAGCAAGAGGTGCACCTCCTGGATGCGGGGGGTTGATTCGCTCGGAATACGCAGTTCAATGCCGCAAAGTTCGGCCATGGGACCGCCATCCCGGCCAGTCAGCCCGATGGTTTGCACGCCGAGATGGGTTGCTGCACGCAGCGCATTGAGGACATTGGGCGATTTCCCGGAGGTCGAAAGCGCGACTAAAACGTCTCCCTTGCGCGCCTGAGCCTCGAGAGGACGGCTTAGGCTCTTTTCGTAGCCGTAGTCATTACCGATGGCCGTGAGGATGGCCGTGTCCGCATTCAGCGCGACTCCGCGCAGGGCCGGACGGTCGTAGAGAAAGCGGCTGACCAATTCGCCGGCAAGATGCTGGCTATCCGCCGCGCTGCCGCCATTCCCGCAGAAGAAGACAGTGCCTCCATTGCCCAAGGATCGGACGCATACAGCAACAGCTTGGTTCAGCTTGACCGCAAGGTCTTGATCCTCCTCGACCGCCGCGCACAACGCACGCAAAGCCCGACATGCCGCAACGAAATCTACTGACACGGCACTTTTCAATGATTGACCCCCCAATGCTGAGCTCCGGTTTGCGTGAAGCTGACTGGATAAACCTGGCCACCGCCCTCCAGAAGCCGCTCGATGACGTCGGCCCGCTGTTCGGGCCGGGCAAAAAACATGACGAAGCCACCGCCGCCAGCTCCGCTCAATTTGGCGGCCAAAGCTCCCGCCCCAAAGGCCTGTGCTACCAAATCATCGATGCGCGTATTGCTGATCGAGGCCGAAGACTGTTTTTTGGCGAGCCATCCGGCATTCAGCGCCTTGTAGAATGCTGCCAAGTCACCCCGCAAAAGATGCCGTTTCATTGCAAGAGCCTCTTGCTTGATACGGTGCAGAGCCTTCAAGGACTGGCCGGAGGCGGATTCTGCCGCGTGAATTTGATCTTCGATGATGCGGGCCGAGTCACGTGAAACACCGGTGTAATACAAAATGAGGGAGCTTTCCAATTCACTCAGGATAGAGCTTTTGATCCGCAATGGGTTGACGAGCACAGCGCCGTCTTCGTGAAACTCCATGAAGTTCACGCCGCCAAAGGAGGCAGCGTATTGGTCCTGTTGACCTCCGGCCATCGCCAGATCCACGCGCTCGATCTCGTAAGCAAGGTGCGCCAAATCATATTCGCCAAGCGGCACACTCAGTGCTTCGGCGAGAACGGTGCAGATGACCACCGCCAAGGTGGACGAAGAGCCCAAACCAGAGCCTGGAGGCGCATCTGACCAAGCTGACAAGTTCAAAGAAGGCAACCTTCCGAAGTCGCGGGCAAAACGGCGCAGAATGCCCTCGACCAATCCCGTAGGGCCGGAAGGCCTCAAGTCGCCAAGCTCCTCTGGCGAGTATTCCGAGTAGTGCTTCAGGCTTCCAAGCTGAACACCGAGCCGCCCATCCGTTCTTGGGGAAACGGAAGCGTAGGCGTACATGCTGATCGTGGCATTGAGGACACATCCACCATGACGCGTGGAATAGGCCGGAACGTCGGTTCCGCCGCCCCCGAAACCAAGGCGCAACGGCGCACGAGCACGGATAGTTTTTGCGAGCATTTTCTTAAAGGGATAGCGTTAACGATTGAGAGGAATTTTTCCCCTCGCGATTTCATCACGCCAATGATCGAGCAAATCCTTGAACATAGTCCGTGCAGAAATTTCGGGTCTCCAATCGATGGCGCTTCGTATCTTCGAGTTGTTAAACATCTGGTAGTCGGCATCGATGGGTCGCAATCGCTCTTCGTCCACGACAACCTTGATGTCTTTGCGCGTGCTTAGTGCCAAAAGAATGTCGATAACTTCGGTTAACTGAAACGCTTCCTCTCCAGCTATATTGAAGTAATCGCCACAGCGAATTTTCCCCTGCGCGCTCGCCTCGAGAAGCAAATAATAAGCACGCACAGCATCTCTTGCATCTTGGAAAGTCCTCGTGCTTGCCAGATTGCCCACCCTGATCGAGGGCTCCTGATGCCCGGCTTCGATCAAGGCTATCTGTTTGGCGACAGTGCTTTCGAAAAACACGTCGCTCCGGCGTGGTCCCGAATGTGTTCCCATCCGGGTGACAAAGGTGCGAAGCCCGTAGGCCTCTCCGTAAAAACGCCCGAGATAGTCGGTTCCAATCTTACTGATACTGTAAGGGCTGGCACCGTGAAATGGAGTATCCTCGGCGAGAGGGACTCCTGGGGTCGCCCTACCGTAAACCTCGCTGGATGAGCAGACGTGCACAACAGGGTCGTAGCCGTCCGTCTCCCTCTGCTGGCGGATCACTTCCAGAAGATTCGCGGTGCCCAAGATGTTGGTTTGCAACGTTTCGATCGGAACGTCAAAGGAGGTTTTCGGGAATGATTGAGCAGCCAAGTGTGATATGAAAGCGGGACGGGTTTTTCTCAGGACCCTCGCCAAAGCCGCGAAATCATTCAAATCCGCGTAGACAAGGCTTATGCGCTCTTTCCGGTTTATACGATCAGTCAAGTGATACAAATTATCGAGAGGCTCCTGCCATCGCATCATGCCAATCACGGAATAGTCAGTTGTCTGCAGGACATAATCCGCAAACTGCGATCCAACTTGACCAGTTATTCCTGTAATAAAGATTTGCTTTGTCATCTTGCTCGTGTGCCTTTCGATTACTTTGTTGTTTCTTTAGAAAACTCCCACTCAATTGCTTCCCCGAGTCTTCTCGGTTGCCTCCCCAGTAACTGCTCCAGAGAGGGTGACTTCATCGCAATTACACGAGGCCGATTAAGGAAAAACTCATCGTCAGGAATTGTTGTGCGAAACTTCAATGATGGAAAAGCATGTTGTTGGATCTCTGCCGCGAAATCATTTCGAGAAAGGACGTCAGGACCGCCGACGTTGAGATTTTGTTGCGCAAAATCTCCCCACCTCATTGCAAGCGCTAGAGCTCCCTCGACTACGTCCTCTCGATGGATTATAGCACGGTAAAATGGATGAAACAGTTCTGCCTCCTGTCCATTAACCGCGCACATTTCGAGGTATTTCGTAAACTTGTCATGACGCGAGAAGACATAGGAAAGTCGTAAACTTTTGAATAGCGGGCATCCACGGAACTTTTGCTCCACTGCCTGCTTCATCCCCGCGTATTCCCCTGCGGGCTGGCATGGAGCTCCATCACCGAAGGATTCAGTGCGCTCACCATATACCGTGTCGCTGGAGAAAAAAATCACTCGAGCACCTCTGCTCGTAACGCCTTCAATGAAGGATGCCGTGGCGTCGACATTGACACCCCACGCATAGTCGTGCTGCTTGGCACAGATATCGGGCGATGAGATCGCAGCTGCAAGTAATACCACATCGCTATCGGCGATACTTTCGTAGTCGAACGCACCTGGTTGCCTCAGATCGAACGCAGTGCTGGCTGACTCGCCGGTTGTAGACGTGGTCACGATCTGAAAGCACTCGGCAGCCCTTGCCGCCAATGGCTTGCCAATGTAACCGGACGCGCCAATAATGAATAGTTTCACGTCGGATTGTTGAATCGTTTTGGTGATTGGTGGCTTAGCTTGCGCTGTCGCGGCAGCTTATTAGCTTTGGAATTGAACAACTAGGCTGCATACGAATCAGCTCGGCTTGTAGAGGCTTAGCGGATAGCGCCCGCGCTTCACTGGTTGGTCAAGGTCCGAGAGAATATCGGCAAAAATCACGAAGGCAGCTTTGCCGCCCCACTCCTTTTCGGCAAACTGCACGCCAGCTTTACTGACTTTGTCCCATAGTTTTGTATCCGAATACAGAGCCGCAACTGCTTCGGCAAACGCTGCAGCATTATCGGCCACAAGGATATTCTCCCCGGTTTCAAGCGACATTCCTTCAGCCGCTATCGAGGTAGCTACAACCGGAAGGCCCACTGCCATAGCAGTGCCTATTTTGCCTTTGATGCCAGCGCCGTATCGAAGGGGCGCCACAGAAACTCGTCGGAGGGCTAATTCCTTGCCCAAATCTTTCACAAAACCGTGAATAATTACATCCTCACAAGCCAGATCACTAATTTCTTTGGTCGGTTTACTCCCGATGACATGGAATTTGATGCCCGGCACAAGTTCACGCAGTAGTGGCATGATTTCACCGGCCATAAACTTGACCGCATCGATGTTCGGAGGGTGCTGGAAGCCGCCAATGAACACGATACCATCACGCTCTCCAAAACCAACTTCGCTGCCCGGTGTGTCGAGTATAAGTGGAAAAACACACAGTTTTTCCTGAAGACCCTCTGACCTGAGAATCCGCAACTCTTCTGTGCTGTGGACGATAGTTGAATCGCTCCCTCTGATAGCTGCGAATTCCGTATTTTTCATCACCTCGGCTTGGCGAAGCTTGCCAGTGTTTTGGTTCGCGTGGGCATCACGCTCCATGCGGAGGTAGTGCAAATCGATCGTGTGATAGAGCACTTTGGCCTTTGGACACAGCTGACGGATCTGCTTGAGGTTTCTTCGAACGACCTCTGGTCTTATCAGAAAAACGAGGTCGTATCTTTCTCCGTGATCCTCGAGGTGTTGACGAACGCTGGTGCAGTAAGGAGCATATAGTACCTCAATGCCCACCCTCTGCAGCTGAGGGGTGTAGGCACTCATGTAAAGAAAGTTGTCTTCGGGAATAAATGTCACTTGGTAGTCCATCTCCCTCAGCAGAAGCAGAAGGTTATACACTGTTACTGAACCCGCATCTTGATCGAGGGTCGGCGTGCAGTGGTCCAATACCAAAACTCGACGCTTGGCACGGCGATCTTTGGCGCGACCCACATTACGACCGTTGACTTCCAACTTGTCTAGATACCTGCGCCAGCGCTTCTGAAGCTTTTCCGTGTTGGCAATTTGATACGACTTAGCGCTACTCGAAAGATCGGTGCCGCCCGTCCTGCCTTCATAATGAACGACCGTCGAAAGAGGCTGGTAGATGACGCGGTATCCCAAATCTCTGATTTTGAGGGCAAGATCAGCGTCTTCGCAGTAAGCAGGAGCATAACTGAAATCAAACCCGCCTAAACTGTGAAAGAGCTGGGTTGGCACAACTATTGAGGCACCTGAGCAGTAGTCGACCTCTCTGGCGTAGTTATAATTTGGGCTATTTGGATCCCTGAGTCGCCCGAAGTTCCAAGCGGATCCATCGCGCCACAAAATACCTCCAGCCTCTTGCAAGCGACCGTCAGGATAGACTAATTTAGAGCCAACGAATCCAGTGCCAGGGAACTCGTCGAAGGTATGCAGAAGCTCGTCCAGCCACTGTGCGGTCACAGCAGTATCGTTGTTGAGAAAATGGAGAAACTTGCCTTTTGCTTGCTTTGCAGCAGCATTGCATGTAGCGATAAATCCTTGCTTTTTACCCGTGGCGATATACCGAAGATTCTCCACTGATTGACACCACTCTTTAGTTCCGTCTGTTGATCCATCGTCTGCAACAATGATTTCGTAATTCGCTTTGCAGTCACTTTTGCAAATGGAGGCTACACATGCCGCTGTAAAAGCCAAGTTATTGTAAACAGGAATAATGATGCTAACTAATGGCGTATTTGTTGAAACAATGCGGATGTCAGTTGGAGCTACGACATTAGTAGGCTCCGGATAAGTGCTTGCAGGATTGGCTGGACGGCCCGAATCCCGAATATAACATGATTTGGCAAGGTGGATTCCACCCAGCACTCCGGTTATATTCTGCGTGCGGAGGAGAAAAACAGCTGATCGCAGGCCCTTGAGGGCTCTGCGCGGATCTCTTAGTCTGGAAAACAGCAACTCAAGCAGGGTCGGGTCCCCAGGCTTAACGGCCTTCATATCCTGAGAGTGCTGCATTCGTTCTTTCAAGAGCTCCACGCCCCCTTCACGAATTGATTCCACAGCTGTTGCCAACCCCTTTGCCATTCTTCCGGGTTGGGTCAACCTGACGGCTACTGCATTCAACAGCTGTCGCGGCATCGGCTGATTTTTGTTCTTTGGCGCTGGCTTTTCGGCACCGATGGCTTGCCTTCCGTCAGTTATCAATTGAGGAGAAAGATTAGCAGCGTAAATCGTCACCTCAAGATGGCCGGGGAGCGTCAAATGCTCGTGTGAAACCATATTGCCGCTGCCCGGTGCCTCGGTCCGTGAATATTGCCCGCTAGCCTCCATTATTGCTTATGTGGGCTTCTACCCTCAAATTGCCCATGTAGTGCGTAGTGTAAAAAAGGATGTCTCCCGTATGTGGTAACCTCGGGGTATTCGCGTAAATACCAATCGCTATCAAACTCAATTCTCTTTGCTCCTAAGAAGTGGATTTGAAGAGACTTAGGCAATCTTTTGAGGCTTTTTGCTGTGGATATAATCCGGGAGGACCGCAATGTATTCTGCACAGAGCCGGCTTTTGGCTTGTATTGATTTTGCACGGCCGCGTTAATTTTTTGCTTCAGCTCATCGTATTCTTCCGATTCCCAAATGTTTTGCTTGCACAGAGAGGAGTCGATTCTTGGGAGCCCTGCGTCACTGCAAAAGGCGATGAGATATAGCGGCTTATACAAACCAATCTCGGGTTTGCATGCGGCCGGAAGCCTGTGGAACTCGAACACGGCAGCCGAAGAGCATTCAATAGTCTCAGCCGCTATGAATGAGCCGCGTAGGATTTGCTGACCGAGCGTCGCCACTTTGCTGAAATTCGCCTTGAGAAGCTGGCTAAACTCATCGTGCGTGAGTTCTTTGACATGGTAGCAGTTGCCTTTTTCGTTGGCGACAGCATATGCCGCCTTTTCCGGACTCGAGATGATAACAAAGCCTTCAGGCTTTAATACCCGCTTTATCTCCCGAATGAAGAGATCATGCTCGGACGTGTGCTCGATTGTTTCGAAGCTTACAACGATATCGACTGTTTTGTCGCCCAAAGGAATAGACTCGCAAGAGCCTTCCGCGAACGACAGGTTGGACGCGCCAGCGTAGCGCTCTGTGGCATGCTCAACGCTGAGCTTGTCGATATCCACTCCGTAGACATGCGAAGCGGCGCGGCCCATCATTTCGCTGCCATATCCCTCTCCACAGGCCATATCTAAGACGGTCTTGTCTTTGACAAACTGAGCCGCATAAGCGTAGCGGTGCAAATGCTCGAGCGCCACAGTGCCTTGCACCTGAGGCACGTAGCGCTCACCTGTCCACGAAAGCTCTTTAGGGCTCATGATTAATAACCCCTACGCTTTCTGTACGCCAGCATGGCATCGTAGAGCTCGATATCTTTGGCGAGTATTGAGGCGAGTGTTTCCCGTAACTGGCGATCATTCCTGATTTGCTGGTAGGGTCCTTCGAGGGTTTCGCTTCGACTATCTGTTATATTTGCGTCGATCATCGGGATACGTTTATCGAGTATGTTTGACATCTTTTCAAAATCAGCTTCAAGATCAGAATGTATTCCAATGAAATCAAATCGGGTAATGTCGAACTTGGATAAATACGTTTCTGATAAAAGGTTGCGTATAATGGGTAAGTGCGCCATCTCTAGTATACTAAGCCGACTGTCGCAAAAATATTTGTGTAGGGCATCATTTGGTTGCGTCCTGCTCCAATAGGCGAAAATTGACAATAATGTGTCTACTGGGTGCCTTATGAATATGCAGTAAAAATTACAATGTTTAGGGGCAAACAGGTCTGGTTTGAAGTGCCCATGAATAACGGGGTAATTATCAACGTTTATACCATGAGCTTTGATGGATTTTGATGAATCTAAACACCCGGGACTTAATGGATCTGCAGGATTTAATTCATAGAGCGTTTTGACATTGGCAGCACCAAATGCCGCACGCCACCCCTGAAGCAGTGATGTCCCAGCAGCTTTGGGCATGTGCACTGAGATTATTTGACACATTGTTATACAAATATGTGTTAATAATGCTTAAAGCTGCACATGAAAAATTACAAACGTATTATGTTTTGATACTTTCATG
>Ga0247842_10004588_pt1 | contig 17125 bp, 15 predicted proteins | sample LaCruzMarch2015__3_FD_192411 | JGI IMG/M metagenome (GOLD analysis project Ga0247842, IMG submission 192411) | Freshwater microbial communities from meromictic Lake La Cruz, Castile-La Mancha, Spain - LaCruzMarch2015_19m | ecosystem: Environmental > Aquatic > Freshwater > Lake | place: Spain...
TTCGGCCTGAACCCCGCCGCAAATTGGACACTTCCTCGCTGTTGTCTTGTCTGGCTTCATATCAATGCCTGCTCACTGGCTTACCATTCGGATCCCTGCAGAAATTCCTTGATCTGCGTCTGGACGATTCCCCTGACGGGATCGCCACTCCCCGTGACAGTTTGCCTGTATAGCCCAACCGTCGCCTCCACGGTTTTCCCGAAATCCCACCGCGCGACCCAACCCAGTTCATGATGCGCCTTATCGGTGGAAAGATTCAGCAACGAGGCCTCATGCAGGGCATTGGGGACCGGCCGATCCTCCCACCGCCCCGGCCAATGCTTTAATATCTCCTTGACCAGTTCGCCTACCGGCCTGTTGGAGGACAACGCCGGACCGAAGTTGAAGGCGGAGGCGTAGGATGTGAGACGTGAAACGTCTGACGTGAGGGAGCTGTAAAGCTTCTCACCTAAAAGCAAATAGCCGCTCAGCGGCTCCAGCACATGCTGCCAGGGACGCGTGGCGTGTGAATTGCGCACCACAATGACTTCGTCCTTCGCCAACGCCCGGATGCAGTCCGGAACAATCCGGTCCAGGGCCCAGTCGCCTCCTCCGATGACATTCCCAGCCCTTGCCGAGGCAACCCCCACAAGGGGAGGTGAGGGGCGAGGGGTGGGGAGTGAGGTGTCCTGACTCCTGATTTTGGCCGGATTGAAATAGGAATTCCTGTAGGACTGAATGACCAGTTCCGCGCAGGCCTTGCTGGAACTGTAGGGATCAAAACCGCCCAGGGGCTCGTCTTCCCGATAGGCGTGAACCAACTCCCGGTTCTCATAGACCTTGTCGGTCGTGATCATCACCGCCGCACAGACCCAGTCCGCATCCCGCAACGCATCCAGCACATGCGCCGTTCCCATCACATTGGTCTCATAGGTCTCAACCGGCTGCGCATAAGAAAGCCTGACCAGGGGTTGCGCCGCCAGGTGGAAAATCACATCAGGCCGTATTTCGTGAATGACCTTGCGCACCAAGGCCCAATCTCGAATATCGCCAATCCGGTGATCGCACCGGCCGGCCAATCCTAATTGGTCAAATAGCGCAGGCTCAGTGGCTGGCGGCAAGGCAAACCCCGTCACCTTAGCCCCCATCATCAGAAGCCACTCGGTCAGCCAGGACCCCTTGAAGCCCGTATGGCCGGTTATAAGCACTTTTTTATCTTTGTAAAAACCCTGGAAGTTCATGTGAGACGTTAGAGGTGAGACGTTAGAGGTGAATTTGATAATTTCTTCATGGATAATATTCAGAGACGGGACCGGAGGTTTCGTAATAGACCTGCTAATTTTGCTGCAATTGACTCCATATCCTCATCTGTTTTGCTCTTCTGAGCAGCTGAAATATAACCTAGTTTTAGTGCAATCTCAAGTTGGGTATCCAACTCAGTTAACGACCCGTTGGCAACCTTGAGAAACTGAATAAATTCTTTTGTCGATCCACGCCCGGCACCTTCAGCGATATTGGACGGCACTGAAACACCTGCACGGCGCATCTGACTCGTCAATCCATAGTCTTCTGCCCTAGGGAAACTTGCAGTTAGGCGATAAACGCAGACCGACAACTCTACCGCCTCTTTCCAAACCTCCAACGATTTATGCCCTCTATGCATCTTCCCTCACGTCTCACATCTCACGTCTCACGTCTTACATCTTACGTCTCACGTCTTACATCCCACACTTCACCACGTCTTCCACGGTGCACGCCCCTCTTGCCACAATGACTCCAGGAGCCTGACATCCCGCAGGGTGTCCATGCATTGCCAGAAGCCGTCATACCGGTAAGCGGCGAGTTGGCCGGCGGAAGCGAGCTTCTCCATCGGTTCGCGCTCCCACAGGGTGGCGTCCCCTTCGATGTAATCCGCGACCTCGGGCTGAAGCACAAAGAATCCGCCGTTGATCCACCCCTCGCCCGCCTGCGGCTTTTCCTCAAACCGGGTCACGAGGTCGCCCTCAAACACCATGCTTCCGAACCGGGCGGGCGGGCGCACCGCCGTCATCGTCGCCAGACGCCCATTGCGCTTGTGCTCCTTGATGACTTTCGTGATGTCCAGATTGGTTACCCCATCCCCATAGGTCGCCAGAAAAGGTTCACGCCCGATGAATTGGGCCGCCCGCTTCAACCGCCCGCCCGTCTGGGTATTCAATCCCGTATCCAGCAAGTGAACAGTCCAATCCTCGCTGTCCCCCTGATGCACCTCCACAACCCCTTTATGCATCTCCACGGTCAGGCTGCGGGAACGGTACCTGTAGTTGACGAAATAGTCCTTGATGCTTTCGCCCTTGTAGCCCAGGGCCAACACAAACTCACGCACCCCGTGCGCGGCGTAGATCTTCATGATGTGCCACAGTACCGGCATCCCGCCAATTTCAACCATCGGTTTCGGCTTGAGCACCGTCTCCTCAGACAGCCTCGTCCCCAACCCCCCGCATAATATGACTGCTTTCATACTCATAACTCCTCCCATCTCACCTCTTACATCTCACGTCTCACGTCTCACATCTCACGTCTCACCTCTTACATCTCACGTCTCACGTCTCACATCTCACGTCTTACCTCTTACATCTCACATCTCACGTCTCACCTCTTACATCTCACGTCTCACGTCTCACGTCTCACATCTCACGTCTTACCTCTTACATCTCACGTCTCACGTCTCACATCTCACGTCTTACCTCTTACATCTCACGTCTCACATCTCACGTCTTACCTCTTCCCTATTCCCTATTCCCAGGCATCAACCCGAATGTTGCCGGGAGCTATTCCTTCCCGCTCCAGTCCCGCCTTCAACGCCGACACCATGAGCGGAGGGCCAGCCAGATAGTAAAGGGCATCCTCCCCGACCCCGCACCCCGTAAGAGCCTCCAAAGACACCCGCCCCTCCTGGATCCCCTCATCCCCCGTGTGGGAGCCGTGCTCCACACAGCGACTTTCGGCGAAGAAAATGCTTTTCAATGCCGGACATTCCCGGGACTTGGCCTCAATCACCTTGCGCGCCAGCAACAGGCCTGGAGTCCGAGCCCCGTACAGCAAAACCACCTTGCGGGAATGGTCCGGCGCCAACCCCTCGATAAAAGCCTGATAGGCCGTGATCCCCGTCCCTCCCGCGATCAGCACGGCCTCACGGGATCCCTCGACCACAAATTCACCATAGGGCAGCTTCACCCATACCCCACGCCCCACGACCAGTTCCTGCTCCATCCGGCTGGTGTACACACCCTTAACCGAGTAGACAATCCGCACGCGATCCCGCTCCATCGGCGAGGATGCAATCGAGAACACCCTCGACTCAGGCCAGCAAGCCGAGGGATCATATTCGTCCAACGCCAAATGCAGAAACTGCCCCGGATGAAAAGAGGGTAAAGGCCGTTCAGGCTTCAGCGTGATCGTGTAAACCCGATCACCGTGGTCCGTCACCTGTTCGATCGTGCACCGGATTTTACGGGGTGTACTCATAGGATTGACGACTGACGGCGGAGGGCGGACGGCGGCGAGGGAAAGAAGACGGCGAGGGGAGAGCGGATGGCGGCGGGCGGACGGCGGCGAGGGGAGAGCGGATGGCGGCGGGCGGACGGCGGCGAGGGGAAGAAGGCGGATGGCGGATGCCCGACGGCTGGAGGGATTGAATGGATGTAATTGCTCATTTATTCAAATAGTGACTACAGAAGGATTCTGGTTTTGACATCATTTTCCCAAGCATCCCACCAATCTCATGGTATGCCGCCTCTATTTCCTCATGCTTTACTTGTTCAATATAGCCACATGACAACGCGGTTTTAAGCCAATGTAATGTTTCTGCATGCTCCCCGTCCGCATCAGTCAGTTTGCTGATGAAATGAGCCTGGTATCTTCTCTTCTGCCACGCTTCAGCAATATTTGCCCCCACTGACCGCGATGAGCGCCGAATCTGATCAGTCAGAGAATACTTCTCTTCAGCAGGAAACTTTCTGGACTGTCCAAAAACAGACTGTTGCATCTTGAAAGCTAGCTGATAAACCCTCAAGTCACGAAAACTCTCAATCCTCTCCGCCATTCGGCCCTCCATATCTTCTTCCCATCCTCTGCCCGTCCGCCCTCAGCCTTCTTCCCCTCGCCGCCCTCAGCCCTCTGCCGTCCGCCATCCGCTCTCCACTCGCCGTCTTCTTCCTCTCGCCACCCGCCGCCGTCAGCCGTCAGCCGTCAGCATTTCAGAAACTCCCGGAACATCTCAGCAATATAATTCAAGTGCACCTCGGTCAACCCAGGATAAACACCTATGAAGAACGTGTTGGTAGTGATCAGATCCGTGTTGGCAAGGTCGCCTACGATCCGGCAGGGGATCCCCTCGAACGCCGGATGGCGCAGCAGGTTCCCGCTGAAGAGGTTCCGGGTCTCGATCTTCCGGCCCTCGAGGAATTGCGTCAGGTCATTCCTGGAAAAACCGGCGTCCGGCCTCACCGTGATCGGGAAGGCAAACCAGGACGGATCGGAGTTCGGGGTGGCCTTTGGCAAGATCAGGCGATCCTTAAATGGAGCCAGCAGCGATGTGAGTTTCGCGAAGTTCGCTTTCCTGCTCGCCACAAACCCATCCAGCTTTTTCAACTGGGCGCACCCAATGGCCGCCTGCATATCCGTCACCTTGAGGTTGTAGCCTATGTGACTGTAGACGTACTTGTGATCATAGCCATGCGGCAGGGTGCCAAACTGCTGGTTGAACCGCTTGCCACACGTATTGTTCTCGCCCCCTGTGCAATAACAATCGCGGCCCCAATCCCGGAACGACCGCGCAATCCGGGCCAACTCATCATCATGGGTCACCACGCAGCCCCCTTCCCCCATGGTGATGTGGTGGGCCGGATAGAACGAATGGGAGGCGAGGTGCCCGAACGATCCCGTCATCTTGCCGTGATAAAGCGAACCCAGCGCATCACAGTTGTCCTCGACCACCCAGAGGTCGTGCTGCTTCGCCAGCGCCAGCACCACATCCAGGTCAAACGGAACCCCGAGCGTGTGGGCCATCATGATCGCCCGCGTCTTCGGCCCGATGGCCGCCGCAATCCGCTCCGGAATAGCGGTGTAATCGCCGAGATTCACGTCGATGAACACCGGCACCAGATTGTTCTGGAGTACCGGCGCCAGCGTCGTTGGAAAACCAGCCGCCACCGTCAGTACCTCATCACCCGGCTTCAGCCGCCGCGCCCCCAGCTTCGGCGAAGTCAGGGTCGTCAGCGCCACCAGATTGGCCGAAGAACCGGAATTGACCAGCAAGGCATTGGATACCCCGATCGTATCCGCGAAATCCGCCTCGAACTCCTCGGAATACCGGCCCGCCGTGAGGAAAAAGTCCAGGCTGGAATCGACCAGTTTCACCATCTCGTCGGCATCGAATACGCGTCCGGCATAATGAACCAGGTCGGTTCCGGGCGTAAATGAACGGCCGCCGAATTTGGCCTCCTGGTATTCCCCCACCAACCCCAATATCTGCTTCCGAATATCGTCCGCTTTGCTCATGCTGTCCTCATTAATTGCCCACAGGTCGCAAATTCTAATGTCCCGTGTTGTGTTTTACAACATTGGCCGCAAGTCGTTATCAATATGAATATTAGAACGATCAACACGGCCTCGTCTTCCGCCGCTGCCCTGAAATTTCCATGTAAGCCAGACTCAATACCAATGCGGACACCGAGGCGATGCCCAGCGCCCACACAATCTGCTGGGGCGTCTCGTGCCATAGCCCCGCACCCACAACATAGCCCGCTGCGCATAGACAAAGGGGAATCATGATCTTAAACCGCCGCTGCGCCAGTTCATAGTTCATGACCAAGGCAACGAAGGACAATGGCGCCAGCGCCAGGACCATCCCTCTCAGGATGCCAACCTGCCCCGGCTGGACCCCGTGGGCGATCAGGCGGAGCATCAGCTCCGGGAATACCAGGAACACCGCACTGGGCAGCGCAATCAGGATACCCGTGACCACCATCGCCTTACGCAGTGTCCGGCGGCTTGCCACGGACGCCTCGCCCGTGGAGGTCACCTTGGGGAACATCGCCTGGGCCACCGGGCCCGGGAAGAAGAACACGATACGCGCCACCATGGCCGCTTTCGCGAAAATGCCCGCCTCCTCAGAGGGAAAATAATACTTCACCAAAAGCACATCCGCACTGACCAGCACCCCATAGGGGAGGGCGGACAGCAGGAACCCGCTCATGTAGGAATAAATCCCCGCCGGACGTTCCGCCTTCACCCGTTCCCCGCCCAGCATGCCAAGACAGACCTTCACCGAAATCAGCAACGACACCATCAGGCTCAGCATGTGCGCCGTCAGGGCGCCAACGGCACCCAGTCCCAGAACAACCACCCCCACGCCAAGAACCAGCCGGATGCCCGTCCAGCTGTTGCCGATCATGGCTGACCACTCAAAGGCCTGCATCCCCAGCAGAATCCCGCCGGGTACGGCACCCAACACCATAACGGCAATCGTTCCCATGGCCACATAAATGGGCCAGGGAGAGCTCATCTTGAACGTGACCATCAACTCCTGCCCGAACACCACGGTCGCCAGCGCCACCAGAAGGACAGGAAGTTGCAAGTCGCGCCCGAAGGCCAGCATCATGGCCTTGATTTTGTCCCGCTTCCCTGCCGCCTCGTATTCCGAAGTAAAGTGCGTCACCGCCCCGGTTAGCGCCGTCAGGGGAATACCCAGCATCATCATCCCCCCAAGCATGGCCGACATCACCCCGTATTCCACGTTCTCAATCGTCCTCACCATCAGAAGCTGGAACAACAGATTGCAGATATTCGCAAACTGGGCACCCACAAAAAGCACCAGGCTGTGGGTAAGCAGATGATCCCGTACGGTCCCTACCGGATGGATCCAGGGGCCCAGGAACCGGTTATAAATATCCACCACCCAACTGAAAGGGGAATAGATCAATCTCAGCCGGGCAAGGGCCAGCACCATTTCCGTCGAAGCCTTGCCCACCTGGATTTTGGATCCCTCGACATCATGCCAGGTGGTGGGAATTTCCGTGATCACATAACCGGCCCGCCGGAGCTGGAACAATAGATCCACGTCAAAGGCCCACTGGGTGATGCCCAGATGGGGAAGAATCGCATGGATGGCCTCACGCGTCATCAACTTGGCCCCGCACTGGGTATCGGTCAACCGCAACCCGAACAGGGTGCGCGTCATGAGATTGAACATCCGGGAGGCGATGCGGCGGCCCAGGGTTTGACGCGGCATCACGTTCGCGCCACGCGCCCATCGGGAGGCAATGATGCACCCCGAGTTCCCCCTCTTTCCGACCAGATCCTGAAATGCCTCAGGGGGGGTTGCGCCATCCGCATCCACAAATCCGATCAGGGCGCCACGCGCCTGCCGGAAGCCCACCATCAGGGCGCCACCCTTCCCAATCGGATCAGGCTCGATAATCGCCTTAAGACAGGGGTAACGGGCGGCATATTCAGCCACAACATCGTCCGTCCGGTCGGTGGATCCGTTGATCACGACCAGAAACTCGACATCCGCCCCGTACCGGGAGGAAAAATAAGGCAGATAGTCCTCCAGCATGGGACCAATCCGCCGCTCCTCATTGTGGGCGGGAATGACTATTGAAAGCCGCATAACTGGGCATATTGCCAAAAGAAACAGGGGAGCAACAACAAGAAGTTTCAGCCCCCCCCCCTAAGGGGTCGGTTGCAGGGGGGAGCGTCCCCGTGGCCTTGTGCCACGGGTCGCAAAAAGGCTCGGTTCCTGCCACGCAAGGTGGCAGGGCACCCCCTATCACTGACCCCTTACAGGCACCCCTGCACTCTTTGGCCTATTTATCTCCAAGGTGGACCGGGCCCTCCGGGCGCGGTCAGTCCATTCACGCCCCTCCCTTGCACCTGACGCCGCTCGGAGATCGGCGTCCACCTACTGGCGTTTCCAGGTGAGCCGGAGGGAAAAGAGGTAAAGAAGATGACGAAAGCCGTTGAAAATTTCAAATGTCGGGATTTTCGATGCTCCTACCCGCCGATCGGAAAAACAGATGGGAACTTCCCTCATCCGCGCCCCCACCCGCGACAGGCGGAATACAATCTCCATGAAAAAACTGTAGCCATTGGATTGAATCGCCCCGATGTCCACACGCCGGAGAAAATCAACCCGGAATACCCGGAACGAGGTGGTCATCTCATGAAGCGGAATCCCCAGCAGTCGCCGCGCCCCCCAATTGGCGCAGAGGCTCACGATGCGCCGGTAGCCCGTGTAATTACACGTCCCTCCCGCCATGTAACGTGACCCTGTTACAAAATCCACCCCGTCAAGGGCTTCCAGCAGACGGGGAATGTCGTCGGGATCGTGGGAGAAATCCGCATCCATCGTAACCAGAGCCTCATAATGCCGGTCCTCGGCATATTCCATGGCCAACTCATGCGCACTGCCCAGTCCCAGCTTGCCAGCCCGGTGAATAACCTTGAGGCGGGAGTGTCGGGTAGCCAGTTCATCAAGCAACGGCCCTGTCCCGTCAGGGGAGTTGTCGTCCACAACAAGCAGGTCATACCCGGAATCCAGCCCGAGGATATGGGAGCAAAGAGAGACGATGTTCTCGCTCTCATTATACGTCGCCGTGAATATAAGGGTTTTATTCTGCATACCGCCTGCTTTGCTCAAGCCGTCTCCATCCTCTTCACTAGTGTCAGAGAGGCGTCCCCGTGGCCTTGCGCCACGGGTCGCAAAAAGGCTCGGTTCCCGCCACACAAGGTGGCGGGGCACCCCCTATAACTGACCCCTTTTACAGCCCGAGCCGCTGCTTCAGGCCTTCAAGCTCTTTCTTGAGAGCGGCCGGAATCTTCGCCCCGAACTTGTCATAGTAGGCACTGATATCCGTGAGTTCATTTTTCCAGCCTGCGGGATCCACATCCAGAAGCTGTTTCATGTCCTCGGCGGTCGTCTTAAGGCCGGACAGGTCCAGCGCGTCCGCCGTCGGCAGATTGCCGATGGGGGTCTTGACGGCCTTGCCCGTGCCTTCGACGCGCTCGCAGATCCATTTCAGCACGCGGCTGTTGTCGCCGTAGCCAGGCCACAGCCACTTGCCTTCAGGACTCTTGCGGAACCAGTTCACAAAGAACACCTTCGGAAGCTTGGCCCGATCCGTCTTGCCCGCCATGGAAACCCAGTGGGCGAAGTAATCCGCCATATGGTAGCCGCAGAACGGCAACATGGCGAACGGATCGCGACGCAGCACGCCAGCCTGGCCCAGTGCCGCCGCCGTGGTCTCGGATCCCGTGGAGGACCCCATGAACACACCGTGTTCCCAGCTGAACGACTCATTCACCAGCGGGATCGTGGACGGACGCCGCCCGCCGAACATGAAGGCCGAAATCGGCACGCCGGCGGGATTCTGCCAATCCTCATCAATCACCGGACATTGCACCGCAGGCGCCGTGAAACGGGCATTCGGATGAGCCGCCTTGCGACCGCAATCCGGAGTCCAGTCCTTGCCTTCCCAGTCAATCGCCTTGGCCGGCGCGGGAATCCCCATATCCTCCCACCAGATATCACCCTCGGGCGTCAGTGCCACATTGGTGAAGATGGTGTCCTTGACAATCGTCTTCATCGCGTTCGGGTTCGACTGGTTCGAGGTGCCAGGCGCCACGCCGAAGAAGCCCGACTCGGGGTTCATCGCCCACAGGCGGCCATCCTCACCCACCCGGATCCAGGCGATATCATCGCCCAGGCACTTCACCGACCAGCCCGGCAGGCTCGGCTGCATCATGGCCAGGTTCGTCTTGCCGCAGGCGCTCGGGAACGCCGCGCAGATGTAATACTTCTTCCCGGCAGGCGAGGTCAGCGCCAGGATGACCATGTGCTCGGCCATCCAGCCCTCCTTGCGGGCAATCGTGGACGCGATGCGCAACGCCAGACACTTCTTGCCCAACAGCGCATTTCCGCCGTACCCGGACCCATAGGACCAGATCGCCTGCTCCTCGGGGAAATGAACGATATACTTGCGCGCGGGATCCGGCTCGCACGGCCAGGGGACATCCTGCTGCCCGGGCTTGAGCGGCGCGCCCACCGAGTGCAGGCATTCCACAAAACTGCCAGTGGCACCCAGCTTATCCAGAACCATCTTGCCCATGCGGGTCATGATCCGCATATTGACAACCACGTACGCTGAATCGGTCAACTCAATCCCGATCTTGGCGATGGGCGAATCCAGGGGACCCATCGAGAACGGGATCACGTACATCGTGCGACCCTGCATGCAGCCCTCATACATGCCGGCCATGAGCTTCTTCATCTCGGCGGGTTCTGCCCAGTTGTTCGTCGGACCCGCCTCTTCCTTGGTCTTGGCGCAAATGTAGGTTCGGTCCTCAACGCGGGCCACATCGCTGGAGTGGGAACGGGCAAGGTAGCAACCCGGACGCAGTTTCTGGTTGAGCGGCGTAAACGTCCCCGCCTTCACCATCTCCTGGCAGAGCCGGTCATACTCGGCCTGGGAGCCATCGCACCAGACAATATTGGCCGGCTTGGTCAGCTTGGCCACTTCATTCACCCAATCAATCAGCTTTCGGTTCGTGGTCGGTACAGTTGACATCGTTTTCTCCTTGCTTGTTTCTGGCAGGAACATACCCGTATGCCCCTAAATTTGGGGGCGCAGTCTATAGACACGAAATATCAAAAACAAGCCAAAAAAGGAAAGATTTCACCGCGGAGACGCGGAGGTAAAGAGGGTGAGAGGCAGGCCACTCCATCTGCGCTTCGCAGCGTTAAGAGCTATCTCGTCTGCTCTTTCTCCAGGAACGGGTTGCGGAATTTTTGGTTTTGGTACTCCAAAATAAAAATGCCGCAACATTTTCTTCCTCTCCCCCTTACCCCCTCCGTACCTCCGTGGTAACGATTTATTCCTAAAGCGTCCGGCTGTCATACGCCCAGTGCAACAGGGCCTGGCGCTGGCGGCGCCGGCAGGTCAGGTCCCCGGCGGCACAGCCCTTCTTGAGCTGGGCGACATGCCGGGTCATCGCGGCCCATCGTTTGATCTGGCGCTCATCATCAGGGCCTCGCCGCCCCAGGTAATACCGGCAATACCACTGGAACCAGCCACGGGGATCATCCCGCCAAATCCAGCCCTTCTCCTGCCAGTACGCCAATGGCTTCGAGGCGTTCACCTTGAAAAAATTCAGCGCCGGATCGCGCCGGGCGGAATTCAGGCGGGCTTTCGCATACCACGATTTCGGGAACTCAGCCCGGCAGTCCGTCATGTACTTCCCCCCGAAGACGCCCATCTCCAGCATCTGTTTCGGCGTCAGCTCCGGGTCGAAATCCGGATGGAAATTCCGGCCGGCCGGCTCCGTCAGCCAGTAGCGGTAGTTCCGCTGCATCCGGTCATGAACGACAATTTTCCTTTTTGTCATGGTTCTGCGGCCAACGAAAGAAACCCCTGCAGCGTTTGAGGCTACAGGGGTCGATTGGAGGCGCGGATCGGATTTGAACCGATGAATAGAGGTTTTGCAGACCTCCGCCTTACCACTTGGCTACCGCGCCGAATAAAAATAATAACCGCCGCACAATGGCGGCGGCAAGCTCAATACGAAGCGTCGTTATTTCTTCGCCGGCTTGGCCTTGGCGGCTGCCCTGGCGACATCCCCCTTGCGCTCAATTTGACGAATACGACGTTTCCTCTTGGCTCTTGCTCTAAGTTGTTGTCCCATAATGGGGGTGCTTGATATCAGAACAACTCCGCCTCGTCAATCCTTGAACTTTACAGGCTGACAATGGTCACGCCATCGCCTCCCGGGGTCTGCCCCAGCTCGCCCAGACGGAACCGGCGTATCCCCAATGCCTTAAGCCGCTGATGAACGGCCTTCCGGATCGCGCCAGTACCGTGCCCGTGAATAATGCGGACTTCCGGAAGCCCGTCCAGAAGGGCCTCGTTCAGAAACCTGTCCATCAAGGGAATCGCCTCCTCAACCCTCAACCCGTGCATATCCAGCTCGCGGGCAGGCCCGCCACGCCGGCTGGGGCGGGAAGCTGAAATCCGCCCGCGCTCTTCCGTCCGCCGCACCTTGCGGGGAGCGCCGAGCCCGTCAACCGGAACGTCCAGGTTGACCTTGCCCATCCCGACCACCGCACGCAATCCATCCCGGCTCAGCGACTGCACGATCCCGTTCTCTTTCACGCGCTCAACCCAGACGCTGTCACCCTTCTTGACTGTCATAACAAGTCCCATCCCCTGCGTAATTTGTCGCCATGGTAGAACCTGACAGGATCCCCGTCAACCGCTCCTCACTCTAACCGATTGATGCGGGCGCATCTCTGAGTTTTGGCACTTGGTGGCATGGACTTAAGGTGGACGCCGACCTTGCTACTCTGCGAAGTCAGCGAAGTATGCCTTCGCTACGAAGCACGAGCCGGGCGGCGTTAGGTGCATAGAATGAGCATGAATTGACCAGACCGTGCCCGGAGGTCCCGGTCCACCTTGGGAATGAATAGTCCAAAACTCGGAGATGCGCCCGCTTGATGCCCGCTTGACCCGGAACAGGCCGACAGCGATAATAACGGGATATGGACAAGCCCGTTCTCTTCCTCTGCACCGGAAACTATTACCGTAGCCGCTTTGCCGAAATCCTTTTCAACACCCTGGCCAGCCACCACCAGCTCAAGGCCCGGGCCACTTCACGGGGACTGGCCATCGAACTGGGCACCGACAACATCGGCCCGCTCTCGGACCATGCCCGGCAGAAGCTCCTGGAACGCAACATCACCCATACCTCGATGGAGCGCTATCCCCTGCAAGCCCGGGAAGAGGACTTCCAGGACGCCTCCCTCGTCATCGCCCTTGATGAACAGGAACACCGGCCCATGATGCAGCTCCGGTTTCCAGCCTGGGCGGACCGGATCGAGTACTGGAATGTCCCCGACCTGTGGGCCGCCTCCCCGCATGAGGCACTCACCGCCATCGAACGGAAAGTGCATACCCTGGTCGACCAGCTGAAGGCCAAAAAAACATGAGCGAGCCCGGTATCATTGAAGCCCGCGACCTCCGCAAGCGCTACGGCGAATTCACCGCCGTGGACGGGATTTCCTTTACCGTCAACAAGGGCGAGATCTTCGGACTCCTCGGTCCCAATGGCGCCGGCAAGACCTCCACCATCCGGATGATCTACGGATTCTCCCCGCTGAGCGGCGGATCCCTCCGCATCTTCGGGCAGGACATCCTCACCGACTGGCGTGCCATCCGCGCCAGGATCGGCGTCTGCCACCAGGACAACAGCCTCGACGAGGAAATGTCCGTCCGCGAAAACCTCGAGATTTTTGCCGGATTCTTCGGCATCCCGCGCACCACGGCACGGGACCGCGCTAACCGGCTTCTGGAATTCTTTGGCCTTTCAAACCGGGAAAAATCGGATGTCCGGCAACTGTCCGGCGGCCTGATGCGCCGACTGGCCATCGCCCGGGCATTGATCAACGAGCCGGAACTGCTGATCCTCGATGAACCAACCACCGGACTCGATCCCCAGACCCGCCACCAGCTCTGGGAACGGCTCGCCAAGCTGAAACAGCAGGGCGTCACCATCCTGCTCACCACCCACTACATGGAGGAAGCCGCCCAGCTCTGCGACCGGCTGATCATCGTGGATCACGGGAAGATCCTGGTCGAGGGCAAGCCCCGCGACCTGGTCGCCCGGTTCGTTGGCAGGCAGGTCATCGAAAGCAGCCCCGTCTGCGACAACCTGCGCCGTTTCGTCATCGAGCGCGGTCTGGAGCACGAGGATCTCGGGCACCGCCTCCTGATCTACTGCCGCGACGACGAGGATATCTACCATGAAATCACCCGGACCTGGTGCCAGGACAACTGCCTGCTCCGCATGGGAACCCTCGAGGATGTCTTCCTGAAATCAACCGGACGGGAGTTGCGCGAATGAGCCTGCTCAACGGACAACTCACCCTGCGGCTCCTGCGGGTCTGGCGGCGGGACTGGCTGGTCACGCGCAAGTCGTGGCACATCGGGTTCCTGACGCCCCTGCTGGAGCCCATCCTCTATGTGACCTCCCTCGGGTTCGGTTTCCGATTTCTCATCCCCGAGGTTCAATACCACGGGCAATCCCTGACGTATGTGGTGTTCATGGCGCCGGCCATTATCGCCACCAACATCATGTACACCTCGTTTTTTGAAACCACGTTTTCCTCCTTCGTGCGGATGTATTACCAGAAGACCTACGATGCCATTATGGCGACTCCACTCTCCGTGGATGAAATCATTGCCGGCGAAATCATGTGGGGAGCGACCAAGTCCTTGATGGCAGCGGCCATCATGACGGCCGTCCTCAGCCTGTTCGGCCTGGTGCGCTATCCCTTCGGGCTGGGATTGCTTCCCCTCGCCTTCCTGGGCGGGCTCCTGTTCGGCGCCATCGGCATGATCTTCACCGGAATCGTCAAGGGCATCGACACCTTCAACCTGCCGATCTTCCTATTCATCACGCCCATGTACCTGTTCAGCGGAACATTCTTTCCGCTGGAAACCCTGCCGCACTGGGCCCAGGTCGTCTCCTGGTTCCTGCCGCTGAGCCATCTTGTGACGTTGTCGCGGGATCTCTGCCTGGGCACCATCACCTGGGGCACCGTCCTCGTCTCGGGCAGTTATCTGGTGGTGACAACCGCCATCCTGGTCCCCATCGCCCTGAGAGTCATGCGAAAAAGGCTGGTCAAGTAAAGGCCGCGCGAACCCTGTACCGAATTTGGGTACAGATGAAGCGGGTGGTTATGCTCCGGGCCATGAAGAGCATCTATTCGCCCGCCTATCGCGCCTTGCTGGCCTGGCTTCGCGCCAGCCGGATCCAGAAGAAACTCTCCATGCGCGACGTGGGCCTGAAAATGGGAACAACCCATACCTGGATCGGGAAGGTTGAAACCGGCGAACGCCGCCTGGATGTCACCGAATACGTCCGCCTCTGCCGCACCCTCGGCGTGGCGCCCGCCCACGGCCTTGCCATCGTGGAGGCCGCGATGCCCAAGGCAAAGGATTCACCACGGAGAGGCGGAGGTTGAGAGAGAGAGAGGGGGGGAAGAAAGCGGCAGGTTTTGTTTGTCCGAAGGACAGGGGGAGTCTCGGGTTTCCCTTCAGGAGAGGGTTGCGGCAATTTTCAAATGGGGTACTCGCCATTTTAAAATTGCCGCAACATTTTCTTCCTCGGCCTCCATAGCCTTGGCGACGGAGGCCCCCCTCTCTCTCAACCTCCGCCTCTCCGTGGTCAGGTCTGAATTAATTCCTGTTGGCAACAAATTATCACTCGGGGCTTTTCATCCCCCGCCGCTTTGTGATAGCTATGGCACGGTCAAAACCGGAATCAAAGGGATCTATGCAGGCATTTACATACCAGTCGGGAAAATTGTTTGCCGAGGGCGTGTCCGTCGAGGACCTTGCGCTCCGCTACGGCACACCTTTATACGTCTACAGCCGCGCCCATCTTCGCGAACGGTATCGCGCCATCGCCTCCGCCATGGCCGAAGTGAAGCCGCTGATCTGCTACTCGGTCAAGGCGAACAGCAACATGGCCGTGCTCAAAACGCTCGTCCAGGAAGGCGCCGGATTCGACATCGTTTCCGGCGGTGAATTGTTCCGCGCGCTGCGCGCCGGCGCCGAGGCCAACAAGATCGTCTTCGCCGGCGTCGGCAAGACCCGGTCGGAAATCGAGTATGCCCTGCAGGAGCAGATCGCGTTCTTCACCTGCGAGTCGGAGGCCGAGGCGGTCCGCATTTCCGAATGCGCCACGCACCTGGGCGTCAAGGGGCGGATCGCCTTCCGCATGAACCCCGATGTGGATCCCAAGACCCACAAGTACATCAGCACCGGCAAGAAGGAAAACAAGTTCGGGCTCGACCTGGCGCGCACCCTGCAGGCCTACGAGTTGGCGTCCGCCCTGCCCAACATTGAAATCGCCGGCCTGCATATGCACATCGGGTCGCAGATCCTCAGCGCCGAACCGTTCGGCCAGGCACTGGACAAGATCAAGGATTTCTGCAAGACACTCAAGGCCAAGTACCCGACTTTCCGCCATCTCGACATCGGCGGCGGACTGGGCATCAATTACAAGCCCGACCAGGAAGCGCTGGATCCCAGGGTGTTCGCCGCCACCATGGTGCCGACCCTCAGGGAGCTCGGCCTCCAGGTGGTGATGGAACCGGGCCGCAGTATCGTCGGCAACGCCGGGATCCTGATCGCCCGCGTGCAGTACGTGAAGGACAGCCATTTCAAGAAGTTCATCGTCGTGGATGCGGCCATGAACGACCTGATCCGGCCCGCCCTCTACCAGGCGCACCACGAAATCCTGCCCGTCACGGCCACCGACAAGAAGGTCACGGGCGACCTGGTGGGCCCCATCTGCGAGTCAGGCGACTTCCTGGCCGCGGACCGGGAACTGCCGGATGTGAAGCAGGACGACCTCGTGGTGGCGTTGAGCGCCGGAGCCTATGGGTTCTCAATGTCCTCGAATTACAACAGCCGTCCGCGCGCCGCCGAGGTGATGGTGGACGGAGCCTCGGCCACTCAGATTCGTCAGCGTGAAACTTGGGAAGACATAGTCAGGGGAGAAAGCCATGTTTGAAGGTGCCTATACTGCAATTGTCACGCCATTCAACAAGGATGGCCAGGTGGATTACGGGAAACTCCGCGCCCTGATCGACCTGCAGATCAAGGCCGGGATCGACGGCATCGTGCCGGTCGGCACCACGGGGGAATCCCCCACGGTGGATGTGGCCGAGCACGAGAAGATCATCGCGGTCACCATCGAGGCCTGCCGCGGCAAGGTGAAGGTCATCGCCGGCACCGGCGCCAACTCCACCTCGGAGGCGATTGATCTGACCCGGCACGCCCTCGCCGCCGGGGCGGATGGCACCCTCCAGGTGACGCCCTATTACAACAAGCCCAACCAGGAAGGGCTGTACCGCCACTTCTCGGCCGTGGCCGACCTCGGCCTGCCGGTCGTGCTCTACAATGTTCCCGGCCGCTCCGGCCGCGAGATCGATGTCGCCACCATCGCCCGCCTGTCCAAGCACCCGAAGGTGGTGTGCGTGAAGGAAGCCGGCGGCAGCGTGGATCGCGTCACCCAGATCCTGCGCGCCTGCACCATCACC
>Ga0247842_10004590_pt1 | contig 17121 bp, 15 predicted proteins | sample LaCruzMarch2015__3_FD_192411 | JGI IMG/M metagenome (GOLD analysis project Ga0247842, IMG submission 192411) | Freshwater microbial communities from meromictic Lake La Cruz, Castile-La Mancha, Spain - LaCruzMarch2015_19m | ecosystem: Environmental > Aquatic > Freshwater > Lake | place: Spain...
TTAAACAGTGGAGTAATTTCAAAAAATTCCTTCATGATTTTTCTTCTCTTTCCAGTATGCCTCCAACAGCAATCGTGTTATGGGAAAAATACTTGGTTTATGCTGTAGTTCTTGGTGAAGGAAAAACAGTTGAAAAAGCAATGAAATTTGTTTTCACGGATGTAAGTAAATTCCACTCAAGCGCATTTATCGTAGGCGCTGGAATGAGTGGTTTTTCTGCAGAGGGTTTTGCTGGAATTTCGAATAACTTTTCAAGCGCATTTAGTTCAGCTGTTGCAAGCTCCGGTTCTTCCGGTTTTAGCGGAGGCGGTGGAGGGGGCGGTGGCGGAGGAGGAGGCGGAGGAGCAGGTTAAACAAATCACAAAAAAATTTAGTTTCTATTTTTTTAAAAACCCCTCTTTACTTTACCTTTAAAATACTTTTATGCGCTACTTTTGTATAAAGCTAGCCCTCATAGTATAGTGGATAGTATGTAAGCTTGCGGGAGCCGTCACGTCGGCTCGCGAAACGGTACTGCTTCGCAGTGTGCTTCGCGTTCGTGTGACTTTGCTACAATTAGCTTAAGACCAGGGTTCGATTCCCTGTGAGGGCATTGGCAAAATTATTACCATTTCCCGCGGGAGCATTGACCAACTCTAAAAGTTATTATTGCGGTGGATTTTTTGTACATAGTAGTGTCCTTCTCTTATTTTGAATCCACATTCTCTTGCAGTGCTTTTGTAAAGTGTTTCCATTGCTCTTCTTTTTTCTAATTGTAATTTTTGTACTGCTTGGGACGGGAGCATTTCGTGAAATGGTATGTTTGGTTTTCTGTAAAATCTGCTTGTTGTTATGTCTCTAAATAAGATTTTTGTGAATCCGGCAGCTTTTGCTGCTTCAATAGCTGCTTTTACAAGTAAAATATTCCATGCTTTTTTGTTTGCAGTTTTTATTGAATCAAGTTCTCTTTTTCTCCCATATACTCCTTGTATTTGTTCTATAACTGCAATTAATTGAGTTCCATGAATATGTACGCTGATATTTGCTTTTGCCAGCACTTTATCTCCATCATTGAGGGTTAAGAATATTTTTTTGTTTGCACTAGATACTGCCACTTCGCTACTTTTAATTGATTTGACTTTTCCGTTTATAGACGCTCTAAATCTATCCCCAAGTTTTGTTTGAGTTAATTGCTTTGCAACGGATTGAATTTGTTTACGTTCTCGCGCAATTTGTCTTTTTGCAAACTTACGCTTGGCTCTTAATAAAACACTTCTACTTACCAGACTTTGCATAAACAGATATTATTTCAGGAGTATTTTAAGCTTTTGTGAATTTATTAAACTAATAAATTTAGCTGTAACTGCCTTTTACTGCAAAAAAATCTCTCCCACCACGATTTGTTAAATTAACATCATTACCAAAACCTAATGATGTTGAAGCTGTATTCCCTATAAAATATACATTACTACTTGTACCTGCCGCAATAGAATATGCCCACTCAAAACCTGACCCACTTCCGCTCGCTGGGCCATGGGCCCATTGAGGCACACCGCTAAAATTATACATCACAACAAAAAAATCATAAGAACCTCGGTTTGTTAAGTTTTTATCACTGCCAAATCCAATACTTAAACTCGAAACTCCTATTATATAAACATTGCCGCTTGTGTCAGCAGAAACCGCAGATGCTGAATCATAACCTGAGCCACTGCCTGATGCAGCATTCTTTGCCCATTGTGCTACTCCACTAGAATTATACTTTACAACAAAAAAATCATAATTATCAGCGCCACGATTTGTTAAGTTAACATCATTATTAGTCCCACCAAAACCTAGTGTGGCTCCATTGCTTGGGGAAGCAAAATAAAAACTACCTGCAGCATACACGTTGTTACTTGAATCAACAAATATTGAACTTACACTATCCGAACTCGTTCCGCTTCCTTGGGCAGGATATTTTACCCATTGAGCAACTCCACTAGAATTGTATTTCACAACAAAAAAATCAGTAGAACCTGGAACCCCAATATCATGTATTAAATTAACATCATTATTAACCCCGCCAAAACTTACATCTGCATAAGTTGTAATACCACCAACATATACATTGCTGTCAGAATCAACGGCAACTGAATATCCTGAATCATCATACTTCCCACTCCCACTCACAGGATTTTTTGCCCATTGTGCCACTCCACTAGAATTATACTTTACAACAAAAAAATCATAATTACCCCCACGATAAGTCAAATTTACATCATTACTAACCCCGCCAAAACTCAAACCATTAGTTGGTGTTTGTGAATCCCCTGTTACATATATATTGCCGCTAGTATCAACAGCAACTGACCGTGCATTTTCAGATCCTGTTCCACTTCCACTCACTGCATTTTTTGCCCATTGTGCTACTCCACTGGAATTATATTTCACAACAAAAAAGTCACCCCCACCACGAAGCGTCAAATTAACATCATTACTAACACCGCCAAAACCAACAGTTGAAGAAACAAAACTTCCTACAACATACACGTTACCACTAGAATCAACAGTAATTCCATGACCTTGATCATTACCCGTTCCACTTCCACTCACTGGATTTTTTGCCCATTGTGCTACTCCACTGGAATTATATTTCACAACAAAAAAGTCATCGCCCCCACGATTAGTCAAATTAATATCATTACTAACACCACCAAAACCTATAGTTGTAGAACTAAAATAACCTGTCGCATATACATTGCCGCTTGAATCAACAGCTATTGATTGAGGATACTCATCACTTGCCCCACTTCCACTCTCAGGGTTTTTTACCCAAGTTGGAGAAAATGACAAAACTGGCAACGCATAAGTTACATCTCGTGCTGCTCCGCTGGTTGCTGAATTATTAGAATAATCTATACAGTTAACGTCCCAAGAGTATGTGTCGTATGAACTAAATGTATAGCTCAATACATGGTAAGCACTATTTGTAACATTTGTAGTTGTGTTGACATCTGCCCCATCAATTGTTAATGCGCAACTAGTAAGTGCGTTGTTGTCACTTACGTAAAAGTTAAAATCAACTAGTGCCATGCCTGTCGAGTAGTCATCTGCTGGACTTGAAAGTGTAACGCTTGGAACATCTTCATCAAAACCTAATGTTACCGTTCCAGAATCACTTCCTGTGTTACTCGAATAATCTTCACATTCTATTTCATAATCATAATCTCCGTTTGAAGGGAATGTGTATGCGAATAAATCAAATGGTGCACTAGCATCAGTGTCTTCTACCACATCATCAATTAACAAAGAACATTCTTTTACTGCATTGTTATCAGTTACTGTATATTCAAAATCCACATCGCTTGTAGTTGATGTTGAACCTGATGTAGGAGTTGTTATAGAAATTACTGGCCCGACAAAATCTGCTGGGTTAATATACGTTCCGCTAGTTGATATTGCACTTACACAAGCAACATTTGTTGTTAATCTTTGAGATTTAGTTAACCCACTCGGAGTTGAATACTCAATAACAAAAGTACAACTTTTTTTAGTTTCACCAGCGTTACACGAACAAGCATCTTCTAAATCATTCAAAGAAAAGGCTAATGCTCCACTTGAATCAACATGTACTGAATCAAAATTATTATCTACTAAACTTCCGCTAGAATCAACAGTACTAATTTTAGTTAATGAAAAACTTTCACCTGTAAAATTATTCAATTTTATTAGTCCGTTTCCGCTTGAATCTGTTGCGCTTTCAACAATCGCAATTCCACCTGAAGTTGAACCAGACCTTGAACTCAAATCAGTAGTATTTGTTGCAACTTGTCCTCCAGAGTTACTTACTAGCGCTCCGCTCATTCCAACTACAACTAGAGAAATTACTATCACAACAGCAATAATAACCAAATACTCCATTGTTCCCTGCGCACGAATAAAGTTATGCATAACACTAAAAACAACTTTAAGCTATTTAACACTTTCTCTCAAAACAAATGAGGCAAAAATAACTTCTCGCTTGAATGTTTGTCTAGCTCAAGACTTAGGAGTAGTAATGTTTGTCTAGCTGAAAAATTAGATGCATTAATATTTGTTTAACTCAAAAATTAGAAGTATTTTTTATAAGATTTTATTCGCCAAGTACTATTGTTTTATCTTCAAGTATTAGGAGTGATTTTTCTACTTGGGTTACCATTGCACCTTTTGTTTCTTTGAGTCCTGGGAATGATTGGAAGCATCCGTATTTCATTAGTTCTTTTAGTCCGATTGTTACTTGAAAGCTGGTTAGTTTTGTTCCTAGTGTTTTTCTTATCCATCTTTCTGCAAATGGTTTGCCTTCGTATTGTTCTGTTGCTTTGATTATTTCTCTTGCATAGTTATTCCTTACAGTTCTTTTGTCTGTTAGTGCAAAGATTTCTACGTTTTGTATTTCTGTTATGTGCCCCACTCCTGTTGATGCGAAGGGTTCTATTGCTATTGCTCCTTCTTTTAGTCCTTCGCTGCTTCCGCCTGCGTGGTTTGGTATGCTTGGCCAAGCGTGAATATCATTTTTTCCTAGTCCGTGTCCGCCTAAATTATATATTGGGTTGAATCCTTTTTCTTTTAGTGTTCTTTCTATTTCTGCACCCATTTTTTCTATTGGCTTTCCGTATTCTGCTACGCTAATTGCATTTTCGAGTGCTAAAGTATTTGCATCGATTTGTTTTGCGTGTGTACCATCCAAGTTTATTGTAATTGCTCCGTCACAAATATATCCTTCACAACTTACTCCGATATCTATTTTTAGTATGTCGCTTGCTTTTAGTTCAACTATGTCATTCCATTTTGGGGTAAAGTGCGCTGCTTCTTCGTTCAAGCTTAAGTTTATTGGGAAAGCTGATTCTAGTCCTTCTGCTTTTACAAATGCTTCTATTTCGCAAGCCAAATCAAGAAGTAATACTCCTTCTTGGGCTTTTTTTTGAGCAACATTAATTGCGCTTTTCCAAACGCTTGCTGCTTTTTTGTAAGCGTTTAAAACATTAGTTTCCATGAAATAACCTTATTTAGCAAGTGTTTTAAACTCATTTTATGGTTGAGTGTAAAACTTTTGGTTTTTCTCGGTAGGGCAAGATATATACTCTACCATTTTTTCCCAAACGCAGTCTGAAATTTAGTCCCACACGTGCTCCGGTAGTAGGAAGTTTTAGTGTTATTATTGATTCGTTTTGTACACCATTAGTGCTATTGAGTCTAAATATTTCTGCTTGTGTTTGTCTTGCAAAATCAATAATGGCTGTTTTTTCAGCGTCGGTTACTTTGGCTTTTTGTGAAATTACGCCTGAGTTTCTTAAGACATCAATTAAGTGTTTTTGGTTTCTTTTATTTCCAGCGTCAAACATTCCTGCGCTTCCAAGACCGATTGAGAAAAATGTGACTGTTTTTCTTTCTCTTGCGTTTTGCTTATCAAAGTTAAATGTCATTTGTCCTTTTCTTGTCCCAATTTTTCTTAGCAACAACATCACCACAAATTAAAATATTTATATACTTCATAACTTAATTTTACTCTTGGTGCTATTTAACCCCATCCACTTAATCCTGTTTGCTTCCCCCGCCAGTTCCACTAGGCGAAAGGGAAGACGCCTAAAAGTGCTGTTTACAACAGCACTAACAGAGACTAATTATACAACCACAAAAACTAAACCTCAAACACTTAACCCCATCCACTTAATCCTGTTTGCTTTCCACCAGTTAGTAGATCTTCTTTTGAGTATCCTAGTTCAGCAAGTATTTTTATCACTGCTGGGAGTACTTGGTTTTCTAAGTAGTAATCAACGTCATAGTCTCCTTCTGTAACGTATTCTTCTAGTTCTGCTTTGTCTGAGATGCTTTCTTTTCCACCAGTGTTGCGGGCTTCGTTTTTGCCGGATTTTGTTATGATAAAACTTAGCATTGATCCTGCTCCGAGTTCTTTTCCTCGAGCAATTGCTTTCATCGCTGCTGCTACGTGTGGTCCGATTGAATCGTAGTCTTTTGGTTCTCTTTGGAGTACGGTCATTATTTCTAGTTCTTTTTTTTCTACTTTTCCGCTTTTTAAATCTTTAATTACTTTTTTTATGTATTCTACTGCTTTTTCTGGTTTTCCTTCGCTTAGTACAAGTTCGATGACTTTTTTTTGGGTTTCTCTTGCTAGCATGCACCAATCTCTTCTCACGTATTCAAATCCAACTATTTTTAGTGCGCCTTTGTCGTCCATTAATGCGTATCTTTTTTTTGCTGCTCCTCCTTCTTTTTTTGTTACAAATATTCCTCTTTTATAGAATCCATCAACTTCAAGTTCCATGTCTTCTGGGAGTTCTGAGTTTATTTTTTCTACAAAATATTCAACATCTTTTTTAGTCTTGTCTTGCATTAAGAGAAAATTTGAATCTGTATCTGAGTATAAAACTTTGAATCCTGCTTTTTCTGATTTTGCAATTGTAGCTTGGATGTAATCTCTTTCCCATGATGTTGTGGCGCTTGCGCATTCTCTTGAGTACCATCTTGCTCTTGGGTAACCAAGGTATCCGTATACTGAGTTTAGTATTATTTTTAACGCCCATTGTTTTGCGAATAGTACTTTATCATCTATTCCTTCTTTTTTCTTGCGTTTGTATTCTCGTTTTAGTGTAAGTCTTTGTTTTAGCATGCTTTCTAGTATTTGTGGGAATAACCCTCTTTCTTTTGTGCAAAAGTAAGTGCCTTCTGGGGAAATGTTTTTTTTGCATTCTGCATGCTCACAGTTTAGAGTTTCTGGGGAAATATTGTGGCTTATTATTATGCTTGGGTAAAGTGATGCAAAGTCTAGTACTGCTATGTTTTCGTGTAATCCTGCAATTGGTTCTTTTACGAATGCTCCTTTTATTGGGTTCATTGTTCTTTGGCTTACTTCGTTTTCTTTTGGTTTGTTTGGTGCAACTATTTTTCTGTAGTGGGCTTCTTTTAGCAAGAGGTCTTCTACCATTTGTGATGTTGTGCTTCTTGTTGTTTCGTAGAGTGTTTGTGAGGTTAGTTTTGAGATTTCAACAAATAACGGCAAGAATTCTTTTGCGATTTTTAGTGCTACTCTTGAATCTTTCAAGTTGTAATCTACAAGTCTTTCAAGTTTTTTTGTGTCTTTGCTTTCCCATGCTTGGGTTATTTCAATAGGAGTAACTTTTTCTTTTACTTCTCCAAATACTTTTTCTGATACATTTTCAATATCTAGTTTTACTGCGTTTACTGCTCCGGTTCTTTGCAAGAATCGCATTATTTGATAGGAGTCAATATGTTGTACTCCGTTTAGTTTTACAGCGCCATCCATTCCCTTTCGTAAGGTCCTTGGGGCAATTCCATTAATTAAAAAATCTAGTTTGTGTTTTTTTGCGCGGTCTTTTGTGTATGCAAAATCAAAGTTGTCTCCATTGTATGTTACAATAAAACTATTGTCATGGTTTAGTTCTGTTATGGTTTTTTCTATTAATTCCTTTTCATCGTCAAGTATTTCTAGTTTTGGTACTTTTTTGGTTCCGTAGGACATTACTCTTTCATAATTTGGTTTTGTAGAGTTTAGTGCTACATCATTTGCTACTATTGAAACCATTAGTATTGGTTCTATTCCGATGGAAAACTTTTTGCCAACTCTTGTTTCTAAGTCAAATGCTGTTGCTTTTCCAATAAATTCTCCTTCAATTGTGCGGATGTTTTCAATTATTTTTATTTCACCTTTAATTGCGATTTTTTGTTCTTCTTCGCTTTCAAGGTCAATCACAACATCAAGATCAATCTTATCATTACTTTCTAACTTATTCTTACTTTTACCATTATTTTTATTAACACCTTTAGCAACACCCTTAGCATCACTTTCATCCTTGTTTTTACCAGTACTTTTATTGTCCTTTTCTTCTTCGCCTAGTTTTTCTTCAAATACAACGTTGTATTCTATCCAGTTCCCTGGTTCTAGTCTTTTGTTTTGCAAGTATTTTTTTGCGTATTGTATGTCATATTCGTGTTTTTCATATCCCATTTCTGAAAATGTTTTTCTTGCTTGTACTAAGTGATTGACTTTGTTGAATTCTATTTTTAGTACTGTTTTGTCTTTGTACTCTAATTCGGTTTGTGTAGCACTTTTTGCTTTGAATTTTTCTTCAAAACCAAATGTTAGTCCTAGTACTTCGTTTATAGTTCGCTTTGCATCTGCTTTTGTTGAGAGGATATATAAATATGGGGAAAAGTTCTTGTCTTTTATCCAATAATGTTCTTTCCCGTTAAAGCAGTATAATAGTATTTCGGATTTTTCGTTTGAATCAATGTAAGTTGCGTCTAGTAGCATTGCTTTTTCTTTTATTCCCTTTGCCATACAATACATTTTTAAGTATCAAAACCTATTTAATAATAGCCGGGTTAATTTTATTGAATTGTGTTGTTTATGCCAAGACCTGATAGATCAATGGTTCAAGAAGGGCAAGGCGCCCCTATGCAGATGCAGGAGCAGCGAGGAGGCCCCCAAATGCCTACTGTTAGTGGCGGCGGGGGGATTAGAGAGGATATTCGTGCGTTAAACTCTAGTATTCTTCTTGTTACTCAAAAGATTAAGTATCTTGTGAGAAATGAAAAGATTCTTGGTCGTAATCTTGTTGTTTTGAATAAGAAAATTAAAAATCTTGAAGATAAGGTTGTTAATGCTCCCCAGCTTTCTGCTCAAAATTCTGCTTCAAGTGATGAAGTTGGTGCGTTAAAGCAACAAATTGCTCTTTTTAGTGCTCAGTTTGAAGATATGCGAAGTAGGACGGCGAGTAAAGAAGAGCTTAAAGAATTAAAGTACGTTATTGATTCGATTAATCCGCTTGATTTTGCTACTCTTTCGCAAGTAAGGGATATTATTGATAAACGATTAAAAGAAAAAGAACAAAAATAAATTTAATCCCTAAAACCTGAATAAGTTTATCACAAAAAATCAAAAAAAAGCTTCTTACTTTTAATTAATTATATTTTGACTTTTATACAAATAAGTTTAATCATATTCTAATTTTTACACAAGTAAATTCAAATATATTTTAACTTCCATACAAATAAGTTTAATCATACTTTAAGTTTTGCACAAGTAAGTATTTTACCATTTGGTTTAGTTTGCTCTTGGTGAGCCGCTTAGTGTTGGTCTTAGTGTGATTCGGTAGTTTCTTTTTCCTTTTATTGATACGGCTACATCTTTTCCAGCTACTATGCTCATTTTTGCGATAAATGTTTTGGATAGTGTTTCAGGTAGTTCTTTTCCTGCGCATACTATCATTCCAACTCCTCTGTTTTGGAGTCTTGATATGGCAGTCATGACTCGTTCTTCGTTTGCTGCTAGTAAGTCGTCAAGGTTTGGTATAACAAGGACACAATTTTGAGGATTATTTTCTGATGCTGCTTTTGTTATTTGTCTAAATAATGTGTGCATGAATACTAGTCTTTCATCTAAGTCAAGTTTTTTTATGTCAATTACTATTGCTCTGCCTATTTTTCCTACAACTAGTTTTGTTAGTTCATCTATTGGTAAGGGTATTCCGAAGAGGTTTGGGAGTTTTTTTTCTGATATTCTTAATATTCTTTCAGCTCTTAATTTTTCGTATTCGCTTATTTCTTTTGTAAATAGCACTTTGTCAATTAGTTCTTTTATTGTATTTACTTGGGCTGAGAAGCAAAACATCGATAATTTTTTGTTAAATTCTAAGTCAAATAATCCGTTTAGTTCTAGCATGAACATTAAGTCTGCGTCTTTTAGTGAAACGTTTATTGATTCTTTTGCTATCATTGGTCGGATTGGGAATGCCATTGGTTCAAAGTCAACTATTTCTTCTCTTAGTTCAATTGCGTTTGTTGATAGTACGCCTAGTTGGGAGAAGTATCCTGTGTCATCTAGTATTAGGACTGGGTAATTTTCAAGTAGCATTTGTTCGGAGATAACATAAGCGGTGTAATACAAACTTAGTCCGCTTCCTATGATTTGGGTTTTGTATAAGTTTTTTGCGTTTTCTTTCATTATTTCTCTTGTTTTGCTTAAACCAAGTTGTATTATTGGGGCAATGTCAGCAGGGTATTCTTTTCCTTGTGCGATATCCATTTTTGTTAATTTGTTTTCTTTGCTTCCTAAAACGAATTGCATTATTGTAAATGGATCTCCTAGTACTCCTGCGTAATCAGTTTTCGGTACTGTGTCAAGTTCTTTTAGGTCTATTGCACTTGCTCTTGCTAAATCAACAATTGTCGCTGTTCCTTCGTCAGTTTTTCTTATTATGTTATCAATTTTCATTGAATAATCTTCTTGTTTAAAATCAACGTAGAATGGGTCAAATGATATAAAAAATATTTTTGATGTTTTGTCTCCAAGATTTTTTTCAACCGCAAAACAATTTTTTGGCAAGGTTTGAACAAATGCTTCAAGTGATCCTTTTGCTAGGTATGCTTTGTATCCTTCAATTACTGCTCCGCTTCTTTTTCCTTCTTTTTTTTCATAAATTATTGTAATATAAAAGTGTTCAGGGTTTACGACTACTTCAACTTCGTGTCCGTAGGTTTGTCCGCTAAAAACCACTTCCCATGGCCCAAAGTCAAGTTTCATTTCCATAACTAGTTCAACGTAAATTAGTGCTTTTTGGTATTTATGCTTTTTGTGGTAGGTAAATTTGATTTTTATTGATGTTAAAATTCTAAAAGCGATGGTTTAAATACATTAAAAGCATTATTTGGTAAAAGTAGTTAATTTAGTTTTTGGGTTAGATTTTGGTTTGAGTGATTTAGATGCTTAATGAGCAAATAATGATGGATACTGTTAATCGTCTTATTGAGGCGGGGATTGATGATCCTACGATTATTTCAACGCTTGTTGATGCTGGTTTGACGACTGAGGAAGCGAATACTGTTTTGGCTAAGGCAAAGCAACCGGCACCACAGGATTTGCCTGCTCCTCAACGTTCTGTTCAGCCGCAAGAAGTTCAGATATTAAGAGAACAGGTTCAAACTACCGCGCAACAACAAGACTTACATCAAACCATGATGAGTAGTGCTCTTGATGAGCATTCTCAAAAACTTGATAGTATTGCAAAAACTGTTGATGAAGTTAGATCTAATATTGATTCGTCTAAGACATCTGTTGATTCTTCACTTTCTTTTAGGGTTTCTGAGATGGAGCAAAAGCTTGAGGATATTAATGCTGCAACTAAGGCTAGTATTGATTTGCTTGGGAAAATCCTTGAGAATAATAGAAAGATTCTTGTTGAACTTGAAGCTAAGAAGTGACTTAGTGCTGCGTCAAAAATTGATTTTAAGATTGTTTAATCAGAGGCATTGGTTTTCATAATAGTTGTTTTTATGAAATTAGACACTGGGAGATTTCTCCTCAAAGTTAACCAAGCCAAGGCTAGGAAGAAAAAAATGAAGTTTTTTCAGCAGTTGCATAGTCTAAAAACTGGAAAATCTTTGGTTGAAGGTGGCAGCCAGCGTTCTCGGTTTAGGTTGCTAAAAAGAGTTGCTGCTAAACAATTTAATGATGCCGCTTTGATTATTGAAAGAAAATCATTTGTTAAGGCCGGATTTGAACTTTTTTTTGTTCCCAGTGAAGAGCATATGAATGCTTTCAGGAGAGGAGGAAATTTGTGTTTAATAGCAGGGCCGTCATCCACATTGCCTGGTTCGGTTGGTTTTGTTGAAGTTTGGAAGTCCAAGCTTTCGCTTACAAAAAAGCATTCTCCGCAAAAGTTTTTTGTTATTAAAACTATTCAGTCAAGTTTTAGGGTTTCGAGAAATGAAGGAAATACGCATGAAGTAGTAAAGCCAAAGCCAAGTCAGTCAGTTAGTAATAGTTTGGCAAAAAGGTATTCGGATTGGAGGATTCATTTGCTTAGGCAAGTATTTTTTAGAGCAAGTAAATCTGGAATCGGGGTTGTGCTTGAAAAACAACTTTATACTAGACCAAGCCAAATTTCGGATTTTATTGGTACTGCCGAGTCACAAGGGTATAAAATCAAGCGATTTAGAGAGTATATTTTGGCTGTTACACTACCAAAATTAGCAAGTAAATAAAAGGTGGTTATTGTATGGTCAATCACAAAATATGTCCAAGAAATTGAGTTTATAAGCACTTTTTTATTTGTAATTCTACTAACACTCACTCCATTTATAGGCCAAATTCGCACTTGCTTTACTTGAATAGTGCTTCAAGTTCAGAGAAAAAGTTTTTTGCGATGTTTGATGTTTTATGAAGCCATTCTCTTGTATTAACTTGGGTAGAGTCAACAGGTTTTTTTATTAAGTGTTCGCTTGCTTGCTTTGAAACACCTTTAACATACCCGTCAAATTTTGCTTCTGGGTAAAAAGCATCTGTTTTTTTCATGTCTTCCCATGATTTTTTTGCTTCTTTCTTTGTGCGTGGATATGCTAGCACAAGTAAAGCTATTGCGATGAATACGAATGCAAACCATTCAAGTTGTGCCCACAAAAATATTGCGGCGATTACTAGGGATATTATTGCTCCGCTCCAGTTCATAATTACCTTTACTCCATTCCGGGCATTCCGCCACCCATTCCGCCAAGTAATCCTGCGTATGGATCTGCTGGTGCTTCTTCTTTTCCAAGTCCGAGTAAGTAAGCCAAGCCTAAGAGTAAAAATACTGCTACTATCCAATATTCTTTCATTCCAATTCCATTTACTACGTATAAAACGAATACTGAAAATACTAGTAAAATACTTATTTTAACATCTCTTGACGCAAGTATTAGTATTGTTGCGGCACCCAAAACTATCCATAGTTCTCCAAGTTGTACCGCAAATCCTAGTAGTGCAACTGAAACTAAAAACATTAACAAGTCCATCTAAATCAAATCCAAATAATAATAAAATTAATTTACACTTTTGTTTTCGGAACTCTTTCAAGCAAGTCTTTTCCGAATACTGCCCAGATGAATAAAAGGAAAGGTATCCAGATTAGGTCAGGAAAGTTGTAAAATAAAAGGAATGTGATTACTATTGCTAGTAGTAATCCTAAGTTTGGTCCAACTTGTTTTTTTCCCCATGCATAAATCCAAAGAAAATAAACAATTAGTAATACTAGTGTTAGTGTTGTGAATATGTCTTCTCCGCTTATTGCTGCAAATACATCAATCGCCATTCTCACACACCTTATCAAGTACATTAACTTCTACTAATTCATATCATCTACTAACCACTAACTCATTTTCATCCACTAACCACTAACTCATTTTCATCCACTAACCACTAACTCAATTCTACCTATTAACCACTAACTCATTATTACCTACTACTCACTAATTCATTTCTCTAATTAAATAACTACTTTCTCATTCTAATTAAACTTATCTTCTTTAGTCAAATCCTTCTAACTTAACTGATTCTAATCAAAAAAAATTTAATTTTTTTCTTGAATATTATTAATTATTTTTTCGTGAACATCATTAGTGTCTGTGAGCCCCAGATTAGTACACTAAATATTCCTAGGGATGCTAGTGTTATTGCCATCCAGCCGGTTGCTCCTACCCACCACCATTTGATTACAAGGAAGTATATCAAAATCCCTGATACTAGTAGTGTTAGTACTCCGTTTCCTAAAAATCCTCTTACCATCATGAAGATTGAGAATACGAGTATTATTTTTATGATAATGTCAATTGGTGGGAAAATGTACATTAGTATGGGTAGTAATACAACTGCTCCTATCATTAATCCAATTATTACAAATAAAAAATTTCCTTTTTCATTCATTAAAATCCCGCCCTTTTTCGCATTTGCATCATTTGGTGTTGTTTTTCTTTTAGTTCTAGTCCTGTCATGTGTTCGCCTTCTCCTTCTTGTCCTGCTCCGTGTTGCCCTCCGGCAAGCATTTGTGGGCCAACAATAAAGAAGTCCATTGCGAGTTGTACTCCTCCAAATAGTGCTAGCATATATAAAATATATATCCCGCCAAAGTATATGAAGTAATCAAATATAATAAACCAAGCCATTACTGCAATTACTAGTAATGCAAGCGGTCCTTTTCCAAGGTGTTGTACAACATAAGATACTATTGTCATTAGTACAAATATTTTGAGTACAAAAGTCATGTCCCCAATTAATCCATCAAGAAAAAGTAGTGGAGGCATTAGTTGAGAAAACCCCAAAGTAAGCATGGTTAAGAGCATTATTTCACACTACCAGTAGGAATTTGTAATATAAAAGCGTTTCTCGACCAAAAAGAGTTTTTTAGAAATTAAGGAGTGAAAGTTTTTTAGTTTATTCCTACTAGCGTTAGTTCTTCTTGGTACAAGCTTTTTCCTGTTGATCCGATTGCTCCTTCTGTTGCTACTGGGTTCCACCAGAAGGTTGTGCTTGAGCCGTCGTTTGATAGGCATACTTCGTTGTTTTCTACTGCTGTAAACAAATCTTGTAGTGAGTTGATGTAGTCTCCGCTGGAGTTGTATGTCATTCCACTTATTCCTTTTAGGTCTACTGTTTCTGAGAATGAGTTGTCTGGGGTCCAGAATGTTGTTGTGTTATTTTTTTGAGTTAGCATGTATGCTGCTTGGTCTACTGGTGTGAATAGTGTTGTTTTTAGGTACATTGTTCCTTTTTTTGAGATGTTTCTGTATTCGAATCCGAATGTGTTTTCTCCAAGTTTTGATAATCTGTAGTCTGGAGAATTATAATACATTTCTACTGCGTTTGCTCCGAAGTAGTCTTTGCTTTTTGCTGCTCCTGTCCAGTATGCTATGTTTCCTCTTGTTACTACTGCTCTGTTTGGGTTTTCTACGCTGAATGCTATGCTTCCTTCTGTTCCTTCAATTGGGTTTTTTAGGATTACTGGTGTTGCGTAGTTTGGTGTTAGTACCATTTCTGCGTTTGTTCCGTATACATTTACTGCTCCGAGTTGTCCTCTTGTTGATACGGATGAGTTTACTCCTTCAAAGGATGTTGTGGTTTTTGTTGTTACGCTCATGACTCCGTTGCTTGCTGCGTTATAGAAAGTATAAACTCCGTTTTGGTTGTAGTTGCTTATTTCGATGTCGTTTTCTCCTTCTCCTCTTTGGTATATTGCTCCGTATCCTTGTCTGCCGCCTTTTTCTCCAAGTTTGCCGTCAAATGGTATCATGTAGAATGGGCTGTCCACGCTTGGTTTTTTTATTAACAATAATTCTACTGTAATGTTTGTGTTGTTGCCGTCTATTACTAAGAATTTGTCTTTTGCGTTTAGTCTTACCCAAATATCATATAGCCCTGGTTCGATAGTGTTTTCTCCGGAGAATTTTTTCTTAATTTTAAAGTTTCCGCTTGTTAGGTAATCTACGATTGCTTTTTCGTCTGGGTCAGCGATTTGTAGTATTCCTTTTCCATAGTATTCTTTAAAATCTCTTAGGAAGTCTTCACTGAATGCTTCTTTTGTTAGGTATGCCCCGAAGTTTATGTGGTTGTATAGTTCTGCTGGGTCGCTTATTCCTTCTGTGTATGTTGGGTTATTCATTGCTGCTACGTAGTATGTTAGTCCTGGTAGTCCTGCGATTGAGTCTGTTGTTTGTGGCATCCAACAATCTTCATTTTTGTCTCGGTATAGGAATGCTCTTGAGAGGGATCTTGCGTCTCCCATTGGTCCGTTCATTACTGCTGTGAAATAATATACTCCTTCAAATTTGGTTACTGTTACTGTATCAAGTACTTTTTGACTGTCTCCGATTGGCACGTCCCATTCTATTACATTGTTTGGGTATTCTGGTGTTGCTTCTCCGCTTCCTTTCCATGCGAAGCTTATGTATGATGTTTCTACTTTTCCGCTTTTGTTGCTTATTTTTAGGGTTGGTGTTACTTCTCCTGTTGTTACATCTAAATTTAATTCCATATCGCTTATTCCTATATATCCATCTGGGACATTATTTACTTTTGAGTTTACTTGTTCCATTGCTCTTTTTACTTCATTTTCTATTTCGTCAGGAGGGCAATTGAATTTTGCTCCGTTTGTTTTCATAAACTTTTGTAATTGTGAAAGTTTTTTGGTTAATGAAATCATGAATTGTGTTCCGTCACAATATACATGGTCTGGGTTTGTGTAGTCGCATGTGTCTGATTGTATTCCGCCCCAACTCCAATCTAGTTTTACTTTTGGCAAGGCTTCTTTTCCTGTTGCTCCGGTTAGTGCTCCCATATAGCAGGTCGTTGCTTTTTTAATATAGGATTCTTCATTTTTTGGTTCGCCGCTAATTACTCTTAAATGGTATTTTTGTGAGTATGGGTTTTCTGATATTCTTCCTCCTTGTCCGCAGTCGCCTTGTCCGCTTTCTGATCCTATCCAAAAGTTTCCGAAAGCATTGTTTTTGCAGAATACGTCATAATCAAATTCGCCTGTGCTTGAGTGTGGGCTTTCGCCTACTTTGTGTACTATGCTTCCGTGGTTGTGTACTGTTGCACTTACTGTGAATATTCCGTATCTTGGTACTGGTTCGTTTATTCCATTATTTTCAAAGTTTAGTGCTACTGTTTCTTCTGCTCCGTATTGTGCGTCTTCAAAGTTCCACTCTGGAGTTATTTTGTCAAGTGAGAATTTTAATTCGCCTGCATCTGATGGTATAGTTCTGTCTTCGCTTACTGCTCCTGTTGGTCCAGTGTACTGTACTGTTGTTCCTTGCAAGAGTATTACAAAGTCATCCATTGGTACTACTGCAAAGTGTTCATCGCATTTGTATCCTGTGTCTCCCATTAGCCATCCGCCTACTACTGCTCCGATTATTGTTAGTGAGATTTGTACCCAGTTTATGCTACTTCCACCTGCAGCTAAGTATAATTTATTTGAATCTCTATTCAAAGCATTTTCTTGTGCGTTTATTAACGCAGCTAGAGGAATAATACCTGTTGATTCAATTGATTCCAATTTGCCCGGAACTGGAACTTTTACAAACCCTGATTGTACTGGTTCCCAACCTGGTTTAACTAGTGTTGGTGTAGTGTTTGGGGTTGTTCTAAATACCATTGTTGATGAATTCCAAAAGTTTCTTAGCCCTGATGAGTTTGCATAAGCATTTCCAAATTGACTTCCTACTGTCCCTAGTGTTACATCACCAGTGTAAGTTCTTCCTGATGGGATACTGTTTGATCTAAAAAAGTATTCATTGTTTCCAATATTAGTAATTTTTACTGGCCCCATT
>Ga0247842_10004591_pt1 | contig 17120 bp, 13 predicted proteins | sample LaCruzMarch2015__3_FD_192411 | JGI IMG/M metagenome (GOLD analysis project Ga0247842, IMG submission 192411) | Freshwater microbial communities from meromictic Lake La Cruz, Castile-La Mancha, Spain - LaCruzMarch2015_19m | ecosystem: Environmental > Aquatic > Freshwater > Lake | place: Spain...
CGTTGACCGTCCGCGGGCGCCAAACCCCCAGGGCATTGATCGCCCGAACGACTGAACTTCACCGCCCTCGACGGTGCCACTCCGCGTTATTCACCAACTATGCGCACAATTGGGGAGCCATCCACACTGCTCCGCATCGCCGTCGTCAGGAAACGTCGGGCGCCGTATTTTGTTGGTCGGGCGGCGGTATCAGCGTCGCGGCCAGTGGCCGGGCGTCACGCACTGGAGGCCTAGGCTTTAGCCGGTGGCGTGCTGACCGCGACGCGATGGTCTCGTCGAACCGCATCGGGCTGAAGAAGAACCACCCCCAACCGGAGGCCGAGGCTTTACCGTGAAAGATTGGGGGGCCGCGGACAAAGCTCCGCCCTGGCCTCTGGGCGGCCCTGAAAAAAACTGCGGCCCTGGCCGGCTTGTTTAGGCGGCGAGGAAGCCGTGCTTCTTGAGCATCTTGATCCAGCGTGGCGCATTACGGGCCACGCTCATGGCTTCATAATCGACCGTGGCATCCCGGTAGTAATCGCCGCGGTCGATAATAATGAAGACCAGCTTTAACAACTTGTGGGCCAGCGCGAAAATCGCCCGTTTTCGTCCGCGGCGCACGAGCAGCGCCTTGAACTTATCCGCCAAGGCGCAGCGGGTCCGGCTGGCGGCCTGCGCCGCTTCGCATAAGAGCCGACGCACATAGGGATTGCCTTTACGCTGTTTGCCGTTCTGGCGCTTGCCCGCCGATTCATGATTGCCCGGACAGACCCCGGCCCACGACGCCAGTTTCTCGGGCGCCCCAAACGCCTGCATGTCATCGCCGATTTCCACCAGCAGCAGGGCGGCTCCCAATTCATCCAGTCCGGGGATGGTCTGTAAGGCGTTCAACAGCCCTTGTTGTGGCGCCAGCCCGGCCAATAGTTTGGCCCGAAAACAGGCAATGCGCCGCTCCAAGTCATCCACATGATCCATCACTTGGGCAAGGACGAACCGATGCGATTCGCTGAGGTCCCCGTCCAAGGCATCAAGCAATTCTTGCTCCGTCGCCTTCAGGCGCTGGCTGGCATGGCACAAGACCTGTGACGGGGTGTCGCCCGCCACCAGTGCCTTGATCATGGCCCACGCGGCTTTCCCATGCAGATCGCTGACCACCACACTCAAGCGAATACCGCCGTCCGTCAACACTTTATGCAGGCGATTTTTCTCCCCGGCAAGGATGCCGGTGAGCTTCTGCATTTGACGGGCGATCAAGCGCAGTTCGCGCAAGTTGGCCGGGGGCACAAAACCGGTGACCTTGGCTTGGTGGACATCCAATGCGGCTGCACAACGGAAAATCGGTGATAGGTCCATGTTGGCCCCCTATGTAACGGTTGACACAGGAGACGACGAATGCCACCACTGAATTCACCTCAGGCGCAGGGCGCCTGGGTCTGTTTACCGTGCGGTCTCCAACGAGCCATTCCGGGGTGCGAGGCAGTGCTGGCTGGTCACGTTAGCCGTCGGGATCGAGTCTCCAAAAGCTTGATCGACCTTTCTCCGTCGTCTCGGGACAGAGTATCTTTCATGTTCCGGGGTGACGGAAACCCCCTCATGGCCGTTAGCCGGTGGGCCGATCAAGGCCCAGCGTCCAATCCATGATCGTCGCTCCGGCCGCAGCGATCCCTCGGATTTATCCACAGATGACACAGATGTTCACATATGAAGAAAAACATCTGTGTTCATCTGTGACATCTGTGGATGTAATTCCCGCCCTAGGGCCACCAACGAAGCTGGCCGGTGCGACCACGCAGATCTGCGCCGTCGGGGTGACCGTACCAGCGGTCAGATAGCGTTCCGTAAAGGGGTTAAAATAACGAGCAGGTTGCTCACCGAGACTCCACCATGAGCCAATACAACATCGCCGAAGCCAAGGCCCACCTTTCCGAACTGACCCGCCGCGCCTTAGCCGGGGAAGAGATCGTTATCGCCCGAGACAGCGTTCCCTTGGTCCGGCTTGTGCCGGTTCAGCCACCCAAGCGACCCAGGCAGCCTGGTTCAGGCAAAGGGCAATTGCTCTGGATGGCGCCGGATTTCGATGCCATCCCTGAAGAGTTCGAGGATTACACCTGATGCGGATCTTGCTTGACACCCACATTCACCATCGCGATCCCTTTGACCGCTTGTTGATTGCGCAGGCATCGCAGGAGAGGTTGACCCTGGTATCAGTCGATAGCATCTTTGATGCCTACGGGGTTGCGCGCATCTGGTGATTTTCTCCAGAGCGCGTCCTGCGCCATCCCTTGGCTCGGTGCCAATGCGCCGTCTGCTCGCCTAGTCGTTGCGCCTTCAACTCGAATAACCGCTGTCGACCCGGTCTGCCTGACTACGCGGCGACGATGTTGGAGACGATCTGGTCAGGGTCAGCCATGTGGGCACTCCGAGTGAATCTCGGTCATTGAGGGGCAAGAATGCAGGGCGGAAATTCGAGGGTTTGTCACAAGTGCAGTTTAACCTGTTCGGGTCAGTGCTGAAAGACGAGCGCTTTCTGCCGCCGTGCGATGGTTTAACAAGACGCACTGCAACCTGCTTGCTGGCCGAATGGCGTACAGATCGCCGACAGCTGTGAAGCTAAGCGCGGTTTCTGTCCCACCGCATCATTATCCATTCCAATGCTGAAAAATGGGGCGCCGCTAAGGCACCAGGGCTTTCGCGCCGAATCATCATCTATTACAACAGCGCCCGGAAGCCAATATTCGTTCGCATTGCGCGGGCGGGCGTGGACTCGGAGCCGTTCAGTCGCGACTTTACAACCTGATGACACACTTAGACGACCGTTAACGGGTCCTGCTTTGTTAGTTCAACTCGGATCTCGTCCAACAGCATCTTGTTCCCATTAGCCGCACTGCGATAGCACGCTTCCCTCAGGATGGCTATCGGCAGTTCTCCTATGTCGTATGGAGCGCTCTGCGCCAACCTGGAAAGGCAATCTTGGTAACACGCATGGTCGAGTTGCTTTAGTTGCTTTACCAAACTCCGAAAGATATGATTCAGGTTACCTTGCCATCGCTCTCCCAAATCGATCAGCGTGTCCAGATTATCCAGGCGACGCTGAGTGAGCGCATCGGCACTGTGCAGCGTGGGCCATAGCTCGTCATCTCTAATTACGAACTCAACGCTGTAGCAGCCACCGGCGCAGCGCCAATAGGGGTGAAACCAATTCTCCATCGGGTCATTGACGCCATCGTCCAGCGGCGCCTTTTCTCCTTTGCGATTGCGTCCATTACAGGTTTTGCAGATTGGCACCAGATTGGCCTGGTGGCAGCTTAAGCCAGGATAGACCTTCTTGGCATAGAAATGATCCAAGTCCGGGTCGCCGAGTCCCCCATCGCAAAGCACGCAGACGCCTATGCCCAGGTTTATTTTATTAAATTGCGCAATGAAGTAATCTCGCGTAAATTTCCTGCCTGCTAAATGCGGGACTGGAAAGCCTTTGTCCTTATAAAATTCAGGATCGTAGAAAACAGTGAAGAAACCGCGAACGGCCTTAATAAGATTGGCGTCGCCGAGTGCAGTTACTGGTCTTAGTGGGTGCGCCTTGGGCGCGGAGCAATCGAATGCCTCCGCAAATTCCTGATTATACGCAAATTGATCAATGATTTGCTTCTTGAGAGCAACATTGGCATCTGCAATGGTCCGCAAGTGCTCCAGTAATGGCTTGCTAATATTCGGCAACTTGTCCTTGCGGGACAAAAATGAACGCAGCCAGGTCGCATCGATATCGCTTCTGAGCCCAAGACACCAGGATTCGGTGACATGGTTCCGCTTGGTGCCGGGTTTACAAACTGCCGCAAGCAAGTCATTTTGTAGCTTTCCAACCCAGGCGAACTCTGTCGCGCAGACAGGGTCAATCCTGTGGAGCATTCAGCTTTCTCCAGATAGTTCGCAACTCCGATCGGTGAAGTCCGGGGCCAATCTTTCTAATCACCCGCTCCAGCTCCGCCTTCTGATCAGGCGTCCACTCTTTCTTGAGTTGTGCGTTCAACCAATCCAGCGCCCTGGTTCCGATGCTATCCGGGACATCGAAGACATTGATCATAATCTCGCTCGGGTCCGAGCCGAAGGTCGGGACGCTGACCGGGACATGAACAGCATGGCCGTCCTGCTTTTCCAGCTTGATAATCTCGTCATCGAAAACGTCTGAAACAGTGATGCTGGAATGTGTCGAGATTAGGATATCGTTGGCCGTGTCTTTCATTACGCCGGCGATGATGTCGACGATCTCCCGTTTCCATTTGTCGTTGAAGTGGGTTTCGGGCTCGTCGAGCAGCAGCAGGGCGTCGTCGTAATCTTCCAGCAGGTGAAACAGAGCCATTCGGAATAGGAACATTTGCTCGCCGTCCGAGAGTTCGGCGAACAGCAGACAGTCGTCCGACTCGATCTTGCGCAGCGTGATGTCGAGGTCCGCCAGCAAGCCGGTGCGTTGCAGGTCCAGCAACTTGAGGAAGACCTGATAGGGCTTCTGGTCCGCACCGCCGAGAAAGGTCTGGAGGCGGACGATGGCAGGGCCATCGCCGTCGTCCTGGCGCAGGTCGATGTGCATGGGGCCTGGATCGCTGACCACGGTGGTGGCCAGTTCGCAGAGGTCCTTGAGACGGCTCAGCAAGGAGCACTGACGCTTGAAGCGATCGAGATCCAAGTCCAGGCGCCAGGCGATCGACACTGGCCAGAGCCAGCCAACCTGGGTCAACAGGGGGCGCAGACTGGCCGAACGCGGGGACGGGGCCTCACCGGGAGGCCGGTCATGGGCATCGAGCCCGGCTTGCAGGGTGCGACGAAAGCCCGCCTCGTCGCTGGATTGTTCCAGGTCCCGCAACGACTCGTTCAGGACGGCTGCCAGGAAGGCTAGCTTGAGCGCGTCCGGCGTCAGCAGTAACACCTGGTCCTGTTCGTGCTGCACCAACTCCTGATCCGATGCGTCCAGCGCCGCCAGCCTGGCGCCGGCTTCGTCCGTACCCTGACTCGCCTGGTAGCGCCGCTCTTGGTTCCGATCCCAGCCCTCTGGCCGCTCCTCGGTGGCGTCGTAGTCCAGCGATTGAGAAATGAGATCTACCTCCGATGCGTCAGGCTCGCGCCGGACGAGCTCTTGCCAGGGACAGAGGCTGCCGGTGGTATAGGCCAGTACGGCACGGGGCAGATAGGGGTCGAAGCGTGACCGGCCGTCGCTGGTGATCAATTGCTCGGCGAGTTCCTCTCCACTGCGCAGGCGAACCAGCAGAGCCTGCCAATCCTCGACGGTCATTGATGCGGCAGAATGTTCCGGCAACTTCCACCAGTAGGCCCGAGAAAGTCCCTCGTCGGAGTGGAACAGTAGGGTGGTGCGGTCCGCGCCCCGGCCAAGGTCATAGGCCAGGGTTACCGGGTAGTGTGGGACGCGAAAGGGCGGCGATTCGTTACGCGCCAGGGTGAGAAAGGTCTCGAAGATCGCCTGTTGCAGATGCGTCTTGCCGCTGCCGTTGACGCCGACCACGAAGCGGATGGCGCACTGGTGTTGCAGCAGGGATTCGGCGCTAAAGCTGATCGCCACATCGTCCAGCGGTGGGTAATGCCGGATATGGAAGAAGCGCAGCCGCACCTAGTAATCCTCCAAAGCGCGTTTGACGGCATCCAGATCGTCGACTCGCGACAGTTCGTCCTCGCGGAGACCGCGATAGGCGGTTACATAGTCGCCGCTCTCGTTGGGTATGCAGATGCGCGCGATCAGGCCAAGCCCGGCGAGTTGGTTCAGGGCGCGTTTGATGTGGTCTTCATGTCCTGCGAGGCCATCGATAGGCCGGCTTTCGATGAAACTCTCCATGTCCTCCGTTGGGACAAAAGAACCTTTCCATTCTTGCAGCGCGAAGCGCACCGAATGCTGGAATTCGCTAGTCTGGCTTATCAACCATTGGCGATGCGTTTGACTTTGCCACGGCCTTTGCTCCGCAGCACTCTCAGTGAACTTGACCCGGAGTGGACGGGGAGATTGTTGTTTGACGTCGGCGGCACTGCTTCTCAAACGCCAAGCTCTAGATCGCTCGCCACTGAACGCGGAGCCAGTCAAAGCGTTGATCACTTGATTAAGATCGTCTTGAGCGACTCTCGCGCGATGCACATGGGACCGCAAACCCAGAGCACGCGCCGCAAAGACCTCTTGTAAGGATGGGTCAGGAAAAATAACCTTCAGCGGAAAAAGTCGACTCTTCGGGATGTTCTTCATCGATCCGCCGGAGCCAGTCGCGAGCCCGCTAAGTTGTTGTCTGATTGCGGGTTGCGCAAAGAGATGCAACACAAACAAAGGCTCGATCTCGATACCCTCGTGCCAAACAAACCGCCAGATCTTGTCGGGCAAGACGAGGTTGTTCGGGCTTTCGAAGACATAGCATGTGGCGCCTACGAGTTCTTCCGTGTTTGCTCGGCTAAACAGCAAGTCACCTGGTCTAATAAAATGCGCAGATGGTGGATGATAGGATTCCGGCAAAGACTTGCTCTCGCGAGACAGAAATTCGCCCGAGGTAACGGCACTGATCTTGAGAACGCGATTTCTGCTGTTAGCATCGTCTAAGCCGACAATACTCAGCCCCCCTTCGAGCTGTTCCACGAAATGAGAAACAGACACCTTCGGCCAATTTCTTGGATTTACAGCGGGATCACCGAACATTTCTCGAAAAAGCACCGAAGTCATTCTTAAAGATTCGTCAAGCACGTTCTTGCGCATGCGTCGTAGTCCATCAGCCTTCCTTAACATAGCGACGATGTGCTTCTGCTCTTCGATCGGTGGAAGGTAGAACTTAACGCGCTTAAAAAAAATCCGTGGGGACTCGTTGTTGCCCTCCAGAGCCAGTGAAAAAGCGCTTCGCTATATCACGAAAGCGAGGCTGCCTCACGAAATAGTATATGTATTCAGGTAGCACGGCTTCACGGCATCTGAGGACGTGGAATTCTGTTGAACCAAATCCGACCTGATTGGTGAGTCCGCGGGCGATTGCGGCCTTGCCGTTCTCCATGCAAGGGGTAATTTTAGCGAACAGCACATCATTTTCCGCAAACGAGGTAAAGCCCTTGGCCACCTCGGATAACAGCTTATCCTCAAAGGTAGCGATTTCGCCATAGGCATCGTCTACCGCCGCCATTGGGATGAACGAGACCGCGTCATGCCGGCTAAGGCCCATGGCGCTGCCCGTCGGGTTGATCTCGCATATGTCAGCGATGGTCGTCTGAAGCCATGATGGGGGCAGCACCATCAGTCTTCTTCCACCATTGCCAGCAATTCATCCAGTCCCTCCAGAATTGCTCGCTCCTTCTGCTTGAGGCCCCGAATCATATCGGCCAGGCTCACTTCACCTTCGGTCGCGGCAAAGCTGAACGGCTTGTACTGCCCCGCCGAGAGGTTCCAACCCCGGGCCTCAATGCAATCGGGGTCGAGCAGGTTGGTGTCGAGATCACCGTCGTCGTTGTAAAGAGAGACCGACGCGATATACCCGGGCCGTATTTCGCCCTGTTCGTCGTGTGAGCCATGCAAGGTTCCGGTCGGGTCCTCCCAGTCTCCTACAACAGCATATCTGCGTACCGGTGCTGTCCAACTCTTGGCTTCGGTCAGTGGTGCTTGCCTGCGCATGACATCGCTGGATCGCAGCATCACGTCGTAACCATCCAGTTGTGCATAAGCGGTGGCGATAGACTTGGTCTCCTTGATGAACTGCTGTTCCTGCCATGCCGCTGGCGGAATATCCTGTCCCGTCAATAGGTCGGACAAAATCTTTTCCGCCTGGCGATCGTATTCGCCTTTGAGGGCGGCCTGATAGATGGGCCAGGCCACCACATCCTCACGCTCGAACAGCCCCCTGATATCCTTGGATAGGCAGCGGCGGTTCAACAGGACGCGTGCCTTCTTCAGTTCCGTGGTGACAACCCGGTCGCGGTCGGTCTCGGTCTCCAGTCCAGCAAGCTGGGTTGGCACGCCTTCGATGCTCCAGAGCAGCAGGTGTCGGATGACGTTCTGGATGGGCTGCGCCTGTTCGGCCTCGACCTGCCGCTGAGCCTCCACCGGGTCCGCCGGTAGACCGAATAGCTCATTGATGGACGCGACCTGATCCTTCCAGTTGCTCACTTCCGGATTGTCCGGGAAGGCCGCGAGCGCGGCATCGTCCACTAGCCGCCAGCGCTCAGTGCGGTACTGGGGTTGGTAATAGGCGAGGGTGTCCGCGTCGTGGTCCTGGCGCTTCTTGAACTTGGCGACCGCGTCCCAGCGGTCGTTGTCCTGCCCCTTGCGCTCCTGGCGCTTGGCGTCCGGGGTGTAGCACTCGTCCTGAACCTCGTAGAACCAGACGCTTTGGGTGCGGGGCGGTTGGTTGGCGCGTTGTTTCCAACTGGCGCGGGCCTGGGCCTTGGCCGTCTCCTTCTGGAAGATCAGGATCGCGGTCTTGACGCCGGTATAGGGCTGAAAGGCGCCGCCGGGCAGGGAGATGACGCCCTCTACCAGGTGCTCGGTCAGCAATTCGCGGCGCAGGGTCTGGTGTTGCTCGCCGCTGCCAAACAGTACCCCTTCCGGGACTATGACAGCGCAGCGACCGCCCACCTTGAGCAGGTCGAGCATCAGCCAGACGAAGAGCAACTCGCTCTTGTTGGTGATGGCTAGTTCCGCCTTTTTTCCCCGCTCGGCGGCGCGCGGGAAGAGCGAGACCTCCAGGTCGGCGGTATCAACGGTGCCGGTGAAAGGTGGATTGGCGAGTACCCGGTCGTAAGTTTCAGAGGCGAGGAGTCGCAGGATCGATTCGATGCCTTCCTCCTGTTTGCGCCGGGCCAGACTGTCGCGCTGATGGATCTGGGGGTTCTCGATCCCGTGCAGGATCATGTTCATCCAGCCGATGCGCACCATGGTGCGGTCGTTGTCGAAGCCGACGTAGTTCAGCCCATTGAAGACTTGGTCATAGATGTCGATCAGGCCGGAGCCGTCCGCGCGGTGGGGGGTGCCGTCCCATTCCAGCAGGAGTTTTTCGGTGTCGGTGTGGCGTTGCAGCAGGTGGCCGATGGCGGAGAACAGGAAGCCGCCGGTGCCGGCGGCCGGATCGACGATGCGCATACCGGGTTGGGGATCGAGCAGATCCACCATGACCCGGATGAGATGGCGTGGGGTGCGGAATTGGCCGTTCTTGCCGGCGGTGGCGATCTCCGAGAGCAGGTACTCGAAGGCATCGCCCATGATGTCGTCACTGATGGTGGCGGTGTCGATGTGCCCGAAGATGTCGTCGATGATCCCGATGGCGTCACTGAGGATCGCGCCCTTGTTGGGGTCGAGTTGAAAATAGGCATCGCTCATGCGATTGCCGATGATGACTTGGCTGGTACGCTGCTTCGCACCCCCGGCGATGTTGCTATCCCAGGCGTCGGCGCTGGCGATGGTCTTCTCCAAGGCCCGGAGCCAGGGAAAGACCACGTCGCGCAAGTGCCCGACGTCGTTGCGCTCCTGACTGATGTAAGACCAGGTGCATTCGTTGGCATTCTTGAAGAACCGGGGATCGTAGATGGACGCCTTCCCGTCCCTAACTCGGGCCGCATCCACCCCTTCGAGCCGCTTGAGGAATAGCAGATAGGTGATCTGTTCGATGGCGACCAGCGGGTTGGTGATGCCAGCGGTCCAGAACTTGTTCCAGAGGTCATCGACCTTGCGTTTGAGATGCGGGGCGAGCATGGCGTGGGCGTCCGGGTGCGCGGGAATGGGGGTCAGGCGGCATCGACGAGCCGGTTGGCGAAGTCGAGGATCTCGTCGATCTCCGCCGGTTTGAAGAGTGCCTCGACCCGGTCGGCACGGGCCAGTGGCAGCCGGTTCAGTTGGTCGCGGGTGAGCTTGGCGTGCATGAGCACGGCGGCGCGGATGGCGCGCAGGAAGTTGATCTGGCTGGCGCTCAAGCCGCCGTGGTCCTGAATGAACTGCTCGAAGGCGGCGCGGATGCGCTCATCCCAACTGGGTAGGTGCCGCAGTTCCAGAATGTGGCGCATGAAGTCGGCGAGGTTGGCGGCGGGTTGCTCGTAGAGTTCCCGCAGCACCTCCTCGGTGACGAACAGGTCAGACTGGTTGAGTGCGCGGGTGAGGGCGGCCAGGTTTTCCCCGTCCGGAGTGTCGCCGCGCTGGAGCTTGATCAGGGCGGGCTGGGTCTCGGCCAAGCGGCGGACGCCGGCCTCGACGCGCTCCCGGTAGCCGTCGGCAAAGGCGCCCTCACCGGCGGGTCCGTAGATGATCCAGCGGCGGGTGCTGATCTGGTCCGGCAGGTCCAGTTCGATGATCGCGGGGCGCTGGCTCTGGCGGAAACGCATCAGCGGGGCGAAGGTGTCTTGCAGGGTTTGCAGGCGCTCCAGATCCAGGTGCGTCCAGAAACCGGGGCTGCGAACCCAGGCGCGTTGTTGGGCAACGGCGGCGACCTCGCGCACGGTGCCGGCGAGGTTGGCGATGGACTCGCGCGCCCGCTCGGCGAGTCGCGCGACCTCGTCGTCGCGGGTGGCCAGCCAGGCACAGGTGAGCCGCTCGGCCAGGACGCGAAACTGGATCTCGACCAGGGCATCGGTCCAGTCGTAACGCATCAGCGGCGCGATGGTTTGGGAGAGGTGGCGGTCGCTGGCCGCGTCCGGGTCGGGCCAGGTGTGCTGGAGTCGGCGCAGTTCGTCCAGGTGCGACTGGATGTTGATGTTGTCCTGCGGGAGCCGGGCGAGTTGGGCGCGCAGGTCGGCGATGATGCGCTGGTCGTCGAGCCGACGGGCGACCTGGAGGGCGCGCCGCTCCAGGCGCAGCCGGAACAGGCGTACCGGTAAGGGCTCGCTCGGGTGGTCCGGTTCGCCCTCGGGGTTGAGCTGGAAGTAGTCGAAGTTGTTCCAGCAGTCGATGATCAGGAAGTCTTTCTTGCGGTCGCCGGTCAGCGGGTCCTCATACAGGCGGGTGCCGCGGCCGATCATCTGCCAGAACTTGACCCGGCTGTAGACGGGCTTGGCCAACATCAAGGTCTGGATCGGCGGCACGTCGATGCCGGTGTCGAGCATGTCGACTGAGATGGCCACCCGCGGCATGTCGCGGTGCTTGAAGTCGTCCAGGGTCAGTTCGGCCCGCTCCATGTGGCTGTCGATGATCTCGGCCATGCCCCGGCGCTGATAGTCCGGATACAGTGCATTGAATGACTCGTAGAGCCGTTTGGCATGCGCATGGCTGACGGCGAAGATGATCGCCTTGTGGGGCAGTCCGAGCACGTCCTTGCGGCATTTTTCCATGAACTCTCGGACCAGGGTCTGGTTGGTGCCGATGTTGGTGACTGTTTTTTCCAGGTCGGTCCCCGCGAAGTCTAGCTCTTCAATGTCGATTCCTTGCTCTGCGAGTTGCTCACGGACCTGGAGTTCAGCGACGTGCGGGAGTTGGGACCCATGGATGCCCCGGACCTGGAAGCTGGTTTGGCTCTGGAGGACGCGATGGGCGACCAGATAACCGTCGGCTACGGCCTGCTCCAAGGAGTAGTTGAAGGTCGGGACTCCGTCTTCGCAGCCGAAAAGTTGAAACGTGTTGTGATCGATGAAGTCCGTCGGGGTCGCCGTAAGCCCGAGTTGTAGGGCGTCGAAGCGATCGAAGATGGCTTGGTAGCGGTTGTAGATGGAACGGTGACTCTCGTCAGCGATGATCAGGTCGTAGTGGGCGACGGAGAATTGTTGATAGACCTGCATCATGCTGGGGTAGGTGGCGACATGGATGCGGGCGCCGGGGGCCAACTCGCCCGCTTCCAGGCGGCCGACGCTCTCGTTGGGGAGGTGTTCCCGGATCGCGCCGATGGCCTGACGGACCAGTTCGCGGCGGTCGGCGAGTAACAGAATGCGCTGGGCGCGCTTGGCGCGCAACAGGATATCGATCAGGGCGATAATCGTGCGCGTCTTGCCCGATCCGGTCGCCATGACCAACAGGAAGTTGCGTCGGGCATTGTCGATGGCCTCGATGACGCGCCGGATGGCTTCGATCTGGTAGTCGCGGCCGGCGATGGCGTAGTTGATCTCGACCTGGCGCAGCGGTTGCGCGTACTGCCGCTGGTGAAGCAGCCGCTCAAGGTCTTCCCGGGAGAAGAAGCCGCTGACCGGGCGAGGGGGGTAGCGTTCACGGTCCCAGAACTGAATGGTTTTGCCGTTGGCGAGGAAAATGAACGGGTCCTGGCCGAAGCGGCGCAGGATGTCGTCAGCGCAACCGGCCGCCTAACGCTTCCCGGCAAGCTCGTCGCGGCTGCTGCGCTTGACCTCAACCAGGGCGATCGGTCGCTCGTTCCTGCTCAACAGTGCGTAGTCGGAGAAACCCAGGGTGTCGGCACCGTCCTCGGCGATGCGGTGCAGGTACTCGGTCAGCAGGTTGCGCTCTTTCGCACCCCATCCCGCTTGGGCGAGCTGGGCGTCGATAATCTGCTGACGGGTTTGGGCTTCAGTCGGCGTCATCCATTGTTTCCGTCGGTGATTGAGTGATCAGATCCGCGGCAACCCGTGGCAGTCTCGGGTATATCCCCCCGCGGGGCGGTCGGAAAGGTCGGAACCATTCAAGGCCAGCGTACTCGGCTAACTCTGACCCGCGAACTGTGGGCATTATCGCCCCGGCGAGGAGGCGTTGAAACCCTTTGTCGAGGAATTGGATTCCGCGATCTGCCGCGGCGATGCTCGCTCAAGGCGAACCCTAACACGCAGGGCGGCGTTGTCGTTGGCTGACAAGACCACGGGTCGGCGCAGGGGGTGGTTGGGGGCGGAACGATCGGAAACTTGGGCACAGTTAGCGGGGAGACCTGCGTGCCGAGAAGACGGGGCGCAAAGCCCGATGAGTACCGCTGTGCTCGACTGGGCGACCAAGGGTGGCTGGAGATGCCCGCCCCCGGAAACCTGGGGGTGGCAATCCTGAGGAGTCCAAGGCTTCAGCCTTGGCCTGCCGATCCAAGGCTGAAGCCTTGGACTCCAGCCGGCCGGCGCCTGGATCTGGCCGGAACCATGGCCAAGGCCGCGGAGGCTTTCCCGGGCGTGGCAGCGATAGTCGCCACTGCTCGCTCTTTCAGAAACCGCGCATTTTATGGTACACATCCATCATGGCAACCCGAACCGCCTTATCCTGACCAAGTTCCGGGTCGCGCTTGATACGCTGTATGGCGAACGCGTCGAGCGCGTTGTGTTGTACGGGTCACGGGCGCGGGGAGATGCGCGGCCTGATTCCGATTATGACGTTGCCGTGTTTTTGGAAGACCTTGATAACCGATGGGCGGAAGCCGACCGGATCGCGCTTGCCGCCTCGAACATCGCACCCGTATGGATCATGGGACTTTCTTGGGGACGCGGGCAAAGGTCCACGCGTTTCGCTGCGCACCGTTTCGGTCTGAAATGCAATTGGGGAGCCATCCGCAAATCAAACCCGCTATGGACACGCCCACCCACCGTAAACACCTGCTGCTCAGCGCCCAATCGAAGGGTCGTTTTGCGGGCCTGCGCTCCGTTGCCTTGCCCTCTCGACAGCAGGCTGAAGAGGCGTTGCTGCAAGGCCATGAGGTGGTTTTCGACTTCGCCGGTCTGGCGGTGACCCAGTCCTTTGTTGATGAGTTGATCGGCGCACTGATCCTGCGTCATGGTCCCGATATTCTTGACCGCATCGTCTTCAAGAACTGCTCGGACGACACGCGTGCCATTATCGAGTTCGTCGCTGCCGATCGCTGCGATCAGTGTTCGAGCGCCCGGCCTCACTGACGGCTACACCCCTTGCGGGCGGACGCGCAAGCGGTCCTGAAGACCGAGCGGATGCCGATCTCCACCAGCGGACTGCTCGCCTGTATCGCCGCCCGCATCGGCTTCGACGATACCGTGATCAATGCTGGTCTGCGGGTCAGCGTGACCCTAACCCAAGTTTAACACCGCAGATTATTTCTCTCTTAAGATCATCCGTTTACAGCGGAATAAATCGCTCAGTGGCACTGCATTCGTGAACTTTTGTGAAACGGGGCGACTCAGACAATCATTTTCTGTATCCCTCCCGGACTGGGATCGCTGCCCAGCGCCTGGATGATCGCCAACTGCGCCGACTCGGCGCGGGTCGCCTTGCGCACATGCAGGGTGCGCCCGTCTGCCCGGCGGAAGGTGGCGGTCACCCGGCACTGGCCGGCGAGGAGGTCACGCACGGTCGACCAGCGGTCGCTGATGCCGTGCGCGCGCAAGCGGCGACGGATCAGTTGCACGAATTGATAGGCCAGCACCGAGATGAACAAGTGGCCGTCGACCCGCGCCTCGGTGCGGTGGTCGATCCGGCGCAAGCCCAATTCGGATTTCAGGGAGCGGAACACGGCCTCCAAATCGGTGAGCATGGTATAGGTCCGCCACAGACGCTCGGCGTCCCAGGTCAATTCATTGGTACGCAGGCAGTAGACCCCGGGGTGGGTCAGCATGGTCCCGGCGACCGGCTGGCGCTCCCAGCGGATCGCCTGGGCCGTTTTGCCCGTGGCGTCCGCATCGATCTCAATGCGGTAGTGTTGACCCACTCCGTGGCTCTTGGCTTTCAGGCGCCCGATGCGTTCCCACAGCTTGTCGATTTGCTTGGTGGTGCGTGGCCGCGCCAAGCCCTCATGCAGGGCTTGCAAGGCGGTTTCAAAGCGCTGGGTGAAGCGCTCGGAGATCCCTTTCTCATTGCCGCGGGCGACCGCCACCGGGCGCGGCTCGAAGCGATAGTGAGCGGCTAAGGCGAGCAAGGTGGGATGAAAGCGGATGGCGTCGCCCTGGCGCTCCAGCACCGCGCTTCGTCAACGCTAATCGGTAATGCCCCACCCTCTGCTAAGAAAACGGCCCCACCCCTTGGCGCGTAAGGGTCTGCGCTAAGCGAAAAGTTCCCACGCGCACCCCGCCCCCGTCGCGAAGCCGGACACACGTGCACCGCGAGGCACCCTGCTGACCGGTGAGAGAGATGAGCCACGCGCCCTGCTGTTGCTGCTGCGGCCAGCCGTTTCGGCCGCGTCCCCAGAACCCGACCCAGACCTACTGTTCGCAGCCAGCCTGCCAGCGGGCGCGCCAGCGTGACTGGCAGCGTGCCAAGCGCGCCAGTGATCCGGACTACCGTGCCAACGACCAAGCGGCCCAGCGGACGTGGGCGCAAGCGCATCCGCAGTATTGGCGCGCTTGGCGGGAGGGTCATCCCGACGACGTGGCACGCAACCGCCGGGCGCAGGGGGCGCGTAACGCCCGGCGCCGGGCGGCGGCGGCGGGGGTGATTGCAAATGAGGACGTGTGGACGCGTGAAAGCGTTTTGGTGGCAGGCACTTACCGCGTGGAGCCGTGGCCTGCGGCGGATTGCAAATGTGGACCTGTCAACGCTGGAAACCTCTTTTTACTCAGTGCTGTAGACGCACCCTAGGCGCACTGACGGGTGATTGCAAAGAGAGGACTCAATCGTCCTGGCCGGGGATTGGGGCTAGCGTATCGGCCATGAACACCCCCTCCCTAAACGGCACTTAGTTGGACCTGCATCGGCTGGAGACGCCCTTTACCCAGACCCGGGTTCAGCGTCCCCAGCAGGTGCGTCGACTGATGGCTTCCATCGACGCCGACGGCCAACGCGTGCCGTTGGTGGTCGTGGGTGAGGGTGAGCGCCTCGTCTTGGTCGATGGCTACCAGCGCTGGGCGGCACTGACCCGGCTGGGCCGCGATACCGCTCAGGTCGGTCTGGGACGGTCCGCTGTCGGCGGCCCTGGTGCAGGTTTTGGCCCGTCACCAGGGCCGCGCGTTCGAGCCAATCGAGCAGGCCTGGTTGCTGTCATCAGCCCTGGCCGAGGGGTTGAACCAACGCGCCCTGGCCACCGCACTGGGTAAAGACCCCAGTTGGGTCAGTCGGCGTCTGGCGCTGCGCGGCGCGTTGTCTGCGCCGGTGCAGGAGGCGGTACGCCAGGGCGTGCTCTCAACCTGGGCGGCCAGCCGGGTGTTCGTGCCGTTGGCGCGCGCCAACGCCGCCGATGCCGAGGCCCTGCTCGCGGCCCTGCATCACGAGCCCTTGTCCACGCGGGAGCTGGCCACTTGGTATGGCCACTACGCGTCGGCCAACCGCACGGCCCGCACGCGGATGCTGGCACAGCCGCGGCTGTTCATCCAGGCGTGGGCGACTCGCGATGCCCCAGCCGCCGCCAACGATCCCGAAGCGCAGTGGTTGGCGGAGTTGGAGCGGCTGCGCCAGCAACTCCAGCGCCTGGCGCGCACGTTGCCGTCCTTGCTCGAACCGTGTCCTGCGGCCGCCACGTGGGCGGCCCTGCGCCAGGCGGTGGCGAAGACCACGCAGACCCTCGAGCGTCTGCGTCAACCACTACAGGAGGACGCGCATGTTGTCCGAACCACAACGCCAGACGATCATCGAACTGCACGCCAAAGGCCTGAACCTACGTCAGATCAGTCACACCCTGGGGCACAGCCGCCGCACGGTGCGCCGGGTGCTGGCGCAGGGCGCGCCGCGACCCCCGCGCAACCAGCCACGAACTCGCCCGCACTCACCTCGACGCTGCCCGCGCTCTACTGCGAGACCCGGGGGAACGTGGTGCGGATGCAGGAGCTGCTGCGGGAGCGCCATGGCCAGGAGATTCCCTACAGCACCCTGACCCACTGGGTGCGCCAGGCGCAGCTGCGTGAGCCATCACCGGCGCGGGTCGGGCACTACGACTTCGCCCCGGGGCAGGAGATGCAGCACGACACCTCGCCGCATCGCCTGCAGGTCGGGGGGGTGGCGGTCACCGCCCAGTGCGCCGGGCTGATTTTGGGCTTCAGCCGCTACGCCTTCATCCAGTACTACCCACGCTGCACCCGTTTCGAGGCGCAGGTGTTCCTCCAGGAGGCCTTTGCCTTTCTGGGCGGGACCTGCGCGCGCTGTACCATCGACAATACCAGCGTCCTGGTGGCCGTCGGCAGTGGGCCGGGGGCGACGATCGCCGCCCCCATGGAACACTTCGGGCAGCGCTTCGGGGTCCAGTTTGTGCCCCATCCGATCGGGAATCCTGACCGCAAAGCCCATATCGAGCGGCTTTTTCATTATGTGGAAGATCATTTCCTGCCCGGGCGTACCTTTGCCGACTGGCCGGACCTGAACGCGCAGGCCCGCACCTGGTGTGAGACGGTCG